>WNFK01032866.1_pt1 | contig 15328 bp, 13 predicted proteins | sample 5400281 | NCBI WGS metagenome assembly WNFK01 (sample SAMN13153350, study PRJNA577476) | soil metagenome | isolation source: 20 cm soil on Douglas fir-dominated hillslope | place: USA:California | collected 2013-09-17 | reverse complement strand
GCACACATCGTCGTCGGCGAAGCGGACGTGCAGGGATTCGCGGTCAGCTTCTGAGTAAACCGCGACGGTTTGGACGCCGAGCTCGCGGCAGGCGCGGATTACTCTTAGCGCGATTTCGCCGCGGTTCGCGATCAGGATTTTCTTAAACATTAAAGCTCATTGGATTCGAACTAATTGCGGAATCCTATGGTTCGAGGTTCGGCTGGGGGAATCCAAGTTTGTGCGTTTCCAGTTTGCCTGTTGGCTCGTTTCGCGTTGGGACAGAGCAGATTCCTCACCGGCTAACGGGCAAACGCGCCAACGGGAAACACACAAACTTGGATTCCCCGTACGCGCCCCCGTAGCCAGTATTCCGCTACGTCGCCTCTTGTTTGACAGTGTCCCAGGATGTATCGCTGGACCCCGCGATACCCTGAATACGAAGCGAAAACTCCGCCGGATTGGTGGCCGCGAACAAAGCATCGTCGTACGAGACGATGCCCTTCTGGTACCAGTTCATCAGCGACTGATCGAAGCTCTGCATGCCGTACGGCACCGCTCCTTCCCTGATCAGCTGCGGAATGTTGAGCGACTTGGTCATGTCGCGGATCTGATCGCGCACCGCCTCGGTGTTGACGAGAATCTCGGCTGCAGGTACGCGCCCCTTCTTGTCGGCGCGTCGCACCAGTCGCAACGAGATAATCGCGCGCAACGCAGTCGAGAGCATGTACCGCACCTCGGTCTGCTGGTGCGGCGGATAGAACGAGAGGATTCGGTTGATCGTCTGGGTCGCGTCCGTCGTGTGCAGCGTCGAGAAGACGAGGTGGCCGGTTTCGGCCGCCTTGAGGGCGGTGTCGAGCGTGTCGATGTCGCGGATCTCGCCGACCAGGATGATATCGGGGTCCTGTCGCAGCACGCGGCGAAGAGCCTGCGCGAAGCTGTTGGTGTCCGTGCCTACCTCGCGCTGGTTGATGCTGCTCTTGATATCGCGGTGCAGGAACTCGATCGGGTCTTCGATCGTGATGATGTTCGCGTGCCGGTTCTGGTTGATGTAGTGGAGCATCGACGCCAATGCCGTCGATTTGCCAGAGCCGGTGATTCCCGTAACGAGAATGAGTCCGCGCGGCATCAACGAGATCCGCTCGCAAACGTCCGGAAGATTGAGCTCGGAAACCGTCTTCGCCTGGAAGGGCACGGTTCGCAACGCATATGCGATCGTGCCACGCTGCTGGTAGGCGTTGACACGGAATCGACCGATGCCCGGAACGGCTAGCGCAAAGTCCGACTCCTTCTGCTCCGAGAACTCCTTGATGTTCTTGGGCGCCATGATCTGCTCGGCGAGGCTCCGCAAGTCTTCCTGCTTGAGAGCCGGCATATCGAGCGAGACCATGTGGCCATCGATGCGCAGTGTTGGCGGCCTTCCGACCTTGAGGTGAAGGTCGGATGCGTTGTGCTGCACCATCTGCTGCAGCACCTGCTTATAGTCGAACGACGGTCCGTGGGAGGACGACGGCGGTGCCATTTTTTCAGCCATTTGGATCTATACGGAGGAGGACCTGGCCGTACTCGACAGGGTGCGCGTTCTGCGCAAGAATCTCCTTCACTACCCCGTCGAATTCAGACTCGATCTCGTTCATGATTTTCATTGCTTCGATGATACAGAGGATCTGACCTTTGCTGATTCTTTCGCCTACGGTGAGATAGGGTTTGGCGCCGGGCTCGGGCGCGCCGTAATAGGTGCCGACCATCGGCGACTTCACTTCCAGGAACTTTGACTTTTGCTCGACCTTCGGCGCTTCGACCGCCGTGCCGGTGGCGTCGCCCTGCGAAGCCGCCGGCGCCGCCGCGGGCAGCAAGGCGGGCATCGCCATCGGAGCCGTCATCTGGACGGCGCCACGCTGCTGGGGAGTCTTCGAGATCCTGATCTTCATCCCCTTGTCGGACGATATCTCGATCGAATCCACGCTCGACTCGTCCAGCATTTCCACCAGCTTCTTCACGTAGCGGAGATCGATCATGTTCATTGGAGGGAAGCGGGAAGCGGGAAGCGGGACGCGATGCCGCGAATCGCTATGTGGCTCATGCGACTTCCAGAAGTTCTCGGGTGAAATCAGTCAGAATCTCGGGGCCGCCGGCCGCGAGGTGAACATCGTCCTCTATTCGAACTCCTCCCCAGCCTGGACGGTATATTCCCGGCTCGATCGTCACGACCGCGCCCTCTCCCAGGAGTGCCTCGACGGTCTTGGCCAGTCGCGGCGCTTCGTGAACCTCGAGCCCCAGCCCGTGACCGAGGCTGTGCCCGAATGAGTCGCCGTACCCACGCTCCTCAATGTAGCGTCGAGCGAGACCATCGGCATCCTGACCCTTCATTCCGGCGCGGACCATTTTGGACGCGACCGAGTTGGCGTGGCGCACGATCTCGTAGATCTCGCGCTGCTCGGTGGTCGCTTTTCCGACAACGACGGTGCGCGTGATATCCGAGCAGTAGCCGTGATACTGGGCGCCAAAATCGACGAGCAGAAGATCACCACGCTCGATCACGCGCGACGATGCGCGTGCGTGCGGCAGCGCCGCGCGCGGACCAGACGCGACGATGGTGGCGAACGGAAAATCCTCACTCCCTTCATCGCGCAGCGCCTTCTCCAGGATTCCCGCGACGTTCAGCTCGGTCAGTCCGTGCCGCACTTCCGTGAGTGTCTTACGGAGCGCGCTGATCGCCATCTCCCCCGCCTTACGAATGAGCGCGACTTCATCGGCATCCTTCGATTCGCGCAGCGCTTCGACGAGGTTGACCTGCGGGCGCCACTGCCAGCGGGTGCCCTCAGTGAGCAGTCGCTGAAAATCGCGGTGCAGCAGATGTGCAGACTCGAACCCGACAACCTCGACGCCCGAGAGCGATCCCATCAGGTTCCAGAGTCCGGTCCAGAGGCTCTGCGCTTCGATGCGTACCGCCGCCAGATCGCCGACTTCGTCACGGACCTGGGTGTCGTACCTGAAGTCCGTGATGAAATGGAGATCGCGCTGGGTCACGAGCAGGAGCGCGCTCGAGCCGGAAAATCCCGTGAGATAGCGCACGTTCGGGAGGCTCGTGATCACGAGTGCGTCGATGTGCGCCGAAGTGAGCGACTCGCGGAGGGCGGCGACCCTCACTGGGCGGCGATCACCCATTCACAGCGACCGGAAGAAGCTTTACCAATCCGCGCAGCGCCAATTCGTAGCCATAGGCGCCGAAGCCGCAGATCACGGCTACGGCAGCGTCTGCGAGGGCCGAGCGACGGCGCTCGGGCTCGCGGGCGTAGATGTTGGTGAGGTGGACTTCGACGAAAGGAATCTTCACTCCTGCCAGCGCATCGCGAATGGCGAGGCTGGTATGGCTATAGGCGCCCGCATTCACGAGCGCACCGTCGGCGCGACCGCGCAAAGCGTGAACAGCTTCGACGATCTCGCCTTCCCCGTTGTGCTGTGAGAACGTGAGCTCGACGCCGAGCTCTTTCGCGACCTTCAAGAGGTGCGACTCGATGTCGGCCAGAGTTTCGGTCCCGTAGAGCGCCGGCTCGCGCGTGCCCAGCAGATTGAGATTGGGACCATTGATGACGGCGATCCTCACTCGCGGGTGAGTCCGTCGAGCCACGCGCGGAACTTGGCGACGTCTTCTTCGGACTCGTGCGTAGGCGGCATGCGAGGATTGACGCGTGGTGTGGGCACCGCCGGCGTGGCGGGAGACCGCGTTCCACTTCCAGCCGCTCCGCTGAACGCGCCGGCCAGGCGAGATGCAGCGCGCGCATCGGCCGGACTCACCGTCGCACCGGCAAACACGGCATCGAGTGAAGCGCTCGGCGCCGGCGTCGCGAGCATGGGAGCAGGTTCGGCAGGCCGGTTGTTGCCCGAGCGCATCGGCGGAGAGCCCGCAGTGCGTGGAGGACGGCGGCGGCCCAAGGTTGCAAAGAACTCTCTGACCGACGGCTGTCGAGCGCTGTAGCCTTCCGGCTCCGCCCGAGGCTCTTCGCGCGTTGGCGGGGCTTCGATCGACGGCGATCGCGGAGCCGGCGGCTCTGCCGGTCGCTCGATTGGCGGCTCCTCTCGACGCATCGCCGCTACTTCGTCCGGATGCTCGGCTGCATCGGCCGCTTCAATCTCGGCGATGCGATCCCGAAGCGCCTGATCGTGCGGACGCGATGCGGAGAGCTGTCGATAGACTTTGAGGGCGAGTTGACGATATCCCTGCTGCAGGTAGAGCTGCGCCATCGTCTCGTTGACGAATGGCTCCGCGCTGGCACCGCTGAAGCCGCGATCTTCGGATGCCGCCGCGACCGGCTCGGGCTTCGCTGCAGGTGGCTTCGCACGCTGGGGAGGCTGCACCGGCTCGGGCTCCGGCGGCGGTGGTGCATGGTATTCCGCAGCGGCAGGCTCGGGCTCTGGCGGTGGTGGTGCATGGTATTCTGCAGCGGCAGGCTCGGGCTCGGCGGCTGCGGGCTGATCCTCGACGACTGGTGCCTCAGGTTCGTTGAGGGATGGTCCCGCGACCGTCTCCATCTCCTCTGACGTCGGCCCCCACGAAAGAGCGCCGGCGTCATCCTCGCGCGAGCTCTTGATTCCGGCAATCGCCTCTCCCGTTTCGGAGGCAAGCAGTTCTGCCGATCCAGCTTCCTCGACCGACACTTCCTCGACCGTCTCCGTTGGATAATGGCGCTCGAGTCCTAGTGGCTCCTCAACGTTTTCCGCGATCGGCTCGGGAGCTGGCGCGGTGGCTTCGACTTCGATAGCAGGGGGGACGGAAGCTTCCGCAGCCGGGGCTTCGGCTATCTCCTGCTCCGCGCCCCGCGCTTCGGCGTGCGGAATTTCCTCCAAGGCTGGCGGCGCCGTGCCCTCCGACGAAGCGTCGATCTCCGACACCAGTGCGGTCACCGCAGCATCCTTTGGACCCGCTTGCAGGGACATGTCGCCGAGCGAACGGAGCGCGATGAGGTTTTCCGGATCGAGCGCGAGGGCACGGCCGAACACGGCTCGCGCTTCATCCCACTCTCCCGACTCGAACAGGGCCTGTCCGAACACGATCTGCCCGCTCATGTGGCCGGGCATCTGCGCGAGATGCGCGCGGCAGATCTCTATCGCGCGCTTGGGTTGCCCCCCCTTGCGGTATTCGTTCGCAAGCGGCGCGAAATACCGGCGCGGATTCTCGTCGAATTTCTCTTGTAGCTCTCGCAGCCTATCGTAATCCACTCAAATACCTCTGCTCGAATACCAATTACCTTGACTCCGATCCCCCGAAACGGCCCGGAACGGCTGAACCGCCATGGCGGCGGGCGCTGAAAGATGCATCAATCCATGGCTCCGCGCGACTTGCATCTCGATCACCCAAACTCATAGCTTACAAGGCTATACGCCATTTCGCGCTTCGACCGGGGCGCGCCTCAATTCGTGCAAGGAGTAGTGCCTTTGCTGCAAGCAATGCGGGCCTCCGCAAAATACATCTGGATATTCATCGTCATACTGTTCGTTGGCGGATTTCTTCTCGCGCAGACTTCAGGCCTACTCGGCCGCGCGCCGGTAACAACGACCACCGCCGTCGCCAAGGTCAACGGAGAAGACATCCTGGCCACCAGCTGGTACCAGGTAACGCAGAATCTCGAGCAGGAGGCGACTCAGCGAAGCCAGCAGAGCATAAGCCTCGACGAGAGACAGCGCCTTCAGGACCAGGCCTTCGACCAGCTCGTGACCGACGCCCTCATGCGCCAGGAGTACCAGCGCCGCGGCATCTCAGTTACAGACGACGAGATTCTGCAAGCGGCACGCTTCAGCCCGCCCCCACAGCTCATGCAGTCGCCCGAGCTCCAGACGGATGGACAATTCGACCCTGCCAAATACCAGCGCTTTCTGCAGAGCCCCATGGCGCGGCAGCAGGGCTTGTTGCTCCAGCTGGAGCAGTACTATCGGAGCGAGATCCCCAAGCAGAAGCTGTTCGATCAGGTAGCGTCCGACGTCTACGTCTCGGACGAGGAGCTGTGGCGCCGCTGGCAGGATAGCCACGATTCAGCTGCGGTCTCCTTTGTCGCATTCGGGCCCGACCGGATCTCCGATTCAGCGGTAAAGGTGAGCGACGACGAAGTACGAGCCTATTACGACACCCACAAGAAGCAGTTCGACCGGCCCGGCCGCGCGAAAGTTTCGATCATCGTCATTCCAAGGGCGGTCACGGCGGCGGATTCGGCAGCAGTCCGTGCCCGCGCAGTCGCGCTCAGATCGAGAATCCTTGCGGGTGAGAAGTTCGAGGATGTTGCGAGAGCAGAGTCGGCTGACTCCGTGTCGGCCGCGAACGGCGGCTCGCTTGGCCGCGGGCCGAAGGGACGGTTCATCCCGGCATTCGAAACGGCGGCGTACGCGCTCAAGCCCGGCGAGATCTCACAGCCGGTGCTCACACCGTTCGGATATCACATCATCCGCGTGGACGAGAAAAAGGGCGATACGCTGGCGCTTCGGCACATCCTGCTTCGCGTTCAGCAGAGTGATTCTGCAGCGTCGAGAACGGACCGGCGCGCTGATTCGCTGGCTAAAATGGCGGCGTCGACAGACCAGCCGGCCAAATTCGACTCAGCGGCGCGGGCGCTCCACATCCCCATTCTCCGCGCCGAGGTGATCGAAGGAAATCCGCTGACGATCAACGGCCAATTCATTCCGAGCGCCGGCCCATGGGCGTTCCAGGGCACGAGACCAGGCGAGACGAGCGAGCTGTTCGACGCCGAGGACGGCTACTACCTCGCACGGTTGGATTCTCTGACCCCTGGTGGGACGTTGCCGCTCGATCAGGCCAAGAGCGACATCCGAAAGTTTCTCACCAGTCAGAAGAAGATCGACCTGCTCATTCCTCAGGCGACGAATTTTGCCAAGGTCGCGGCCGCCAGTAACCTGGAGTCCGCGGCAAAGCTGCTGAACATGGATGTCGTAAAGACAAAAACTTTCACTCGCGTAACGGGTGTACCTGAGCTGACCCGGACTCCAGAGGCCGTCGGCGCGGCTTTCACGCTTCCGCTCAATACCGTGAGCGAGCCGATCCGTGCTATGGCTGGTGTCGTCGTCGAGCGAGTCGACAGCCGGGTTCCCGCGAGCCGCACCGCGTTTGAAGCGCAGAAGGCAATGCTTCGGCAGCAGGAGCTTCAGCAGCTCAGGCAGCAGCGAGTGAGGGATTTTCTAACGAACCTTCGAGCTGTCGCGAAGATCGATGACAGGAGGAAGCAGATAGAAGCTTCAGCGCGGCGGACGACGCAGTAGGGTCCAACTACAACGGCAACTGAAAAGGACCTGCTTCCCGCGCTAGGCTGCCCGCTGTCTGCACCCCGCCCGCTTGAAACACGCTGGCAGGCAGCATGAAGCGGGTCGCAATCAGCGGGACGCCGGTCGTTTTCCGTTCTTCAGTTCAGTCCCAGCCGATCAGTCGAGGCCCTACAGAAGCCTCTTGGGCGCAGCCCGCTCCGTCTCTTCTGCGCTGCGCCGCCGCTCGAGCTCGGCAGCCGTGAGCCTCGACTGGGTATCCGACTCGAGAGGAGGCTTCGTCTCGGAGGTGACTTCGCGGGTCGCCTCGTTGATGTTCTTCTTGAATTCCCTGATTCCCTTGCCCATCGAGCCTGCGATCTCGGGGATTCGCTTCGCGCCAAACAGAAGCAGAATCACGACCATGATGATCAGTAGCTCGGGAAATCCCAGATTGCCAAACATGGAATACTCCTAGAAGAGCGAACGTGCTATGAGGTAAGCCACGAGTACCCCCAGCAGGCTCAAAAGTGACACGTCCAGCGCTACTGGGCCAAGGGCGAACTTGAGTATAACCAAATCCACAGGCATTGGCCCGATTGCCGGGGTTACGCCGGTGGTAAAGAACTCCTTGGCCGCGCCCGGCGGCAGGAACCTGCGACCGACCTGGGTCAGGAGACCCCCGGTGATGAACCCCGCGGCCAGAACGAGCGCGTGAAAGAGCCCGCTTCGCCGGCTATGACCCCGCGGTGGTGGCATTATGAATGTCTCTCCATGACGTAGGAAATTGACGCGTTCAGCGACCGGCGCGCTACTGTGTCCGGCAAGTCTGACAACGCATCGTGAGCGCGCTCAGCAAACTCCTCTTCCCGCTCGCGCGCGTACTCGAACCCGCCGTTCTCGGCCACGATGGCGACCACCGACGCGATGTCGCCATCGCTCGCCGTCTCGCTGGCGAAGAGGCGCTCGACCTCCTTGCGCGCGGCTGTCGACATTTCCCGCAACGCGTGTATCAGCGGCAGCGTCACCTTGTGCTCGCGGAGGTCGAGGCCCGACGGCTTGCCTGTCGTCTCCTTCACCTCGCGGTAGTCGAGGAGATCGTCGGCAATCTGAAATGCCATGCCCAAATTCTCACCGAAGTCTCCGAGAGTTTCGCAATAGCGCCGAGCACCGGACAGCGCGCCAAGCTCGCACGCGGTGCGCATCAGTGACGCCGTCTTCGAGCGAATGAGCGCGTAGTACTCGCGCTCGGTGAATCTGAGCGGATCGGTCACCGCAAGCTGGCGCATCTCGCCCAGCGTCATCTCGGTCGACGCGCGCGTCAGCGCCTGCAGCGCCTCGAGGTCGCCCAGCTTCACGAGGTGGGTGAGCGCGGTGGAATAGAGAAAATCTCCCATGATGACGGAGATCTGGTGGCTGAAGAGCGCGTTGACCGTCGGCATGCCGCGTCTGAGCGCGGAGTGATCCACCGCGTCGTCGTGGACCAATGTTGCGAGATGGATCAGCTCGAGAGCCGCCGCGACAGTGACCGCGGACTTTTTCGGAGTCCCCTCGACCTCGCTCGACAACAGCAGCAGCGTTGGCCTGAAAAGCTTGCCGCGCATCGCGAGCAGATGTGCACTGACCTGCCCCACGAGCGGAAGATCGCTCGAGACGATCTCGCCCATCGCGCGCGATACATCCTCGAGCTTGTCGCGGATGGGGAGCTGGATCGCCTGGAGAGATGCGACAGGCGGGGTTGCGGTGTCGACGCTTCGATTGTCGTCGGGTACCGAGATCACTTCGAAGCGGCCTTGGCCATCTGCTTGAGCCGCTTGCTGACGTCCCTGAAGTCGATGTCGATCGCGAACACGCGCTGGTAGTAGGCGGCGGCATCGCGCGGTTTCCTGCTTCCCTCCGACGCGAAGCCGAGGAGGTAGAGAACTCCGATGAGGTCTTCGTCTTCCATTCCCGGCTCGCGCAGCGCGCGCCCCAGAACGGTGATCGCAACGTCGTGCTCGCCCCGATCGATGAAGCATTGTCCCAGTGCCTCGTAGGCGCGAATGCGTTGTGTTGCTCCGCGCAGCGCTTTCTGGAACTCGAAGATCGCCTCGTCGAAGAGACCCATCTCGCGGTACGCCACACCAAGATCGTAGTGGCTGTCGAAGTCCTCGTCGTCGACGTTGGCGGCGACGCCGGCCTTGAACTTCTCGAGCATGTAGGTGAAGTCGGCCTCCGTGCCCTCCTCGCGATTCTGATCTTCCTCCGCCACCATCCGGTAGGATCGTGGGCCAGTCTGCTCGCGCAGCCAATCGCCGAGATCGACGAAGTGGTCGTCGACGCGATGCGGAGGGTTTTCCTTCGGCGTCGCGGCGCGCGGCACTTCCGTCGGCGGCGTGGCGACCCGCGGCGCACCCTTCGGCCCGGAGTTCTTTCCCTTGGCCCGCTGGCGCTGAAACGGGTTCATGGGGCGGCGTTCACCCGGCGTCGCCGCTTCGGGCTCCGGCTCTTTCTCCTTTGCCTTCTCGACCTTCGGCTTGGGCCTCGTCATCCGCAACGGCTCGACCAGCTTCGGCCGTGTCGGCTTCGGCGGCTCGGGCGGAGCGGCCCTCGACGCGACCTGCGGCTGCTCTTCTTCTTCCTCTTCTTCTTCGACTTCCTCTACCGGTTCCGGTTCTTTCCGCGGAGGAGTCCTATGGGCGACTCTGGGGGCAGGGGCGGGCGCCGGCTCCTCGTACGGCTCGGGCTCGGGCTCCACTTCAGGCTCACGCTCCCGCACAGCTTCCCGGTCGCGCTGGAATTGCTGGTCGAGCTGCGCTTCGCTCGCCGGCGCAGGATCTTCTATGTGGAGGTCGAGGGGCTCGATATCAGGGAAATCGTGCTCGGGTTCGGCCTGAACAGGCGCACTGTGCGCGGCCGGCGCCTTGGGTGCGCTGAGCGGACCGTCGTCGTTGGCGTAGAAACTGTCATCCGAGAGTACACTCAGTCCGGCGAGTGGATCTTCGTCGGACAGCGGCTCTCCGAGTCCGGGCTCATGGACTGCCGTCTCGTCGGACACCAGCCCTTCCAGAGGCGATGACCCGACTTCGGGGTCGATCGCGAACGCCTCCGGGTCGGCAGCCGACTCGAGACCTTCCAACGGCGAGACGTTTACATCGGTGATGCTCAGGTCGAACGCCGGTTCCACGTCAGCGATCGACTCGGGCTGGAGCTCGAGCCCTTCGACCGGCGTGATCGGAGTCATCGTCTCGATGTCGGGAAGCTGCTCGAACTCGGGCAGGGGCTGCACGTGCTCGGGCGTGAGCGGACGCGGCTGATGCGGCGCCAGTGGCGCCTTCCGGTCTTCCATCTTCGGTCGCGGCTTCGGCGGCGAGCCGCCGACATCGAGGAACACCAGACCGCCTGCCTCTTTCTGGCGAGGGGTCTTGGAGCGCCGTGGCTCGACCGCCGGATCGAGGGTGTGCATTCGCTCGACAGTTGCCTCCGCTTCGGCAGTACGGCCTTCCGCATCAAGTGACTCATGCAGAATCTGGAGCTGCTCGATCGCCTCGGCGGATTTGCCCGCTCGCGCGAGCTGGTCGGCCAGCATCAGCCGGATGTCGTCTTGTCCGGGGCAGAGATCGGCGAATTCCTGGAGCGCCTTGAAGGCGTCGCCATCCTTGCCGGCACGGTGCATCCGATCCGCGTACTCGAGAAAATTCTTCTTGGCGTCGCTGTTGAAGCCCTTCTTCGCCGAGATCTTCCCGAGCTTGTAGTAGATCTGGTGGCGGGACGGCGCATGGCGCAGGATCTTGTTGCAGAGCGCGATGGCGTTGTTGAGGTATCCGCCGTCGGTGTAGAGATCGACTGCTTGCTCGTAGTAGTTGACGGCCTGGTCGGCCTTGTTCAGTCGGAGGTAGAGGTCGCCCACCCGGTTATAGACCGTGACGTCACGGTCGTCCTGACCCTCGGTCGCCCCAATGATCTGAAGGTAGACCTCGAGAGCCTTGTCGAACTGCTTCTTCTGCTCGAATTCGGCAGCCTTTTTCTTGAGCTTGTCGACGTTGGACATTAAGGGCAGCCGGGCAATTGGACTTACCCGGGTAGCAAGATCTCCGGGGAACGAGCGTTCAACTTACTTCCGCTCTCGTAGGGGTGACAAGGCGCGCCGGCCTTCCACGACCCCACACAAAGACGGGCGCCGTACCAGTATGGCAACTCCCTCACATCGCCGATGGCGAAGAGCGATAAATCGGCGGCGAACCCGGGCGCGATCTGCCCGGTTTCGCCCGCCAGACCCAGGGCCGCGGCACCATTCACCGTCGCGGCACTGAGCGCCTCCGCCAGCGACATCTTCAGCTGGCTCACCGCCAGTGTGAGCATCAGTGGAAAGTTAACGGTTGGGGAGGTTCCGGGGTTGAAGTCCGTAGCGAGAGCGACGGCGGCGCCGGCGTCGATGAGGGCTCTCGCAGGCGCCTGCGTCGATTTCCCGAGGAAGAGCATGGTCCCGGGAAGCAGCGTTGCCACGGTCTCTGATTTCGCCAAGGCGGCAACACCCTTCTCCGAGATGGCAGCGAGATGATCCGCGCTGACCGCGCCGAGCGAGGCGGCAAGCTCGGCGCCGCCACAGGGCTTGAGCTCATCAGCGTGGATCTTGAGACCGAGGCCGGCGCGGCGAGCGGCTTCGAGGATGCGCCTCGTCTCTTCGATGGTGAACACACCGGGCTCGCAGAAGACGTCGGCAAACCGCGCGATTCCCTGCTCGACGACCTTCGGGAGCATGTCGTTGGTGAGGAGATCGATGAACTCACCGCGCCGTGACGCGCTGGTACGGTACTCGTGCGGGATCTCATGCGCGCCGAGCCACGTCCCGACGATGCGCACAGGGAGTCGTTCCGCCAGACGGCCAATCACACGAAGAGCCTTGAGCTCATCGTCCACCGTGAGGCCGTAGCCGCTCTTGATTTCCAGCGTGGTCGTGCCGTAGGAGACAAGCTCCTGGATCCTCGGGACAGCGAGCTGGTACAGCTCCTCTTCGCTGCGATCGCGGAAGTCGCGAACTGACGCATGGATGCCACCGCCTCGCTTCGCGATCTCCATGTAGTCGTGCCCCTCGGCGCGCAGCTCGTGCTCCTCGAATCTTGCCTTGCCGAAGACGGCGTGGGTGTGGGAGTCCACAAGGCCGGGAGTGAGGACGCCGCCGCGACAATCAACGATCTCAGCATTTGTGTACGCGTCCTGGAGGTCGCGCGCGGCGCCGATCGCAGCGATACGACCCTCGCCAACTGCGACGGCCGCATGGCGAAGAATCCCGGCCTCGCGCATCTCCGCGCCCCGGCGCGCGCGAGCGGGGCCGGCGCAGGTTACTACCTGGGATGCGTTGACGAAGAGGAGGTCCTTCACGTCGGCTGCGGTGACGCCATCACGTCGAGCACGCGCGAGAACCTCATCGGCGCCTGCGCTTCACCGCGGCACGCGTAGAAGCAGGCGTTGCAGTCGATCGGATCGTATTTCCGGTATTCGGTCCAGTGAAAGTCGGTGGGAAAATCGGGGCACCGTTTGACGTGCCCTGTTGGATTGATGTGGATCGTGCGCATGCCCGACCGGCAGGGCTCTGTGATCTCGCCCCGGATGTAGCGCGGGATCTGCTCCAGGTAATAGTCGGAGTTGGTGATGACGCCGCGATTCTTCTTCTTGTAGGCGAGCAGCTCGCGCACGGTCTCTTCGAGCTGCCGCGTCTGGTCGCGCTCGATCAATCCCTCGGTGTTGCCGTTCTTGTTATCGGTGTAGAAGCTGAAGTTGACGCCGCAGCCAAGCTCGCGCGCGCGGATGACGATCGGCATCAGCTGATCGAGGTTGTCGCGCTTGATGACGGTGTTGAACCGGATTCCAGTGATGCCGATTTCGCGCATTCGTGGAATCGTGCGCATGATCTTCGAGCTGAGGCCGGGAATCCCACGCGCGACGTCGTGGCGCTCGTCGAGATAGTCGAGCGAGATGTTGAACTGGTTGATCCCGGCCTTCCAGATCGATCGCGCCCGCTCGGGTGAGAGCATTCCGCCGTGGGTGATCAGCGTCATGTACTTCAATCTGACGGCGGAGTTTACGGATTGGATGATTTCTTCGAGATCACGTCTCAGCGTCGGCTCGCCGCCGGTGAATGTGATCACCATCGGATTGAAGAACCTCGCCGCGTCGGCAAACGAGTTTAGCTCGGTGGCTTTTGCGGACGGATCGGTTTTCCAGTAGTCGCAGAACCCGCAGCGGGCGTTGCAGCGCATCGTGACTTCGAAGTGCACCAGCACGGGGCGCTGCCGTACGGTCAGATACGCGTATTTCGCCAGGAAGACTGGAACGTGCCACGGTTTGAACTCTTTGGTGAGCATCGGTCAGGCGTCCGGTGCGCTTCCGCTGGCCACAATGACGGAAGGGGTTCGCGGAGAACGCGGAGGGGACGGAAAACGCGGAGAGGGGGTGTTGGGGGTGCGCGATGGCGAGTTCGTACAGATCACACGATAGAATCTTGGTCTTGGTCCGAAATGGAGGAGGAGGCCAAGCTCGAGATTCGTTGCACGTAGATAATTGGCCACCTGCCGCACTGAACCCTCGTGGAGAATTCGGGTAGACTTGATCTCAACGATCAGTTTGCCGTCGACAATCATGTCGAGCCGTTGACGCGCCACCTCTTCCCCTTTGTATAGGATCGGCACCGAGACTTCGCGCCCGACGCCGTGTCCCCGATCGTATAGCTCGCGGGTAAGCGAAGCCGCATAAACGTGTTCCAGAAACCCAAACCCGAGCGTCGCGGCCACCTCGAAAAAAGCCCCGATGACCGAATGGGTCAGTCTCTCATGAATCAACTCAATACGCGACATTCCGAACGTCTAAGATGAGCAGTTCAAGCACTCATCACCCATCCGCCGCAACCACCACTACCCTCTTCCGCGTTTTCCGCCAATTCCGCGTTCTCCGCGAAAAACTTGGGACATTGATGCCCGATGAGCATTTCCTAACCAATCATCGGTAGCGTCAGCGTGGCGCGCAACGCCGATGCCGGGGTCGTTCGTAAGCACCCGCTCGAGACGAACGCGCATCTCCGGAGTGCCGTCAGCGACGATCACTTGCCCTGCGTGAAGGGAGAGGCCGATTCCGACACCGCCGCCGTGATGGAATGACACCCACGACGCGCCGCTGGCGACGTTGAGCATCGCGTTGAGCAGCGGCCAATCCGCCACTGCGTCGGAGCCATCGCGCATGCCTTCCGTCTCCCGGAACGGTGAGGCCACGCTTCCGGTGTCGAGGTGATCGCGGCCGATTGCGATCGGGGCGGAAATGGCCCTGGACGCGACGAGATCGTTGATCGCAACGCCGAACTTGGCGCGATCTGACTGGCCGAGCCAGCAGATGCGCGCAGGGAGACCCTGGAATTTGATCTTCTGCTGGGCGAGCGAGATCCAGCGGCGGAGATGGTCATCGCCGGGAAAGAGCTCCAGGGCCAAATCATCCGTGCGCTTGATGTCCTTCGGATCTCCGGACAGAGCGACCCAGCGAAATGGACCTTTCCCCTCGGAGAAGAGCGGCCTGATGTACTCTGGTACGAATCCGGGGATGTCGAACGCGTTCTTGAGGCCGGCGTCGAACGCAACCGTCCGGATGTTGTTGCCGTAATCGAAAGTCACCGCGCCGCGCTGCCGCAGCTCCAGCATCGCCGTCACGTGCGTGACCGCGGATTGTGTTGACCGGCGCACGTACTCATTGGGGTCGGACTTTCTGAGCTCCAGAGCTTCCGCGAGGGAGATTCCCGCCGGGATGTAGCCGTTCAGCATGTCGTGCGCGCTGGTCTGGTCCGTCACCACGTCGGGATTGATGCCGCGCTTTGCGATCTCCGGCAGAACATCGGCTGCGTTCCCGAGCAGCCCGACGGAGACTGCTTCGCCCGCTCGAGTCGCGCGCGCAATTATGCTCAGCGCCTCGTCGAGGTCCTTCGCCTTGCGGTCGAGGTATCGCGTCTCGATGCGCTTGTCGATGCGCGATTCATCCACTTCGATGACGAGCGCCATCGCGTCCTGCATCGTGACGGCGAGCGGCTGCGCGCCGCCCATACCACCGAGCCCCGCGGTGACGACGAGACGGCGGCGCAAAGTAC
>WNFK01226700.1_pt2 | contig 15338 bp, 16 predicted proteins | sample 5400281 | NCBI WGS metagenome assembly WNFK01 (sample SAMN13153350, study PRJNA577476) | soil metagenome | isolation source: 20 cm soil on Douglas fir-dominated hillslope | place: USA:California | collected 2013-09-17 | reverse complement strand
AAAGGATATCATGGTTGGGATTTTACTTTTGGTGGATTGGTAGCTGAAAAATTTATCGCTGGCCCTGAATTCACAACATTTATTACAGGCTCCTATGATCAGCCAGATGATATCAAGGTTTATCAACCAGTAGAAAGAGTTTTTAATGAAAAGCTTCCTGATAATGAAAAATTCCTTTCTTTTGACAGACTCTGGGATACTTATGAAAATGAAAAGCCGGTAGGTGAGCATGAGTATGAAAATCTTTGGGAGTATTTTAAACCCGCTGCATCTGCAGAGAATGCAATTAAACAATTAAGCATCGATGCTTATTGTGCAGTAAGAGGAACAGGATATGGCCGGATTGATATCCGAATGGATAAGGCAACCGGGAAAATGTATGTGCTGGAAGTAAATTCACAATGCGGATTAAGCGAGGATGAGAATCACACTTCGATTGGCGCTATGGTAAGACTGGGCAATGAGAAATTCAGCGACATGCTCGGGGCAATAATTGAAAATGCCCTGCAAACTAAATTGAAATACATAAAAGCGGCTAAGCTTATCAATAAATAGCGCTGTAAAAAGCCGTTTCCAATATTTATTAACTGAAATTGATTGTATGAAGATTTGTGTTCTGCAACCTGACTATTCGCATTCGAAAGTGGATTATCAATATTATGATCCCATTCGCAATCTTTCTTCGCTAATGCCTGAAGCAGCGATGGATCATGTGCTGATAAGTAAACTAACTACTTACAAACAACTAAAGGAGTTAAAGAAAAAGGGTTATGATTGTTTTGTCAACCTTTGTGAGGGTTATCCTGATTGGGAAACTCCTGGTTATGATATTTACTTCAATGCTGATATGCTGAATATTCCAGTTACTGGTCCCAGCACTAAACTCTTTGATGTTCCTAAACGGTTGATGAAGTATGTAGCCTATTGTGAAGGAGTAAGGATCCCCGCTTATGCCATTATTGATACGCTGGGGGAGATCGAATCTTCTACTACACATTTAAAATATCCATTGTTTGTGAAACCGGCACATGCCGGAGATAGCCTTGGTGTTGATGAGCATTCACTCGTTCATAGTATAGATGAGTTGAAAGCAAAATGTGCTGAGATCATTGATGAGTATGGCCCGCTGATGATCGATGAATACATTGCCGGTCGTGAATACACCGTGCTGGTAGCTGCAGATCCCGAAAACGAAAAAGAATGTATTGCTTTTCGTCCGGTGGAATATAGGTTTCCCGAAGGGAAAGAATTTAAAACATATTCGTTAAAAACTTCAGAGCTCCATCCTGATTGCAATTTTCCATGTGAAGATGCGGAGCTTGATAAAAAGCTTCGTGAAGCAGCAAAAAAGATATTTCTTGGTTTTGGCGCTGTGGGTTATGGAAGAATGGATTTTAGGGTAAATGATAAAGGAGAGGTTTTTTTCCTGGAAGTAAATTTTACCTGCTCCGTGTTTTACACCGATGGCTATGAAGGCTCGGCAGATTTCATTTTAAAATATGATGGCATTGGCCAGGCAGGTTTTCTTAAGCTGATAATCGAGGAAGCAATGAATCGTCATCAGCGCAAACAAAAATGCTATGATGTAAAAGGAAATTCAATTGCTGGCTTTGGTATTTATGCCAAAGATGAGTTACCAAGAGATTATGTTGTTTTTAATGGCGAAGAAATGCCGCAACGACTCATTACCCGTCGCCATGCAATGGAGAATTGGAATGAGAACGATAAAGAACATTTCCGTCGTTATGCTTATCCAATCAGCAAAGAAGTGTTTATCATCTGGGACGCCGATCCAACTGAATGGGCCCCGCAAAATCATAGTTGCGATCCTAACTGTGCTTATGATGGATTAAATGTTGTGGCTCTTCGGAAAATTAAGAAAGGAGAAGAACTAACACTTGACTATGCCCAATTCCTGGATAAAAACATGGAACCATTCCATTGCAATTGCGGTTCGCCAAATTGCCGCGGGCTCATAATGGGTATTCCCAACAATTCTGTCACTCATCGTGAATCCATGATCGTAAAAAACAGGAAGGCATTGAAAATTAGATCAGCGCTTAATACCAACGGGCTTCAGCGGCGGACAAGGTAAAATAGTTTTTACTTTAGCTGTATGAAAACCATACGGCTCACTATTAAAGGAAAAGTGCAGGGTGTCTTTTACAGGGCAACGGCGAAGGATGTCGCCGATCAGTTTGGCATTAAAGGATGGGTAAAAAATCTTCCTGATAGAAATGTTGAGATAAGAGCTACTGCCTCTCAAGAATTTCTTCAAAAACTTATTGATTGGTGCGAACAAGGTCCTCCAAAAGCAAGGGTGGATGAGGTGATCGTTGAAGAACTCAGTCTTGAAGAGTTTAATGGATTCAGGATAATCAGGTAACTTTCATAGAAAAAATCAAAAAACTAATTATATGCGAGCTTTTATTCTGATCACTTTAATTTTTTTATGCAATGATCTTATTGCTCAAAATCTCAAATCAGGCGGCGTCTTAAAACCCGAACAAGCCATCATGGATATCCGGCATTATACAGTTGCGCTGAATGTCGATCCAAATGAAAAATCAATCAATGGCTATACTGAAATTGATCTTAATCTTCTGAAACCAACAAATAATTTACTGTTTGATTTCTGGCATGGTCTGACCATTACTCAACTTTGGGTAAATGGAAAAACTCAGACCTACGCTCATACCAATGATGATTATATAAAAATCCCATTATCTCAGGAATTACCAGCAGGAAAAGTAAAAGTGAGAGTTGCTTATGGTGGAAAGCCCGCAATTGCGGTAAGACCTCCATGGACGGGAGGTTTTCAATGGGAAAAAGATGCAAAAGGAAATCCATGGATCTCCATTACTTGCCAGGGGGAAGGGGCGAAAATTTATTTTCCCTGCAAAGACCATCCAAGTGATGAACCCAATGAAGGAGCCGATATGATCATTACAGTTCCAAAAGGATTAGTAGTGGCAGCGCCGGGAGTATTACAAAACGTGACAACAAAAAAAGACAAATCAATTTACCATTGGAAAACAAACTATACGATCAGTAATTACTGCATTCTTTTCAATATTGGGAATTACAAAGTGGTAAAGAGAATCTATACAACCGTTGATGGTAATAAAGTCCCGATGGAATATTATGTACTGGAAGAAAATCTTGATAAGGCCGAACATCTTCTTGATCTGTTTGAGCAGTCCTGCCATATACAGGAAAAATATTTTGGCGAATATCCGTGGGTAAAAGAAGCGATCCGTGCTTCTGAAACACCGCATCTTGGCATGGAACATCAAACCAATATTGCTTACGGTAATAAATACCGCTATGAAAAATTGGGCGGTAAAGATTTTGATTGGCTATTACATCACGAATTCGGTCATGAATGGTGGGCAAATAAAGTAACCAACCGCGATTGGGCACATATGTGGATACAGGAAGGCATTTGCACATTTGGAGATGCAATGGCAACAAGAGAATTGGCTGGGGAAGAAGCCTATTTAAAAAAAATGCAGCAGACAGAATGCAGCAGACGGCAAGAAGCGCATCGAATAGATTTCCTATTGTAAGAGGAGACCAGGTTGATTCAGACAGCGCCTACCACGGGGATATTTATGGAAAGGCGGCATTTTTTATGCATACACTTCGTTATATCATGGGAGATGATCAATTTTTTCCAACACTAAAAAAGCTTGCTACTGATCCGCAATACACTTATGATAATACAGTGGTGACTGCTGATGTAGAGAAGCTTTTTAGCGGTGTTTATGGTAAAAGCCTTGATCCCCTGTTTCATCTTTTTCTTTATACAACCAATAAATTAGAGGTGTATGTAAGGCAAACAAAGGAGAATGAATACCAGGTTAAGTTGTTGAATCTTGATATGACAATTCCAATAGACGTACAAACTGATTCGGGTGTTCAACAAATAATGGTTGATAAAAAAGGAACTACAATTACCAGCAAATCATATATTCTTATTGACCCCAAAGTGTTTTATTTGAAAAAAGTTATCATGGAATAGAATATACTCATGAATTAACAAAATTCATTAGTGCCGTGAATTAAATTTGTGCCCCGGTTTACCATGGCTACCCGAACTAAAAAGAAAAATAAATATTTCAAATGGGCAGTACTCATTTTTTTAGTTGTTGTTGTTGCAGCAATTTACGGTGGATACGAATGGTGGAAGAATCGCCGGTCCCACTTTGTGCGTTATCCTGCTTTTGGCATTTCCATTCCCGAAAATTTTTTGATACACGGCATTGACGTTTCAAAATATCAGCAAACTATTTCATGGGAAGATGTAAAAGAAATGAAAGTAAAAAACATACAGCTTGGTTTTGTTTTTATAAAAGCAACCGAAGGAATCGTCAATACTGATCCGCAGTTTAAAAGGAATTGGAAAAAATCGAAACAAGCAGGCATGATCCGCGGCGCGTATCATTTTTTTCTTGCAACAAAAGATGGAAGAGAACAAGCAGAAAATTTTATCAGCATGGTTGACCTGGAGGAAGGAGATCTTCCTCCGGTAGTGGATATAGAACAAACCTACGGAGTGAACCCTGCTATTTTAAAAAAGGAATTGAAAGAATGGCTGGATGTAATAGAATATTATTACAAAGCCAAGCCGGTCATTTATACAAATGTTGATTTTTATTCAAGGTATCTCGGTAAAGATTTTAACAGCTACCCTTTATGGGCGGCACATTATTATCAATATGATACTCCCCGTATTGAGCGCAACTGGGATTTCTGGCAACATAGTGAAGAAGGAAGAGTGAATGGAATTCTGTCAAAGGTTGATTTCAATGTTTTTAATGGCGATTCACTTCAGTTCAGAAGTATTTTAATGGCTAAATAGTTTTTCCCTCTTTTTATAATTGAGTTACCTTGTTAAAAATCAAATTGAACGTATAATGTTTGGAATGGATCCCGAAGTGGCAAGGTATTTCAGAAAAATACTCCGTTCCCTTTTTGCATTTTTGATGTGGCTTTTTATCAATATCACCGCCGGTATTTATTTCGAATTGGCATATAGCAAAAGCTACTCTTCATTTGTCCACATACTTTTCTTTGTTTGGCTGCTGTTTAGTCTTTCCTTGTTGCTTTGGTATTTGTATAAAACCTGGGGTTAGTAACAATACGCCGCTTTATACGTTAAAATATTTAAATTACTTTTCAGTCTGGTTTGCTTCTCAGTTTAATTTATCTATTTTTAAATTCTAAAGAACGATGGAACTAAAGCGCATCAGTAAATGGATTGTTATTGCCGGGACGCTGCTTATCTGGCTGGTAAAATTTGGGCTCAGGCCCATTTATGATTTTGGTCAACCCATGAATTTTTTTCTTGGCGTTGCACCCAATTTGTTCGGTTCGTTCCTTATTCCCTTTGGCGCCTGCTGGTTTTTTTCTGGCCGGGAATTTTTATTAGCAAGAATATTTCGCATTCATTCATTAGCAGATCTTCGTCTTGTTTGCCTGATGGGATTTGGAATGCTGGTAGTAAATGAGTACTTGCAACTCATACCTGTATTCGGAAGAACCTTTGATTACTTTGATATAATTTTTTCAGTAATAGGTCTTTTCGCTTCTTACTTTGTTTTTGGTAAGATTTATAATCAGTCAGTGCAACGCTACTATACCAATTAATTTTTTGTATCGAGTATCAGCGGAGTATTTCCTTTACCCATAACAATGATCTTTGCGTTTTGGGAAAGAGCAATTTCTTTTAAAGCTTTTATCTGTTCATATTGCAACTGTTGATCGGTCAATCCCTGGTTTATTATTCGCTGGTAATCTGCAATACCCTGTGCTTCTACTCTCTTTCGTTCTGCCTCTTGTTTTTCTTTTTGTAGAATGAATTGCATTTTTTGCGCCTCCTGCTCCGCATTGATCTTACCCTCAATCGTTGCTTTTACAGACTGCGGCAATGTAATGTTTCGAACGAGCAACTGTTCAAGGAACAACCCTCTTTTTCTAAAATCATCCTCAATGCTTTTAAAAATCCTGTTTTGAAATTCATCCCGTTTGGTGGAGTAAAGGGCTATTGCTTCATAATACACAGAGTTGTCGCGGATCTTTGTTCTTGTTAACGGACGAACAATCTTATCTACATAGTTAACACCTGTTTCTTTTACCAGCCTTGGCGCATCTGCTTCTGTAAGTCGGAACAGAACGGTAAGATCAATGGTTACTTCAAGTCCATCGGCCGTCAATACCCTGATGGCATCATCTCCCATTTTTACACCTTCATCGTGAATGCCACTCATCGTATAGTTTTGTGTTTTTATATCAAGCATCGTTACTTCAATCAATGGATTTATCATGTGAAGTCCGCTATGCAGCACATCATTTTGCACTTTGCCAAAAAGTTTTTTTACGCCAACCTGTCCCGCATCAATTTGTACGATCGATCCAATTAAAACGCCAATAACCATAATGATTATTCCGGCAATTCTTATAATTCCTCCGTAACGCTGAACAGCGCTTGGATTACGGGCAATGATGATACCGATAATAAGTACGATCATTCCTACAATGATGAGTGCCATAATGAGATTTGTTTTATTTATTGTATAAGATCAACTGCTATGGTCAGAGATTATGACCCATTTGCCACTTATTTTCCTGAACATAAGCGTAAAATGCCCGCTTGCATCTCCAATTGTTCGGGTCAGGTAATATTTTCCGGTTACATGGAAATACTCAGGTGAAAGTTGTTTAACCTGTATGAGAGTAAATGTAAGTTTACCCATTGTTGCTGTGTCAGGATAATTTTTTTTATAATTTGCCAGGGTATTTTTATAGCCATAAGTAACTCCAGATTTGCCGATGAACATTAAGGAGTCACTTTCCCAGTAACCGACCATAAATGCATCTATATCACCCCCATTCCATGCCTTGTTTTGGCGGTCGAGAACATTTCTAACCGCTGTTTCATCTTTTGTTTGACAAAAAGAAGTAACAGATAATACTATAAAGCAAACAAACAAAATTGATTTCATATGCGCTGGAATTATTGGTTAAGATAAACAAAAAGCAGGTTGAGGAGCAATATTTCCAATTAACGGAGACGAAAGTTTATTTACGATCGGAAGTTAATGATCACAATCTGTGCTATGACAATGTTTTGCCTGGCGGCAAAATTTCCAGTTCAGATAGTAGGCGAAGATGATAAGAATTGATGATGGAATGATCAGCCAAATTACATTGGCCGTAAAAAAATGTTTTATTATTAATAAAAACATTCCCGCAATAAATAAAAGTAAGGGCGAAAGTTTGTGATGATGTTTTTTGTACCCATGTAAAAGTGTGAGGCTGCCAATTAAAAGAGCAATCAGTATCATACTGGCCTCAAAATAAATATTATCCAGCATGTTGATACCGAACAGCGGCAACGTGCTTATAAAAAGCGGTAATAAAGCACAATGAATAGCACATGCCAACCCGGCCGACACACCAAGTGCATTCCAATTGATTTGAATCTTCATAGTCTGCAAAGATAACCTTGTGCAACAATGTTGCAAAATATAATTATCTTTGCTTACAGGAACAGATGGGATCAATCAGGAGTAATTTTGGACTTATATTATGAGCAGGAAAACTATTTTTTATATCGTTTTTTTCTTTGTGCTGGTATCAGGTTTTTATTTTACTATGAGCCAGTTGATTCCAGGTTTTGGAAAATCAAGACTAGAACCCATTGGAAGGGTATTACCATTTTCTTTTATAAACCAGGATGGAAAAACAGTGACTGAAAAAGATGTAGCGGGAAAGGTCTTTGTTGCTGAATATTTTTTTACAACATGTAAAAACATTTGCCCCGTAATGAATGGTAATATGAAAACAGTGCATGATCGGTTTAAAAATGAAAAGGATTTTCTTATCCTGTCACATACCAGCGATCCCGGCACAGACTCTGCGGCAACACTAAAAAAATATGCGCAGTCATTGGGAGCCGATACAGAAAAATGGATATTTCTTACTGGCAGAAAAGATAGCTTATACAAACAGGCCCGGTATAGCTATAAAATAGATGACCCCAATAGTAATCTTATCGATATTAAACAAGACTTTATCCATTCACAGCTTTTTGCATTGGTAGATAAAAAAGGAGTTGTAAGAAATATTTATGATGGTTACCTGCCGAGTGAAGTAAATAAAATGATGAAAGAGATAGAAGTATTGCTGAAAGAAAAATAATTTTTATGAACACGAAAGTTCATGATATTCTTCGTCGTAACCAGCTTAGCGTAACAGCAAGCCGTGAGAAGATCCTCAATCTTTTTTTAACCAATACAAGAGCACTTGCTCATGCTGATATAGAACATAAGGCCGGCGAAAGATTTGATCGTGTAACCGTTTACCGGACGCTGCAAACATTTGTTGAAAAAGGAATATTACATACTATTCCTACCGCTGACAATTCAGTGAAATATGCTTTGTGTAAGAATGATTGCTTTGAAGGACATCATCACGATAACCATTATCATTTTATTTGTTCTGTTTGTGGTAAAACAGAATGTCTTGAAGAGTTTGTGATTCCCTCTGTTAAACTTCCAAAGGAATACCTGGCAAATAATGTTGAAATAGTAGTGAATGGAGTATGCAGTGCCTGTCAAAAAAAGTAAGCCCCAATGTGGAAACAGCGGGACTTAGGTTAAGGCTCTGATTAGTAGCTATATTGAAATGCATTATTGCATTTACTTTTTCTGATGTAAAGTAAAACGAGAAATAAGTGTTTTCCAAAAAACAGGCATACCCTTTTAGTGGTATTTTACATTATTCTTTTGTTAAGGCCTGCATTTCTGAATGCACAAACGACATTAAATTGCCAACTACCGGGGGTGAGAAGTCAAAATGAAGCCCGGCCGACCGGAAAAGATCCGGTAAAGTCCGGGTGCCACCTTGAGCCAGGGCAGCTATATAGTTATTGAGGGCCTTATCCTTATTTTCTTTAAACTGTTTCCAAAGACCGATAGCTCCAAGCTGAGCAATTCCATATTCTATATAATAAAATGGAACTTCAAAAAGATGCAATTGTTTTTGCCAAAAATACCCGCGGTATTCTTCTAACCCTGAAACATCAAGAACAGGCGAAGTAAATTCATTGAATATCCCAACCCATTTATCCGCTCTTTTTTCTTCCGTATGACCTGGATTTTCATATAACCAATGCTGAAATTTATCAATTGTGGCGATCCATGGAAAAATAGTGATCACCCTTTCTAGTTGATGTTCTTTGGCCTGTTTTAATTCTTCTTCAGATTTAAAAAATACATGCCAGTTGCCCATGGTAAAAAGCTCCATTGCCATACTTGCAACCTCCGCAATTTCCATCGGGTATTCTTTAAAAGAGGTCAATTCAAGATTATGGGCAAGAAATGAATGAACTGCATGTCCGCCCTCATGTACCATTGTTGTCACATCATCCATTTGTCCTGCTGCATTCATAAAAATAAATGGGGCCCCGCTTTCAGCCAATGGGCAGTTATATCCTCCCGGTGCTTTTCCTTTCCTGCTATCAAGATCAAGATGGCCCATTGCCTTCATTTTACCCAGGCAATCACCAAAGAATGGTTTCAGCTCATTAAAACATGCGATCGATTTTTCAACAAGCTCATCGCCGGTTTTAAAAGGATTTAATGTTTTTTCATCTGCAGGATGAGCTTCAAGATCCCATGGACGCAATGTGTCAACACCAAGTCTTTTCTTTTTTCTTTCATAGATCTCGTTTACCAGCGGTATAATCTTTTCTTTTACTGCCTGGTGAAACTGAAAACAATCTTCCGGTTTGTAATCAAACCGCCCCATTTCGGCAAACTTATAATCACGAAAGTTGGCAAAGCCTGCATTCACTGCTATACGATGACGCTTTTCTACAAGTGACGAAAAAAGTTTGTTCAGGCTTTCTTTATCTTTCAATCGTCTGTCGCCAACTTTTCTATAAACTGACTCTCTTAATTTTCTGTCATTATTCTCCAAAAATTTTGACGCTTGTTGTAATGTATACTCTTTTCCATCAACTTCAATTGTCATTTTACCGGCGATAACACCATACTGTTGCTGCATCACACTCATCTCGGCAAGTATTGGAATGTTTTCTTCACGGAAAAGATCAATATTTTTCTTTACCGTACGCAGGTAAGTAAAAAATTTTTGTTGATCAAGTTCTTTTGTAAAAGGAGAACTAATAAGTTTTTTATTCAGCTTATCGGCATAAGGCTGTGCTTTGGGTTGGATTTCCATCATGAAAAAAGTGAAGGCCTCTTCCAGCTCTTTATTCTCAGTATCACATGTCATTTTTATTTGCCGCCAGCAACCATCTTCGCTTAAAACAGCTTCGAGTTCGCTTATATCTTTCAGCCATTGTTCCAGGTCTTCTTTCGAATTTATTTTTCTTTCAAGAAGATCAATAAAAAAAGGCTCAAGTTTGTCCCATATAGTGACGGTAAAATCTTTTGGTAAGAAATGACGGGGAAGTTTTTTTATATCAGCTGAATACATAATATGCAAATTTGAAAATATGAAAATGTGCAAATAATAAGCCATCGTTGTCTGCACATTTGGAGATCATTGGTAAACAAATTATTCGGATTTCTTTTTGGTGGTTTTTTTCTTAGGCTTCACTTCGGCGACCGGTTCTTCTTTTACTTCTTCAACAGGCTCTTCTGTTTCTTCGGGCACCTCACTAAGTTTTATTTCTACATTATGTTTTTTCAAAGAGTCAAACCATTTTACCATCTTCTTCATATCACTGCTGTAAACTCTTTCAAAGTCCATTTCAGGATAAACCTTCTCGAAATATTTTTTTACCGCGTCATTATCCTTCGCATCTGGTAAAGACCCGCCATCTTTTTCCATCGCATTAAAAACATCTACAAGGTTCACATTGTCTCTTTGTGTATATACCTCTATACTTTCGAGGTGAGAAAAATTATGAACACGGCTGGAAATGAACTGGGTCTTATTTTCATCAAGTGAACGGACAACGGCGCCATCTCCACGGCTGCTGATCAGTTCAAAAATGCCGGGAAGCCCGGTAACAGCAACAAGTTTACTATACTCCATAAAAATTTAAAATTTGGGAGTGCAAGATAACCCGAAAATGCCAACGAAAAGCAGGTGATTAAACAACAGCGATATTTACATACCAAAACTGATTTATCTTTCGGGTGGAATAAATCATCAGCTATGTATACCATAAAAAAAATTGGCAGCCTTTTTTTTACCCTTTTAATTGTTTTGCTTGCTGATTCCCAGCAATCATTAAAACAGGAAATGCAAAAGCTGGTTGATGAAGACCTGCGGTTGGCGGCAAAGCAATATAAGTATATGCAGAAATTATTGCCCGCAGATAAATTACCCCGCAGTTATGATTCTGTAAAGAACGCACTCGTTGTTTCCGGCAGTGATTGGTGGTGCAGTGGGTTTTATCCTGGTACTTTATGGTATTTGTATGAATACACTAAAGATGAAGCGCTAAAGGCTGAGGCGATCCGAAGCACCGCCTTATTGGAAAAAGAGAAAAACAACACAGGCACTCATGATCTTGGCTTTATGCTTTATTGCAGTTATGGTAATGGATTCCGGCTTACAAAAAACAGTTCTTACAAAGATGTAATGATCACTGGCGCAAGATCCTTATCAACAAGATTTAATTCCTTAATTGGTTGTATCAAATCATGGAACAGTAGCCGCTGGCAATTCCCGGTTATAGTTGATAATATGATGAACCTTGAATTTTTATGTGAAATGACAAGACTGAGTGGTGATTCATCTTTTTCTAAGATAGCAATTATACACGCAAATACAACTATAAAGAATCATTACAGAAATGATTTCAGTTCATATCATGTTATAGATTATGATACGATCACGGGTAAAAAAATTAAGGGATATACAGCGCAGGGAGCTTTTGACGAATCTGCCTGGGCAAGAGGCCAATCATGGGGCTTGTATGGGTTTACGATGATGTACAGGGAAACAAAAAAACCAGAATACCTTTCTTTCGCACAGAATATTGCTGATTTTTTATTGCATCATAAAAATATGCCCGCAGATAAAATACCATACTGGGATTATAATGCCACGGATATTCCAAACACTTATCGTGATGCTTCTGCGGCATCTATTCTGTGTTCAGCTTTATTAGAATTGGCTAAATACGCTAACGAAGTACAACGGAAAGAATATTTAAATACAGCTGTAACTATTCTTAAAAATCTTTCTTCAGCATACCGGGCTGCTGTAAATACTAATGGCGGGTTTATCTTAAAACACAGCGTCGGTCATTTGCCGGGAAAATCGGAAATAGATGTGCCGCTTACTTATGCTGATTATTATTTTATTGAAGCACTCATGCGTTATAAAGCCTGGTATTTAAAATGATCTTAATTAAACGCTAAGAGCCTGTAAGAACAAGCTCTTATTGATTATAATTTCGATTTTATTTTTTATCTCTTCGCCTGATCCTGGCCAGGAAGATTAATCCAACTATACTAAATGTTGCAATTAAAATTCCTGTTTCCTTTTTTGGTTTGTTTTGAATTGATGGCGCAATAGAAGCATACGATGCTTCAGCAGGCACATATTTTTCTTCCGGTTGTTCTGACACCAGGTCCCAATCACTATAATCTTTTCCTGTCAGGTAAGTAAGCATTTCCAGTTCATCCGCCCTGCGTTGTTTTAATTCTTTCAAATATTTTTTTCCCGCTTCGCAATTGAAATCACCCGTGGCAGGATGGGTGATCACATATCTTGCTTGGTAATTATCCGTATTAGGGGTTACCTGGAACATCAGGTCTTGCGGGAATGATTTCCGGTTATAGCGTACATGCAATCTTGTGAAGTAAACATTATCGGAATAGTCATCATTATCATATACATCATCATAATTTGTCCAGTCACGATTGAGCCACCAAACACCTGCCTGTACAAGATCTTGGGTTGAAGGAGCCGTAGCCACACAAGGGTCGCATTTCACATAGTTCTTTGGGCTAACATCCCATGCGTATTCCAGCATAGCAAGCGCCTTTCCTTCTTTATCCCATTGATTTTGGAAAAGATTAGCGTAGAAGTTTGCAAAATTATTTTTTACGAACAGCGGAATATTTTTCCCGGTAGGTAATGATACTGTCCTGTAATTGGTGGTTTCTATTCTTCCTTTTTTTGTAAATGCATAAACGATCATATCCTGGTCGCCATCAGCATTGGCCATGCCAAGACGAATAGGCAGCATGAATTTTGGAGAGATAAAACTGATCTGGATGGGACGTAAAAAGTTGCCGGGAAGTTTTTTCTTTTCAGTTTCATTTACTTTCACAACAAAAAATTTCAGGTTGCTTTTGATATAAGGTTCCAATACTTCTTCTGCACCTGCAGGAATTTTATAACCATTTTCTTCTAACCATATTTTTAGGCCGGATGATTCTTTTGCTGAAAGAATAAGAATATCATACTCACCAACAAGATATTTGGCTTCTACTTTTACACCGAAATCTTTCTTCTCCGAAGCGGCTCCTCTTATCTTGAGACCTGGAACATTTCCTTGCAGGGCCTTTGAAACATTCGCATCATCATATAACATATTATTACATGGATTCTGATCATAGTACTCAACCAGTCTTGGTTTACTATATTCATTCAGCGTATTAAAAATTGATTGATCTACTACCTTGATATCTTTCTTTGCCAATTCAACTGGCACAGGAACCACCATCGCAAAGTCTTTTAGATTCCCTTTAAAATCGTTGTACATCGTGATCACATTTCGATTACCATCTCTCACAATAATAACCTGTGATGTTTTATTTTTTAATGTACCATCTGCCTTACTTACATAGAACCCGCAGAAGGCAGCGGCTTCATGTGTTATCATAGCTGACAATAAGATTATTGCAGCTCCCTTTTTCATTATTGGCTTCATGACTATTTGTTTTAGTTTATTAATAAAATTGAATTGTATAATGGATGAGGTCCAGTGAAATTCTTTGGCTTTAAAGATTTTATCAAGTACCGGAACTAATGGTGCTGCTGCTACCAGTACCCAAACAGGAGTATTATATTTCCATTTAAAAGCAGCGAGGTAAAATGCAACTGCTGCAATCAATATTGCCCAGATAATTCTTGCAACCGGATGATTGGGTGAAGTTCTCGGATCACTGATCATAAAAAAAGTGAACAGTAGTAAACTTCCCGTACTTACTGAATGAATAAAATAATCCATTGGCCAGCCAAGAACATACACTTGCCGCCAATAAAGCAAGCCAATAAAGGTTAACAGGAATGCAAGGCTGATATCTAACTTCTGCACTCTTGTTACCACAATTGTTCCGAATGTGATCACTCCAAAAAAGATGACAGCATTACTTCCCCATTGGCCTGGACTCAGCCATGCATCTTTTGTAAGAAGGATCGTTGCTACGATGCCAAATGCGGAAGGATTGAAAATATGTTTCTTGTTAAAACGGAGAATATATTTTGAAGCAACAGTAAAAAAAGCGGCAAACAAACTCACATACCAATCATTTGTTTTTAATAAAAGACATAAGCTCATGGCGCTGATGAGTACACTGAAGCCCCATCTGTCAAACTCATTGGGCTTTAAAAACCTTTTTGATCTTATTGAATCAGCTGCATATTGAAAAAATAAACAGCCTCCAATACTGATGATATAATGTTGCCAATCTGCGTTCCAGTGAAGAAAGAGAATTCCATAGCTAAGGAAAACAGCCTGGAAAACTACCTGGAAATAGCGGGGGTCGAAAGCAAATGATGTTCGCTGCATAAGCATTCATTTGCCCTAATGGATGTTTGTAACCTGTCAATTACATAAACTAAGTGAAATTTCTTTCCAATTATGCTAAAAAACCAGCCTTAACATTTTTTTTCTTTTTTTATTTATGCAAAAGAATAATCTGGGCATCCATTTAATTCTAAAACCTCTGTATATGAAAAAGATCCTCCTGGCGATCATACTATCCCCCTTTTTAAGTTCTGCACAGTATACCTATAAAAATCTCGAAGTAAATTTTTTAGAAAAGCCCAACGAATCTCCGGCCTACACCTATGGAAACTTAAGAATTTACCCGGTAAGAGCTAAAGAAAGTTTTAAAAAAGAATTTGCGGGTATTGGAAAATATATGACACTTAAAGAAGCGATCGGGAAGAATAAAATAAAAATAACAGAGTCGGGTAACAGCGGTTCCGTTAATAATCTTGTTATTGAAAACATATCAAAAGATACTATCATCATTATAACCGGTGATGTGGTTAAAGGTGGAAAACAAGACAGGATAGTGAGCGAGGATATTGTATTGTCCCCTTCCAGCGGT
>WNFK01054296.1_pt1 | contig 15350 bp, 14 predicted proteins | sample 5400281 | NCBI WGS metagenome assembly WNFK01 (sample SAMN13153350, study PRJNA577476) | soil metagenome | isolation source: 20 cm soil on Douglas fir-dominated hillslope | place: USA:California | collected 2013-09-17 | reverse complement strand
AGCGGCGGGTCGACATTGCGGTTCTGGCGTACCACTTCCTCGATCGCGAAGCTGAGGCGGCAGGCCCGACCGCGCCGACGAAGCTCGATCCCGAAGTCCTGAAGCGCCTGCTCGCGTACGAATGGCCCGGCAACGTGCGTGAGTTGGAACGCGTGGTGCAGTACGCCGTCGTGCGGGCCACGGGACGCGAACACATCGAGGTAGGCGATCTGCCCGGTCGCGTCGCCGAGTCGGGGGACGGACAGCCAGCGTGGCCAACGCTAACCCTCGACGAGCGCGAGTCGTTGGCTTCGTGGGCCTTCGCCCGGGCCGGCGAGCGCCGCTCGAAGGCCGCCGAGCTGCTGGGAGTGCACGCCAACACGATCGACAACCACCGCATCCGCACCGCGCCGTCACAAGCGACACCGAATTCCGCTTCGACGCGCGGCCGCCGCCTTGTGACGCGGGCTAAGAGCAACAACCGCAAACACAAACGTCAGGACACCATTGCGACACGAGCACGTAGGGCGGGGACTGTACCTTGTGACATCCAGCCCGCTGTGACGCCGCCGCCGCTGTCCGAAACGGGCTGATACCAACGTCTTAGACGAAACGCTCCCACGCGGCACGGCCCCTGCCTAGGTCCTCAAAGTCAAAACCAGCATGGGGGACCGCCGTGCCCACGGCCCTGCTGTCCAAACTCGACCTACCCGACGCGTTCGAGGCAGTCTACCTCGAGGCTAACGGTGTCTTTCCCATCGAAATCCTCGGCGACCACGTGCGTGTCGCGGTGGCGGGAGCACCCGCGCTCGAGGTCGTGGATGAGATCGAGCGCACCTACGACGCGTCCGCCGACCTCGTGCCCGTCGCTCGAGAAGAGCTGGTGGAGGCGATCCGCCGTACCTACGCGGCGGCCGAATCCGTCGTCGAGCTGATCCGAGACCTGGACGCGGAGGTGCGACCGGGGGGCGATGAAGGGGATGCGCCATTCGCCGATGCCCGTGACCTGATCAACCAGGCCCCAGTGATCAAGTTCGTGAACCTCCTGATCCGCGAGGCGCATCAGGCGAGGGCCTCCGACATCCATCTCGAGTCCACACGAGACGGCCTGCGCACACGCTTCCGCGTGGACGGTGTCCTCACCGACGTGCCGAGCCCGCCCAAAGGTCTGCAGGGTGCCGTGGTGAGTCGCGTGAAAGTGATCGCGGACCTGGACATCGCCGAGCGGCGCGTGCCGCAGGACGGGCGCATCCGCGCTCGGCTCGAGGAGCGAGAGCTCGATCTGCGCGTGTCCACCGTGCCGACACTGTACGGCGAATCAGTGGTGTTGCGGCTGCTCGACCGTGGCGGCCGCCCCGTGGGGCTCGACGGCCTGGGCATGGCGCCCGAGCTGCTTGAGCAGTTCCGGCACCTAGCGCTCAAACCGAACGGACTTCTGCTCGCTACCGGACCTACCGGGAGCGGCAAGACGACCACGCTATACGCGGCCCTCGGCCTGCGCGATGTGCGCAGCGAGAAGGTGATCACGGTGGAGGACCCGGTCGAGTATCACCTCGAGGGCGTCACCCAGATGCCCGTCACCCGCAAAGCCGGCGTCACATTCGCCAACGCCCTGCGCAGCATCCTCCGTCAAGATCCGAACGTGATGATGGTCGGAGAAATGCGCGACCCGGAGACCGCAGCCATCGCGGTCGAGGCCGCGATGACGGGGCACCTCGTGTTCTCGACCGTGCACACGAACGACGCTGTCAGCGCCGTGCCGCGCCTCACCGACCTCAAGGTGCCCCGCTACGAGATCGCGGCCTCACTGGTGGCAGTGCTGGCGCAGCGGCTCGTCCGCCGGGTTTGCCCCGACTGCTGCGAGCGCTATCGCCCCGATCCGCAGGCCGTGGCACTGCTCGCCCAGGAGCCCGTCGGCGCGATCACGCTGCATCGAGGCAAAGGCTGCCCCGCGTGCCGCGAGACCGGGTATCGCGGCCGCACGGGGATCTTCGAGCTGCTCGCCGTCACGGAGGAACTGAAGGACGCGATCGCGCACGACACCGCGCTCACGCGCCTCCGTGAAATGGCCCGAGAGGACGACATGCACACGCTGCGCCAGGACGGCTGGGCCAAGGTCCAGGCGGGGATCACGACAGTCGAGGAGGTGCTCCGTGTCACGGAACAGTAGAGGGTTCACCTTGATCGAGTTGCTCGTCGTGATCACCGTGATCGCGATACTAGCCGGGCTCGTCGGACCGATGGTGTTCCGCAACGTCGGCGATGCCAAGGTGACGACGGCCAAGGCGCAGCTCGAGCTGTTCGGCCTCGCTCTCGACCAGTACCGACTCGACAATGACTACTACCCGAGCACCGCCCAGGGCCTCGAGGCGCTGCGGTCGGCGCCGCAAGGAGAACCCGCGGCGCGCAACTGGCGCGGGCCGTACCTCAAGAAGCCGGTCCCGCTCGATCCCTGGGGCCGGGCCTACGCGTACGCGCTCACCGCGTCCGGGTATTCGCTCTTCTCGCTCGGGCGCGACGGCAAAGAGGGCGGGGAGGGCGAGGACCACGACATCGGGCGCGACCAGTGACAGCGTTCCGGTACGAGGCCGCGCGATCGGACGGTGGGATGGTGCGAGGCCTGCTCGAGGCCGCGTCCGAACCCGCAGCCGCCGCACTCCTCTCCGCGCGCGGGCTCTATCCGATACTCGTAGAGTCATCTCCGGTATCCGTCAGACGTCCTTCGCGTCGAACTCAAGCTACGGTCTTCGAGAGCCTCGCCGCGTTCGTCGACGCGGGTGTGCCCCTCGAGAAGGCCCTTCACGCCACGGAGCTGGTGGCGTCCGGCTCCCTACCTGACGCGCTGCGCCGCGTAGCACAGCGTGTACGCGAGGGTTCGTCGCTCGGGAGCGCCCTGGCAGCGGAGGGGTGCTTCTCCCCGGTCACCGTAGGACTCGTGAGAGCAGGGGAGCGAGGCGTCGGGCTCGGTGCGGCGCTCGCGCAAGCCGCCGCCCAGCTCGAGCGCGAGGCGGAGACGGAGGCCCGGGTTCGTTCGGCGCTCACATATCCAACTCTCCTTGCGGTCGTCGGCTCGGCCGCCATCGCGCTGATCGTGCTGTTCGTGATTCCGCGTTTCGCGGCGCTCCTCGGCGACTTGGGACAGGACCTTCCCAGGGCGACCCGCCTGCTACTCGCCCTCTCGACCGGCGTGCGGAGCTACGGGATCGTCGTCGGCGCCTTCGGCGTGGGCTTGGTCGTGATCGCCGCCCGTGCGATCAGCGAGCACCGGGCCGCGTGGCACGACTGGCTGCTGCGATTGCCCGTCATCGGCGCGTTGCGACTCGCGCTCGCGAGCGCCCGCGCATCCCGAACGCTCGGCGCGCTGCTCGGCTCCGGCACGCCGGCGCTCGCCGCGCTAGAGATCGCGAGAGAAGCGGCAGGCGACGCCGCCGTGGCGACCCGGATTGCGGCGGCACGGAGCCGGGTCGCTGAGGGGCAGGGACTCACGTCCGCGCTCGAGGCGACGGGCGCGTTGACGTCGAGTGCGCTCCAGCTAGCGGCGATCGGCGAAGGCTCCGGGCGCCTGCCGACGCTCCTGGCCAAGGCGGCGGAGCTGGACGACGCCGAGGCGGAGCGGCGGCTCAAGACACTGGTGTCCTTGCTCGAGCCCGGCATGATCGTGCTGTTCGCCGGTCTCGTCGCGTTCGTCGCTGCTGCCCTGCTACAGGCGGTCTATGCGCTGCGGCCGTAGCGGCGGCGTGACGCTCGTCGAGCTGGTGGTTGTACTCGCGCTCCTCGGCCTCGTGTTGGGTGTGAGCGGACTCGCACTCGCGAGCCTACGACCACCTCGGGAGGCAGACGAGTTTCGGGAGACGCAACGAGCGCGAGCGGAAGCCGTGCAGTCCGGCTCACCGCGCACCGCGCACGGCGTCCTGTTTTTGCCCGACGGCCGAGCGATTGGTCCCAACGTCGATCCGCTCACGGGAGCGCCCCGTGCGCCGTGACCGTGGCGTCGTCCTGCTCGAGGTCCTCGCGGCCGTCGTCATCCTCGGCGTCGCGGGACTGGCGCTCGTCGAGCTGGTTGCCGGCGGCACGCGCGCGGTCGCGGTAGCGCGGCAGCGCGAGCGAGAGCTGGCCGACGAGGAGCGATTGCTCACCGCCTGGAGCCTCCTCAAGCGCGAAGAGCTGGACCAACGGATCGGCGACCGCGTTGTGGGACCGTACGTCGTGCGCGTCCAGCGACCGGAGCGCGGCCTCTATCGGCTTGCCGTCGAGCGTAGCGTCGCGCCAGGAGTGGAGGAGTTGGTGACGGTGGTGTGGCGGGGGGAGGCCAAGTGAGCCCCGGTGATCGTTCACCCCGGGGCATCGCCCCGGGGTCAGCCGAGGGGAGCGGCCAGGGTCGGCTGACCACGGGCCGGCGGCCCGGGGTGCCTCAAGGCTTCACCCTCATCGAGGTCATCCTCGCCCTCACCCTCTCCGCCCTCGTCGTCCTCCTCGCGCACCGGATCTTCGTGGGCGTCGTCGACGGGGCTCAAAGCATCCAGGCTGTTCGTACGGCACTCGACCGCGAGAGCAACGCGCGCCGGTCGCTCATCGAGGTGTTCGGCTCCCTCGACGTGGGAACCGAGGGGGCCGGGGGGTTCGCGGGGCGTCCCACGCAAGCCGAGTTCACGACGTGGCAACGGGTGCCGGAGGGTTGGCTCGAACGCCGCCGAGTAGTCCTGCGCGTCGAGGATGGGACGTTCGCCGGGTGGAGCGACGTGTCGGGTGTCGAATTCGACTACCTGCTCGAGCCCGGAGCGAGCGCTACGTGGGTGCGTGAGTGGATCTCGCCGGTCTCAGCGCCCGTCGCCGTGCGCGTGCGCATCATGCGCGTCGCAAGGACCGACACGCTGCTCTTCGTCGTGGGGTCGCGCGGATGACCCGCAAAGGCTTCGCCCTCCTCACCGTCCTCTGGCTGATCACCGCCCTCTCTGCGGTGGTGGGCGTGGCGATCGCCACGACGAGACTCGGCCAACGCACGACGCTCAACCGCATCGCCCTCACCCGGGGGCGTTGGGCCGCGGAGGCGTGTCTCGCCATCGTCCAAGCGCGGTGGGCCCAGCATCGACTGACCGACACGGCGACGATCGATCTCGGGCGACGAGTGCAGTGCGCCTGGCGCGTCGAGGACCCGACGGCGCGCGTCAACATCAACGCTGCGGAGCGCGAAGTCTTGGAGCGCGTCGTCAGAAACCCGGATGCGATTGTCGCCCGCCGGCGGCTCAATCCACTCGCGGATCTCGGCGAGGTGCCCGACCTCGATCCGGCGCTCGTCACGATCGACGGGCCCGGCACGATTAATCTTGCGGCGGCACCGAGGGAAGTGCTCCAGGCGCTTCCCGGCCTGTCGCCCGAGGCCGTGGACCGATTGCTCGCGCGGCGGCAGTTGGGACGGCCGGTCGGGAGTCTCGACGAGCTGGCCGGCTTGTTATCGCCCGGCGCACGAGAGGTCCTGTTGGCGCGCTACGCCGATCTCGCGCGTCTCGCGACGTTCACGGCGCCGCAGCTCAAGATCACTGCAACGGGCGGCATAGGTCGCGAGCCGCCTCGCGCGACGATCGCAATCTTCGTCGTGCCGCTGCCCGAGCGGCTCGCGGTGATTCGGAGGCAAATGTGGTAGCCGGTCGCGCGCCATTGCTCGGCGTGTCAGTCGGCGCCACGCACATCCGCGCCGTGCTCTGGGGGCGCGACGCCATCCAGTGGGCAGGGGCGGCGCCGTACGAAGGTCCAGCGTCGCTGGCGGAAACGATCGCGCGCCTCGCGGGGGAAGCCGGAGCGCCGGTGCGGCGCGCACGGGTCGTGCTCGAACGGGACGTCGCGCAACTCCGATCGATCGTTCCACCGCCACCCCTCAAGGCTGTGGCGCTGCGCCGTTACGTCGCGCTCGAAGCGCCTCGACTATTCCGGCAAAACGGGGCACCGCTCGTGACGGACGGCGTGCGTGTCGCCGTGTCGAAGGACAGCGCGGCGCTCTGGGCGGGGGCCGCACCGGAGCCGCTCGTGCTGGCCGTGTTCGCGGGGTGCGCGCAGGCGGGGCTCGCGCTCGAGGCCTTGGGGCCCGCGGCAGACGTATTGCCCTGGGCGACGACGCAGCCGCAGGGCTCGCTGGTGTTCGCGAACGACGGGGCGTGCGAGGTGCTCGACGTGGGTCCGGGCGGGACGTGGCAGAGCCGGTTGATACGCGGGACGGGGAATGGAGAGTCCGCAGTTCTCGCGGCACCCCTGGCGGCGCTGGGGGACGAGGCTCACCACTTCGCGGCTGCGTACGCCGCCGCGATTGTGGCGCCGCGACTCACGTTGCTCCCGGCGGAAGCGCGGGCAGCTGATGAGCGGCGCGGCCGGCGGCGGATGATGCGACTGCTGGCGATGGGCGCCGTGCGTCGGCGAGCCGATCGCTCGGCGCCGCCGCACCAGCCGTCGATTCAGCGCTCGCTGCGCGCCGCGACTTAAGTCTAGCCCGGGCGACATTGGCCAGCATCACCCGCGCCGACGAAGCCCGATCCCGCCACCTCGCGTTGCTCGCCGCCATCACCCAGGCGCTCGGCGACTCGACCTACGTCGCAGCATTTCAGGTGATGCCCGACGGCGTCGTGCGCCTCGCGGGGTACGCGCCCGTGGCCGCCCGAGTCGTGGCGCAGCTTGATCGCATCGTGGTGCTCCGGGACGTGCGGCTCGAAGGACCGGTCACACGGGAGCGAGGAGCGGACGGTAGGGAGCGGGACCGATTCGCGATCGTGGCTCGTGTCGGAGGCCAGCCGTGACGCCGCGCGACCGGCGGGCGCTGATCTGGGGCGGGGCGGCCGTGGTCGGTGCGGTGCTGGTGCTGCGCGTCCTTCCGTGGACAGTTCGCGCGGTGGCCGCCCTGCGAGCTGACGCGGCGGAGCGCACGCAGACGGTCACGAGGGCCAACGAAGTCCTCGCGGGCGCGCCCGCCACACGCGACTCCCTCGCGCAGACGCTCGGTGCCGTCGTCGCGCTCGCGCCCCGGCTCGTGGACGGGCGCACCGCCGCCGACGCACAGGCGTCGCTCTCGGGGCTGGTCTCGCTCGCCGCCAGTCGCCACGCCTTGCGGATCGTGCGCCTCGATCCGCTCCCCGATTCGGCGGGCGACGGCGTGTTCAATCGCGTCGCGGTCCATGTCGAGCTAGAGGGTGACGTCACCGGCCTTACGCGCTTCCTGGGCGCGGTCGAGCGGGGCGATCCCTTGCTGACGCTCCCGTCGCTGTCCGTACAGGCGACCGATCCAGTTGGCCGTCCGAATGCGCCGGAGCAGCTGAAGATCGAGGCCACGGTCGCGGGGCTCTATCTGCCGCGGGGTTCGAAATGACAACGCACGGGATGTGGGGCGTGGGGGCGTGGGTGGTCGCGGGTGGCGTCGCGCTCGCTATCTCGGCGTTCGCACCGGTCGTAACGCTCACGCCCCCCGCCGTCCTCCGCCGTCCTTCGGCGCCCTTCGCCGCCCTCTCGCCCTATCCCGTCGACTCCCTCGGTCGCGTCGCCGTGTCGCGGGACGTATTCCGGTCGGCGCGGCGTGCGGCGTCTGTCACGTATGACGCACAACGAGCCGTCGCTCCCGTCGAGGCGTCGCAGCCGCCGAAGCCGGTTCTCGCATTACTCGGCCTAGTGGCGGGCGCCGAGCCAACGGCGGTGATCGAGGGACTGCCGGGCGTAGAGGGAGCTCGAGTCGTCAGGGCAGGCGATGTGGTGTCAGGTGTCAGGGTGGTGCGCATCGACGCGGATCACGTGCGCCTGGTGGGGATGGATACGGTTTGGGTCCTCCGAGTGAGGGAACCATGGAAGCCATAAAGGCAGCGCTCGCGGCCACAGTCTTGGCCTTTGCTCCGCTCTCCGCCCAGGACACCGCGGCGGTGCGCTCCGTCAACGACAGCGTCACCGTGCGATTCGTCGAGACTGACATTCGCGCGGTGATTCAGGCGCTGGGCCGTTACCTCCCCAAGCCAGTGCTCGTGGGCAACGTCCAGCCGGTGCGCGTGTCGCTCGAGACGCCGGGCCCGGTCGATCGAGCGACGCTCCTGGCGCTGCTCAAGGGGCTCGTCGAATCGCAGAGCCTCGAGTTCAAGGAAGACTCCGCGTTCTTCCGGATTGCGCCCCGTCAGACCGATGTCGCCCGACCGCCGCCCGGAGGTGGGGCGACGCGAGCCGATTCAGGGCCCGTACACCTGTTCGTCATTCGGCTGCGCCACGCCCGGGCGGCGGACGTCGCGGCGACCGTGAACCTGCTGTTCGGGGGTGGCGGGGAGTTCTCCGGCCGCTCGGGGTTGTCGAGTGGCACGTTGTCCGACGAGTTGCGTCGCAATATGGTGCCGCCCGGCGGGCCTACCGCCGCCGGTCAACCATCTGCCGGTTCGCCGGCCCGCCAGTCGGCCCTCAGCGGCACCGTGACGATCGTGCCGGATGAACTGACCAACTCGCTGCTGGTACGCGCGTCGCAGGCCGACTTCGACGTCATGAAGGAGGCGGTCGATCAGCTCGACATCCGCCCATTACAGGTGTTGATCGAGGTGCTCATCGTCGAAACGCGGCACGACCGCTCGCTCTCCATCGGTGCGGACTGGTTCGTGCCGCCACAGTCCGTGGATAAGGGCAACGGGACGGGCGAGGCCAGCCTGCTGGGCGGGGGGCTCGGGGACCTTGTCATCAAGCTCTTGAACCTTGGGCGCGCCGAAGTGGATGCCACGATCCGGGCGGCGGCGACGCGCGGCGACGTCAAGATCGTCTCACAGCCGGTGCTCCTCGCCTCGAACAATCAGGAGGCGCGGTTTCTCGTCGGGTCGCAGCGCCCGTTCGTGCAACTGAGTCGATCTCTGCCCACCGATGCGGCCAGCCGAGACCAGGTGATTCAGTACCGCGACGTGGGCACGAAGCTCACCGTGCGGCCGACGATCAACCAGGATGGATACGTCTCCCTGCTCATTCAGCAGGAGATCAACCAGGCAACGAGCGAAGTGGCCTTCGACGCGCCCGTAATCTCGACGCGGGAGGCGGTGACGCGCGTCCTTGTCAAGGACGGGCAGACGATCGTCCTCGGCGGCTTGCGCGACCAACAGCGCGATATGAATTCGGGAGGCGTGCCGATCCTGTCCAGCATTCCGCTGATCGGCGGTCTCTTCGGAAGTTCGAGCCGGCGGACGAACGAGACGGAGCTGTACCTCTTTCTCACGCCGCGCATTCTGCGGACTGATGCGGATGCGGACAGCGTGACGGCGCCGAGGCTGCAGAGGGGAGGAGGGCGGTGAGAGGCCCACCTGAGGTCGGCCCGATCGTCGGCGAGTCTATGGCGATCCGGCGTGCCCGCGAACTAATCGAACGATACGCGCCGACCAACCTCTCGATCTTGCTGGTCGGGGCGACGGGAACCGGGAAGGAGCTGTTGGCCCGGCACATCCACGAGCGCAGCGGGCGGCCGGGACGGTTCGTGGGTGTGAACTGCGGGGTGCTGCCGCGCGACATGGCCGACGGGCTGCTGTTCGGGTACGACCGCGGCGCGTTCTCGGGTGCCGTGAAGCGACACCGTGGGCATGTGGAATGCGCGGATGGCGGCACGCTGTTCCTCGATGAGTTGTTGTCGCTGTCCATGGACGGTCAAACGAAGCTCTTGCGCGCGCTCGACAGCGGTGAGATCCAGCGATTGGGCGAAGAGATGGAGCGGTACGTGGACCTTCGCGTTGTGGGCGCGGTCCAGGGTGACGCCGAGGAGTGGATCGCGCTCGGATCCCTGCGACCGGATCTCTACCAGCGCCTTGCGGGGCTGGTGATCGAGTTGCCCCCGCTGGCCGATCGAATGGAAGATGTCATCCCGCTGGCGCGACACTTCGCCGCGCAGCGCGGGCAGGTACTCGAGGCAGGGGTTTCGGGGGTCCTCGCCCGTCATTTGTGGCCCGGCAACGTGCGCGAGTTGCGAGACACGATCGAGCGTGCGGGATGGCTCGTCGAAGACGGTTCGCTTCCGCCCCATGCGGTGCGTGAGGCGATCGCGCTCGGGACACCAAAGTCTGTCGGTCAAAGAGGTGCGCCCGAGGAGCCTCTATTCGCGACCTTCACGCGAGAGGGCTTGGTCGCGTTGTGTGAATCAAGTGGGTGGAACGCCGAGCGCATTGCCAAGCATCTCGGGATGGGTCGGACGAACTTCTTTCAGGAACTGCGGGCCGCGGGTGTGACGCTCAAGGGGCTACGAAAGTCCGCCGCGTACGCGAGCGTTCGCGAACGTTCGCGTACCCACGCGCACGCTCGAGGGCCGTCGCGCTCTCCGTAGTCCGTAAGTCATTGCCCTTCAAGGACGGCTGATTCTGATGCGCGCGGCACGGCGCGTGCCTTAGGGGTCCCTGAACTCTTTCGGGAGCCTCCAGTGCTCGCTCGTCGTCACGTCGTCGCGACGCTCAGTCTCTTCGGCTGCCTCGTCCTCGCCGTCTCCCCCGCGTTGGCGCAGAAGCCCAAGCCCAAACCGGCCCCGCCGGGTGGGGTAACGCCGACTTGTGTGACCGGGTGCATCCCGCCCTACAAAGTCACCGTGACCCCGGACGGCGCGAACGCGGGCACCAAGCCGGCCAACACGGGGGGTTACAACGCCTCGTTCACGGTGCGCAACGACGGCACCGAAAGCGATGAATACAATCTCAATTGCGACCTCTCAAGCGGCACCGTCAACTGCACCGGTCTCAGCGACACGTACCTCGCGCTCGCCGCGGGCGCGTCGCAGAGAGTGTTTGCGTATTACGACGTGGGCAATGCCGGGCCTGGTTCGGTCGTGCTACGCGCAATGTCAGTGCTCTCGGACATGTCAGACAACGGATCCTGGAACGTGACGGCTGTGGCCCCGCCCGGCGCACCTATCGTGGCATTGCGCAACCAGAACGGGGACAACGTCGATCGGTCTCTATGCCTCACAAGCGGGGCCGGGGAGGCCGCCGCCTGGCAGTGCGGGGATCTCATCGTCACGCACGGTCTTCCAGGCTATTCGACGTTGGGGCGCGACCGTTCCCTGAGCCTCCTTTACACGTCCGCGCAGGCGGTGCCCAAGCCGGTCGTCGCAGTGGCGGCGACGGAGGGCGGCAACGTGTTGACGCCGGACTCGGTGCACGTCGAGCTGCTCGTGAATGGAGCGGCCCGGGCCACGGCGACCTACAACCCCTGGGGGGGGATGCCGGCCACGACTCGGCAGCTCGCCCTGACGTACGACGCTTCGAATGACTCGACCGGGATTTACCCGTTCACGCTCCTGGTCCGCAACAAGTATGCGACCGGGGCCTACGACGCGACTGTGACGGGGAACCTGATTGTCGTGAACCGCACGCAGAGCCAGTTTGCCGCTGGATGGTCGCTCGCAGGGGTGGAGCGGCTGTACCTCAACCAGGGCAACGGCCGGATTCTGTGGGTGGGGGGGGACGGCTCGGCGAGAGTCTACGATTCGGTAGCTGCCGGCACCTGGCGCGGGGCCGCCGGGGCCTTCCGCGACACCCTGCGCTACGACGTCCCGACAGCGTCATACACGCGGGCGCTGCGCCACGGTGTGCGTGTGGTGTTCGACGCTGGTGGGCGCCACGTCCAGACCCTGGACGCGGTGGGCCGGGTTACGACCTTCTTCTGGACCACCGAGAACAATCGACTGGACAGCATCAGCGTGCCACCGGCCGGCCAGGCACGGACCACCTATCGACTCTACTATGACGGCGCGGGCAAACTCGATCGCCTGGTGGACCCGGTCGGACGCGCTCTCGACGCAACAGTGTCGGGCAACCGCCTGATCCAGCTGGTTGATCCAGACTCGACCGTGTACCACACGGATTTCGGGTACGACGCTGCGGGCCGGATGACCAGCCGCACGACGCGACGCGGATACGCGACCACGTTCGCGTACGCGAAGGGCCTGCGGGTCACACAGGTGAAGGTGCCGCTGGACCCGACGACCGCCGACACGGCGACTTCGACCTTCACGCCCTGGGACGAGCGGGGCCTGGCCAACGCAACCGGGTTCTCCACCGCGGTCGACACGGCCACCGCGTACACCAAGATCGACGGTCCCCTCACGGCGCTGGCCGACTCCGCTCGGTTCTGGATCGACCGGTGGGGTGGTCCCGTCAAGGTCGCGAGTCCCGTTGGGGCAACTGCGACCATCACACGCGGCGATCCGGTCGTGCCGGCATTGGTCACCAGGCTCGACGCCGCCGATGGCGCGGTCAGTCTGATGAAGTGGGACCTGCGGGGCAACCCGCTCGAGCAGCGCGACAGCACCGCGCACCTTGGGGCGGCGGGCCAGCCGACCAAGGTCTCGCGGCGGACTTACAACGCACCAACGACCCCGGACTCCCCGGACAGCCTCATCGACTCGACGGGGACCGGGGCGGTGGTCACTCGATTCGGCTACAACACCTGGGGTCTCACCGACTCAGTCATCGACCCGACAGGTCACGTGATCCGGGCGGAGTACATCACCGATCCCGCGAGCCCCCTCCAGGGCCTCGTGCGAGCGATCGTCGAGCGTGCTCTGCCGGTGTGGAACCCGGACTCCCTTCGCGAAGATGTTCGGGACGTGCGCGCGGCGTTCGCGCTCAACCCCTACGGGAACGTGGTCGGCGACACATCTGGTGAGGGGCGAGTGCGCGTGTTCACCAGGGATACTGCGCAGCGCGTCGCCATCACGATCGACGCCGGTGGCCACACGACGGAGACGAACTACGACGCGCTCAATCGTCCCACGCGATCGATCCAGACAATCGAAGGCGGCGTCCAGCTGGTCGCTCGCCAACACTACACGATCGATGTCCTGGACTCCATCATCGACCCGCGCGGGGTGCTGCGGCGATTCGCGTATGACGCCGCGGGCCGCCAAACCGTGCAATACGACGACTACGGGAAAGTCGAGCGCGTGTACTACAATCGCGCCGGATTGGTCGACTCAGTGCGGCAGCGGGTGTTCCAGGATTCCACTGGTGCCGGGCGAGTCATTCGGGTGACGTACGACGCGGTGGGCCGCGTGCTCAAGCGCGCGTGGCCGGTCCGCACGGGCGTGCTCGCGGATTCGGTTATGTATACGTACGACCTCGCGAACCGCGTACTGACGGCCACCACCGCCGGCCTTCGGGAGACCTTCACCTACTTCGCGACGGGCGCGGTGAATACCGACGTGCTCGCGAATCTGGACGGTTCAAACCCCTACTCCAACGCGTACGGGTATGATCGCTTGGGCCGGCGCGCCTGGTACCGTGTCGGTTCCGCCGCTGCGAACGACAGCGTGTGGTACAGCTACGACGTCGCCAACGGACAGCTCAAGGCCGTCGGCGTTCGGTGGAGCACGGGTGTGCAGGACTCCGTTCGGTTCTGGTGGGACGCGGCCGGGCGACGCGACACCCTCCTGTACACCAACGGCACGAAACTCAGGTTCGCCTACGACGGCGACGGCCAGCAGCGGCTCATGTGCGGCGTCCACCCGGACAACACCGCAGGGTCCTCCGACGTCTTTGACCTCACGGTCTACCAGGAGCAAGTCGACGCTGAGGGAATGATCCTCAAGCTCAACAGCTCGCCGAACCTCGGTGCCGGGCGTCAAATCCCCGGCTGCGGGAGCAACCTCACGGCGACTTGGGTGCTCCAGAACACCTACGACGCACGGCACCAGCTGCGCTCGCAGTCCGTGGCCGGCAACACGAGCACCTACACGTACGACTTCTCGGGCAACGTCGTCAGCTTCACGGACAATGTCCACAACGATTCCTACATCATCGACCCGGGGCACGACCGTGTGATCCGGACCGACGACTTGAACAACGTCAACATCAACTATCGCAAGATTCACCGGTACGACCCGAACGGTGCGCGCCTGGCCGATTCCGCGGCCTGCAACACCTGCAACCCCAACATCACGTATCTCCGCTACTACTACTACGAAGGTCTGGGGCGGACGTCAGGAGTGAAGACCGGGTCAGTCAGCCAGTTGGTCGGCTCGACCAACGATTGCAGCTTCGACCCGCTCGGCCGCCTCTTCAAGCCGTGCGAGACCGTCGGCGTCGTGCCGCGCCTGGGATACGACGGGCAAAACGTCGTACGAACGCAGGCGGACGGGAATATCTCCGGGTGGACGTTCGTGCACGGGCCCGGGCTCGACGATCCCCTGATGGGCTATTACAAGAGCAGCGGGAAGTACGTCTACTACGTGACCGATGGATTCGGCGGGCAGTACGCCGTCGGCGAGCCCGCCGGCTGGGACTACAGCGCCGACCTGGGCTACACGCAGAACGGTGGCAAGTACGCCGGGGGCATTACTAACGCGAATGGCTTCGCCGCGATGCGGTTCCCCAACTCCACGCACGCGAACCTCGCGTTCTTCCGGAACCGCTTCTACGATCTGACGACCAACCGTTGGACGCAGGAAGACCCGATGGGCTTGGCCGGCGGCATGAATCTGTACTCGTTCGCCGGGAACAATCCCGTATCGTTCACGGACCCCTATGGCACGTTCAGCCTCAAGAAGTGGCTTGGGGCTATCGTCGGCTTCGCAGCCATCGTGGTGAGCGGCGGAGGTTTGGCCCCGGCGCTGCTGGCGACGGCCGCCACCGCCGCCGGATCGGCGGTCGCTGCGGGTGTGGAGAGCTTGGTCACCGGGACGTCATTCATGGATGCGTTCCGAAGGAACTTCAACTGGTCCGAGGGCTTTCTCGGCGGCAGCGCACTTGCCGCCAAGCTCTTTGGCGGCGGAGTGATGTCCGTTGGAGCGAACGGCCCATTCCAGGGATTCGTGCAATCGAGAACGCCCATTGTGTTCCCTGGAGGTTTCACAATGGGATCGGGGTCGCTTATCAGCGGCGCGGAAACGATGGCGAATGGGGGGGTGGACATTTCAGCGCTGATGGCTCACGAGCTCGGGCACACGTACCAGTTCATTGCACTCTCCGGCTTCGGGAATCCGTGGGGTCCGTATGCCGGCTTGGGAGCATTGGGCTTGGCGAGTGAGTTAGGCATCCTGCACCAGCCCGGTGCCTGGTGGGAGACGATGGCCAGCTTGTGGGGTCGCGGCGGCCAGTGCGCGGCTTGCGTGATGTGGTGAGCTTCCGCACGTAAGGCACGTAGGCGGAGCCCGGGCGCGGGTCCCCTAACCCCGCGCCCGCTCGCAGGCGGTGCTCACAGGGGTCGGCGTTGAACGCGAAAGGGGCTGGAGCCGGTCACGCCCGAGCCACCGCAGGCGTCTCGCAGGCGAAGGAGCCTGGCCCCCATCACCGTCCCGAGGCTCTCCGCCTCGGCGGCGCTAAAGTGGTTCCCCAGCAGGCGGCCGACCTGCGTCTCAAGCGCGGCAGTGCTATCTGGGTACTCGTACTGCCAGACGGCCCCGTAGGACGCTG
>WNFK01204875.1_pt1 | contig 15357 bp, 16 predicted proteins | sample 5400281 | NCBI WGS metagenome assembly WNFK01 (sample SAMN13153350, study PRJNA577476) | soil metagenome | isolation source: 20 cm soil on Douglas fir-dominated hillslope | place: USA:California | collected 2013-09-17 | reverse complement strand
GCTCGTTTATGGGCTCAAAAGCCGAACTGCTCGAAGCGATGAAGTTTATCGAACAGGGAAGGATTCGGGCGGTGGTGGATCGCGCCCTGCCCCTCGCTGACGCGCGTCGTGCTCACGAGTTACTTGAAAGCCGCGCGCAGTTTGGAAAGATTGTGCTTAGGCCGTGAGCGGAGGTCTTAGGTCTTGGGCCTTAGGTGATAAGTGTCATGGCACTTCTCGGTGTAAACGATGTCATGGCACTTGAGACTTACGTTTTTGGTTTGAGCACTAAACAACGAAAGTTCCAAGACCGAAGAACCAAAGACCCAAGCCGCCTCACCTCCCCGAATAGTCCTCCGTCACAAACCTCTTCTTCAACACGTTGAGATTTCCTTCCTCGAGGTTGAAATTTGTCCCACCGATTACTTTCTTCCCTTCATCAGTTGTGACCCAGTCAACCACCTGCGGCGCATTTGTGCGCAGGTAACTGGCATCATCTTTGTCCAGCGGCTTGCCGTCTTTCCGCGAGAAGACCCAAACGTAAGTGTATTGTCCGTTTCGTATGTACTGCAGGTCCTTTTCGAAACCGGTCAGAGGCGAAACTCGGGGCGTCGCCTGACTTGGGGATTCATTTGGTGCAGGCGTGGTCGGGGGGTTGTTCTTTTCACAACCTGAGAACAAGGGCATGGTCAGCAGCCCAACAGTGCAAATCGATGAAAAAAGTTTGCGATTCATTTTTGGATTTTTTTTAGATTTGGTCTTCGAATCCCATGGGTCCTCATGAACGAACCGACCATATCAACTATCGAGGACCAAAATCAAAAATCGAAAGATCGCCTACGGTTCGGGGTTACCACTTGGTTCTATACTCAAGTCTGGTTCATCCTTCTCCTGGGTTGTTGGAGCCTTCTCGTCACGAATATGCATGATTGTGCATTGCGTATCCTCGTAAACAATTTCAAACCAACCGCTCTCCTTGGCGTTAGTGAAGAAGTCATGATGAGAATTATCTGTGAATACATAACGCGCGCCGAACCGATCGCGAATTAATGGGCCAGGGTCTTCTTCCTTGCCGAGCGTGATGCGCTCGTACAGACGTGACAGGTCCGGGTTCTTGTCGAACAGATAAGTGGGATCAAGACCGGAAACGTAATAGTGAGTCTCGTCGTAGTAAAAGAGACGTGGAAAGTCGTCCCAGTCGGTATTAAATACAATCTGCCGCGGTGGAATGTTGGCACGGAGCCAGTCGGCTCCTGCTTTGTAGTACTCATGCGCCTCGCTCGAACCGATGTCACTCGCAGTCACCCTCACATTAAAAAACAAAGCTACACCGAGGAGCAGGGCAACTAAGCCGGCAGCTATTGTCTTGACCACCTCTTGCTCTTCAGTTTCCTTCACGGGTTTCCCTTCACTATCGCGGTCGAGGAAAGGTTGCAGTTCCTCGAGTATGTCAGGCGGTAAACGAGTAAATGTCGAACGTGCACCTTCGAGCCATGGCTGCAATGCGAAAGCTGAAAATAATACCGCGAATGGTGGCCAATATTCGGCGATCCTTCGCCAACGAGCAGCCATAATGAAAAGTGCCGTAGAAAAGAGCAGGAAGAACAATGGATAGTGAGCGCGCTTGCGTTCTCCGATGTCGAAAGCAATATAGCCAACGACCATTGCCACACAGGCAACAACTGAGTTCACCAAAAAGTCCCACGAGTCGTAGGGATACCATTCTGATCCGACTTTGGTTGAATAATCTGAGGCAGTTAGTTTGATTTTCAGATGTTCAAAAAGCAAGTACAAGTTGTGTGGGAAATAGGGGTTGATAACCAGACCCGCCGCCGTGCCCGCCGCTACCCAGGCTAGTGGCCGCCATTCAAAACGCCGCTCAGTCCAGCCAATAACCATTACCCAGATAATCGCTTCGAGAATGAGCAACACGAACATGTCATAGGTCAGCGTGAAGATGAATGCCAGCGGTATGAGCGGCCAGTATTTCTTCGTAAATAGTAAATGGATTCCGATAATAAGATAGATAATTGCGAATGGCGGTGCCTTGGCCATATTGAGCCGGTAAAGAAATGGAGCAGAGCAGGCAAGCAGCGCGACTAACCAAACGAGCAAATAACGGATGCGATAGCGCACCAACAACCAATAGCACGATGCAAGCGCCAGAGTGGCGAAAACAGTCGATCCTACCTTCGCGCCTAACCGCAAATCGCGAAATCGGGTGAACGGAATTTGGAGAATATGAAAGAGCAAATGGTGATCGACATAGTCTTGCGGATTGAGTGTCGTGAGTGGCAGCCACGGGAATGCGGGCGGAAAACTGCGACTGCGCATGGATTCCCAAAGCATCCGGCTCCACTTGACGTGATAATAACCATCGAAATCACCGCAGCAGATCGCCGAGGTGGAGAATTGAAGCCACCAGAAAATCAGGCCAATCGCAATAAGGCCAACGACAAACTGGACCATGCGTATCGCTGATTCAGACTCGAGCGAAGAGAGTTTGGCGAAGGGTTTCATCTATCGCCCAACTGCATTTTGTAAAGGATGACTCACAGTTGTTGGATGAGTTTAATCAGGTCCTGTGGGTTGATCGGTTTGGTCATGTGAGCGTTGAAACCCGCGCTGATCGATTGCTCACGGTCATCAAACATTGAATAACCGGTAACCGCCACCATGGGGACAGTCTGATAACCGGGCAGCAAGCGTAGAGCTCTTGCCAGTTGATATCCGTTCATTCCGGGCATACCAATATCAGAGATGATAATGTCAAAATGACGCTCGCGTGCCGCGTCGAGTGCGGTCGGCGCCGAAGACGCAGTCACTACCTGATACCCAGCGTGACTGAGAAAAACTGAAAGCATCTCCGCGACGTCAGCAACATCATCAACGACCAGCGCGCATCGTTGGCCAGTAGATTCTGTTTCCAAAGTTCGGCCGGTAGTCGGGTAAAGGGATGATTGGTCCACCGTTCCTGGCAAAAACTGACTCAAGCACCTCGGTGGCATCCGAGAAGTAAAAATGGCAAGGGAGGGGTTGTGATCTTGCATCCTTCAACCTTTCAGCAAGCCTGGAGCTCACTAGTTTGTTTTGGGGGTGCGCTTAATTTAGCCGAAACGGTCGACGCATGTCCACGGTGCCGCACGGCCCCGGCATGAAGTCGATTCATTCCGGGCTTTGCCACTAGCTTCGGAGGAGCAGGATGTTATAGTTACAACCGCCATTCGATGGCCTCGCTCCGCTGGGGCGAGGTGTTTGTTCAGGCGCAGAAGTCCACGATCAGCATGGGGGAACAAACTCCGGACTTGGCGCACAAACAAACTTATAACAGTCTGGGTTGATAGGTGCGTGGACATGGCGAAATTATTTTGTTATGTTGCGCAAAATCCAAGCGAAATCACAGGAGGGGACGGAACATGGCAGCGAAAAAAGGAACTAAGAAGGCGAAGGGTGCGCGAAAAGGCGCAGCCCGAAGTTCGAAGAAGAGGGGCGCGACAAAGGCCCGATCCCGAAGCTCAGCAGCAAAGAAATCCACCACAAAAGCAGCCAGGAAATCGGTAAAGAGATCTGCGAAGCCGGCAGCGAAGAAAGGTGGCGCAAAGAGGACAACGAAAAGAGCGGCGCGGACCACAGCACGAAAGGCTCCAGCAAAGAAGGCTGGGAAGAGACGACAGACTGCAAAGACAAGTAGAGCTGTGACGCGAGGCGGGGCTAGAGCGGGCAAAAGAGCAGCAAGCGAAAGTCCGACGCCGTCAACTCCCGCACCAGCCAACACGAATGTGCCAGAATCTCCGGCCCCTGATTCGTCGAGCTTTCCCGGAGAGTTGGACCAGCCAAAGTCAGACAATGGATACGGCGAAGGCGTGTAGCACAAAGAATGGTCAGTGGTCAGTGGTCAGTAGTCAGTGGTCAGTAGTCAGTTGTCAGTTGTTCGCAGTCAGCAGTAAAACTCCGGGCTCCATACTCCCGAAAGACAACGGACTACTGACAACGGACTACTGACAACGGACTACTGACAACATCTAGAAATCTCCTCACACCACACCAATGTATCCCACTGGTAATCTGTTCATTCCGGTAGCACACGGAAGACTCGAAGCAATTCTCAAGGAACCTACCGCCCGACCGGTTTCTGGCGTTGCTCTCGTGCTTCACCCACACCCACTCGGTGGGGGCACGATGCACAACAAAGTCGCCTACAGGGCCGCCAGCGCGTTGAACGAGGCTGGGCTTGTGACTCTAAGAATAAACTTTCGGGGCGTGGGCCAATCCACGGGTAAACATGATGAGGGTTGGGGTGAACTGGAAGATGTTCAGGCCGGGCTGGACTACCTGGCCGAAAACTACCCAGGCATGAGTATTACGCTATGTGGCTTCTCCTTCGGGGCATGGGTCGGACTTCAGGTGGGTGTTAATGACAAACGCGTAATTAATCTGATAAGCATCGGTACGCCGCTGGATAAGTATGACTTTAGTTTCCTGGAAAACTGTCGGAAGCCTGTGCTGTTCGTTCACGGAGAGCTTGACGAATTTGGTGATGTGCAACGGCTGCGTATGCTTGTTGGGATGCTCGAAACCAAAACGCGGGTTCGGTTAGTTGTGATTCCTGAAGCCGATCACTTCTTGGCAGGTCACCTGGAGGATCTCAAGCGCGCAATTGTTGACTGGATTACGACCGAGGGAACAATTGCGAATCCGTGAAGAAGAATTATTGTTCGTATGAACAATGATTCCTCTTCGGCAGTGTAACTGAGCGCTCGGACCAGGCTATTGCTTATCCACGTTTCCTTGTCCATCCCCAATCTTTGCCTTCCTGCCACTCTTGTCCACGGCTACGTAGATCACTTCAGCTTCAGTAACGCGAACCCGCTCGCTCCTAAGGGCGAGTCTTTCCGCTTCGACAATTACTCGCACCGTGATTGACGTGGTGCCAACGCGAATGGTTTCGGCATAAAAGCTCACTAGATCACCCACGAAGACCGGCTTGTGAAAAATCACTTCCCTCATCGCGACAGTAACGAACCGCTCCATCATCGTGTGTCTGTGGGCCTCGATCGCGCCGGCTGTGTCGATGTAGCTCAAGATTACGCCCCCGAAGATTGTTCCCTGGGAATTGGTATCGCGCGGCAAAAGCGTTATGCGGATGGCTGGGTCTTGATAGGAGTTCATGGTCCTATCTTAGTCGCTATAGCTGTCCTCGTAAAACCGTTATGCTGCCCCAATCCCTTTATCCGATTGCTGCGTCCCAATCACATTTCCGGAACAAAGGCTTCAACTCGGTGTCTAATTTCAGTGACTCCCCGGTTCTTTGTGAGCCGACTATGAAAGGTGCTGACATGATGGCGTGGGTCCTGTTCTACCACATTGCCACTTTGTTAATAAGCTTGCTACAAGACGGAAGTGCAACAGATTTCAATGATCTCGGAAAGTTGTTGCTCGGCGGTTTTGCCCTGGCAATTGCATGTGCGATTGCATTTACATTTGTAAGGCTACGGCTGCGCGACAAGAAACCGCCGGCATCTAACTTCATTAGTATCTCTCAGGAAAAGAAATAGACCCTGCGAGCCCGCGTGTTGCGAAGGCATAGCTGAATGAACCCCGATTAGTTAATTCAGGCGCGACTGCATGCGCCGAAGGGCAACAAAAGCTTCGGCGAAATCCGGTTTTTGTTGCAGCGCAAGACCATAGTGTTTCGCTGCCTCGAGAAACTTGCGGCGCATTTCATAGACGCGTCCCAGGTTGAAGTGTGGGAAGGCGTACGATTCATAACGCGGGGCAAGTAGGGCGCGTTTGAACCAGCGTACTGAACCATACATATCTCCCTGCGCGAGCAAATAACTGCCAATGTCGTTATAAGGATTGCCAAATGTTTCATCGACTCGGATAGCTTCCAAACACTCTTCGATCGCCTCCTCATAACGCTGCTGAAAACTGTAGACCCATCCCAGGAAAGTATGGGCCTCGGCCGTAGGATAAGTTTCTATGGACCGTTTATAGAGCTCTATCGCCCGTTCGTATTCCTGAGCGAGTTGAGCTTCGTAGGCTTCATGAAACAGCTGCTTCGCTGCAAAGCGAACAGCCGATGAAACATCATCGTCGTGCATGCTTTCGCCGAACATGACGGACACTCCAGAGAGAAATCGGCACCGGCGCAGTTTGCCAGGAGACAACCGTTGTAACTCAACGTCAGAACCGAGGAGCGGTAGCGATCGGGTCAATCTCCGGCAGCACTCAAGAGGCGTTTTCAACAGAAATCTGGTGGGCTCACGTCGTTGCATATGAGCACGGTCACTAGCTTAAGTCTGACAATTGGAACTAGTTGCGCTTCCATCATATGTTGAGTCTGCCGCACCTCTGGCCCCGGTCGCTACCGCTCCTCGGTGTTGAGCGGTATGCCAGTTTGCCAAACTGGGCCAGCCTCTCAAAAGTCTGATGACTCCTCTTCTCTCGAGACCTAAATTATACTCTTGACGATCTGACATTGCCGATAGGGGGTTCGATACTTGTCTTGTTTTCTGAGATTTCGGCCTTCCTCGAGCCTTATTTAGACGAGCAAGCTCAGTAGACAGGTGGGAATTGGCTGCACTGTAACACGCGGTTTCCGTTTCACTGTATTCATGACACCAGACGAGACATTCTTTATCACTGGATTCCCTGGTTTTATTGCCAGCCGTCTACTGCGGCGTTTGGCACAAACTGGGGCCCACTTTTTCCTGCTTGTTCAGTCAGCACTGATAACGCGCGCACACCAAGAGGTCGCGCAGATTGTCAAAGAGACCGGGAACAGGGCCACAAACTTTCACATGCTCGAAGGAGATATCAGTCAACCCAACTTCGGTTTGTCCCCTCATGATCTGGAATTCGTGCGGTCCCGGACTACCAGGGTGTTTCACCTGGCAGCCATTTACGATCTTGCAGTTGCCAGAGAGGTGGCATTGCGGGTGAATGTTGCCGGCACGCGTAACGTCAACCACTTTGCGCGTTCTGTCCTGCAGCTCCGTCAGTACCATCATGTATCTACCTGTTATGTGGCCGGAAAGCGAGAAGGCAGAATTTTGGAAACGGAGTTGCACCATGAAGCGGGCTTTCGGAATTTCTATGAAGAGTCGAAGTATCTTGCAGAGTTGGAAGTGGATTCCTTAAAAAACGAACTGCCCGTCACTATTCACCGGCCGGCGGTTGTATGCGGCGACTCACAGACCGGTGAGACGGTGAAATACGATGGGGTCTATTACTTGATCCGCTATCTGCTTCGCTGGCCCAGTGTGCTGTCGCTATTTAATATCGGCAACCATGATGTCTGCCTCAATCTTGTGCCCGTTGATTTTGTGGTTGAGTCCCTCGCGGCTCTGGCCTGTGACAATGCGGCGATAGGTAAGACCCTGCAACTCGCCGATCCTAATCCGTTAACTACGAACCAGCTGTTCAACGCAATCGCGAGGTCGATCAATGGCGGTCGCTCGCGCATCACCGTTCCTCCGTCATGGGTAGAATTTTTTCTCATGCTTCCGCCCTCTCCAAAGATCACAGCTCTGCCGCATCACGGGGTGCCTTACTTCTTTGTGAGGCAGACCTACGATTCCAGTCAGGCAAACGAACTCCTTGACGCGCACCAGATTCGGTGTCCGGCATTTAGTAGTTACGTAGATAACATCGTCAAGTACGCCGCGCAGCATCCGACACTATAAGAAGAGGATAGTTCTGCTCGCTTGACAAACCCAATGATTTAGAATTAGTCTAAGTCTAGTCATGCAGGACCGCAAAAAGCCCAGCAAAACCGAAAAGCAGAAGCTGACTCCGCAGCGCGAGGCGGTGCTTGAGGTCATTCGCGAACGGGAAGATCACCCGACAGCGAATGACATTTTCGAGGCCGCGCGGCAACGCTTGCCCACGATCAGTCATGCCACGGTCTACAATTCGCTGCGTTATCTCAGGGAAGCGGGTCTAGTGCACGAAATTAGCTTTGGCGATAGTGCCAGTCGCTACGATCGCGAGACGGAGCGGCATGATCACGCTATTTGCTCAGGATGCGGGAGATTGGTCGATTTCGATCTTCCCGAAGCGGCCGAACTAATGAGGGCGGCTGCGCGCAAGTCGCGCTTTAAGCCAGAGTCTGTTCATCTGACGCTCAGGGGGCTGTGTCCTGATTGTCGCGAGGCTTAGTCTGAATAGTTCATTTGTCCTAATAGAAAGTATTTCAATTTAAGTGGGAGGAAACATGACAGCAGCAACAGCAGTAGCAGCAGAAAAGGCGATGGTGGGCCAGCCGTCACCTGATTTTGAGATGGCCTCAACTAAGAACATTGAGAAGCTTAACGAGAATGTGAAGCTCTCAGACTACAGTGGCAAGTGGCTTGTGCTTGTCTTTTACCCGTTGGACTTCACGTTTGTTTGTCCGACTGAATTGACGACCTTTAGCGATCGTTATCAGGACTTCCAGGACATTGGCGCAGATGTCATTGGCATCTCGACCGATTCGGTCTATTCGCACCGCGCGTGGCTTAACACCCCCCGCGATAAGGGCGGTGTAGAAGGCCTGAAGTATCCTTTGGCAGCGGATGCCACAAAGAAAGTCGCGAGCGACTACGGCGTGCTGATTGAAAATCGCGGCATTGCTCTGCGCGGTCTTTTCGTGATCGATCCGGAAGGCATACTGCGTTACAAGGTGATCCACGACCTGAACGTCGGCCGCTCTGCGGAGGAAACCCTCAGGGTGATTCAGGCGCTACAGACTGGCGGCTTGTGCCAGGCTGAATGGAAGCCCGGTCAGAAAACACTCAACTCATAAACCGGAGTCCAAAATCGAAATGTGTGATGAGTGACACGAATTCAAGCGAGCGTCACTCATCATTCGTTTCTTAACAGTGAGGCAATCCATCATGGCAATGAAAATTGGAACGCAGATGCCTCCGCTCGAGGGAGCTACCGAATGGTTCGGAGGCACCCAATCACACGCGGAAAAAGAATCCAAAGGCCATCCAACACTCGTGCACTTCTGGTCGGCAAGCTGCGGAATTTGTAAAGAAAACCTACCGCGGGTAGGACAATGGCGCGACGAGAAGAAGGATCAGGGCCTTCGCGTAATCGCCGTACATATGCCGCGCTATGAAGCGGATACAGACGTCGAGGCGGTACGCGACTTAATCGGGAAATTCAGCATTACTGAACCGTGCGCTGTGGATAACGAGCACAAGTTGCGGGATGCATTTCAGAACGATCAGGGGTTTGTGCCGGCCTATTATCTTTTTGACGCTGAGGGAAAACTGAAGAGTTTCGCCGCCGGCGAGCGTGGGTTGGACATGCTAAAGTCGGCGGTTGAGCGCGTACTAGCAGCGGCTGAGGAAAAGGCAGCGGTCTGATTTGAAGGGGAATTTACCTGCCGCCCGCAAATAGTTCTAAGATTCGGATGAGGAGATAAATACTTACAAGAGCAGTCCCGGCCGCCACTCCGATCAATCCCAGAATAAGCACGCCTACAAAAAGCCAATCACTCAGACGTCCTTTTCGTGCTTCTGTGATATCGACAGTGGCGCGCTTTCTTAACAATCCCACATTCATCTGATTCGACTTCCACCAGGCATCGAATAGATCGCCGACGATCGGTAGTGAACCAAGTAAGTAATCGATGCCGATGTTGCAGCCCATTCGCAACATGGTGATCTTGGGAACGCGGTAGCGAACGGCTGAGGCGAGAATGTAGAAAGAAACGAGCGAAGTGGCAGTGTCGCCAAGTCCTGGTATGAGTCCAATCAGGGCATCAAGTCCGAAACGCCATCCGATGCCCGGCACGCGAAAAAGATCATCCATCAGCCAGGCCAGGTGATCCAAGCTTTCTTCAACCTTTGCAGGTTTGGTCGCCGTCCTCGGCCGCAAAGAAACGTCTTCCAGTTCAAAAGCCTTCATTATTATCGAATCCGAGTCATCTGCTGCCAGAAGAATTTTCCTACCCGGGCAAGTGCAGTAAAAGCATTCTTATCGCCTGACTTCTGCTGACTCTGCTTCTGGGGAATACCGAGGGAGGCCGCCAACTCTTGATCGGGTGCCGCGATGTCCTCGTCGCCTCGTTTCGCCGTAAGCCAGCGATTGAATGTACGTGCTACCAATCTTCTTTGTTCGATTGGCGCTTCGGCGATGAACGCGCCGCGTAGATCGTCCAGATCGGCGATTTCATAAAGATTGGCCTGATAGTAGTTGCGCAAGGCAGAAAAGATCTTTTCGTCGCCAAGCGAGCGTTGCAATTCAACGAACATCAGCGCGCCCTTCGCTGTGACAATCGCAGCATACTGAAAAGTGTTTCGGTAATCGCGAGAAGGACGATTCGCATCCATATCGTCCCCGCCAAAAGTTCTATACAAACGATAAACGCCACGCACCTGGTCGTCCAACACCGCTGCTGCCTTCTCGTCGCCGTAGGCCATCTTGTAATAAAGCAGCGATGACCAGCAGGACAACGCTTCATCAAGCACCGGTTCGCGCGCCGGATCATTTCCCACGGCGGCGCCCCACCATTGATGGGCGACCAAATGCCCGACGGTCCACTCCAAACTCTCCTCAACCGAGGGTCTTTGTTCTCGGATTATTTCCGGTAGATTTCGCATCGCCGGGGAATCGAAATCAACATAATAGGCGCTGGCGATAACATTGAACCCGGAAAACTCGCTGCTCCCCAACCCGGCGACGAGCGGCGCTTCAGCAATGCTGATTTCTTTAAATGGCAAAGGCCCGAACACGGAGGTAAAGACACGCAAGGCGCTGGCAGCGACCGTCAGAGCGCGTTTCCCGACGCGTTCGTGTTCGGCGAGAAAGATCGACCTCACGTTGATGCCCTGAACCGCTATTTCTTCACTCCGGAGCCCGCGCCCGGCCAGGATTGCAAAATCTCGCACGGCAGTAGCGGTGAACGTCCGCGCTCCGTTCCTGGATCTCGATTGCACCTCAACTCCGGGCGTGAAAATCTCGATACCAGGGGCCGCCGCGACGGTCACTTCGTAGTCTGCAGATTCGTTAAAGATTATGTCCCCTACGCTTGCTTCAGTCTTTCGTCGCCACTCATCGCCGTCATGTACCGCCAGCACGGGATAAGCAGTAGCGAGGAGCATCACTCCGCGGCAGCGGAAGTTAATATCTCGCGCTCGCCTGATCTCGCGCTCACTTCGCAATGCTGCGCTCACCTGCTTGACCACGTGCGTGGTAAGACTGGTTTCATCGGGATCGATTTCGGGCACAGTACCCTTAAACTTGATGGAGATTTCGGTGATTCCCTGCGGAGCAATCGATTCGCGGAGGTTGACACGCAGTGTTGTACCTTGATCGTCAAGCGAGAAGGCAAGCGGAACGTGGTTGGACAGGGAATGCACCTCTAACACTTCCGTACGCGGCTCATCGTTTTCGGCTGAGCTTGAGTTGTTAGTGGTGACAATCGGTGCAGGCTGATCGTTCGTCCGCAGATTCGGATAGAGGTGGAAATAAAGCACAGAAGTGGATTTGTCCCCGCGATTGACCCAGCGAATCCGCTCAGAACCGGAATAAGAGAGGGCGTCAAAGTCCAGTTTCAAATCAATCTTATACTGGTATCGCTCGCTCGACTTTTCGGGAGCTTTAGTCTGGGTATCTTGGAGGTGAGAAGCAAAACCGCGGGGAAGGATTGCCGGGAACAGCGAAAGGCAGGTTGAAACGCCCAACATAAGAACAACTCTTCGCGAACTCCTCTTTAGTCCGTTCCGCTGAGCCGTCTTCGTTAGTGCTTTATGACCAATCACCTTTTGCTCGTCCGATTCGTGCTTTCGCTAATTACTATAGACCGAATAACGTCGCCGCGAACAGTTTTATCAACAACATCCATACCAGCTACAACGCGACCAAAAACCGTGTAACCACCGTCGAGATGTGGTTGCGGAGAGTGGGTCACAAACCACTGCGAGCCCCCCGTATCTTTGCCTGAAAGCGCCATGCCGACTGCAGCGCGTTCATAGGGTACTTCATTGATCTCGCAACGAATCTGATAACCGGGACCACCATTTCCATCACCGCGAGGGTCACCATCCTGAATTACGAAGTTGGGCACAACCCGGTGGATAGTGATGCCGCGAAAGTATCCGCGTTTTGCCAGTTGAACGAAGTTATCGACATTTAGCGTCGCATCGTTCGGCAGTAGCTCAATCGTAAGAGAGCCTTTGGCAGTTGTCACAATAGCTCGAACAGACTTGCCAACGCGGGCCAGTGCGCGCTGGTAATCGCCGAGCGTATTGCGCGTTTGTACTATGCCGGTACGTGAAGAGAAGTCACCCGCCCCGTTTGCTTTTAGCAAAGCGACCGCTTTACGACGCAACAAATGATCCTGAGAATCAAGCGCCGTCTGTATGGCCGCATTTGCCGCCGGACTTTTTTGTTTGGCGAGTGTATCGAGAATTGCGAGCGCGGCATCATTGAGCTCGTCTTTCATCGCTTGAGGAAGCGCTGCTGCGAGAACACGAGTATTAACTTCACTCGGAGGAAGCTCGCCCAGGAGTTCAGCGGCAGTTGCGCGGATGATGACGTCACTTTCGTTTAGTTGGTCGCGCAGAACTTCTCCGAGATCCCTGGGTTTGAAGGCAGCTAACGCGCGTAGGACATCTGGAATAGCATATTCGGAATGAACAGCAATCAGTGTGTTTATGTTGATTCCAGATTTGCGGTAGTCGAGCATCGCGCGCAAAAGCGCCTCGGCGGACGTCGCCAGGACCGTTCGGTTTTGTGCGGATTCGGGAAGGACCCCAATCTCGCCAAATCCTTGAGCAATGCCGGAAGCTGCGCGCCAGTTGAGGAGTAACGTCTCCTGGACTTTTCTTTTGGCTAAATCCCCGTTACCGAATTCCCCGAGGTAAGCTGCGGGCGATATTCGGGCAAAAGCAATCTCAACTTCAGGACCCGTGTAGTTGAAAGCTTCTCGCAGCTTGCGCAACCAATCAAGGGCGTCCTTGTCTTCCTTTGATTGCAGCAGGCGACCCATGGTATTTGCGATTTCCAGAATCTCGTTAACTTCGACAGTGCGCTCATTAAGATCGCGCTGGCCTAGCTCAACACCTCGTTTCAATAACGAATCGGCAGCCCGCGCATCTTTCAACGAACCCAATGCTCTGATCGCACTCACTCTTACCCGAGAATCGTTATCCTTAACGGCGCGATCCAACAACGCATCGAAAGACGCCTTGTCTTCGGTCGCTCCGAGCACGCGGGCGGCGTTTGCACGGACGATGGGGTCCGGATCGACGGTTAACAGTGTTCGTAGTTGATCGTTTCCATCCTTGAGGCGGAGACGCGCCAGGGTATTCGCTGCGTCAGCGCGTATCCGTGGATCTGGAGAGCCCAGAATCCCGGCGATGACTGGGCCCGCATTTGCCGGCTTTGCGCGTAGGACGGCGGTGAGGCCTAGCAGAATTGTCAGGCGGCGGTCTGGCGCCGAGTGGAATTCAGACTCAAACTTCAATGTTCCTAGAACAGCTGCTCCCAGTTCGCGTGCCCGCGTCTCCTGTTCCTTCGGCAGTGCCGCCGCAATCTTACCCAGTGCCTCGATTGCGCGCGCCCGCACGTCGCCCACCAGCGAGATATTCTTCACGACGCCCAGCAAAGCTTCTGCTCCCGCGGCTGATTCAGTTTCTCCGATTGCGAAGGCGGCCATGGCGCGAACGCTTGTGTCTTTGTCCCGTTCCAGCAGGTTAACTAACGCCGATACCGAGTCTTCGCTGCCAATTCTTCCCACCGCTAGTGTCGCCCGGCGACGCACAGACGCGCTTTTGCTCGCCAGTAGGCCGCGCAGATCACTATCCCAGCGGCGCTCGTCTTCGGCCTTCACGATGCGCAGCAAGACTGCTTGAGGAACTGCCGGCTCAGCAGTTATTGATCGGGCCGGACGTTGACCGGAGGCGCTCGCTGAGGATGCGATAATGACGCAGTTCAACAAAAGACCGGCCCTCTTGCGCGAGCACTTCGCGCCTGCTAACTGCGGGATCGGGGTTTGCACAAGCATAAGCAAAGAATTATTTCGTCGAATTGATTCGAAAGAAATGAAGAGTTTGCTTTAATTTCTGCTAAAAGCACCAAGGCGCCTCGCCGATTGCAGCGAAGCGCCTTGAGGAAATACGGGGGAGATGCTCCGGACAGAGAGGCTAGCTTGCGACTCTCGAGACGTTGGGAATCTCTGGTCGCTTAGTAGCATCCGCGCTGATTGGTTGCATTTTCGTGGTATCGAGCGGCTGATCCTCGTTCTTTTCCTTCTTTGCCTTGTCGACAGTTGCCGACATTTGCACCATCTTGCAAGTGCCTTCGAAAACTGCACCCTGCTCGATGACCAATGAAGGAGTTTGTATGTTGCCATTCACTTTTGCAGCCCGGCCGAGTTCAAGGCGCTGAGTGGCAATAATATCGCCGTTGATCGTCCCGTGTATCACGGCGACCGCTACTTCGATATTGGCGTCAACTTTTCCGTTGGCCCCCACGATGAGTGTGCCGCTGCCTGAGCTGACGCGTCCTGACAGATGACCATCGACCCTCATCATTGCTTTAAAATTAGCTTCTCCGGTGACAACCGTACCGCTGCCCACGAAACCGCTGAGCGTTCCCTCTTTGATATCGCGCGCCAATGTTTCGCTCTCAGTCAACGCGCGTGACGAGCCCGCCGTAGCGTCTGCAGCCGGCTTTGTTTCCGCACTCATTCCCTGGTATGTAGAGTGGGTTCGGGGAGTCGCATATTCAGAAAGTTCCGGTTTGACCGTTGAGTTCTCGTTATCGTCCTGTTCCTTTTGATTCTTTCCTATCCTGAGCATTAGTTACCTCCGTAATGTGGGGGCGCGAGATGTTCAGTCACCGGTGCCGGGGCGACAGAGAAGCAACAAAACGACGCGCTTGCCTATTGTTCGTGGATTGATTCTAGCTTTGACGCTAGTCTGAGTGGTCAACCACCCAGAAGCGGGTGTCCATGATAGACAAACTGCCCTGTTAGTGTCTAGCTCCGCAATCAAAATGTAATCCAAAACATACGCTGAATCGCAACTCTAGTCTGACAAGACTCATTTTATTATGTTTCTCGACACTCGGGCATTGCTGTCCCATGCGAAGTGGTCAGTCGCATGATGTTCCCCCTGGGCGTCGTCGATTAGCGCGACCCGAACCGCGACAGCTACTTACTGTTTTGAATGCTCGCAGCCAGAACGTCGTTCAGCGCACAGATAGCTGCTCGCTTCGGTGGCGTCGGGAGTTTTACGTTGCCTAGCTCAACTGAAGAATTGCCTACTAGCGTTGCAGATCCTATCTTGATCCAGCCTTTACCAAGGTCGACGTACACGGGCACGAGCATACTGAAATGGTCCGAGACACCTGACTGTGTTATGCGGCCTGATAGTG
>WNFK01122472.1_pt1 | contig 15365 bp, 15 predicted proteins | sample 5400281 | NCBI WGS metagenome assembly WNFK01 (sample SAMN13153350, study PRJNA577476) | soil metagenome | isolation source: 20 cm soil on Douglas fir-dominated hillslope | place: USA:California | collected 2013-09-17 | reverse complement strand
CGACGCCCTGGCCAAGGTCGGGACGACCCAGCGCGCCTCCCGCGCCATGAACGCTTCAGCTTCGCCGCCCCGGTAGTTCACGACGACCGGCCGGCCGCGCCACCGGGCGATCCACACCGCCGGCGCGGCGAAGAGGTGCCACGCCCAGCCCGAGTTGGCCATCACGTGAACGACGTCGACGCGCCCACCGGCGCGCCAGAGACTCGTCAGAAACGGCGCGAGCCGAAATATCGCCCTGACGCCGCGCAGCCGCTCGACCCAGGCCGGGCGGTACGGCGCATTCGAGCGCACGACCTCGACGGTCGTTCCGGAATCGTGGAGAAGCCGCGCGAGCTGCCTCGTCTGATTCGCCATTCCGCCCGGGGGAGGCGGCAACGGGCCGACCAGCGCGATCGAGAGACGCGTCGATTCCGTCATCGTCTGTCGTTGATCTGTCGCCGAGCACGGTGCCCGCTGGACTCGCGCGAGCAACGGTACGAACACCATAGCACGCAGCAATTCTCGGCCGAAAACGGCGACGGGGGCGACGCGAGGGGAGGGAGATCCGGTCGGCCGCTACTCCCGCGCGCCTAGAAAATCCCGCCCCAGCACGCGCTGCACGAGCGCGACGGTCGCGAAGGTCATGACGAGCATCACGAGCCCGAGGACCGCGATGGCGCCGAACTGGCCCTCTTCCTTGAGGTCGAAGATCACCACCGACATCACCTTGGTCGCCGGCGTGAACAGGATGATCGAGGCCGACAGCTCGCGGATCACGCCGATGAAGATGAAGCACCAGGCGGCGATGACACCGCTGCGGGCGAGCGGCGCGGTGATGTCGCGGAGCACCCGCAGGCGGCCGCCGCCCAGGATCCGGCCGGCGTCCTCGAGCTCGGGAGGGATCGCCCGGAAGGTCGTGTCGGACTGCGCGTAGCCGACCGGCATCTCCTTGGTCAGATATGCGATGAACAGGATCCAGAGCGTGCCGTAGAGCAGTAGCGGCGGGCGCGTGTAGGCGATGAACAGCCCGACGGCCAGCACGACTCCCGGGATCACGACGGGCGCCAGGGCCAGGAACGCCACCAGCTGATGACCGACGATCAGGCGCCGGCTCGTCACGTAGGACAGCACGGTCACGAGCCCGGCGCCGACGCAGGCGGTCATCACGCCGAGCTCGAGCGTGTTGACGATCGCCGACTGCGTCGCGCTGTACTCGAAGAAGGTGAACGAGAAATTCGCGAGCGTGAGGTTGTCCCAGCTGAGCGGCTGGGCCCAGGCCCGCGAGAGCGACGCCTTCGCCAGCACCGCGTAGGGCAGAAAGATGGGGCACGCCATCACGGCCATGACCGCGGCGAAGGCGGGCCAGCGCCAGGGCCCCAGCGAAATCGTCCGGCGCTGGCCGCCCTTGCCGCCGACCGCCGCGTAGCCGCGTCGCCCCAGGAGCCGCTTCTGCACGAGCAACAGGAGCGCCGTCGCCAGCAGCAGCGGCATCGAGAACGCCGCGGCCATCTCGGTCTTCGGCGGAAACTGAAAGAACGTCCAGATCTGCGTCGTGATCGTGTGGAATCCGGCGGGCAAGGACAGGATCGCCGGCGAGCCGAACAGCGCGAGCGCCTGCAGGACCGACAAGATGAAGCCGCTCAGGAGCGCGGGGGCGGCCATCGGCAAGGTCACGGTGCGCGCCACGGTGAACCGGCCGGCGCCGAGGATCGCCGCCGCTTCTTCGAGATCGGAGGCGATCAGCCCCAGGGTATTGGCGATCATGATGTAGACGTACGGAAACGTGTAGATCGTCACGACGAAGACGAGTCCGGGCATGCTGAAGATGTTGAACAGGGCCTCGTGCGAAGGCGCCGAGGAAGGGTGGCGTCACGAACGAGGCCATGACGAGACCGCGGATCACACCGCGGCCGGGTATATCGGCTCGAGCGGTGAGCCACGCGAGCGGTGCGCCGAGCGCGATCGACGCGAGCCCCACCCAGAACGCGAGCACGATCGTGTTCCAGAGCGCCTTCTGGAGCGCGGGATCGGCGAAGACACGGCGATAGTGGGCGAAGGTCGGCCCGGACCCCCCGCTCCCGCTGAGCGACGCGATCCAGCCGATCGGCAGCGCCATCAGCACGACCAGCGCGAGCGCCGACACGACCCACACGGGCAGTGAGCGGTCCAGGCCCTGCAGACGCGCGAGGCTCACGGCCGGCTCAGGCTCCGAAGAACTCGACGAACCGGCTCTTGATCTCCTCGTTGCGCTTCTCGAGCTCCTCGGGATCGACGGTCAGGAGCTTGAGGTCCGAAAGCTTCGGCTTGTCGGCCGGGTACTTCACCTCGGGATGGCCGGTGTAGAGCCCCTCGCTGTCCGCCATCACTTGCTGGAGCTCGCGGGTGAAGGTGAAGTCCGTGAAGAGCTTGGCGGCGTTCGGGTGCGGCGCGAAGCTCGCGATCGCGCTCGGCGAGCTGACGAGCGGTACGCCCTCCTTCGGGTAGACGACCTCGATCGGGTTGCCCTTCTTCTTCATCTGGTAGTAGTAGTAGTCGCCGCCGTCCACCGCGACCTGACGCTCGCCGGACGCCACCACGCCCGCCGGATCGACCGCCGACTGGACGAGCATGAGCTTGTTCTGCGCGAGCTGCTTGAAGTAGTCCCAGCCGTAGAGCTGCACGAGGGCCAGCACGTGCGTCGAGATCACGCCGCTGTAGCCCGGGTGCGCCGTCACCATCTTGCCCCGCCATTTCGGGTCCAGCAGATCTTTCCAGCCCTTCGGCGCCTCGGCCGCGGGGACGAGCTTCGTGTTGTAGGCGATCACGTTGACGGTCGCGCGCAGGGTGAAGTAGTAGCCGTCCTTGTCCTTGAAGCCCGCGGGGAACGCGTCGATGCCGGCCGGCGAGTACTTCATCAAGAGCTTCTTCTCTTTGAGCAGGACGAAATGGCCGGCATCGGACGTGTGGATCACGTCGACGAGCTTGAGGTTCGCCTGCATCTCCTGCATCACGCGCTGCAGGATGCGCTGCGAGCCGGTCCGCTGGACCTCCACCTTGATACCGGGATAGGCGGCCTCGAACAGCTTGCCGATCTTCTCGGCCGTCGGCAGCGCCAGCGAGGTGTACCAGACGACCTTGCCCTCTTTCTTCGCGGCCTCGACGCGGGCGTCCTGCGCGGAGGCGGGCACGGCGACGAGCATCCCGATCGACACGAGCAGGCCCACGAGGGCGCTCAATTTTTTCATGTACGTGCTCCTCACAGGGTGAGTGATTGCACCAGCGGTTCGAGATTCGGCGCGGCCTCGAGCGCCCGGACGTCCCGGATCACGCGCGCGGCGCGCTCTTCGGGCATGACGAGGCTCGCGTTGCCGCGGAACTTCGCTTCGATCTCGCCGGGCGCCATCGGTGAATCCGGACCGCCCCGGGGGTGATCCTGCCACTCTTCGACGACGCGCCCGTCCTTGAGCCGAACGCGGAGATGGCCAACGAACTGACGCGGGTAGTCGATCGTCGGATCGACCTCGTAGCTCACTCGCGAAGCCACGGCGAGAATCTCCGGCGTGCGCACGACGTCGTCCTCGAACTCGGCGAGACTGGCCCGCCCGCGGGTCAGGATCACCGCCAGGAGATAGGGCAGGCTGAACTTCGCCGCGTAACCATTCTGCGGCGCGTGCTTGGACGCGAGCGGCTCCCAGAGGCGCGGCACCGGTCCCGCGGCGGTCCGGCATCGGATCTCGACGATGTCCTCGGCGCGCACGCCGTGACTGTCTCGGAGCCGCAGCGCGCAGTCCATGTACGGCTGGGCGATCGAGCCGCACGGATAGGGCTTGAACGTCAGCTGCTCGAGCTCCCAGACGCGGCCGAGGCTCGAGAGCAGCTCGTCGAGCCGCTCGGTCTGGACATCGCCCGCGAACGCGCGATAGAACCCGTGCTCGCCCTCGAATACCGACTCGGGCCCGGTGAAGCCGGACTGGGCGAGGAGCGCGGCGATGATGCCGGCATGCGCCGACCAGCCCGGGTGCAAGCGCTTCGTCCACGTGCCGTCGGCCAGATACTCGATGATCCCCGCGGTCTGGCTCCCGCAGATGCCGAAGGCGCGCACCAGCTCGTCCTCGGTCAAGCCATAGAGCTTGCCCGCGGCGGCGGCGGCGGCGAAGGTACCGGTGAGGGCGGTCGGGTGGTAGTGGCGCGCGTGAAATTTGCCGGGGACGGCCAGCCCGACGCGGCACATCACCTCGACAGCGGCCACGACGGCGGTGAGCGCCGCGCGCCCCGACGCGCCGGTCGCCTCGCCCACGGCAAGGCTCGTCGGGACCGCGATCGACCCGGTGTGCACGATCGCGTCCTCACGCGTGTCGTCGAAGTCGAGCCCGTGAGCCAGGGTCGCGTTGGCGAGCACCGCGTTGGCGGCGGCGACTCGCACCGTGCTGCCGACCACGGCGCTCTCCGGCTTGCCGCCGAGGCGCTCGGCGATCGCGCGCGCGGCGCGTCCGAAGTCGTAGCGGGAGGCGGCCAGACAGCATCCCAGGATGTCGAGCGTGAGGAGACCGGCCTTGTCGATCACCGGCGCCGGCAGATCTTTGAACTCGAGCGCGATGACGAAGCGGGCCAGGCGCCGCGCGACGGACATCGTCACGGCGTGCCTCCCCGGACCTCCCGGAGCACGTCGAGGACCGCCGAGTGGATGTGACCGTTGGTCGCGACGAGCGAGGGCGCGTCGAGGTCGAGCGCGCCCCCGGTCAGGTCGGTCACGCGGCCGCCGGCCTCCTCGACGAGCAAGCTGCCGGCCGCGACGTCCCACGGACCGAGTCGCAGCTCCCAGTAGCCGTCGAGCCGCCCGCAGGCCAGCCACGCGAGATAGAGAACCGCCGAGCCGAGCCGCCGCACCGCACGGACTCGCACGCTGAACGCGGCGTACTCCTTGAGGTTGTTGTCGCGCGCCTCGCGGATGTTGTAGGGGAATCCGGTTGCCAGGAGACTCTCGTCGAGCGTCGGCGTGGCCGAGACCGCGAGCGGGCGGTCGTTGACCGTCGTGCCGTGCCCCCGCTCGGCCACGAACATCTCGTCGAGGTTCGGATCGTAGACCACGCCGACCTCGACGCGGCCGGCCGATTCCAGACCGATGGACACACCGAACGCCGGAAATCCGTGGGCGTAGTTCGTCGTGCCGTCGAGCGGATCGATGATCCAGCGCCGCCCAGACCGCCCCGTGCTGGCGCCGCGCTCCTCGCCGAGGACGGCGTCGTCGGGAAACGCCGCGGCCAGGCGCCCGACGATCAGCTCTTCGACGCGAGCGTCCATCTCGGTCACGAGGTTCGTCGGGCTGCCCTTGTAGGCGATGCGGCGCGATCCGGGCAGCTCGCTTTTCAGGAGCTGGCCGGCGGCCCGCGCGGCGTCGACCGCCACGCGTCGTTCGAGCGATGCCATGCTGCCGCGCAATGTATCATACGTCTCGTGCACATCGTGGTGATGGGGTCCGGCGGTGTCGGCGGGTACTTCGGCGCGAAGCTTCAACGCGCCGGCGAGCGGGTGACCCTGGTCGCGCGCGGCGCCCATCTCGACGCGATCAAGCGGGCCGGCCTCGCCATCCGATCGGCCAGCGAGGGCGACACGATCGTACGCCCCGGGGTCGTCGAGCGGCTCGAGGGCGTCGACCGGGCGGACGCGGTGCTCTTCTGCGTCAAATCGTTCGACACCGACGACGCCGCGGCGCGCCTCTGGTCGGTCCTCGGTCCCGATACGCCGATCCTCTCGCTTCAGAACGGCGTGGACAACGAGGACAGGATCGACGAGAAGCTCGGCGCCGGGCGGGCGATGGGCGGGGTCGCCCAGGTGTTCGCGACGATCGAGTCGCCGGGCGTGATCCGGCACCAGGCCGCGGGCCGCATCATCTTCGGCGAGCTGGATGGACACGTGAGCGAGCGCGCCGAGCGGTTGCGCGACGCATTCGCGCACGCCGAGATCCCCGTCGAGCTGTCCAAGACCATTCGCCGCGCGCTCTGGGAGAAGTACCTCCTGATCTGCGCGGTCGGCGGAACCACCGCCGTCACGCGCGAGAGCATCGGGGTCATCCGCGACACCCCGGCCACCTGGCGGCTGTTCCGGACGATCGTCGAAGAGGTCGCGGCCCTCGCGCGCGCCTGCAGCGTCGACCTCGCGAGCGACGCGGTCGACCAGATCATGAAGTTCGCCGAGACCATTCCACCGGGCAATCGGGCCTCGCTCGCGCACGATCTGCTCCAGGGTCGCCGGCTCGAGCTCGAAGCGCTGCACGGGCACGCGGCGCGGCTCGGCGAGCGTCTCGGTGTCCCGACGCCCGCCATCTTCGCCGTCTACGCGGCCCTGGCGCCGCACGCGGCGGGGAGGCGCGGCTGAGGTCGATCTTTAATCGTCTTAAGCGCGCCTCGGCCGGCGGGGCCCCAGCCCCGCGACGGCCTGCAGCGCGCACATCGCCCGCTCGAGCGGTCTGGCGCTACGTCTGGCACTATCGAGCGCGCTACGGAATCGGCGTCGCGTGTCTGGGGATGGCGACCTACGCCTCCCTCACGATCCCGTGGACGGTGAAGCGCGCGATCGACACCCTGCAGGCGGACGCCGCGTCGGCGCCGGTCGGGCACCTCGTTACCTTGATCGCGTTGTCCGCCCTCCTCAACGGCGTCGCGCGGCTCGGCTCGCGCTTCGCGATCACCGGCGGATGCCAGTACATCGAGTCGGAGATCCGCGGCGAGCTCTTCGCGGCGCTGCAGCGGTTCCCGCCGCGCTTCTACGCGACGCATTCGACCGGCGACCTGATGGCGCGCTCGACGAGCGACATCACCGCGGTGCGGTCGCTGCTGGGATTCGGCGCGCTCAGCCTGGTCTCGACGACGTTCTCGTTCGTCGGCGTGCTGGCGGCGATGCTCGCGGTCGATCCGTGGCTGACCTTGTGGTCGCTGGCACCGTCGCCGGTCCTGGTCCTGCTGGCCCGGCGCTTCAACACGAGGGTCAACGAGCGGACCCAGGCGGCGCAGGATCAGCTGAGCGTCCTCTCCGAGCGCGTCCAGGAGTACGTCGCCGGCATGTCTGTCGTGCGCGCGTACACGCTCGAGCCGCGCGCGCGCGCGGACTTCGGGCGGGCCAACGCTGAATATCTGCGCCTGAGCCTGGCCCTGGCGCGGACAGAAGCCGGCTTCTCGCCCTTGATGGGGCTGATCGCGGGCATCGGAACCTTGATCGTGATCTGGGCGGGCGGCCGCGCCGTCGTCGACGGCCGGCTGACCCTCGGCGCACTCGTTGCGTTCAACGGCTATCTCGCGTACCTCACGTGGCCCACCCTGGCACTGGGCTGGACCCTGTCGACCGTCCGCCGCGGCCTGACCTCGATGGGGCGCATCCTGGAGATCGTCGAGGCGTCCAGCGGCCGGAGCGAGCCGGCGACGGCCCAGGTGGCCACGACGACCCCGGGCATCCGGTTCTCGCACCTCACGTTCACGTACACCGATCGGGCGCCCGCACTGCGCGACGTGAGCTTCGAGGTGGCGCCCGGCGAGACGGTGGCCGTGGTCGGCCCCACCGGGAGCGGCAAGTCGACCCTGGGGCTTCTGCTGGCGCGACTCTGGGAGCCGCCGCCCGGGACCGTGTTCATCGGCGGTCGCGACGTCACCACGCTTCCGCTCGACGCGCTGCGCGCGGGTATTGGATATGTCCCGCAGGAGGGGTTCCTCTTCTCGCGGTCCATCGCCGATAACATCACGCTCGGGCGCGAGGGCCTGGGACGTGACGAGCTCGACGGCGCCGCTCGTGTCGCGGGCATCGCGGAGGAGATCGAGCAATTCGCCGCGGGCTTCGAGGCCGTGGTCGGCGAGCGCGGCCTGACGCTCTCCGGCGGCCAGCGTCAGCGGGTGACCCTGGCGCGCGCGCTGGCCGGAGCGCCTGAGGTCCTCGTGCTGGACGACGCCTTCGCCTCGGTCGACGCCTCGAAAGAAGAAGAGATCCTGACAAATCTACGTCAGGCGCTGGCCGGACGGACGGTGCTGTTGATGACGCACCGGCTGCGGGCCGCGTCCACCGCCAGTCGCATCGTGGTCCTCGAGGCCGGGCGCGTGATCGAGAGCGGCCGCCACGAGGAGCTCTTGAGCCGGGCAGGTGTCTACGCGCGCCTCTGGCGCATCCAGCAGCTCGAGGAGGAGATCGCGCGTGCCTGATGCGGCCTACGATCCCGAGGCCGAGGAGCAGCTCGGTCGCGCGTTCGACCGGCGGCTGGCCGTCCGGCTCATGGAAGCCGCGCGCCCGCACCGCGGACTGATCGGCGGATCGCTCCTGCTCTTCCCGCTCGTGGCGGTCGTCGAGCTCGCCCAGCCGTGGCTTCTGAAGGTCGCGATCGACGAGCACATCTTGAAGTCGGACTGGGTCGGCCTGACGAGGGTCGCCGGCCTCTACGTCGCCGTGCTGGCGGTGCTCTACGCGCTCCGGACGCTCGAGGCCTACTTGATGCAGCTCACCGGCCAGCGCGTGATCCACGACCTGCGCGAGACGATCTTCGATCATCTCCTGCGGCTGGAGGCGCGCTTCTTCGACCGAAACCCGGTCGGACGGTTGATGACCCGCGTGCTCCACGACGTCGAGGCCGTCAGCGAGGCGTTCACGAGCGGCCTCTTTGCGGTCGTGGCCGACATCGTCACCCTGACGGGTGTCGTGGCCGTGATGCTCTGGATCGACTGGCGCCTGGCGCTGGTGACGTTCTCGCTGATGCCGGTGCTCCTGATCGTGGCCACATACTTCCGGCTGAACGCCCGGGATGCCTACCGCGAGGTCCGCCGGCGCCTGGCGCGCCTGAACGGCTTCCTCCAGGAATCGCTCCAGGGCATGACCGTCGTGCAGCTCTTCGTGCGCGAGCGCTACGAGCGTGAGCGATTCCGCCGGCTCAACGCCGAGTACCGGCAGGCGCTCTTCGGCTCGACGCGATGGGAGGCCTCGCTCTATGCGGTGGTCGAAGCGCTCGGGTCGATCGCGCTGGCGCTCCTGATCTGGTACGGGAGCGGCCGGATCGTGGCCGAGTCTCTGACGTTCGGCGCGCTCGTCGCGTTCATCCAGTACACCAGTCGCTTCTTCCTGCCCATCCGCGATCTCGGCGCGAAGTACACGGTGATGCAGTGGGCGATGGCGTCGTCCGAGCGGATCTTCGGCCTGCTCGATCGCGCCCCCGCGATCGTGTCGCCGGCGGCGCCGCGTCCGCGGCCGGCGAGGTCGGGCGCGCCGGCGATCGAGCTGGATTCCGTGTGGTTCGCGTACGACCGGGACGATTGGGTGCTGCGCGACTGCTCGCTCCGCGTGGCACAAGGCGAGCGCGTCGCGATCGTCGGGGCCACCGGCGAAGGCAAGACGACCTGCGCGCGCCTGCTGAATCGCTCCTACGACGTCCGCCAGGGACGCGTCCTGGTGGACGGCGTGGACGTCCGCGAGTGGGATCTGGCGAGCCTCCGGCGTCACGTCGGCATCATCTTCCAGGACAGCGTCCTCTTCGCGGGAACGATCGAGGAGAATCTGCGCCTCGGCGCCGACGGCGCGGTGTCACCGGCGGACCTCACGCGGGCGATCGAAACCTCGCGCGCGGGCTTCGTCACCGATCTGCCCCGGGGGCTCGGCGAGCTCCTGGGCGAGCGCGGGGCGAACGTCTCGCATGGCCAGCGCCAGCTGCTGGCCATCGCCCGGGCCCTCGTGTACAATCCGGCCGTTCTCGTCCTGGACGAAGCGACGTCGAGTGTCGATCCCGAATCCGAAGCGCTCATCCGGCAGGCGATGACTGGACTTCTCGCGGGGCGAACGAGCATCACCATCGCGCATCGGCTCTCGACGGTGCACGTCGCCGATCGAATCTTGGTATTGCACCGCGGCCGGGTTCACGAAGACGGAACCCACACCGAGCTCCTGCGGCTCGGCGGCCTCTACGCGAGGCTCTACGAGCTGCAGACGGGGGCCGCGTCAGCGTGAGGTTCGACACCGCCGTGCTCTCGCAGGTCAGACGGATCCCGCGCGGACGCGTCGCGACCTACGGCCAGATCGCGGCGCTCGTCGGGAAGCCTCGCTCGGCGCGCGCGGTGGGGCAGGTGATGAGCCGGGCCGACGGAGTTCCCTGGCATCGTGTCGTCAATTCGCAGGGCGGCATCAGCCGCCGCTCGAGGATGACGGGCATGGTCACGCAGCGGATCCGCCTCGAGCAGGAAGGCATCGTGTTCCGACACGGCCGTGTCGTCATGAGCCGGTTTCGATGGCCGAACGGCGCCGCCGGCCGGCGTACCGTGACCGCGGGGCCCCGCCGTTCGAGGCGCGGCTTCGATCCGGAGGCCCTCACGTGCGACTCGCGCTGACCCTCGGCTACTCCGGGGCTCGCATGACGCTCGACATGGACCTGGTCCGCGAGGTCGAGCGGCTGGGCTACGACTCGGTCTGGTCGGCCGAGTCCTACGGCTCCGACGCCGTGACACCGGTCGCGTGGATCGCGGCCTTGACCACGCGCATCCACGTCGGCACCGGGATCATGCAGATGGCCGGGCGATCACCGGCCGCGACGGCGATGACCGCCATGACGCTCGACGGCCTTTCCGGCGGCCGCTTCCGGCTCGGGCTCGGAGTGTCAGGACCCCAGGTGGTCGAGGGATGGCATGGCCAGCCGTTCGGCCGGCCGCTCCAGCGCACGCGCGAGTACGTCGCGATCGTGCGGGACATCCTCCGGCGGGAGAAGCCGGTGGAGCATCGCGGCGACTACTACCAGATCCCCTACGCGGGCTCCGACGCAACGGGCCTGGGCAAGCCCCTCAAGTCGATTCTGCACGGCCGGGCGGAACTGCCGATCTACCTTGCCGCAGTCGGTCCCAAGAACGTGGCCCTCTCCGCGGAGATCGCCGACGGCTGGATTCCGACGTTCTTCTCGGTGCGACGCATGACGATGTTCCGCGAGTGGCTGCAGGCGGGCTTCAGCGCCCGCGGCGCGGCGCCCGCGGCCTTCGACGTCATGCCGATGGTTGCGGTGGTCGTCGGTGACGACGTCGCCGCGTGCCGGGCGAGCGTGAAGGCCCGGCTCGCGTTGTACGTCGGCGGCATGGGCGCGCGGGGCCGCAACTTCTACAACGACATCGCGTGCCGCTACGGCTACGAGGAGGCGGCGAAGAAGGTCCAGGATCTCTACCTCGCCGGCCGCAAGCCGGAAGCCGAAGCGGCGGTCCCCGACGCTCTCGTGGACGAGGTCGCGCTGTGTGGTCCGCGCGAGCGGATCCGCGAGCTCGTGAGCGAGTGGCGCTCCTCGGGCGTGACGACGCTCATGGTGGCGGGCGACCGGCTGGCGGCTCGCACCATGGCCGAACTAGCCCTGTAACGACGGAAGCTTGGAGGCTCGGAGATGAGACTCGACGGAAGGGTCGCGGTGATCACCGGCGCGGGCTCGGGTATCGGCGCCGCCTCGGCGCTGGCGATGGCGAAGGAAGGGGCGCGTGTGGTCGTGGTCGACCTGAACGAAGCCAGCGCCAAGTCCACGGTCGAGCAGATCGAGAAGGCCGGTGGTCAAGCGGTAGCCGTGCGAGCGGACGTCACCCGCGCCGCCGACAACCAGATGGTCGTGGAGAAGGCGGTGGCCACCTGGGGACGGCTCGACGTCTTCTTCGCCAACGCCGGTATCCCGCAGTCGCCCCAGAACGTCGAGGATGTCGACGAGGCGCTCTTCGACCGGATCATGGCCGTCAACGTCAAGAGCGTGTGGCTCGGCGCGAAGTACGCCCTGCCGATCATGAAGAAGCAGCGGCGCGGGGTGTTCCTGATCACGGCGTCGACCGCCGCCATCAGACCGCGGCCCGGCATGCAGGCGTACGCGGCGTCCAAGGGAGCCGTCGTCACTTTGACCAAGAGCCTGGCGCTCGAGGCCGCCGGCGATGGCGTGCGGGTCGTCTCCATCGCGCCGGTCGCGACCGATACCCCGATGCTGCCGGCGTTCATGGGCAAGCGCGCGGTGGACGACGAAAGCCGCGCTCGCTACGTCGCCACGGTTCCGCTCGGCCGTCTCAACCAGCCCGAGGATCTCGCGCGAACCGCCGTCTTCCTGGCCTCGGACGATGCGGCGATGATCACCGGCACGTGCGTGGAGGTGGACGGAGGCCGCTGCATCTAGCGGCACCCGATCGCGCATGAAGGTCATTCCGCTCGCCGCCGAATCGCTCGGCGTCCGCTCGATGGCGACGTACGTCGAAGTCGGGCGAACGGGGATCCTCATCGATCCCGGCGCGACCCTGGCACCCGCGCGCTTCGGGCTGCCCCCGACCGAGGACGAGTGGCAAGCGCTCCGCCGGGCGAACGACCGGATCTCGGCCTACGCGTCGCGCTCCAGCTTCGTCTTCGTGAGCCACTACCACGAGGACCACTTCCGGTCGGATCCCGTGTCGTATGCCGGCCGGATCGTGCTCGCCAAGGACCCGCGCCGGATGGTCAGCGGCAAACAGGCTCAGCGCGGGGAAGCGCTGTGGAAGGCGCTCGACGGGCAGGCGAAGGTCGAGCGCGCCGACGGCGCTCACCGCCGGGAGGCGGACCTGGAGCTTTGCGTCTCGCCTCCGCTGCCGCATGGCGCCGACGGCTCGCCCTTCGGGTCGATCGTCGCGCTGACGATCGTCGACCCGGCGGAGCGCGAGCGGTTCGTGTTCGCCTCGGATCTCCAGGGCCCGGCCTCCGCCGTCGCGGCGGCGTATCTCATCCAGCAGCGTCCGACGCTCCTGTATCTGTCCGGGCCGGTGTCCTATCTCGAGCGCGACGTCGGCCGCGACGCGATCGAGCGCGCGATCGACCAGCTCATCCGCGTGATCGACGCGACGGGGTGTCGCGTCATCATGGATCATCACGCGCTGCGCGACGCGGGATACGCCGAGCGCTTCGCGCGCTTGTGGGAGACCAAGCGGGTCGTCACTGCCGCCGCGTTTCTCGGCGTCGACGTCGCCGCGCTCGAGAGCCGACGGAACCGGGCATGGGCCGCCGTGCGCAAGCCCCCGGCACGGGTCGCGGATTCGCGTGTTAGGATGAACGACCGCACACCGCGAAAATTCGCGAAAGGGGGGTTCACGGATTGACTGAGACCAAAGTCCTGAATGTCGGTGACACCGCGCCCGACTTCACGCTGAGGACGATCGGGCTCAAGGAGGTCGGCCTCGCCGAATTCCGCGGCAAGAACGTCGTCATCCTCTTCTATCCGCTCGACTGGACGCCGGGCTGAAGCACATGCATGCCTGCCTTCGATAGGCGCATCGGCGACTTTGAGGCAGTCAATACCCAGGTGCTGGGTATCAGCACTGACAGCCCGTTCACGTCTTCTGGCCGGAGTGGAACGCCAACGTGCGCGCGACCTTCATCGTGGACACGCAGGGCAAGATCCGGTTCATCGAGCGGTACGGCAAAGGGGAGCTCCCCGAGCCGGACAAGATCCTCTCTGAGGTTCGCAAGCTCGGCTAGCTCTCACGCCCCGCTGTGAGCTTCGCCGGTACGACGGGGAGGGCGCGGGGGGTGCGATCGGCTCCGTCACCCACTCGCCTGATTCGCGGCTCTTCGAGCCGCGTGCAGGACGAGGGGGTCCCACTTCGCTGATCGGCACCCCCCGCGCCCTCCCCGCCGTACCGGCTCTCTAACTCTCGGTGTCAAAGCTCCCCGTACTTTCGATCGTCTTTGGGCTCTGTCCGAGTCTTCTTGCGGCCTAGTTCGGGTGGATTGGTTGTGGTCTCTTACGTGGTCTCCGTTCCGGTTCGTCGGATGGGCTGGTCCGTTGATTTCAACGAGAAGGAGCGGGTGGTGAGGCCGACGCCGGCCAGGACGAAGAGGGTGCCGATGACGTGCCAGATGCCGATGCGCTCGCCGAGCAAGAGCGGGGCGAGGACGATGCCGATGATCGGCTGGAGGTTGGTGAAGATCGCGGCCTGGCCAGATGTGAGCGACCGCGCCGAGGATGCCCTGGTAGAAGACGATCGTCCACGCCGTCAGCGACGCCAGGCGCGGCGTGGGAAAGAGTGGCGCCGTGATCGCGGCGGTCGGCAGGACCAGCAACGTGCCCATGATGTAGGCGGCGGTCGTCGCGAGCAGTGGAGAGGACGAGGCGAGCACGCGCTTGCCGTAGACCGTATAGACCGCCCAGCTGCAGAGCGACAGGAGCGTGATGAAGTCGCCGGAGTGCAGCTCGGCCGGCTGCAGCATAGCGAAGGGGCCGCGCGTGATGACCAGGAGGACGCCCAGCACCGAGGCGGCGACGCCGAGCCACTGCACGCGAAGCAGGCGCTCCCCCAGATAGAAGCGCGCGATCAGCACGACGATGACCGGCGTGGCGGCCTGGAGGATGACGGCGTTGCCGGCGGTCGTGTTGTAGATCGCGAGATACGTGAACTGCATCGAGCCCCAGATGCCCGCCGCACCCAGCATGAGGAACGTGCCGGCGGCGCCCGGGCCGAGCCCGCGGATCGTGTCGCTCGACGAGCGCGCCAGCAGCAGGAGCAGAAAGCACGACGCGGCGGTGCAGCGGACGGCGGCCAGAAAAAACGGCGGGAAATCGACGAGCGCCAGCCGTAGGCGCGTGTTTGACTCGCTCCGGGCACCTGCCTATCATAGCCCGCGCGTCATGGCCGACTACATCCTCGAGTCGCGCGTGTGGCTCGCCAGGGCGCGCCCCGACGTCTTCTCGTTCTTCGCCGCGGCCGAGAACCTCGTGCTCCTCACACCGCCGGCGTTTCGTCTCGCGATCGTCGCCGGCCCGGCGGCGCTCTCGGCCGGTGCGGTCGTCGATCTCAGGATGTCCTGGCTCGGCGTGCCGGTGAGCTGGCGCGCGTTCATCCGCGAGTGGGATCCGCCCTATCGATTCGTCGACGTGCAGGTGCGTGGTCCGTACGCGCGCTGGGAGCATCGCCACCGCTTTCTCGAGGAAGGCGCCGGGACGTGGGTGGAAGATCGGGTGACGTATCGGCTGCCGCTAGGACCGCTCGGGCGCGTGGCGCACACCGTGCTCGTGCGCCGGCAGATCGCGCAGATGTGGCGCTACCGGACCTTACGGCTCGGCGAGCTGGTCGGGCCGGTCAGCTCGCCGGCAGGCTGACGCCGAGCTTTTCGAGCCGCGGCCGCACGCGCTCGGTCAGGAGGCCGAGCCGGGCGAGGTTGGACACCATCGCGCCGTGCATGTCCTTCTTGAAGTACTTGCGGAACGGCGCGTAGTCGTTCGCCGCCGCCGTCTCGCGCCGATAGCGCTTGACCTCTTCGATCTGCTTGGGGCTGAAGCCGACGTCCTGGTAGGCCTCGAGCGGGAAGAAGCCCATCAAGGTCTTCTCGAGCGCGAAGCACGTGTAGTCCTCGAGCTCGCGCCGCTCGCTCTCCGACGCCTCGTTCACGACCTTGGGGAGCGCCAGCATGCCGAATCCCATGTG
>WNFK01183839.1_pt1 | contig 15372 bp, 16 predicted proteins | sample 5400281 | NCBI WGS metagenome assembly WNFK01 (sample SAMN13153350, study PRJNA577476) | soil metagenome | isolation source: 20 cm soil on Douglas fir-dominated hillslope | place: USA:California | collected 2013-09-17 | reverse complement strand
GCCTCACGACGGGAGAGGTCGACGCGCTCGCGCGCGTGTGGTGGCGGCTCTCGCCCTGGCCCGACGCGGTCCCGGGCCTTCGGCGCCTGAAGCACCGCTACATCGTGTCGCCCCTTTCCAACGCGAGCTTCATCGGGATGGTCGAGCTCGCGCGGTTCGCGGGCTTACCGTGGGACTGCATCATCACCGCGGAGAATGCGGGCTGCTACAAGCCCCGGCCGGAAGTCTATCGAACGGCCATCTCGCTCCTCGGTCTTCGCCCCGATGAGGTCATGATGGTCGCGGCCCACAATTACGATCTCGCGGCGGCGCGCCGCGAGGGGATGGCGACGGCGTTCGTCCCGCGCCCGCTCGAATTTGGCCCGGGACAGAAGACCGACCTCGAGCCGGAATTCGCGTGGGACGTCGTGGCGAAGAGCTTCGAGGATCTTGCCGCGCGTCTCGGCTGCTAGGTCGGCCGGGCTAGATCCTTATCGCGGTCCGCCGCCCTCCGGCCCGCCTTCACGCTGCCCCCGCAGGAAGTCCTGGAGCTCCTGCATCAGCTTGTCCGAGTCGAGCTCGCCGATGGCCGGCGCCTGGCCCTCCTCGCCGGCCGACGCGTCGTACTGCTGCTCGAGCTGCTGCACGTGCTCTCGGGTGGCGCGATTGCGCGACACCTCGCGATCGCACTGGGTGCGGAAGTCCTGGATGGCCTCGGCGAAGCGGGACATGTCGAGGGTCAGGTGGAGCAGGCGGGCCACGCAGGCCAGGAGCGCCTGGATCGCCGCCGGATTCTCGCCGCTCTGCAGGTAGTGGGGCGCTTGCCCCATGAAGCCGAGATGGGATATTCCGCGGTGCTCCGCGGCGTCCAGGAGGATCGTCGAGATACCCGTCGGGCCTTCGTAGGTCGGCCGACGATAGATGCCCCAGGATTCGAGCACCGACCGCCAGGTGGGGTCGGTGCAGCGTCCGGTGACACGGATCGGGCGGGTGTGAGGCGCGCCGGCCAGGAGGGCTCCGATCGAGATGATCCGCTTCACCCCACAGCGCTCGGCGACGTCGAGGAACGCCGTCGTGTAGGTCCGCCACCTCTGGTGCGGCTCGGGTCCGCAGAAGAGGAGCAGGCCGTCCCGCCCTTCCCAGGGATGGCACGCGAAGAACTCGCTACGCGGCCAATGGATGTCGCGGCCCCCGTCCTCACGCATCTTGACGTCGGGCCGTTCCTGCGTGAAGACGAAGAATGACTCGGGGTCGATCCGGGCCAGCCGCGGGGCCGAGAGATCGCGGACCAGGTGGCGCAGGGCGCCCGTGGCCGCCTGACCGGCATCGATCCATCCGCCGTACGCCATCACCATCGTGGTCAAATTCGTCGGCGGATCGCGGTCGAATTCTACATGGTCCATGATCATCCTTTCGACGGTTGGGAGCGTCGCACGCCGCTCCGACCCACGTTCTCGCGCCTCAAAAGCTCGGCTTGGTCGAAAATGGCGTCAGCTGCAGCTCGTGCGTCCAGCAGGATTTGTCCTGGGTGTGCAGGTAATAGAAGGCCTCGGCGATCTTGACGGGATTCATCACGATCTCGGGACTCTGGCGGGCTCTCGGAAGCGCTCGGGTGCCCGGCGAGTCGATGAGGCCGTCGATCACGACGTTGGCCACGTGCACGCCGTGCTCGGAATATTCCTCGGTCAGCACCTGCGCGAGCGTGCGCATCATGACACGAGGATAGTACAGCGACTGTCCGGTCAGCCGCTTGCGGCCGCGCAGCGAGAACTGGTTGTTCGAGATGAGGAACGAGCCCGAGCCGCGCTTGCGCATGGCGGGCAAGACTTCCTGGGCGACGAGGAACGGCCCGCGGCTGGCGATGTGCTGGGCGGTTTCGAACATCTCCACGGGGACGTGCTCCAGCAGCTCCTTGTCCGGCGGCAGGTCGCGCCCCTCGAGATAGCCGGCGTTGTAGACCAGGACATCCGGATCGCCGGCTCGCTCGCGAATGGTGGCGAACGCCCGTGAGATGGATTCGCGCGACACCAGGTCCAGCTCGACGATCGTGGCCTGGCCGCCTTGCTCGATGATGGCCTTCTCGAGCGCCGAGGCGTTGGCGGCATTGCGGGTCGTCAGGACGACGAAAAACCCCTCGTTCGCGAATTTCTGGGCGATGGCGCCGCCCACGCCCCAGCGCATGCCGACGGGAATGTCGCGGTCGTCTAGCGCCCGGCCGTGCGCCAGCTTGGTGTTGCGTCCATCGGACTGCCACTTCGAGGTGGCGCCAACCACAACGGCGACCTGCTTGCGGGCTCGGTTCATGAGAAATTCCTCGCTCGCGGGGGTTGACTGCTCGCGGCATTCGCAGCCTCACCCAGCATAGGGGAAAAGAGGCGCCCTGCGCAGCTACTTTCCTCTCGGGTCCTCGCCGCGAATCTGCTCGAGCACCTGGGCGGGGTGCTTGGCAGCGTCGGCCACGCGCGCCCAGTGCTTGCGGACATTGCCGTCGGGGCCGATCCAGACAGTGGAGCGGATGACGCCCTTCGTCTTCTTGCCGTACATCATCTTGTCGCCGTACGCCCCCCACGCCGTCATGACCTTGCGGTCGGGATCGGACAGAAGCGGGAACGGAAGCCTGTACTTCGCCGCGAATTTCTGGTGCGAGCCGGCGCCGTCCGCGGAGACGCCCAGAACGACGACGCCGGCCTTCTGGAGCTCCTTCCAGTAATCGCGGAAGCCGCACGCCTCCTTGGTGCAGCCGGGAGTGTCGTCCTTCGGGTAGAAGTACACGATCACATCCTTGCCCTTGAAATCGGCCGGCGACACCCGCTTGCCGCCGGCGTCTTCCAGGGAGAAATCCGGCGCCTTGCGGCCCTCGACGATCCTGGTGGGCATGCGATCACCTCGCGGCGCGCCCCTGTGTTCCGGTCGCGCGACTCAGGGTTGGCGATCCGGTCGACCGCCTGTGGAGTGTACTCCGTCCGCGATGGCGCGGGCGAACTCCGCGAGCTATCCTGCTGGCGGACCGGGAGCGGACGCCGAGCGGAAGCGCGCCGAGGACCGGCGGCCCTTCGCCGGAGAGAGGGACGACATGATCACCAAGTTCGACAGCCTGTACGCCGGCCACGTGGACATGGACGACATCGGCTACGGCGGCGCCGCCGTGAACAGCCGCGTCTTCTCCAACGAGCACCTCGTCGGCACCTTCGCCAAGGCACGCAACCTGGCGCGCCTGCTCGACCGGTGCGGGTACGACACCTTCTGGCTCGCCGAGCACCACTTCCAGCGTGAAGGGTACGAATGCATTCCCAACGTGCTGCTGATGGCGCTCGACCTCGCGCATCAGACCGAGCGGCTCCACATGGGGTGCGGCTTCAACATCACGCCGATGTGGCATCCTCTCCGGCTCGCCGAGGATTTCGCGATGGTGGACGTGCTCACCGGCGGCCGGGTGCGCTTCGGGGTCGGGCGCGGCTATCACACCCGCGAGGTGCACACGTTCGGCGCGCCGCTCACGGATCAGGCCGCCAACCGGGAGCTGTTCGAGGAGCAGGTCGAGATCATCTTCAAGGCGTTCAACAACACCGCGTTCTCCCACGAGGGCAAGCGCTACACCATCCCCGCCCGCGTGCCGTATCGCGGCTACGACCTGAAGGACCTCACGCTCGTCCCGCGGCCCGTGCATCCCGTCGAGTGCTGGCAGCCCATCCAGGGCGCGACCGCGCGCGGCCTCGACTTCATGGCCCGGCACGGCATCAAGGGGCTCATTGGCGGCGGCGTGGCCGAGGGCGGGGCGATGCGCGCGGTCGTCGAGGGCTACCGCGACGCGCTCCGCCGGGCCGGGCGCGAGACCGAGCTGGGCGAGGGGCTCTGCATCGGATTCCACTTCCAGCTCGCCGCCACCCAGGAGGAGGCCATCAAGGCCGCCGCCGGATACTTCGAAGAGAACCTCAAGATGTTCGGGCCACTCCGACTGGTCCGCTCGCTCTCCGAGGCGCAGATCGACGCGATGGCCGATCCCAAGCGGGCGCCCTACGCCGGTCTGCCCACCATCGAGGAGGCGGCGGCCAGCGGCGCGTACCTCTGCGGCCCGCCCGCGAAGATCATCGACACGCTCATGCGCCTGGAGAAGGACTATCCGGGGCTCGAGCGCGTCTCGGTCAGCCATCCCATGGGCGCGCCGGAGTCCCTGATGCTCGAGCAGCTCGAGTGGTTCGCCGCCGAGGTCATGCCGGCCTTCACCCGGCGAGCGCGCTGAGGACCGGAACGCTCGGCCCATGTCCGACGTTCTGCGTCCCGACGCGGCGAGCGCGCTCGAGGCCTGGCGCCGCCGGGTGAGCGCCAACCGCGAGCAGGCCGAGCGCCTGCGCGAGGGGACTCCGCCCCGAGATTTCTATGCCGCCGTCGCCCCCGATTTTCGCGCGAATCCGCGCCGCACCGACGAGCCGGCGCTCGAGCTCCTGCGTGCGCTGGTGCGGCCGGGCGAGACGTGGCTCGACATCGGCGCCGGCGGCGGTCGCTACGCCCTGCCGCTGGCGCTCCTGGCGAAGACCGTCATCGCCGTCGAGCCGTCCGAGGGGATGCGAAGCGTCCTTCAGGCCGGGATCGCGGAGCACGGGATCTCGAATGTCGAGATCGTCGCCGAGCGCTGGCCGATGCGGGGCGCGCCGACCGCCGACGTGGCCCTCATGGCGCACATCGGCTACGACCTCGAGGAGATCGGCCCGTTCCTCGATGCCGTCGAGGCCTCGGCGCGCCGTCTCTGCGTGGCGGTGCTCGTGACGCCGTCTCCGCCGTTTCCGGCCGAGCCGTTCTGGCCCCCCATCCACGGCGAGGCGCGCGTGTCGCTGCCGGGGCTCACCGAGTTTCTCCTGCTGCTCCTGGCGCGCGGTCGTCTCTTCGAGCTTCGCCTCTGCGCGCGTGAGCCCCTCGCGCACGCGGATCGCGACGGGCCGCTCCGGTGGCTCTACCAGCAGCTCTTCATCGCGCCCGACACCGCGAAGGGGCAGCGCCTCGCCGCGCTGGCCCGCGACGCGATCACGAGCCGGGACGGGCGCTGGGCCCTCTCGTGGAGCCCGGTGCCCGTCGGCGTCGTCAGCTGGCGGCCGCGGGACTAGACTTTCACCAGGGAGAACACCATGCGTGATCCGCAGGCCCTCATGAGCACGGCCGACCTCGCGAGCCTCCTCGGGCAGCCGAGCCTTCGCGTCTACGACTGCACGACCTATCTCGAGACGCCGCCGCCCGGGAGCGACGACCCGTACGTCGCCGTGCCCGGACGTCGGACCTTCGAGGAGGCGCACATCCCCGGGGCCGATTTCCTCGATCTGCAGGGCGAGTTCTCCGACTCGACCACACGGCTGCGCTTCATGATGCCGGCGACGGTGGAGCTCGAGGCGGCCTTCGGCCGTCACGGGCTCGCCGGAGACAGTCGCGTCGTGCTGATCGCTCGGCTTCGACGGCGCGGCCGTCCTCGACGGCGGCTTCGACAAGTGGAAGGCCGAGGGCCGGCCGACCGAGAGCGGACCGGCCAGGGGTTATCCGTCTGCCACATTCAAGGCCTCGCCGCGCCAGGGCTTCTTCGTCGACAAGCGCGCGGTGCTGGCCGCGACCAGAGAGCCCGGCACCGTGATCGTCAACGCGCTCGGACCCCAATTCCACAAAGGCCTGGAGCCGAGCCGGTACGGGCGCCCCGGCCGCGTGCCGGGTAGCGTCAACGTCCCCGCCGCGACGCTCGTGAACCCGGACGCGAAGGACTTCACCAGCCTGTCCGACGCCGAGGCCAAGTTCAGGGCGCGGGGCGTCAGCGGGGACAAGCGCGTCATCTGCTACTGCGGCGGCGGCATCTCGGCCACCATCGACCTGTTCCTGCTGCATCAGCTCGGCCACGACACCCTTACGCTCTACGACGGTTCCATGGGAGAGTGGGCCAGGGATCCGTCGCTGCCGATCGAGACCGACTGATCTCTCGGAGGAGAGCATGACGGCCACTGACATCACCGGACTCGGCGTGTCCACGACGTCGGCCGACGCCCTGGCCGCGTACGAGCGCGGCCTCGACCTGTTCCTCCGCTGGCGCGGCGGAGCCCTGGAAGCCCTCGACGCGGCCGCGCAGGCCGATCCGCGGTTCGTGCTGGCCCACTGCACGAAGGCCTATATCGCCTGGCGCATGGGCCGCGCCGATCTGGCGATCGCGGCGGCTGGTCTGGCCGCCGCGGTTGCCGACGACGCGCGCCACGAGCGCGAGCGTTCGCACGTGCGCGCGGTCGAGGCCATGCAGCGCGGCGATCACCGGAGCTCCTACGACGTCCTGGGCCAGATCGCTGAACGGCATCCGACCGACCGGATCGCCGTGCGCATTGTCGGGCTGAACTGCATCACCCAGGGCAACTATCGCGGCGGCATCGACATCGCGCGACGAAGCCTCGCGGCGAGCCCCGACGAGCCGCAGTACCTGACGATGCTGGGATTCTTCCTGGAGCAGTCCGGCTACAACGACGAGGGACTCGCGATGAGCCTCTCCTCCCTCGCCCGGGACCCGACCAGCCTCTACACGTACCACGCGGTCGGCCACGCCTATCAGGCGCGCGGCGACTATCCGAACGCGCTCGAGACGTTCGAGCGCGCCGCGTCGCTCGAGCGCTATCCCCACCTCCTCTGGCACCTGGCCGAAGCCCAGGCGCTGCTCGGGCACGATCGCATGACGCGCGACTACTGGGCGTCCACGGCGCCGCCGCTCCCGCTGTACGAGCGCATCGAGCTCCTGTGGCGCCTCGAAGTGCTGCGCGGCGCGCCGGCAGACGGGGCGATCTGGCGAGATCTCGCGAAGCAGGGGGAGCGCGTTCTGGCCGATTACGCGGACTGGCAGACCACGTGGATGCACCACTGGCTCGGCGTCGCGTTCGCGCGCGCCGGAGATTGGACCAGGGCCGGACAGCAGATCGAGCGCCTGCGCCGGATGCCCGCCGGGCGTCCGAGCGGCCAGTGGTCGACGCTGGGCGTCGCGCTCCTCGAAGCCGAGCTGGCGATCATCAAGGGCGATCTCGACGCCGGCGTCCGGCTCATGGCGCCGGCGATCGCGGACCTGCACACGCTGGGCGGCGGTAGCCGCGAGCAGAAGGACATCTTTCGCGACGTGTTCCTGGAGGTCCATCGGCGTCTCGGCCGCGTCGAGCGCGTGATCGAGCTCGCGCAGGAGCGCCTGCTCGCCAATCCCCACCACGTGCAGTCGCTCGCGGCGCTCGCCTGGGCCTACGAGCGGAACGGCAACGCCGCCCTGCAGCGTCAGGCCTGCCGGCAGCTCGTCCTGCGAGCCGAGGAGGTCGGACTCGCGCCGGTCGCCCCCGAGCTGGTGGCGGCGCGGCGAGTGCTCGAGGTGGCCGCATGAACGCTCCCGGCAAGACCGTCGCCGATCTGATCGAGGCGCGATTCGGCCTGCCGACCGAGGCCGGCCGCGCGCTGCCCGCCGAGGGAACCGTGGCGCAGCTGCTCGCCCACCGAACCCACCGGCGCTACAAGCCTGACGCCGTGCCCCCGGAAGTCCTCGAGATCGTCCTGGCGGCCGCCCTCTCGGCGCCCTCGAAGTCCGATCTCCAGCAGGTTGCCGTCATCGTCGTGCGCGATCGGACGAAGCAGGCCACGCTCGGCGGCTGGATCCCGGACATGCCGTGGATCGCCACGGCGCCGCTCTTTCTCGTGTTCTGCGGCGATCACCGGCGCATGCGGCGGGTGAGCGAGCTGCGGGACCGGCCGTTTCCCAACGACACGCTCGACATGTTCATGAACGCCGCCGTCGACGCCGGCCTCGTGCTGCAGAGCTTCATCACCGCCGCCGAGGCGCTCGGCCTCGGCTGCTGTCCGATCAGCGTGGTGCGCAATCACGTCGAGAAGCTCGCGGACCTGCTCGCGCTGCCGCCCGGTGTGTTCCCCCTCGCGGGGCTCACGGCCGGCTATCCGAGCCAGACGGGTTGGATCAGCATGCGGCTGCCGACCGCGGTCACGGTCCACACCGACTGCTACGACGACAGCAAGCTCGCCGAGGAGCTCGAGAGCTACGACCGGCGCCGCGAGGCGCGCCACGCCACGCCGCGGGAAAGTCAGCGCTTCGTCGATCGCTGGGGCTACACCGAGCCGTACGGCTGGTCGGAGGACAAGGCGCGGCAGTACTCCGTTCCCGAGCGCCACAACTTCGGGCCGTTCATCCGGCGCCACGGCTTCGGGCTGGCCTGACCGAGGCGACGAAAACCGCCGAAGGGCTCGGCGCTCGAGTCACTCCGCCGCGGCGAGACCCGAGCGCCCGGTCGGGCTTGCGGCGCGTGGGCGCCAGAAGGATCCCGCCAGCGCCGCGAGCAGCATGACCGCCGCCGTCGCCAGCACGACCTGCCACCCCCGATGATGGAGGAGCTGCCCGGACGATAGCGAGGTGACGGCCGCGGTGCCGAACACGAGGAAGTCGTTGGCGGCCTGCGTGCGCGCGCGCTCCGCGGGCGCGTAGGCCTTCGTCACCAGCGTCGAGCCCGCCACGAACATGAAGTTCCAGCCGATCCCGTTGAGGGTCATGGCGACCCAGAAGTTCTGCACGCCCACGTCGAGGGTGGCCGCCGCGACGGCGAGGAGATTGAGGGCGACCCCGAGCACGATGACGGTGCGCTCGCCCCAGCGCTGGACGAGGGTGCCGGTGAAGAAGCCCGGCAGGAACATGCCCACCACGTGCCACTGGATGACGAAGGCCGTGTCGGCAAACGAGTGGTGGTGGGCCATCATGGCCAGCGGCGTGCCGGTCATCAGGAGGTTCATCACGCCCTGGCCCATCATCTGGGCGAGGACGGCCACGATGAAGATCGGCTGGAGCACGATCTGCGTGATCGGGCGCACGGGGCCGCCCACGCGGACCGCTTCCTCAGCCGGAGCCGGCATGCGCAGGCCGGTGAGCCACGCGAAGGCGAGCACGCCGAGCGCCGGCACGTAGAGGTACGAGCCCAGGTAGGTCGTCTCGAAGGTCTGCACGGTCGCCCGGGCGAGCATCGGCCCGGCGAACGCCGCCGCCAGGCCGCCCACCAGCACGAAGGAGATCGCGCGGCTGCGGAACTCCGGCAGCGATGTCTCGGCCGCCGCGAATCGATATTGCTGGGCGAAGGCCACGGAGACACCGAGGAGCCGCCGGCTATCGCCGCGAGGGCGCCCACCATGAAGCCGAGGCGGCGGCCCACGCGCTTCATGAGCAGGGAGGCGGGGATGGTGCTGAGGGCGGTGCCGATCACGGACATCGTCGAAGGCAGGGTGGCCAGCGCCTTGTTGCTGGCGAGCGCGTAGCCGGCGAGGCTGCCCACCGCGGAGATGAGCGTCAGCGAGGTCGATGACGTCGCCTGCGCCAGGGTGAGGAGGAGAACGTTCCGGAGACGAACGTTCAAGAAGGAGTCTGCTGCGCGCTCCGGAACCTCCGGAGAATTCGCTTCACCGTGACGACGACGAAGAAGGCCTCGACACGGGCCCGCGTCAGCAGCGACGGTCGCCAGTTCCCCGCCAGCACGGATACGACGGCGTAGTAGATGCCGATGAACGGCGGGCGCGAATACCAGAGCTCGCGGAAGGAGGGATCGTAGAACCCGACCGCGAATCGCCGGAAGTGGTGGTAGCGCTTGCGCACGCCGCGCTCGTAGCGCGTGAAGGCCCGCGCCGACACGTCGCCCGCGCGCAGACCCCTGTCGATGACCTCGGCCGCCTCGAGACCGCCCTGCATGGCCAGCATCACGCCCGTGGAGAAGATCGGATCCAGAAACGCCGCCGCGTCGCCGACGGCCAGCCACCGATCCCCGGCCATCCGCGTGGCGAGGTAGGAATAGTCGGCGTCGAAGCGGGCGGGGGAGACGCGCCGCGCGCGCTCGAGCAAGGGCGCGGCGGCCGGCGTAGCGGCCAGGTAGTGAGTCAGGCTCTCCTCCGGCGTGGCCCGGGACTCGCGCCGATGCACGACCTGGGGGATGACCGCGCCGACGCTGATGACGGTTTCCGAGAGCGGGATGAACCAGAGCCAGCCCATGTCCGGCCGCGTGAACATCCGGATGTCCCCGGCGCGCCGGCCGGTCGCCCGGGGAATTCCCTCGTACTGCGCGTGGACCGCGATGTTGCGCAGGAGCGGATCGTACTCGTGGCGGCCGAAGCGCTTCACCAGCACGCCGGCGCGGCCCGACGCGTCGACCACGACCCCGGCGCGTAACGTGGCCTCGCCACCGTGCCGATCGGTGAAGCGCAGCGTGACGGCGTCCTCGTCGAAGACCGCGTCGAGGAGCCGGTGCGCCTCGAGCACCAGGGCGCCGCTCTTCTCGGAATGGCGGAGCAGGATCTCGTCGAATCGCTCCCGCAAGACCTGAAACGTCTGCGGCGTGGGCGTTTCCGGGGCGGCCTGGAAATCGGCGTATCGCTCGTCCTCTCCATCGGGGCCCCGAAAGCTCGCGCCCCACTTCTCGACGAAGCCGGACGCGGCGATCGTGTCGCGCGCGCCCAGGGCGTGGAGGATCTCGTTGGTCCACGGCAGCTGCGATTCGCCGATGTGGAAGCGCGGGAACCGCTCGCGCTCCAGCACGACGACGCTCCGGCCCCGCCGGGCCAGCGCCGTGGCGGTGGTGGAGCCACCGGGCCCGCCTCCGATGACCGCCACGTCGTAGTCCCACCGGCCGCGCGCACCGCCCACACTCGCCATCGGCGCATCATGCCACGGCTCCGGCCTTGCGGATTGACTTCCCGTCGCGGGTATGGGAGCTTCGCGGCAATCGCGGCCGGCGTCTTCCTTCACGTTCACGTTTCGGACAGGGAAGGAGAGCTTCGATGCCCGCCATTGACCCTCGCCAGACCACTCACCCGACTGTGACGCGACGTGACTTTCTCAGGCGTACCGGATGGACCGGCGCCGGGATGACCGCACTGGTCGTGGGCGCCGGCCGGGGATACGCGCCCGCGCTGCCGGCGCCGGCGTATCCCGACTGGATCCCGGCGAGCCCGAAGCCGCCCAAGCGGGGCGGGACCCTCGCGCGGGCGTCGGCCTGGGATCCCCCGGTGATCGATCCGCGCCTCACGCAATCGGTAGGGCTGTTCCAGTTCGCGACGCTCACCAGCAACCGCCTCGTTCGCTATCCGTTCGCCGACGAGGCCGCCGGCACGACCGACCTCGGCCTCAAGGGCGATCTCGCCGAGAGCTGGCAGAGCAACGCCGACGCCCGCGTCTGGACGTTCAAGCTGCGGCAGGGCGTGAAGTGGCAGAATCTGCCGCCGCTCAACGGTCGTGAGCTCGTCGCCGCCGACGTGAAGTACTGCTTCGAGGCCTATGCCAAGGAGGGCGTGCAGGCCTTCACGTTCCAGGAGATCGAGGCGATCGAGACGCCCGACCGGTACACGCTGCGCGTTCACCTCAAGACGCCCAACACGCTGTTCGCCCACAACGTCGCCGAGCCGGTCACCGTGATCTTCGCGCGCGAGGTGCTCGAAGAGGACGGCGATCTGAAGAAGCGCCTGATCGGCACCGGGCCCTACATCCTCAAGGAGCACACCCGCAAGGTGCGGATCGTTCTCGCGCGGAACCCGGACTACTTCGACAAGGGCCGCCCCTACATCGATGAGTACGTCATCCTCTCGGCGCCCGATTCGGCGACCCGGCAGGCGGCGTTTCGCACGGGCCAGAGCGACATCCTCTGGGTGGCGAGCCCGTCGGAAGCCGAAATGATCCGCCGGACCAACCCGTCCGCGGTCGTGCAGGAGATCAAGAACACGCTCGCCCCGTTCGGGCTGGCGCTCGCCCAGGATCGAGCACCCTTCAACGACCTGCGAGTCCGCCGCGCGATTTCGATGGCGATCGATCGGCAGAAGCAGGTGGACACGGTGTTCGAGGGGCACGGCATGCTCGGCTGGGGTGTCCCGTACATCTACTATCAGGACAAGCCGCCGACGGCCGCCCAGCTCGGGCCCTGGTGGCAGTTCCGCCCGGCAGAGGCCAAGCGGCTCCTGGCCGAGGCCGGCCACCCCAACGGATTCGAGACGACGCTGTTCTACTACGAGTACTACCCGCAGATGACGTCGCAGGTGCAGCTCGTCCAGCAGGACCTGAAAAAGCACCTCAACATCAACGTCAAGATCACCAAGCTCGACTACACGACGTACTACGGCCGGTACGTCGAGGGCCAGTGGGATGGGATGGCCTGGGGCTTCCAGTCCGGCCACGCGGTGGGCCTCGACGAGCGGACCTACGTCTACCTGCACTCCAAGTCGACGAAGAACTTCTTCCGTGTCAACGACCCGGCGATCGACGAGCTGGTGACGAAGCTCCGCCAGACGCCCGATCGCGCCGAGCAGCGCGCGATCGCCAGGCGGGTCGCCGACCGCGAGCACGATCAGGTGCTCAGAATGTGGATGCCGTACGACTCGGGCTTCGTGATCACCCAGCCGCACGTGCGGAACGCGGCCACCGGCATCCTCCGGCGCACCGACGGCTACGGGGCGTCGGCTATCGCGCGGTCGTGGCTCGACAAGTAGCTAGCCGAGCCGCGTGTCGACGATCGCCAGCGGGTGCTGGCCGGGGACGTACGTCACCTCGGCCGCGCCGAGCATCCGGCGCGCGTCGGCCTCGGGGATTTTCATAGGGCCGGGCGCCGGGGCGCTCCCGGGCGCGGGCTGCGGGAACGCCGTGGACATCGCCGTGTGAAACGTGACGGCGCCTTCCACCTTCTGCATCACCTGGTGGATGTGACCGTTCAGGACGGTCACGGAGCCGAAGCGCTTGAGGTGCTCGAGCGCGCGCCCGGCGTCCTCGGTGGTCCAGCCCCACTGCGGATACACGGCCCACAGCGGCACGTGCGCGAACACGACGACGGGCGTGCTGCTCGAGAGCGGGGCCAGGTCTTTCGTGAGCCATTCGATCTGGTCCTCGCCGAGCGCACCCATGCCCTCGCCCTTGTACTTGAGGACGTTGACGAGCCCGACGAAGTGCGTGCCCTTGTAGTCGAAGCTCTGCCAGCCGCGGCCGCCGACCGTTCCCTTGCCGTAGCGATCGAGATATTCCTTGCCGCCGTCCAGAAAGACGTCGTGCTCGCCGGGCAGGTAGAAGACGCGCTCGGTCTTCAGCCCCTTGAGGATCTCGGCGACGGTGTCGAATGCGCCGGCTTTCTGGCCATGCGTCTGATCGCCGGTGTGGAGCACGAACGCCGGAGCGGGCTGGAGCGCGTTGATACGGTCCACGACCTGCTGCAGGGTGGCCGTCGGGTCGCCGTTGGCCTGACCCTTGAAGCCGATGTGGGTGTCGCTGATCTGGGCGAAGCGGAAGCTTCCGGCCGCGGTCTCGGCCGCCGCCGCCGGCGCCGCCATGCGCGACGACAGGACGCCGCCGCTGGCGGTCCACAGAAGCCCCGTGCCCGCCCACGCCATGCACTCGAGAAATCCGCGCCGGTCGATGGAGTCCATGTGAGTTCTCCCTTGCTGTGTGTCGATTTGAGCTACCGGACGATCACGGTCGCCTTCATGTGCGGGTGCAGCGCGCAGAAGTACTCATAGCGGCCGGGACGCGTGAAGATCTGCGAGAAGCCGTCTTCGTGACCGAGGCCGGCCGAAGCGAACGCCCCGGTCGCCGAGGTGATCGTGTGCGTTTCCTCGTCGTGATTCGTCCACGTCACCGTCGTGCCCACACGAACGGTCAGGACCGACGGCGCAAACTTGAATTCCTGAACGGCGATGGCGGCCGAGCTCCGCTCGGCGGCGTGCGCCGCCGTCAGCCCGGCCAGGACGATCCCCACGACGATCACAACCTTCCATGAGTGGTTCTTCATCTCGGCTCCCTCCTGTCCTCGTCACCCCTGCCAACGCGCCGCCGCGCCGGGCGTTCCACGGGAGGCGCCGAATTGGGGGACGGAACGAAACGCACGCTCGAGCGTTGCGATAGTAAAAGGCGACCGCGGCGCTGGCGGGGCCGGGGCCGGAGGAACGATCAGTCGATCCGCGCGTTGGCAGGGTGAGAATCCGCTCCAGCCGGGGTGTATGGTTGGGGCGTGCCGACGGGGCGCCGATCAGCGGTGAGCGCGGTGGCGAGCGAGGCTCTGGCCTACGTCGACGCCTTGCACAACCTGGCCCGGTACCTCACCGGAAACGATACGGACGCCGAGGACCTGGTGCAGGAGACCTACGCGCGGGCTCTCCGGGCGGAGCACCAGTTCACGCCGGGTACGAATCTCAAGGCGTGGCTGTTTCGGATCTTGCGCAACACGTTCCTGAGCCTGTACCGGCGCCAGCGGCACAACCCGACGGTGGGCGGTCTCGACACCGTCGACGCCGACGCCCAGGGCTCGGCGAACGAGTCGTGGCTGCTCGGTGACATCGAGCTCGATCGCCTGCGCAAGCTGGTGGCCGAGGAGATCGAGACGGCGCTGATGACCCTCTCGGAGGAGGCGCGCACGGTGATTCTCCTGGACCTGGAGGGGCTGACCGAGCTCGAGGTGGCCGAGGTGGTCGGCTGCGCGGTCGGCACGGTGAAGTCGCGGCTTGCCCGGGCGCGGGCAGCACTCCGGCAGCAGCTGAAGGACTACGCGCGATGACCTGCGAAGACGCGCGGGCGCAGCTGCTCGATTACCAGCGCGGGCGTCTGGCGTTGTCCGCTGAGAGCGAGGTGCGCGCGCATCTCGACGGTTGCGCCGATTGCACCCGGGACGATGCCCTCGAGCACGAGCTGACGAAGGCGCTCGAGCAGCGCCTGCCCCTGCATCCGGCGTCGATCGCGCTCAAGCGCCGGCTGGCCGCGCAGTGGCCGACGCCGAGCACCCAGCGCTCGTGGTGGAGGCGGTGGCGGCCGGTCCTGATGCCGGCGCTTGCCTTCGCGGCGTTGCTGATGCTGGTCACGCCGGTTCTCTACTACGAGCGTACGGCCTCGCGGATGGCGGGCGAGCGCGCCGGCCTGGCGGCCGAGGCCGTGAACGATCACCTGCGCGTCCTCGCCAGCCAGCACCCGCTCGACATCGAGAGCAGCGATGTCCATCAGGTGAAGCCCTGGTTCGAGGGACGACTGGACTTCGCTCCGCGGGTGGCGTTCGAGGGCGATGCCGAGTTTCCGCTCAAGGGCGGCGCACTCGGCTACTTCCGCGACCGGAAGGCGGCGGTGTTCGTCTACGCGCGCCGCCTCCACCCGATCACGCTGCTCGTCTTTCGCGCCGACGGACTGCCGTGGCCGACCCGCGCGCAGACCCCGGCCGGCCCGCCCGAGGTCTACCGGACGGTAGACCGGGGCTTCAACGTGATCATGTGGCGGACCGACGAGCTCGGCTACGCGCTCGTATCCGACGTGGACGCGCGTGACCTCAGCGCGCTGGCCGCTCGGATCCCGCTCCCGTGAAGGACCGGTGACGGCGCGCCTGCGCCGCGCGATGCGGATCGGCGCGATGCTGA
>WNFK01174827.1_pt1 | contig 15385 bp, 13 predicted proteins | sample 5400281 | NCBI WGS metagenome assembly WNFK01 (sample SAMN13153350, study PRJNA577476) | soil metagenome | isolation source: 20 cm soil on Douglas fir-dominated hillslope | place: USA:California | collected 2013-09-17 | reverse complement strand
GCGTTCGCGATCACCTGGCTGTTGCCGCCTCCTCCCCAGGAGGCGTTGATCACTCGCGCCCCGTGCTCCGTGGCGAAGTCGATGGCCTTGGCGAGCTGATCGCTCCGGCCGCCGCGCGGCCCGATGGCCCGCAACGCCATCAGCGAGACCTTCCAGTCCACCCCCGTGACGCCCGTGTGGTTGTCGCCTGCCGCGCCGATGGTCCCCGCGACGTGCGTGCCGTGCCATCGCTCCTCTCCCGAGGCCGCGGGAGAGGGATCGGGATCGTCATCCACGAAGTCCCATCCGCTTCGTCCGGTGGACTCGTCGTCCAGGTCGTCGTCCTGCGCGTCCGCCGTTCCCACCTTCGCGTCGTTTCCCCAGAGGTTCGGTTTCAGGTCGGGGTGATCGAGGGCGACCCCGTCGTCGACCACCGCCACCACGACGGCCTTGTCTCCGGTGGACCGCGCCCACGCTGCAGGCGCTCCGATCTTCGCCATCCCCCAGAGGTCCTTGTACCGTGGGTCGTCCGGGACGCGTGTAGAGCGGTAGACGTAGATGGGCTCTGCGTAGGCCACGCCGGGGCTGGCGCCAGCCTCTGCCGCTGCCGCCGCGGGACTGGCGCCACCCTCGACGGGGAGCCTCAAGAGCGGCCCGTCCTCCTCGGAGCCGGACGAGACTGCGGCCAGCGCCACGATCGGCGGTCCCTCGGCCGTCAGCGCGGTCCGCGGCGGCGGGGACGCATCTCGCTCGAGCTGGACGAGGACCGCGTCGGAGACCACTTCCGCCGGCCGGCCTGCGCCGCCGCACGCGAGGGTGGCCGCCGCGGCGACGGCCGCCGCAGCGGCGGAACGCGGGCGCCGGCGCCGGAAGCGAGGGAATGCCGGGTCCTCGGCGTCGAAGATCGGGTCCAGCGGCTCGAACCGCGCGTCCAGGAAGCGGAGCGGATCGCCGCCTGGAGAGAAGAGCTTCTCCTCGTGCATGAAGTTGGCCTCCAGCGCCGCGGAAGCGGCTCCGGACCGCCATTGCAGGGGCCGTGCCGGGGCCCTGCCGAGGGAAGCGCCACGCGAGCGCGGTCTCAAAACGGCGCGAGGGTGCCAGAATGCGACCCGTGCCCGCGTTCCGCTGGGACGGAGACGATCTCGAGCTCACGCTGCACGCGCAGCCCGGCGCGCGGCGCAGCGAGGTCCAGGGTCTCCACGGCGACGCGCTCAAGGTCCGGATCGCGGCGCCTCCCGCGGAAGGCGCTGCCAACCGCGCCCTGCTCGAGCTCATCGCGGAAGCCTTCGGGGTCCCGCAGGGTCGCTGCCTTTTGCTCTCAGGCGCGGCCAGCCGCCGCAAGCGCGTCCGGATCGAGCGCCCGGACCGCGCCCGCGCGCACTCCCCCCTGGCCGCCTGGCTTCAGAAGGCTCAGACCAGCTCGTAAGCTCGCGCCAGCGCCGCGTCGAGCTGCTTGGGATCGCCGCCGCCCGCCTGCGCCATCTCGGGCTTCCCGCCGCCGCGGCCGCCCAGCGTCTTGGACAGCTCCTTGACCAGGTTCCCGGCCGGATACTTCTTCGAGAGGTCGGGCGTGACGGCGACCAGAATCGTCGCTTTGCCGTCGCTCTCGGCGCCGAGGATCACGATCCCGCTCTTCAGCTGATCCCGGAGCTTGTCGGCCAGCTCGCGCAGCGCCTCGGGGTCGCCGTTGTCGTGCCGGGCCGCCAGCACCTTCACCCCGCGCACCTCGCGCGCCCCCAGCGCCAGCTCGCTGGACTTCGCCGCCGCCTGCTTGCGCTGCAGCGACTCCAGCTCGCGCTCCAGCTCCTTGATCCGACCCGCCGCCTGCTCGGCGCGCACAGCCACGTCCTTGGGAGCCGCGCGCAGCGCCGCCGCCGCCCGCGCGAGCTGCTGCTCCTCGTCCTGAACCACCTTGACCGCCTCGGGCCCGGTCACCGCCGCGATGCGCCGGACGCCGGCCGCGATCGCTCCCTCGCTGGTGATCTTGAAGAAGCCGATGTCGCCGGAGCGGGAGACGTGCGTCCCGCCGCACAGCTCGACCGACGGGCCGATCTGCAGCACCCGGACCTTGGCGAGCTGCGTGTACTTGTCCCCGAAGAACGCCAGGGCGCCGGACTTCACGGCCGTCTCCGGGTCCATCAGCTTCGTCTGCGCTTCGTGGTTCTCGTACACGAGCTGGTTCACGCGCCGCTCGATCTCCATCCGCTGCTCGTCGCCGAGCGGCTGGTACGCGGTGTAGTCGAAACGCAGGTAGTCGGGCGCGACCACCGACCCGGCCTGCTTGACGCCCTCTCCGAGCACCTCGCGCAGCGCGCGGTGGAGCAGGTGGGTCGCGCTGTGGTTGCGCCGCAGGCCCGCCCGGCGCTGCGCGTCCACGATCAGCTCCACCTTCTCACCGGCGGTGAAGGTCCCCTCCAGGACCTTCACCTTGTGCACGATCAGGCCGTGCACCGGCCTTTGGGTGTCGAGGATCTGCGCCCGCGAGGAGCTGGTGGTGACGAACCCGGTGTCGCCGAGCTGGCCGCCGGACTCGCCGTAGAATGGCGTGCGGTCGAAGGTCATCTCCCCCTCCGCGCCCGCCTGCAGCTTCTGCACGCGCTTCCCGCCGGAGAGGATGGCCTCGAGGGTGGCCTCGGAGGCGACCTTCTCGTAGCCGAGGAACTCGTTCTCGCCCATCTCGGCCGCGAGCGCCTTGTGGGCGTCGGCGATCCCCGTCTCGCCCGAACCGGCGAACGTGCCGCGCGCGCGCTGCTCCTCCATCCGCTTCTCGAAGCCTTCGACGTCGACCGACGCGCCGCTCTCCGCCGCGATCACCTGCGTGAGATCGAGCGGGAACCCGTACGTGTCGTGCAGCTTGAACGCCAGCTCGCCCGGGACCTGCTTGCTGCGCGCGAGCTCCTCCGCCAGGATGGCGTTGCCCCGATCCAGCGTGCGCAGGAACAGGTCCGTCTCGTGCTGGACCGTCTCCAGGATCCGGACGCGCGAGTCCCGCAGCTCGGGATACGCGCCGCTCATGGTCTCGATCACCTTGCCGCAGACCTGCGCGTACAGCGTCGGGTCGGGGGAGAGCCGCTGGGCGTGGCGGATCGCCCTGCGCAGGATCCGCCGCAGCACGTAGCCGCGGCCCTCGTTGGAGGGCAGCACGCCGTCCGACAAGAGAAAGGCGGCGGCGCGCGAGTGGTCGGCGACCACCCGCATCGACGCGGACGGGCCGCGCGCGTCCAGCGCCTCGTTCGGCGAGTAGGGCTTCCCACAGATGCGCGAGGCCTCGTCGATCAGCGGCCGCAGCAGATCCGTGTCGTAGTTCGAGGGTACGTTCTGCACCGCGGCCGCCACGCGCTCCAGGCCCGCGCCCGTGTCGATCGAGGGCTTGGGCAGGGGGTTCAGCGGGCCGTCCGGCTCCTTCCGCTCGAACTGCATGAAGACCAGGTTCCAGAGCTCCATCCAGGAGTCGCTGCCGAGCTGCTCCGCCTGGTCGAGCGCGAAGAAGCGGTGGGCGTGCTCGTCGACCCGCGCCTGCGCGGTCTCGGTCCCCCGGTACAGGTGGATCTCGCTGCAGGGGCCGCAGGGGCCGGTCGGGCCCATCGCCCAGAAGTTGTCCTTCTCGCCCAGGCGGAAGATGCGCTCCTTGCGCACGCCGATCGCCTTCCAGAGCTCTTCGGCCTCGTCGTCGTCCCGGAACACGGTGACGACGAGCCGGTCCGCCGGGAGGCCCAAAGTGCGGGTGATGAGCTCCCAGGCGTAGGCGATCGCCTCTTTCTTGAAGTAGTCGCCGAAGGAGAAGTTCCCCAGCATCTCGAAGAAGGTGTGGTGCCGCGCGGTGAAGCCGACGTTCTCCAGGTCGTTGTGCTTGCCCCCGGCGCGCACGCACTTCTGCGCGGAGACCGCGCGTTTGTAGTCGCGCGTCTCGCGGCCGGTGAAGACGTCCTTGAACTGGTTCATTCCGGCGTTGGTGAAGAGCAGCGTCGGGTCGTTCTGGGGGACGAGCGGGGAGCTCTTCACTCGCCTGTGCCCCCGCTCCTCGAAGAAGCGGAGGAAGGCCTCGCGAATCTCAGCGCCGGTCCTGGGCGTCGCCATGGGGGCGGGAAGATAAGGAAAGACGCCCCGAATGTCACGGAACAGCGATGCCGGCGAAGCGGCTGCGGCCCGTCGTCTTTCAGAAGGCGATGTACGTCGCCATCCCGGCGGTGAAGCTGTCGATCGCCCGGATCTGCGTCTCGCCCGCCGCCAGGACCCACTCGCGCTTGAAGTCCGCCCGGAAGTACATCGGGCCCCAGACCTTGTAGGCCAGCGAGGCCGCGAGCAGGGACCGTTCGTCGAGGCGGAAGGCGTCGGCGAAGCCGCTCATGTTCTTGCGCAGGTAGTAGCCGGAGAACTTGATGGTGTCGAACTTGGGGACGCTCGCGTAGATGCCCATGGAGGCGCCGGTCGGATCGCCTTCGCGGTCCTGGTACAGGCCGCCCAACTGGATCAGGCCCGCGAAGGTCACCGCCAGCTCGCCGTAGTAGCCGCGCCGGCTGAACGAGGTGTCGCCGTTCCGGGCGGCCAGCGCCGCGTCGTACTTGGCGACATAGGCCGTCCCGCTGCCCTGCGGCACCGGGTACTGCACGCGGTTGATGTCGTAGAGCTGGTCGAAGTATTCGGGGATGTACCCGGGCTGCATCATCCGGTACTCGAACTTGGTCTGGACGCTCAGCTCCAACAAGGGTATCGGCAGGCGCAGGTCCGCTAGCATGCCCACGTGGATGCCGTTCCCCGCGCCGGCGATCCGGTTGAGGTCGGTATAGGGGATCAGGCTGATCAGCGAGTTGTGGACGATCTCGAACTCGGTATCGACGCCCACCGCGTAGATGGCCCGCTGGTTCTGGATGATCGGGTTGCCCTGCGGGTCCTGGGCGAGCGGGGCGCTCACGTTGTACGGGGCGGTCCGATCCGTCGCGCCGGTCACGCCGATGGCCCAGCCGCGGAGGATCGGCATGTCGCCGAAGGGGCGCAGATACGCGCGCCCGGCCATCAGCGTCGGATTCCCCACCCAGTCGGTCAGCGTCTCGACGCCGACGAAGTCCGTGTTCACGTCCAGGGCGAGGCCGGCCTTGGGGTGGTCGAGGCTGAGCGTGTTCGAGTAGCGGCTGACCAGCGTGCCGTGGCCGATCGACGCTCCCCAGAGCTGGCCGGCGAGCACGAAGAGCGGATCCCGCTTCTGGCCGTAGCGCACGTATCGGAGGAGCTTGGAGAAGTCCTGCGGCTCGTCCCAGTCGCGCTTGCGGAGGAGGCCGAAGTACGTCTTCGACTCCCGCGTGGAGCCGCCGGCGCAGCATTGGTCATTGTTCCAGATCAGGAGGTTGAGCGGCACCGCCAGGCCGATCCCCACCGGCCCCAGGCTGAAGTCCGCGTTCACCACCGTGGCGGCGTACGATCCTTCGCCCTGGATGTTCTGCACCGCCAGGCCGATGAATGCGCCGGAGGATCCGCCGAACAGCGCCGAGGGATCCGTGAAGGACTGGCCGTTGAAGCCCGCGGCGTTCGGCGGGCCCATGCCGTTGGTCTCCGACGGAGGCTGCTCCTGCGCCGCGGCGGCGGCTGCAATCAGGACAGTGCTGGCGAGGACGCGCAAGCGCATGTCGGCTCCGTAGGCAGGACAGTCCGACGCATATCGGACCGGTCCTGGTGGGAGCTAGAAAGCGGACAAATCGGCCACGCGCAGGAGCTGCGGCGACCGGTGGAAAGAGGTGTCTCTGTATTCAGGCGTGTTCCCGCCTCTAGCCGCTCCGCGCCGGAAGGCGCGGAAATGCGGCTACGCTTTTCCGCGCAAGATCAGCGCACGGAAGAGCTGCGCGAACCCAGCGTGCGCGGTGGCGTCCGGCCACCGCGGCGAGCCCAGCGGCGGCAGCTCCAGAGCGAGCAGGCGCGAGAGCAGGGGGAAGCGCCGGCGGACCTCGGCCTCGGGCGCGGCGAACACCTCGCAGGTCGCGAGCCGGCGAAGCCGCCACAGGTCGGTATAGCTCGCACACCGCACCGACAGGTCGGCTCCGAGCAGCGCATGCAGCGGAATCTCCTCGGAGGCCAGGCCCTCCGCCTCTGCCGCCGCGCGGAGCTGACGGAAGTCGATCGACCATTCCACGTGCTCGCCCTGGCCGAGGGCGCCGAACAGCTGGACCGGGCCGGGCTCGAAGTCTCCGCCGAACTCGGTGAGCACGGCTGCCCCGCCGGGCGCGAGGATCCGCGCGACCTCGCCGACCAGCCGGATCGCGCCGACGTTTCGTCCGCCCTCGACGGGCAAGTCGGCGATCACCTCGTTCGCCAGGAGCAGCCCGTCGACCGAGCGCGAGCGGATGGGAAGCTCGATCGCGTCGGCGCGGACGCCGGCCCAGCGCCCGTGCGGACCGCGAGGCTGGTCGGGCTCCAGCGCGCGGCGCCGCTGCGCGCGGATCAGCGCCGGGGAGAGATCGATCGCGGTCCAGCGCGAACCGGTGAAGGGCCCGGCGTCGCCGCGCCAGGCGGCCTCCGCCACGTGCCCGGCGCCGCCGCCGATCTCGATCACTCCGCTCCGGCCCGGGCGGAAGCCGCGCGCGCCGAGCCCGGCCAGCAAGGCCTCGCCGTAGCGGCGGCCGCCCAGAGCCGGGTGCGGGAAGCGGAGCAGGTGCGAGATGGTGCATTCCACCTCGTCGAACCTCCGCCGCGCCGCCAGGCGGTCGGTGCGGTGGTGGGCCCGATTGGGATGCTCCACGGTCAGAAGGTCAGAACGGCGAATCCCACCGCGGTGGCCGCGAAGGTGGTGTAGCCGACGATCTGGTGGGCGAGGGCGTAGTCCCGCTGGGAGACGGAGCCGCCCTTGCCGGCGGTGACGAACCCGAGGACGATCTGCGTCACCATCCCCGCGGTGGCGACTCCCATCGAGATCCTGTGCAGCATGGCCGTGTCGAGCCGCGCCGGTTTCTCGAGCGGGCTGGGCGCGAAGATGGCCAGCGCCCCGGTCCCCGCGAAGATCGCCGCGGACGTGAACGCGAAGTACTTGTGCCAGTCGTACCAGCGGCCGGTGTCGCCGCCGCCGCCGTACTTGTCGTTGTAGTTGAGCTGGCCGAAGACCACTGTCGCTCCCAGGGTCGCGAGCGTCAGCATCCCGCCGATCTGGTGGTACTGGAGCATCGTGCGGCGGGTCTGGAGCTTGCCCTCCAGCTCCTGCTGGCGGGCCAATTCCTCCGGGTCGGGAGCGGCGGGCTTGGGCAACAGGTCGACGTCCCCCGGTCCCGGCTGCTCCGCCGGAGATCCCTGCATCGAGAGCATCAGGGCCGCCGCGAGCGCGATCACTTCGAGTTCCGGAAGTGGAGGTCGCCGGAGATGGTCGCCTTGTCGTCGATCTTGATCAGCAGGAGCTGGGGCCGCTCCACCTTGTAGGCGTCGAGGCTGATCGGGAACGAGAACGTCGCGCGGATGCCGGACGCCTCGGGCTCCAGCTTCACGGGCACGTCCTGCGGATGCTTCTCGCCGTTCAGCTCCACGGTTGCGCGCAGCAGGACCTGGCGAGGCCCATCCAGCGGGAGCGTCAGGTCCGACATGGTCCCTTTGACCTCCGCGTAGGGATGCGCCGCCTCGTGGGTGGCCTCGCGCATGTGGACGTCGCGATTGGAGTTGCCGCTGTCGAACGTCGCCACCTTGGCGCGCACCTGGACCTTGACGGTGCCGTCGGGCAGCGCGAGCGCGCGGCCTTCGACGTGCTTCGTGCTGGCCGTCACTTCGTGCAGCTTGTGCACCACCGCGTAGGACAAGGTGCCCTCGCGGAGGTCGAGCAGCTTCTGTTCGGTAGGCGCGCAGAGGAGGAAGGCGATCAGGACGACCACGGGTGAACCCCCTTCGACAACGTCCGACTCCTCTCGGACGACCGGGATTCACACCCGGCGCGACTCGCAACGGCCCACGAAGCGAGCGGAGGCTGTATACCTCAGAGCGCGGTGGCTTCGCCCTTCCGTTGCGCTTCGCGCTGCGTCTTGAGCCTCTTCATCCGGCGCTTGATCAGCTCCCGCTTCAGCGCGCTCAAGTGATCGACGAACAGCTTGCCCTGCAGGTGATCCATCTCGTGCTGCACGCAGACGGAGAGGAGCGTGTTGGTGGCTTCCTTCTGCTTCCGCTTCCCGTCCCGGTCCGTGTACTCGACCACGATGTGCCCGAAGCGCGTGACGTCCTCGTACTCGTCGGGGACGGAGAGGCAGCCCTCGGTGTAGGTGAACTCGCCGTCGGCGGCCTTGAGCACCGGGTCGATCAGCCAGAAGACCCCCTCGCCCTTCTTCTTCGGCTGCTCGCCCTCGGCGGCGGGGCGCTGGTCCACGTCCATCGCGATCACGTTGAGGTGGACGCCGACCTGGGGCGCCGCCAGACCGACGCCGTTGGCCTCGTACATGCTCTCGGCCAGGTCGTCGCAGAGCTTGCGGATCCTGGCGTCGACCTCGCCGACCGGCTTGGCCTTTTGCTTCAGGCGGGGATCGGGCCAGATGAGGATTTCTCGCAGGGCCATGCTCTCTCGTTTCCCGGGCATGCGGGCAGGCAAGAACCAATCAGTATATTCACAGCGTACCGTCGCCGCCAGAATCGATTCCGCACCGCGGCGTCGGATTCAGAGCAGCGCGACCGGGTCCACGTCCAAGGCCAGCAGGACGCCCGCGACCGCGGGTGCTGCCTGCAGCGCGCGGGCGGCCCGGTGCAGCGGCGCGTGCTCGCCTGCCCGGATCAAGAGCTGCCAACGATGCTTGCCCCGCACCCGGGCCAGCGGGGCCGGCGCCGGGCCCAGAACCTCGATCGGCTCTCCCGCCGCGGCAAGCCGGCGGGCCCGGGCAGCGACGCGCTCCGCTGCCCCTCGGACGCGCGCCTCGGAGTTCCCGATCAGCCGCACGGCCAGGAGCCGCGCGAAGGGCGGGAAGCGCAGCTGCTCGCGGCGGCAAAGCTCCGCTCGCGCGAACGCGTCGTAGTCGAGCCCGACCGCCTCCGGCTTGAACGCCTGCACGATCACGCGGCCAGGCGCGGCGGCACGCCCCGCCCTCCCCGCGACCTGCGTGAGAAGCTGCATGCAGCGCTCGGTGGCGCGGAAGTCGGGCAGGTGCATGGGGCCGTCGGCATCCAGGACGCCCACCAGGGTCACTCCGGGAAAGTCGTGTCCTTTCGCGACCATCTGTGTGCCGACCAGGATGTCCAGCTCGCGCCGGGCAAACCGGGCCAGGACGGCGGCGGCCTGTCCAGGCCCTCCCGCGGAGTCCCTATCGAGGCGGGCCACGCGCGCCCGGGGCGCGACCGCCTCGAGCTGCTCCTCGACCTTCTCGGTCCCGCCGCCGAGCGCCTCGAGCTTGGTCCCGCCGCAAGCGGCGCAGCTGCGGCCCGGACGCTCCTCATGTCCGCAGAGGTGGCAGCGCAGCCGTTCGCCTCCGGTCCGGTGCAGGACCAGCGCGACCGAGCAGTTCGGACAGCCCAGGGCCGCCCCGCAGAGGGCGCAGAGCAGGGCCCGCGTGTGTCCGCGGCGGTTCAAGAAGAGGATGGCCTGCTCGCCGCGCTCGACGGTCTCGCGCAGCGCGCGGGCCAGCTCGGGCGTGATCAGCTCGCCGACGACCTTGCGCTTGACCACGGCGACGGTCGGCAGCGGGCGCGATTCGACGCGCTCGGGCAGGCGCAGCGTGCGGAGCTTCCCCTCCTGGGCACGGCGGAGCGTCTCGAGCGAAGGCGTGGCGCTTCCCAGGACCACCACCGCGCCCGCCTTTTGCGCGCGGACCAGCGCGAGATCGCGCGCATGATAGCGGAGCCGCTCCTCCTGCTTGTAGGAAGGCTCGTGCTCCTCGTCGACCACCGCGATGCCGAGCCGGGCGACCGGCGCCCAGATCGCGCTCCGGGCGCCGACCACGATGCCCGCGCGCCCGTCGCGGACGCGCTGCCACTCGGCCACGCGCTCCGCGTCGGACAGTCCGGAGTGGAGGACCGCGACGTCGGCGCCGAACCGGGCCCGGAACCGGCCGGCAAGCTGCGGGGTGAGGGCGATCTCGGGGACCAGAGCGAGCGCCCCCAGTCCGTGCGCGCGGGCATGGGCGATGGCTTCCAGGTAGACCCAGGTCTTCCCGCTGCCAGTCACGCCGTGCAGGAGGAACGGCGCGAAGGCGCGCCCGTCGATGGCGGCCTTGAGCTCGCGCAGCGCCGTCGCCTGGGCAGGCGTCGGGCTGTGTTCCTGGGACCCCCACGGCGCTTCCGCGAGGGGCGCGGGTCCGGCCGGGACCAGGTCGAGCTTCGCGAGCTTCCGCTCGACGAGCGCTTTCAGGTGAGGGCGGGCGCGGGGGAATGCAGCGAGGACCTCTTCCACCGGGACCGGCTCGCAGCGCGCGACGAGCCACAAGAGCACTTCGGCCTGGCGCGGCGCGCGGCGCAAGGATTCCGGCGATGCTCCCGGACACGCTTCCGCGGTTTCGACGAGCTGCGGGGCGACGCGGGGGCGGACCTCCTCGCGCTCGAGCCTGACCAGCCCGCGGCGGGAGAGGTCCGCGACCTCCGCGCGCCCGAGCCGCGCCCGGGTCGAAGCCTTGCGCAGCGCGCGGCGGAGCGCTTCCTCCTGGCCGGGAAGATCGAGCTGTCCGGTCTCGAGCAGGGCACGGCCCGCGTCGGTCAGCCGCGGCACCAGGGCGTCCCGCACGTCCAGGCCGGGCGGCAGCGCCGACTTGAGCGCGGGGCCGAGCGGCGAGAGATAGTGCGACGCGGCCCAGCGGACCAGCCCGACAATCTCCGCGCTCAGGAGGGGAGCGTCGTCGAGCAGCCGGACGGCATCGCGGATCTCTCCCTTCGCCTCGCCCGGACCGAGCACGATCCCCGTCTCGGTCCGTCGGCCCAGCGGAACGACCACGCGGCGGCCGGCCTGGGCCGTGCCGAGCTCCGGCGCGATCCGGTAGGTGAACACGCCGTCGGCGGCGGGGACGTTCAGCGCGACGGCATACAGCTCATTCTTCTGAATCTTCTTCCTCTTCCTGGGCGCCGCCGCGGACGCCCTTGGCTTCCAGAACCTCGAACCGCGCCGCCAGCCGGCCTCCCGTCCACAGCTCGAACACGCGTGGGAACCAGTCCGCGGCCGCGGGAGTTCCGTACTGAAGGAGGCGCAGATCCGCGCCGCCTTGCGCGATCAAGCGCGCCGGCGCGTTGATGTCCTTGTAGATCCAGAGCTGGGGGCTGGAGGGATCGCGCGGGGCGGCTCCCAGCACGTAGACCACCCGGTCGGCGAGGCGCGAGACGGCCGCTCCCGCGCCGACGTTGGCGCCGGCCGCGAGGGCTGCCACGCGAAGCGCCTGGGGCGCGTCGGCCGCCGGGATCCCGCGATAGGCGATGAACGGGCAGGCCATCTGCAGGAGGCGCAGCGCGGGCCCCGACGGCCCCTCCGACACGCCCTCCGGATTCTGCGCGGTGCCTTTCACCGAGATCGGCTGCCCGCCCTCCACCTCCAGCCGGCACTGGAGCGGAAAGCGCAAGAGGAGCTGGGCGTTGCGCTGCGGCTCGTCGTTCACCGCGAGCGTGCCGGAGAGCGTGACCTCGCGGGTGCGGCCCAAGGCCCGGGCGCGCTGCGCCGTGTGCTTGAAGAGGGAGTCCGCCGAAGGGACGTAGGCGAGCAGCAGCGCGAACAAGAGGCGCATCACTGGACCACCTTGCGCAGCCAGGCGAGAAGACCGTCGCGCAGGTCGGGCCGCTTCAGGGCGTACGCGACGTTGGCCTGCAGATAGCCCAGCCGGTCGCCGGCGTCGTGCCGCTCGCCCTTGAAGCGGACCCCGATCAGCCGGCCCTGCTGGGCCAGCACCGCCAGGGCGTCGGTGAGCTGGATCTCTCCGCCGGCGCCCGGCTTCACCTGCTCGAGGATATCGAAGATCTCTGGCGGCAGCAGGTAGCGGCCGACCACCGCGAGGTTGGACGGAGCGGAACCGCGCGGCGGTTTCTCCACGATGCGGTCGACCAGGATGTTCCCGTCGGTCATCGCCTTGCCCGCCGCCACGCCGTAGAGGTGCGTCTGGTCTTCGGCCACCGGCATCAACGCCACCGTCGCCTTGCCCGTCTGCATCGAGACCCGGGCGAGCTGGCCGATGGCGGGATCGTCCGAATCGATCAAATCGTCGCCGAGCATGACGCCGAACCATTCGCCGTCGACCGCGGGGCGGGCGGAGAGCACGGCGTGGCCGAGGCCCATCGGCTCTTTCTGCCGCACGCTGATCAGGCGCACCATGTCGCTGATGCGGCGAACCTGCTGGAACAAGTCGGTCTTTCGCTTGCGCTCGAGCGTGTCCTCCAGCTCGTAGCTACGGTCGAAATGATCCTCGATCGAGGACTTGCCCCTGCCGTTGACCACGATCACCTGCGCGGCTCCCGCCTTCACCGCCTCCTCCACGATCAGCTGGATGGTGGGCGTGTCCACGATGGGGAGCATTTCCTTGGGGACGGCTTTGGTCGCGGGTAGGAACCGCGTCCCCAGGCCAGCGGCGGGGATGACGACCTTGCGCAAGGGGTGCTTCATGGCGGCGGGCAAGGTAGCAAAGGGGTCTGACGCAGGCCAGCCGCATATAGTGTTCCGAGCATGCGTTGCGCATTCCTCCTGCTGCTCTTTGCCGGGGCCGCCGCCGCGGACAACCTCGTCCAGGATCCGGGCTCGCCCTGGCAGACCACGGTGGATACGCCGCGCGCCACCGCGATGGGAGGCGCGCACGCGGCGATCTCCACCGGCAACGATGCGCTGGCCGTCAACCCCGCGGGGCTGGCGCAGGTGCGGCGCTACCACCTCGAGGTGGACGGCATGTACGACAAGCGCTTCCCCGCCCAGGCGGTGCTCGCGAGCCTGGTCGACTCGGTGTCGAGCCCGGTCGCCACCGGAGCGCTCTGGACGCGCTGGGCAAGCGGCCAGCCGGCGGGGCGCGGGGAGGGCTGGAGCCTCGGGCTCGGGTACGCGGGCCCGGTCGCGGCAGGCACGTTCCTGGGCGGCGAGTCCAAGTACCTCCGGTTCCATACGCCGAGCGGGCTGGTGCAGAAGTTCGCCCAGGACGTGGGCGTGCTCTCCAAGCGGGGGAACTTCTCCTACGCGGCCGTGCTGCAGAACATCTCCTTGGAGAAGATCCCGCTGTTCCCGCTCACCGGCACCGCGGCGGTGGCCTGGGGCACGGACGCCGACTGGCACATCGCCTTCGATTACAAGGCCAACCTCTCGGACACGAGCAGCGTGAAGAGCAAGCTGGCCAGCGGCCTGGAGGTGCTGCTGGGGGATGCGCTGGCGCTGCGGGGCGGAGCGACCTGGGACCTGAGCGCGTCGCAGTGGTGGCTCTCGGCGGGAATCGGGATCCTGACCGAGAAAGGCGGGGTCCAGATCGTCTGGCGCCGGCGAGTCGAAGGTCCGTACGACCAGCTCTTCGAAGCAGGGGTGACGCTCTTTCTACAGTGACCTCAGCGCGCGATCCGCGGCGCGACCAGCGGCTGCCCCGTCGCGGGGTGCATGATCACGTCCACCTGCGTGCCATAGACCGGGCCCAGCACCTCGGGGCGCAAGACCTCCGCGGGTGGGCCCTGCGCGACCATGCGCCCGCGATCCATCAAGGCCAGCCGATCGCAGGCGGCCCCGGCGAGCGCCAGGTCGTGGAGGACGAGCAGCGCGCCGCCGCCCGCGCGCGCCCGTCGCCGGAGCGCGTTCACCAGCAAAACCTGGTGGGAGAGATCGAGCGCCGCGGTGGGCTCGTCGAGCACCAGGAGGGCCGCCTCCTGCGCGAACGCGCGGGCGAGGAAGACGCGCTGCCGCTCGCCGCCCGAGAGCTGCGAGACGGGGCGGTCGGCCAGGTCCAACGCGTCCATCTCGCGCAGGCCCTCCTGCGCGCACTCGAAGTCGCGGGGGCCTTCCAGGGACCAGAGCCCGAGGTGCGGCGCACGCCCCATCAGCGCCACCTCGCGGGCGGTGAACGAGAGATCGTGCGGCGGGTGCTGCGGCAGGAAAGCCACCCGCCTCGCGCGCTCGCGCCGGGAGAGCCGCACGATCGCATCTCCTTGCAACGACACGCTGCCCTGCTGGGGCGCGAGCAGGCCGCTGCAGAGGCGCGCCAGCGTGCTCTTGCCGGCCGCGTTGGGGCCGATCACGCCGACCACCTCGCCCCGCGCGATCGCGAGGGAGGCGCCGGCCACGGCCTCGGGAGCGCCCGGCTGGTGCCGGTATCGCGGCTCGTGCGCCTCCACCAGCATCATTGGCGGCTCCGCATCAGCAGCACGAACAGCGGGGCCCCGACGATGGCAGTGACCGCGCCGACCGGCGGCTCGGCACCCAGACCGCGGAAGAGCACCCGCGCCAGCGCGTCCGCGAGCACCAGGAAGGCGGCCCCGCCCAGCGCGGAGGCCGGCAGCACCACCCGGTGATCGGGCCCGGTGAGCAGGCGCACCGCGTGAGGGACGATCAGGCCCACGAAGCCGACCAGGCCGGTGAACGCGACGGCGATCCCGACCGCGGCGCTGGCGGCGAAGAACGCGAACAGACGCGTGCGCGCGACGTCGACGCCCAGGGCCGCGGCGCCCTCGTCGCCCAGCGAGAGCAGGTTCAGGCGGCCGGCGAGGGCGAGCAGGACCAGCACCGGGGCCAGCAGCGCGATGCCGGCGCCGGCGAGCAGCGGCATCGCCTCGTAGCCGAGGCTTCCGGCCAGCCAGAGCGAGACCGCCTGCAGCTGATCGGGGCGCAGGACCGCCTCGACCGAGAGCACCAGGGCGGAGGCGAACGAGTTGAAGACGATCCCGGTCAGGAGCGCCCGGGCGGGATCGAGAGCGCCGCGCGCCCGGCCCAGCGTGAACACGAGCAGCGCCGCGGTCATCGCGCCGGCGACCGCCGCCAGCTGCGAGGGGAGCAGGCCCGCGAACGAAGCCGCGGACGAGGCGGCTGCCCCGATGGCGGTGCCGGACGCGACGGTGACGACGGCGATCCCGATCGCCGCTCCGCCCGAGAGGCCGAACACGAACGGGTCGGCGAGGGGATTGCGGAGCAGCGCCTGCAGGGCCACGCCGGCGACCGAGAGCGCGGCCCCGACCTCCGCCGCGAGCAGCACCCGCGGAACGCGCAGCCGGAACAGGACGGTGGCATCCGGTTCCCGGCCGTGCCAGGCGTCGCGGAGCGAAAGCGCGCCTGCGCCAGTGGAGAGCCCGACCACCGCCGCGAGCGCGACCAGGGGCAGGAGGATCGCGACGGCGAGCGCGGCGCGAGCGGCGGCGGAGCGCTTCATCTGCCGAGCGCCACGACAAGGTCGGAGAGGGCTTGCGGCACCCGCGGCCCGGGATGGAGGAGGGCGGTGGAGCGGAGCGCACGCACGAGCGTCCTCTCCAGGCCGGGGATGGGCGCCCGCCCGGGCGGAGCGTCGATCCCGCAGAGGATGATCACGTCCGGCGCGGCGCGGAC
>WNFK01081390.1_pt1 | contig 15386 bp, 15 predicted proteins | sample 5400281 | NCBI WGS metagenome assembly WNFK01 (sample SAMN13153350, study PRJNA577476) | soil metagenome | isolation source: 20 cm soil on Douglas fir-dominated hillslope | place: USA:California | collected 2013-09-17 | reverse complement strand
TTGCCGCGATGGTACGCGCGCAGCGTTACCCGGCCGGTTTCCGCTTTTCCTGCGGCTGTGCTATCCGCGGGGAATTCAATACCGTGCGCGACAGAATTTCGCAGCAAGTGCACGAGCGGGTCGGAAATCTGCTGAATGATGTTGTTGTCGAGTTCCGTCTCACTGCCGAAGAGTTCGAGTTCGACCAGCTTGTCCGCAGATTTTGCAGCGTCACGCACAGCGCGCGACAACCGCGAATAGAGCGTGCCGATGGGCACCATGCGCGCCGCGGTAATTTCATCCTGCAGGTGGTGCGCGAGTTTTGTGAACTCGTCAATATCGCCTTCAACGCGTCCGATGAATCCACCGAGCTGACCGAGGACTTCGTTCACGTCGGCGGAAATTTCCGTCATCGAGCGGGAAAGGATGTTTACGTCGTCGTAGCGGTCCATTTCGAGTTCGCTGAATTCGGACCAGAACGAAGTGTCGCCTGCCGCGGCGCTCGTCAGCATTTGCCGCGTTGGCGCCTGTTGCTGCGGCGCTCCAAACGAGCCGGAAGCAATGCAAACGCTGTTTCGAAAAGCTCAGCGTTTCCACAAGCCGTTCGAGCTCCGTCACACGGCCAACCATTCGAGTACGGTTGATCACCAGCTCGCCGACCGTATTCATCATGCGGTCCAGCCGCGCGAGAGAAATGCGAACCGACTTTGCCGCTGCCGCGACCGTTTGCTGCTGTTTGTCGCTAACTTGCGCGCGAGCCGCGAGGGCTGTTGAGGTTTCCGCGCCGGCCGTTTCCTGCGCAGACTGTGCTTGCCCGGCCTCGTCCGCGTCCAGTGGAGCAAATTCCGCGATCTGCGCGAGAAGGGAATCCACGCCCGTGCGCATCTCGGCGTCATCCGCCCACTGCTTTTGCAGAGTCTTCTTCAGTACGTCCGTGGATACGAGACAAAGATCAATTACTTGAGGAGTTGGGTCGAGCTCGCCATCGCGAATACGGCCGATCAAATCTTCCACGCGATGCGCGATAGCTCCCAGTCGCTTCAACCCAACCTGTGCCGCGGAACCTTTCACAGTATGAATTGCGCGGAACAGCTTGTTGATCTCTTCCGGGTTGTTGTTGCCTTCGAGCGAAATCAGGCAATCGCTCACGATTTGCAGATGCTCTTCGGCTTCCGGTTGGAAGAATTCCAGAATCTCGGCCGGAACCTCGTCGTCCAGCGGCAGCGCATCAAAGTACGAGCCCGTAGCGGCCGCGACGATGGTGCGCTCCGGTTCATCAAGAAGCGCGGCTGCCGAGTTGCTACGTGGCGCAGAAAGATTGAGTGGTGGCGGTTCGACAGGGAACGCAAAGCGGTACCGCTCTTTGAACGCCGCAATGTCTTCGACGTTTTCATTACCCGTGTCACTGATTTCGAGAAGATCCGTCTCCAGAACGGAAATTCCGTCAGACAAGAATTCCGTCAGCGGGCCGTGCAAATCCTCACCTAGCGATGCATTGAGGGCGTACTGAAAAACATGTGCCAGCTTTCCGGCGACTTCCGAGAATTTAGTGTAGCCATAGCTCGCCGACGTTCCGCTCAGGGTGTGCGCCGCGATGTACAGGCGCTCCATGTCTTCGCGCCGCGGTTCGATCTCCTGGAGCACGCCGACGTACTCCCGCAAATATTGCAGGTGCTCGGAAGCTTCCTGGAGGAACAGCTCGACGGCTTCGCGGTCTGGTCCGCTCATGCGCGCCCCTCCGCCACAAGTTCCGGCTTCAGCAACTCTTCCGCCGTCGGCTTGCGATACAAAATGCAATCGTTCAATACAATCGCTTGGAACTTCACAGGCATTTTCGAAATAGATTCCGAATGGCCCAAGAACAGATAGCCGCCCGGCTCGAGCGCGTCATAGAAGCGCTGCACGAGCTCACGCTTGCGCTCTTCGGAGAAATAAATCAGCACGTTCATACAAAAAATCAGGTCCATGCGGCCGACGTACACCGGATTCGAAAGATTCATCTGGACGAAGTTGACCATCTTGCGGATGCGGGGCCGCACCTGGTACGCGTTTCCCGCTGGAGCAAAATGCGCCGCAAGCTGCCGTTCAGTTACGCTCGCAATCGTGCGGCCGGAATACGTAGCGCGTTCGGCCGTATCCAAAGCGAACCGCCCGATATCGGTGGCCAGAATTTCCACGTTCCACGCATCAGAAAATGCGAGCGTGTCCGCAACGGTGATCGCAATCGAGTAAGGCTCTTCGCCTGTCGAACAACCGGCGCTCCACACGCGCAGCGTTCGGGGATTCTTCCAGAATTTCTTGATATGCAATTCGGGTAGGATGCGTTTTTCAAACGTTTCGTAAACGCCGGGATAGCGAAAGAACGTGGTCTCTTGCGTCAGCAGGCGCTCCAGCAACGCCTGATATTCGGGCGTCGCCTTGCGCACCGCGCGCAATAAGTCCGTGCCGCGCTTATGACCCTTCTCGTGCATGTGCTCGCGCACGCGCGTCGAGAAGAATCGTTCGCGCGACTCATCGAAAGAGATTCCCGTGCGCTCATGAATCAGCATGCGGATCTCGCTCAACTCGTGCTCGGTCAAAGTGATTGCATGTCCCAAACGTTCGCTCATCGTCATTCGGCTCGCGTTCCGGGCCTCCGCCGGAGAAGACAATTACCGCTTACCGCAGAGCGCCTGCTGGGACGGGCCGCTCGGATTCTGCTGCTGCCATGGCCGCGTGCTTCGAACCCGCGCGGAATTGCGACAGAGCTTCGTTCAGCTGATCGGACAATTTCACAAGCTGGCTGACGGTGGCCACCGTGCCTCGTGTACCTTGCGACGTCTGGCGCGTGATGCCGGAGATAATCTGCATCGCGTGGGCGACGCCTTCCGTTCCGCGTACCTGCTGTTTGGAAGCGAGCGAAATTTCCTGAACGAGTTCCGCAGACTGGCGAACGACGCTGGAAATTGCGTCGAGCGCGCGTCCCGCCTGGTCGGCTAGTGAAGCGCCGCCTTCCACTTCCTTCGTGCCTTCTTCCATAACGACGACCGCTTCGTTCGTCTCGGCTTGAATGGCCTTGATAAGGGCTGCGATGTCTTTCGTCGCGCTGCGGGAGTGTTCGGCGAGCTTGCGGACTTCGTCGGCAACGACTGCGAAACCGCGGCCTGCATCGCCTGCGCGCGCCGCTTCAATGGCTGCGTTCAATGCGAGCAAGTTCGTTTGTTCCGTGATGTCGTTAATCACGTTGATGATTTCCGAAATTTCCAGGGAGCGATCACCGAGTGACTTAATTTTCTTTGCAGTCGCCTGCACCGATGCGCGGATGCGCTGCATTCCTTCCAGCGTGTCGCGCACGGCGCGGTTGCCCTGTTCGGCGGCGTCCAGCGCGCGGCGCGCAGCTTCCGCGCTTGCTTCCGCGTTGTTGGACACCTGTTTCATCGAAACCGTAAGTTCTTCCACGGCGCTCGATGTGTTCGTAATCTCCTGATCCTGCTGAGTCGCGCCGGCCTGCATTTCGTCGGCGGCCACGAGAATGTTGTTCGAGCACGCCGTCACTTCCATAGCGGCTTTGCGAACGCGTTCGAGAACCTTCGTGAAGTTGTCGAGCATGTAGTTGATGGAGTCTGCGACGTTCCCGAGCGCGTCATTGGTGACTTTGCCGCGCAGCGTCAAATCGCCGCGCGCAACCTGATTGATGACCGTGAGCAGCTCGGTGATGCTGCGCTGCAGGTGGTCGCTAGCTTCCTGGTTGCTGGTGGCTTTAGAGACGCGAGCTACGGCGCGATTCAAATTTTCGGCGATGTAGCCAAGCTCATCGTTGGAGTTGACCTCAACGCGCGCGCGCGGGTCGCCGGCGGCAAGGCGCTCGGAGAACTGCGCGAGCTCGGTCACCGGACCAACAAACGAGCTGTTCAGCCGCCACGCGAGAAATACGATCGCCCCCAGCACCAGGAACAGGGCAATCAGCACCGACCCGCTGGCGCCGCTCGGTAGCGAGCCAAAATCCAGCATGGACGCCCCGTTGGACTGCCGTCCGGCGCTGTACGCCAGCCAGAGCACGCCGAACAGGACCAGTCCATTGACCAGGACCAGTGTCCAGATTGTGGAACTCAATCGCGATTTCATGCTTCCTCCAAATGTCTGTGGCGGTGGCCGCACCGCGGGTTGATGCGGCTGCCGCCAATCAAATGCTTGGGCCCGGAAATACCTCGAGCAATCTCCTCAAATCGATCAGCAGAGCCAACCGGTCGTCGTGACGCAGCATACCGACGCAGTGCGGCACGTTTTCCGGCGCTTGCTCCAGCAAATCCTCGGACGAGACGCTATACGTGCCGATAACCTCGTCGGAAGCGATTCCAATGCGCACATCGTCGTGATGACCCTCTCCGCGCAACGAGGCCACTACTACGTGCTTGGGCAGAAGCCCCGGCCTGCGGCCTTCGGTCATGGCGATGTCGATCAGCGGCACAATTGCTCCGCGCAAATTGAAAATTCCCACCAGGTACGCGGGGGCGAGGGGCAGCTTGGTTACCAGAGGCCACTCCAAGACTTCCTCCACGTCCAGAACCGGAAAGCAAAAGCGTTCGCGGCCGCTGCGGAACACGCAGTACTGCGATTCCGGCGGGCGCTCTTCGAGCGGCCCGAGGGCTTCGAGCAGATCGGCGGCGTCGGCATCGGCGGCCAGCGGCGTCAGATGAAAATCTTCGTTCATCGTTTCGTTGCTCTCGCTTTAGCGTTCATGCGACGGATCATGCAAACCTGCGCACCGCGCGCAACAATTCCTCGCGCGTAAAAGGCTTCGTGACGTAACCATCGGCGCCCTGTTGCTCGCCCCAGTAACGGTCGCTGGCCGTGTCCTTGGATGTGACCAGGATCACGGGGATGTCGTTGAACTCCGTGCTGCCCTTCAGCTCGCGGCAAATCTGGAAACCGTTGCGGTCTGGCATCACTACGTCCAACAGGATCACGCTGGGGCGCTCGGCCGTAATGGTCTCTTCGACGCGCCTTGGATCATTGAGGCCGACCGAGGGGTAGCCTTCAGGCTCGAGAACGGCCTGAATCAGCTTCACCTGCGCCGGCGAATCGTCAACGATCAGGACCTTTTTCAGCACGGCAGACTTCTCCCCATAGTTCTCCACAGAGTAGAGGTGCACGTCAGCGGCCAGCCCTGTGAAGACATGGGCGGTGGTGTCTGCTTGGTATATAGCTTGTGGAATGAGCAGCTTGCAGCGCTTCTAAGCTGGGTCAGCGGCGCCGCACGGAGGCCGCCGGAGCCTCTTCCGTCTCAGCTTGAGAAGCATTCTCAGCCTCCCGCATCTCGCTGGCCAGCGATGAGAAACGCTGCATGATTTCGTTGATACGCAGAGCCATGCTGTGAATGGTCTTGATCTGCGCGAGCGACTGTTTCGAGAGCTGGCCGGGTTCGAGGAGGAGCAATTCCGCGTTGCCGATCATGGAGGTCAGCGCGTTGTTGACGCTATGCTTCATGTCGGTCATGTAACGGCCAAGTGTGGCGTATTGTTCGTTGCGCGCGGCTTTGTTTTCGGCTTGACGCGCGACGCGCAGTGCTTCCGTGCGGCGTAAAGACTCTCCGGCGACGAGCAGCAACGTTTGCGTCCAATCCTCGCGCAGCGGCACGTGCACTAGCCGCGGATATTTGCCGCGGAGGTGGCTCAGTTCACGTGAGTCTGCCGGCGCGCAAAGGATCAGAGCTTTGGCCGGCTCGAGGGAACGCAGGATTTCTGAAAGTTTGCCGTCGCGGAGAGGCCCGACTACGACAAGATCGTGCGGCAGCGGTTCGTGATCTCTCCAGAGGTCACTGCCCAGCACGGTGATACCCGGCGCGTGTTTTTCCGCTTGCCAGCACGCGGTCAACAGCCGTGCAAAATCCGTTTCATCCGTCAGGATCAGTACGCTTGCGCTTCGCAAAAGTGGCCCACTCCCCGGGATAATTTTTTCGTCGGCTACCTTCCGCCGTGTTCTCGTTACAATTTTTCGGCTTCGTCGAGCGCCGAAAGCAGGCGCTTGGTGCTGATGCCAAGGTTTACTGCAGCTTCGGTGTCCTTGGCTTGCTTCGCAACGTCCACGCGCTCTTGCAGCCTGGAAACTTCGACCCGGGCTACAGACAGCGCGCGATCAAGGCCTGTGGCGTTTCCAGTCTCCTTGGCGGCCTCTGTTGCGGAGGTGACCATGGCACGCGCCACTACAGCACGACGCAAATCATCTGCCGCGGGACCGTCCTCGCTAACAAATGCGGTGACTTCCCAGGAGGACATCAGTATCCGGGCTCGGCCGATCTTTACCGTGGTCATCGAGCGGCCGCGTGTCGGAGGCGTGGCAATGAGCTGCTCCCAAATTTGCTCGAGGCAATTCTCAAAGTCCATTCCGGGATCGGTTTCCGGCTCCACGGCTTTTTCGGGTGCCTTTGCTGCCTTCACGGGAGCTTTTGTTGCTGGCGCAGCGGACTTGGCAGCGGGCGCAGGAGTGCGTGGTGCCGCGGGTGCAGCGGATTTCGCGGCCAATTGCTCCAGCGCCTTTTCGACATCGCTGCGTAAATTCAGCAGTTTTTCGAAGGTTTCGTTGACCGTGCGCTCGGTGTAATCCTTCTGGAAGGGTTGTTTCCATTCGTTCGCGAGTTGCGTGATCTTGGCCAATGACTCTGAGGTGGTGAGGCCCGATTGCCGGCAATCGATTGTGCGCGCACCGGCGGCCTCGAGTTGCATCAATCCGGAGCGAATGGCGATCAAGTCTGCGTGCATCAACTCGATCAGCGTGCGGCGCAGCAAGAAGTTGAAGCGAATGAAGGTAAGTAGAGCCGACGGGTCGTAAAACATTCCGCCCGCGGCCTCTTTCACTTTGCGACCCTCGGCTATGAAACTGTTTTTCAGCATGTCGCGCAGGCTGCGGAAGCCGCGCAGGGCGACAATCATTTTCTCCAATGGCGCGCACCACGCGAGCGGGGCGGTGTCCGTCTCGCCGAGAACCGGTTTCATCACCGTCGCTGTGTCTTCGAGTTCGATTTGCTTGTGATAAATCTTTGCCGGCGCGCAGAGCGCGAAATACTGCACGAGCAAGAAGTCAATTTTGTCTCGGTCGATATTGGTCTTCGCCGGTTTGCGCAGGTGGCGCTGTATCAGCGCGCGCAGGCCCGTTTCGCTGGCGTTCAATGTGGTCTGTTGCAGTAGATGGCGCAACTGGTGAACGAGCACGCGCGAATCAAGCCCTTCCAGCCAGTTTTGCACTTGCTTGAAAAGCTCCAAAGTCGGTTTTTCCGGGAGATTCCGTTTGTCCTGCGGGAAGGGAATGGCGATTTCCAACTGCTTTGCCAGCGCCAGATAGATCGGGAATACGGAACGAAGCTCTTCCCATTGTTCCTGGCGGGTGGCTTCTGGCCGTACTGGAGCGGGGTTGAGCGTGGTAGTAGTTTTGTTCACGGCTGCATCACCCAATCGCACAATCCTTGCGTGAATTTGACGGCTACAGCCTTTCGCCCTTCGTGGTATTGCACGGCGACAACGGTTGCATCGGCAGCCGCGCCGGCGCGCGAATCGCGCTGCACTCGCACGTGGTCTTCAAATTCCAGCGGCAGGGTTGACAGGAAAATCGCGTGTTGTGCGCCACCGAATTCCAAGACGGTGGCTTCCCGCAGCTTGGCGCCTCCGCCACGCAGCGCGGTCACCTGCACGGGCACGCGAACGGCTGCGGAACCCGGGAAAAAGCGCGCGAGTTGCCGGGCGCAATCGACTTCGTGTTCGACGACCGCAATTTCAGTAGAACGCTTCACGCAGCCTCTCGTCTCTTGACCCAAGGCCCACTGCGTCCACGGACCTGCACACACGTACCGCCGCGAACACAGTGTCCCGGCGATGAGGAATGCACGTCGGACACCAAAAAGGAATTGCCCTGGGGAATGGTGAAGCTATTGAAATGGCGTGGGTTAGAGATTTGCCGGATGGTACGCGGCGCGCAAATGTCTCAGCGTGAAACGATTGCGTCTCAGCTCTTGCGCCCGCCGACGTGAGGCGCCGAAAGGGATGAGACGGGTCCCGCTAGTGCGACGCGGCTCGCTGCTGCTCTGGAGACGCGGTTGATCCGGCTTTGACCGGGATGTTGTAGCGCTTCAGTTTGCGATACAACGTGGCGCGGCTGATGCCCAGCATTTTGCCGGCGAGCGCTTTATCGCCGTTGGCTTGTTCGAAGACGCGCAGGATGGTCATGCGCTCCATCTCGGCCAGGGCGGTGGTGGAGAGTGACGCGGAGTCCTGCGGCGACAGTGGCGCCGCCGACGGCTGCTCGGTTCGGATCGCGGGCGGCAGATCATTGACGTCGATGATTTGACGATCGCCAAGGGTCACGGCGCGCGCGACGCAGTTTTCGAGTTCACGGACGTTGCCGGGCCAATCGTAGTGCAGCAGGCTCTTCATAGCCGCTGCGGTCACCTGGAGGTTTGCGCCCGCGGCGTAGCGGTCCAGAAAGTGGTGCACGAGCATGGGAATGTCCGAGCGCCTATCGCGGAGCGCGGGAAGATGCACAGTCACGACGTTCAACCGGAAATAAAGATCCTTTCGGAAGGTGCCGTCCCGATAGGCGGCTTCGAGGTCGCGGTTGGTCGCGGCGATTACGCGCACGTCCACCGTGACGTGATCGTTGCTGCCGACTGGGCGGACTTCCTTTTCTTGTAAGACGCGCAGGAGCTTGGCCTGCATTTCGAGCGGCAGCTCGCCAATTTCGTCCAAGAAAATCGTGCCGCCATTGGCAGCCTGGAAGAGTCCGGCTTTTGTTTTAGTCGCGCCAGTAAAAGCGCCTTTTTCGTAGCCGAAGAGCTCGCTTTCCATCAGCGTCGGTACCAGGGAGCCGCAGTCGACCGCAACGAAAGGAGTTTGCGCCATGGTTCCGCGAAAATGAATCGCGCGTGCTACCAATTCTTTGCCCGTGCCGCTCTCGCCGGAAATCAGCACGGGAGTGCGCGTGTCCTTCAATCGGGAGATCATACGCAAAACCGATGATGCCGTCGAGATTTTCTTCGGTGTCGACGCGCTCACGCAAAAATGCGTTTTCGGTGACCAAGCGAACCTTTTCCGCCATACGCTGCAGCAACAAGCGCATTTTTTCCACGCGAAACGGCTTCTCGATGTAGTCGTAGGCGCCGAGCTTCATGGCCTCGACCGCGGACTCGATCGAGCCGTGTCCGGTCATGATGGCCACTTCCGTACGCGGCAGCAGGCTTTTGATTTGCCGCAGCAGTTCCGCGCCGGACTGGCTCGGGAGCTTGAGATCGGTCAGCACGAGATCCGGTATTTCCGCGTCGAGGCGCGCGAGGGCGGCTTCCGCGCTTTCTGCTTCCGCGCAGGCGAAGCCCAGCGAATTGCCGATTGTCATGCACAGGCGGCGAATGCTCTGCTCGTCATCCACCACCAGTAAACGTGTTTTCAGTTCGTCGCTCATGGCTTCCCGAAGGTTTTCTCCACAACGGTCATCAATTGTTGCACGCGAAATGGTTTCTCGATGCACGGCGTGCCACTTTGTGCCAGGAACGCTTGCGTCTCGCTGTTAGCGGTGTCGCCGCTGATCAGGATGATGCGCGCGCAAAGTTCCGGGCGATTTTTTTGGATCCAGGCGTGTACTTCCGCGCCGTTCACGGCGCCCGGCATGCGAATGTCTGAAATTACACCCGAATATTTTCCGCCGCTCAGCATGTTCAACCCTTCGGCGCCGGACGCGGCATTGGCGACCGCGTATCCGTGGCGCTCGAGTGCGGCGCGCAGAAAAGCGGTCACCGAGGGCTCATCCTCAATGAGCAGGATGGGGACGGTTCCGGTGTGAGTCTGCGAATTCATCGGCCAGCCTCTTTTGCAAGCGCGGCGGCTACGCTGGCTTCATTCGCTACGGGGACGCGCACGACAAATGTGCTGCCGCGCTGGTCGGAATTGTTCCAGCACAAAATCTCGCCGCCGTGAGCCCGCACGATGCCGTAACAAATGCTCAAGCCAAGCCCCGTGCCTTTGCCGGCCTGCTTGGTCGTATAAAAGGGATCGAAGATGCGCTCCGGGTCCGCGATGCCAGTGCCGTTATCGGTCACGGCGACCTCAATCGAGTCGCCGCGCAGTCGTGTCCGGATAGCGATGCGACCGCGTTGCCCAGATTCCTGCACTGCGTCGTACGCGTTGTTGAGAATATTCAAAAAAACTTGCTGCAACTGCTGCGAATCACCGAGCGCCGGCGAGAGTTTCTCGTCAAATTCCTCTGCAACTTCCACGCCGTGACTCGCGAAATCATAGCTGCGGAGCTTAATTGTCTGCCTTAGCACGCTATTGACTTGCACGAGTTCGCGCTGGACGGGCCGCTGTCGCGCGAAACTCAGCAAATCTTGCACAATATCCTTGGTGCGCTGCGTTTCTCGCAAGATAATTTGTAAATCTTCGCGCGCGTTTTCCGGAACCTGCGGATTTTCCAGGAGCAAATCGGTGAAGCCAAGAATCGCGGCCAGCGGGTTATTCACTTCGTGGGCGACACCGGAAACCAGCCGGCCGATCGTCGCCATTTTTTCAGAGTGCGCCAGTTTGGCCTGTAGCAGCGCGGCGTCGGTGATGTCGGTCATCACTACGACCACGCTGTTCACCGTATTTTGTTCGTCGCGCATGGGACTCAAACTGATGGAGAAATGTCCCATCGAGGCATCGCTGCGCCGCACGCGCAGCTCCAGATTTTCCACTTGCTGGCCATGCGCCGTGGTTTCCAGCGCGGCTTCAAAATCGGTTCGATGCGAAGGCTCCACCCATTCGACAAGGCGATGGCCGATCAGTTCGTCTTCGCGATAACCCGCTTCGAAGCAGCGGCGATTCGCGTAGCTGATCAACCCAGCCGTATCCAACACCAGGATCATGCTTTGCGTGGTGTTCAAGATTTTCTGGTTGAAATCGCGTTCGCGCTGTAATTGCGATTGAAACGTTTTTTGTTCGGTCACATCCAGCATTAGCCCGCGAATCTGCGCGATATTTCCGCGCGCATCGCGCACCGCTGTGATGTTTTGCAGTGTGTGCAGCAGCGTTCCATCTTTGCGGCGCAGGGTCTCTTCATAATTGCGCAACACCCCGCGTTCCGCCAGCGCCAGCAAGAAACGCTCGCGGGCCGCCGCCGCGGGATACAAATGAGGGCCGACGTCGGCGCGCAGCAGTTCGTCGCGCGCGTCATACCCGAGCATGCGCACCATCGCATCATTTACATCGAGAAATCGTCCATCGGGCGTGGCGAAGAACAGGCCTTCCTGAATGCTGTCGAACAGTTCGCGATAACGCCGCTCCGCCTCGCGCCGGTCGGTAATGTCCTTCAAGACATGAATGGTGCGCGTGTCGTCGTCGTTGACACCCGGTGTGCGCGAGGTGGACACCAGAAAAATTCGCTCCGGCGATGCCACGACATATTCTTCCCGTGCCTGCTGCGTGTCGCGGCAGAACGGACACGGAAGATCGCTGCCGGTTTCCGCGATCTGCCGCAAGCTGCTCATCGCCTCGCCCACCAATGCTACGGGCGGCACTCCTAGATGCGAAGCCAGCGAGCGATTTGTTCGGACGACGCGCCACGAGCGATCGTGCACTACGATGTAGTCGCTGATGGCGTCGATATCCTCCACCCACTGGCGCTTCGAGCGTTCCAGTTGCGAAAATCGCCGAAAATTCTCGAGTGACAACGCTGCGTGGCTTGCTAGCGCCCGCAATAGCCGCTGCTCTGCTTCGCCCAGCGGCTTCTTTTCGCAGATCAGGCAAATCGCGCCCAGGCTCTCCGCATCGCTCGCAGTGATTGGAACGAAAACCGCCACCTTGCTCCGCTTCGTTTCGGTCACGCCGCCTGAGTCCGGCGCCAACGGCTGCATTTCAATTTCTTTGCCAAGCTCTCGCGCGTAGCGAACCAGCGAAGTGTGCTCGGCCGCGTCGGGGGAGTCTTTGGCGCGTGTGGTCTGATAGGAATCGGTCTCGCGCCCGCGAAAAACCATCACCGCGCACCAATGCGCTGAGAGCATGCGTGCCGCGCGCTCTGCAAATCGCTCCAGAAATCCCGGCAAGTGGCGGGATTGCGCCGCATCCACCGCAAGCTCCATCAATTCTTCGGCGTGATCGCCCAAAGCCGCCTTGGCGACGGCACCCGGGTTTCGGCGCGCCGTGGTTCGCGGCGTCTTTTGGATAGGCTTGGTTCTGGGCATTGTCCTATGGTCGCGCGCTCGCGTCTCAATTTGACGATTAGCACGCCCTTCTACGCTACCGGGCAATCTCAATGTGAGTCAATGACCCGTCGCGGCACTGTTGCCGAATCGTCCATCATGGCTGAGCGGAATACCGTCAACCCGTCTCAGCGTGAGACCCACACCGCTGCAATCCCCGTGCGCTGAGACAAACCCGCAGGTCAGTCAGAGCGAATGCCGCGCCCGCAGAAACCCGCTAACTCTCTTATTGCTTTGCGCTTAGGCTGAAATTCCTCCGGATCAAGCAAGCTGTTCCGTCACGCCAAATCGCTGGCAACCCACGTGCCTTCTCTAACGCTGGGGTATCCCATTCAGAGGAGGGGTGGTGTCGATGAGACCCAGGTGGATTCGGAAAATAGCCGTAGGCATGGCGCTGTCGTCGATCTTGGGAACGCACGCATTCGCGCAATCGTCCGGGACGGAAGAGAGCAAGCGCAAGGTCAAGAGTAAAGTCGCTCCCGCGTATCCGGAACTTGCCAAACGCATGAACGTCGTGGGCAAGGTCAAGATCGAGGTGATCATCACTCCCGACGGTCGTGTGAAGAGTACGCGCGCGCTGGGCGGCCATCCGCTGCTCGTGCAGTCTTGTATCGATGCGGTGAAGGAATGGAAGTTTGTGGCAGCACCGGAGGAAACCACCCAGGTTGTCGAATTTGAGTTTTCCGCGGCCAGTTAAGGTGGGACGGGAACGGCCTGGTTCGGTAGAGCGTTTGTTTGGGGAGCGGAGGTTTTTCGAGATGACGATAGGTAAGAAACTCTATCTTGGATTCGGATCGATACTGTCGATCCTATTGCTCTTGCTAGGCGTGAATCTGGTCGCCGGACTCAAGGAGAGTTCGGCGCGCAAGGAGGCCTCGACCGCTCTGGAAAGCGTGCGCGCCATTGAAGCCGTGCGCTATCAGATCATGCTCAACAGGCTGAACCTCAACAACTTTCTGCTCAGCGGTGATCCTCGCGACGAAGAAAAAGTCACGCGCGGACTTCAGGACGTCAACGAAATTATGAAACGGGGCGAATCTCAGGCAGGAAACGACCTCCACAGCGCTCTGATTCAAGTGGAGGGGACGGAAGCGAGCTGGGCCGACAATTTCGCTAAACCCCTTTTGGCCAAGCGGCACCAGGTCGATTCGGGGGATGCCACCGTTTCCGATCTCCAGATTTTTTATCTGCAAAAGGATCCCGCGTCCTGGCTCGTAAAGTCGTCTACGGTTCTTGACCAATCAAACGTGGACATCCAAAAGGCCCTTGACGATTCCAACAGGTCGGCCAAAACCGCCAGCAACGTCAGCATCGGCTTGACAACGGCGGGGACACTGTCGGCAGTACTAGCCGGGTTGTTTGTTGCCTTTTACACGGCGAAATCCATTACCGAGCCATTGACGCACTTGATCACAGTCGCGCGCGAAATCGGCGACTCCGGCGACCTTGACCAGAATATCGATATCCATCGCAACGACGAAATAGGCGCACTGGCCACTACATTTAACAATATGGTCGCGTACTTGAAGGAAATGGCTGGCGTCTCGATGGCTGTTGCCGAGGGCGACCTGAGCGTCGAAGTCGTTCCGCGCTCGAAGCGCGATACGCTGGGTAACGCGTTCTTGCGCATGTCGCACGGGCTTCAGGATTTGGTGCGTACGACGCGCGACTCTGCCAGCCAAGTCTCCGCAGGCTCGAACCAGGTTGCCGGCGCGGCCGACGAATCGGCCAAAGTTAGCGTGCAGGCGTCTTCCGCGATTGAAGAAGTCACCAGCACGATGCACGAGATGAGCATCAACGTGCAAAACGTCGTGAAAAATACCCAGGTGCAAGCCTCGAGCGTCGCGGAAACTTCCGCTTCCATCGATCAGATGGTGACGTCGATCAACCGCGTCGCGGATACCGCCAAGGTCTTGCTCGATATCGCCAATCGTTCCCGCGAAGAAGTCGTCAATGGCATCTCCACGATGGAGAAAGCCACGGACGGTCTTAATCGCACGAATCACGCCATTCAGTCCTCGGCGGAGATCATCAACGTTTTGGGCCATCGTGCGGATGACATCGGCAAAATTATCGAAGTCATTGATGATCTTGCCGAGCAGACCAATCTTTTGGCCTTGAACGCCGCGATCGAAGCCGCCCGCGCAGGAGAGCACGGGCTAGGTTTCGCCGTGGTTGCCGATGAGGTCCGCAAGCTCGCGGAGAAGTCTACTCAGTCCACAAAGGAAATCGCCGATCTCATTCAAAGTATCCAGCGCGAGGCGCGGCAAGCGGTCGAAAATATGGAGCGAAGCACGCGCATCGTTGAAGAAGGGCTGAGCCTCGGCAACGACCTCGGCTCGGCGCTGCACAAGATCTCCAACGTCGTCACGGAAGTCTATAAGTTTTCGCAGGAAATTGGCGCAGCTACCAACGAGCAATCTGTTGGCTCCTCGCAAATTGCGAAAGCCACGGGCCGCCTGACGGAAATAACGCAGGAAATCAATTCCGCTGTCGAGGAACAAGCCTCGGGAGCACAAGCCGTCGTGCGCGCGATGGACAAGATGCGCGAACTCGTGCAGCAATCTGCCTCCAGCTCCACCGAGCTTTCCGCCGCGGCCGAGCAGATGCTCAAGCTCTCCCGCAATCTTTTGGACAGCATGGACCGCTTTGTTCTCGAGCAACACGTTCCGCAACCGAACGGCCCGCGTCGCGAGCCCGGCGAAGGGCGCCGTAAGAAAGAATCGCGTCGAGAAAGAGAAATGGAATACGCCGAGGCGCGTCAGTAAGCGGACGGGACCGAGCGATGGAAAAAGACCTCCAAGTCGTCGGCTTTCGCATCGGAAATGAAACGTTTGGCGTGCGCATTGGCTCGGTACGCGAAATCGTTCGTGTCCCGGAGATCACCGCCGTCCCGAGCGCTCCGGAAACTGTCGAAGGCGTCATCAACCTGCGCGGAAAAATCATTCCGGTGATGGACTTGCGCAAGCGCTTCGGTCAAGCGGACATTCAACCCGACAAGAAAAATCGCATCCTGGTCGTCGAGTTGGATAACAAGCTGGTCGGCCTGATCGTCAACGCCGCCTCAGAAGTTTTGAAGCTCGCGCCTTCGGAAATCGAAGCGCCGGGATCTCTCTTCGCCGAAGGCGAGTCCGGCTACGTCACCGGTGTGGGCAAGCTCAAAGGCCGCCTCATCATTTTGTTGGATATTGCCAAACTGCTGCATCGTCCGGAG
>WNFK01013770.1_pt1 | contig 15387 bp, 17 predicted proteins | sample 5400281 | NCBI WGS metagenome assembly WNFK01 (sample SAMN13153350, study PRJNA577476) | soil metagenome | isolation source: 20 cm soil on Douglas fir-dominated hillslope | place: USA:California | collected 2013-09-17 | reverse complement strand
GTTGTAGCTGTGGACGCCCGATTGTGCCGCGGGACTCAGGCGCTGCGGCACGCTCCTCCCTGGCTGAGTGAAACTCGCCCGGTACAGGTAGCGCTGCGTCGGGTTGTCGGGCGATGCCGTGTAGTAGACCCAGCCGCCTACCGTGTCCACGCCGGTCACGCCGAGCACGTCGAACGCGCCGCTCGTCACGGCCCTCGGGGCGCCGCTCCCGGCGCGCGGGAACAGGTACAGGTGCGTCCAGCCGCTGCGCTCGGAGAGCCACAGGATATCGCGCCCGCCGTTGACGAAGCGCAGATCGTCGAACTGCTCGACCCACGCACTGTCCTGCTCGGTGAGGACGGTGCGGACCGCACCAGTCTGAGCGTCCGCGAGCATGACGTGGAGTGTGTTCTGTAAGCGATTCATGTGCTGGATCACCAGCTCCCGACTCCCGGCTCCTCCCCCCACGGACGGGGCCCATTCCATGCGCGCGATGTAGTTGTTGCGCGGGTCGCCGGGCACCGCGAGCCAACGCGTGGGACCGCCGGCCGCGCTCACGACCCCCACGCGCGCGGCGGAGTTCGTCTGCCCCGCCTTGGGGTACTGCACTAGGGCGTCGTGGGCGTACAGCGAGTCGGTCGTGTTGTAGAGTGGGAAATCGCGCACGCCCGTGGCATCGAGCTGCCAATACGCGATGGACTGTCCGTCGGGACTCCAGCGCCACCCATCCTGCAGCCCCAGCTCCTCCTCGTACACCCAGTCGAACGTCCCGTTGATCGTCGTGCGCGAGCCGTCGGTCGTGAGCTTCGTGATCCCACCGCTGGCGAGGTCTTCGGCGTAGAGGTTGTACTCGCCGTAGCGCACCCAGGCGACGCGTCCGCCCTCGGGTGAGAACTTCGCGAACATGAGCGTCGAGGATGGGCCGTCGCCGCCCAGCTTCTTCAATCTCCAGGTGGTCCGATCGAGCACCCAATAGTCACCGCGCGTGTTGGTGCGCCACACCTGCTGGGAACTGGTGAAGATCAGGAGGCGGTTGCCGTCGTCGGACCAGGAGTACTCTTCGATGTCGAGCGGCGCCGACGCACCCGGCGGCACCAGCCGCCCTGCGGGCACGAGGATCGTGCGCGCGCCACTCTGCGCGTCGTAGCGGACAATGTCCCGGCCTTCCCGCGTCTCGGCGCTGCGCTCGAGCGTCGTGTACGCGGCGCCATCGTTCAACCACGCCAGCGGTCCGAAGGAACCGCTGCGAAACTCGGGGCTCGCGTAGATGCGGTCCACGGTCAGGAGCGAATCAGAGGCAGCGGTGGGGGCAACGCGCTGGGCGGCGGCAATGCCGCCCAGCAGGGTGGCGAGCCCGCAGGCGAAAAACAGGCGACGCATCATCGGAAAACCCGAGTTGGGGATGTTATAAGCTACCCGGCCCCGTGCCGCGCGGTGGGCGGCGCATGAACTGGGGCTTCGGGAGCGCATCGAACTTTGTTTGCTGCGCCGGCGTCAACAAGTTGCGGATCGCGGCGAGCCACTGGTCCGCTTCAGCTTGATACCCTTCCATCTCGGTACGCACGCTGTCCATCTTCGCGCGCATCTCGGGCGTGGGCTCCTGCCCCGGGATGAAGCTGCCCTGCATTTGCTGGCGCAGGGCCAGGCGGCGAGCGGCGACGTCCTTCATCACGCCGTTCAGCGCGGTGTAGGGCTGCGCCACCTTGGGTTTCTGGTCGGCGCTGAGACCGACGGCCTGAGCGAGCGAATCGATCGTCATCCAGTGATCGGGAGGGGGCCCGAAACGCCGCTGGGCGCCCGTGGCCCCCGGGTCCTGGGCGAGAGCGGGAACCGTCAGGAGACTGAGGAAGAGTGCAGTCACAATCGGCCGACGCATAACGAGTGGCTCCGTAGAGGTCACTCGTTATACGCCTGACCCCTCATGGGCGTTACCGATCGGCGGCGGCCACGCCGCTGCTTCTGCAGCAACGATCTCCGTCGCACGTGCCCCAGGCAAGCTCATCGTGGTCGCTCCAAATCCACCGCGCCAGTGCCTGGCGGTAAGGTCCGGTCGCGTGGTAGTCGATCTCCAGATTACCGACCCGGGGCCGGATTCCCCGAGCGGAGGAGACAAAGACCGACACGCTGTCCCCGTGCCGCTTGCCGACCAACCAGTACACCGTGTCGCGCCCACTCAGGTTGAATTTCGGGTATGGGATGGTGTCGAGATTGATGATACGCGCGATCACGGCGCCGGCATCCCGGTCCGCCTCCGTGAGGTACGACGCCGCGCGATGGGGCTGAATCTTCACCCGAGGACCATAGCGACAGTCGCCCGGGCAAGTCGTCCCGAGCATGAGGCGTTGATCGTCGCCGACGCCGGGCAGCGTGTCGAACATCGTGTCGGCGCGTGCCGAGAGCGGGCGCATCCCCGCGAGCACCATGTTCACGGTGTCCGCCCGATCCTTGGCGGAGGCGAGACGCACGACCGCAGGCCGGACACGCGGCGGCGGCTCCTGGGCGCACGCCAGCACGGCCGACAAGGACAGCCCAGCCAACAGCATTGCCGCACCGGTCACGGTGGCACCGTGTCCATCGGTCCGCCTCATGGTAGGTCCCTCCCTTTGCTGGGTGAGTTCCAACTCAATCCTGTCGAGCCGATCCGGCTAGGGCGCGCATTCGCTGCAACAATGGTTCAAGGGGCGGATCGGACTTCGTCCACAGTTTGGTCACTGCACCTGCCCAGCGCGCGGCGGTGGCAGCATCACCTGCACGCGCGGCGAGATCTGCTCGGAGCGCCATCGAGCGAATGGCACACCCGAGCTGCTCCGGTCGATCGAGGAGATACGTGCCGAGGGTCGGCAGCGCCTGCAGTGAGAGATCGAGCAAGGCGTTCGCGGCCGCGGTATCGCCCAGCTGCAGGAGCACACGAGCTTCGCTGTACGTGCCGTCCATCGCGATGTCACCCGCCCGCGACCGCGCCCGGAACCCGGCCTGGCGCGCGAGCTCCGCCCGCACGGCGGCCGTATCGCCGTACACGACGTTCCATTGCATTTCGATGACGTAGTCACCGCCGGCGTCGGCTCGGTGCACGTCGCTGAGGCCCATCGTCTCGAAAGCGACGCCCATCGGGACATGCAACACCGCCTGCCGCAGCCGCTCCCGGCTCACCGGTCCCGCCCAGCTGCTGACGCGCTGATCCACGCGCGCCTTCAAAGCGCGCAGGCTCTCGGCGGGTGCGCCGAGGGACGCGTAGGCCAGCAGCGCGAGCCCCGCCTGTTTGACCGGCATGGGCGCGTCGGACACCTCTCGCCCGTCCCAGGTGATCGGCGTGTCAATCGGCGCCGAGAGCCGCAGCAGCCGAGCGGCATCGTAGACGCGGCCGGTGAGCACCGCGAGGCCCGCCAATCGCCGGGCGTCGAGCGGCGCGGGCTCGAGGGGCGCCGCCGCCAGCACGGAATCCGCGAGCGTGGCCGCGTCCGCGAACCGCTCGAGCTTGAACAAGAGACGCGCTGCGGCAACGGCGACGCGGAGTTGTTGCACGGGGTCATGGGTCAAGAGCCGCGCGTGCTGCACCGCCGCCAGCGCGGATCGTTCGGTCGAGGCTCCCCCGCCCGGCTCGATCTCCCCTGTGGTTTCGAGCACCAGCCCGAGGGCCTCGTGCGCATCGGCGCTCGCCGGGAACGCATCGATCCACGTGACGATCGTTTTCCGCAACTCTTCGCGGTTGTGCGCGATCGCCGCTTGCGTCGTCGCAGGACGAGAACCGCCTCGAGCGTTGAAGAAATCGGCGACCGGCCACGGCACGAAGGCCAACGTGTCGTGCTCGAGCGAGGGGAAGGCGGCGAAGAACAGCGTGTCCGAGGCCGGCGCGTATCCCGAGCGGTAGACGGACGTCTCGGTGAAGAAGAGGTCCGTGAGCCGTTGAATCGCGATCCCCGTGAACGCGCGATGCGCCGACGGCAGCAGCTCCAGAGCGCGGCGATACGCGGTGGCCGCCCCGCGGTAGCTCGCCCGGAACCGCCACTTGGAGGGACTCGCCGCGTCCGGCTCCACGAGCTTGTCCCGGCGCTGGCACTCTCCCAGCCCGAACCACGCGATGAAATCGGCCGGCTGCCGCGCGACGAGTTGCTGGTACGCGGCGCACGCCTGCGGAAACCGCCCGTCGGCGAGCAGCCCCAACGCCTTGGCGAGCGCGAGGTCGGTGACCCCCAGCTTGGCCGGGCTGCCGAGCGCCCGCGCGGTGTTGGTCCGCCAATCCGTGATAGGTTCGCCGCTCCACATCTGCGCATGAGCCAACCACAGGCTCGCTTGGGCGTACCCGGGATCCTGCTCCAAGGCCGTGTCGAACGCCCGCTCCGCGGCCCGGAGATCCCACCGCGCCAGCGCGTCGCGTCCATCGGCGTACGCGTAGAACGCCGCCAGCCGGTCGGTGCCCACGACGCCGGACCGAACGTTCTCGGAGCGCCCACCACCCAGCAGGATCGAGTCGGCTAACTCGCGAAACTTGGCTTCGAGGTCCTTGCCGTCCTTCGGAATCCGGACGCTGTAATCGCGCTGGCGTTTGCCGCCTCGGCGCAGGTCGTAGAGCGCCCCTGGCGAGGCGTTTCGCCTCGTCGAAGGTCATCGGGATCTCGCCCCGCCGCACCCGAGCGTCGTGCACCTGGAGCGGGTCGGCCAACCGTACGTCCGTCCAACGCCCGAACGCCTGCGATAACAGCAGCTCGCACTGGTCGCCGTTGACGAGGGCGGGCGCCGCTCCGCCCCGGTGCCCAAACGGCACCACCACGTACAGCGAAGCGTCCAATCCGGAGGCGAAGAGCTGTGGCAGCAACACCAGGGCCAGCGTCGCCACCGCTACGGCCGCGACGGCGAGCGCGGTTTGCCACCGCCGCCGCAGTCGCCGCACCAAGCGTTCCGCTGAGGCGGACGTGCCGGGGACCACCCGGAGCGCCGCCGCGAAGGCGCCCGCCGTGGCATACCGTTCGCTCGGCAACGCCGCGAGCGCGGTCTCGATGGCGAGCTCGATCTCGATCGGAATCTCCGGTCGCGCCCCCGTAACCGATGGCGGCCGCTCGGCGCGGTGCGCGCCCAGCACGCCGGTCGGCGTGCGGCCGGCGAACGGCGTCTGGCCCAGCAGCATTTCGTACAGCACGCAGCCCAGGCTGTAGATGTCGCTCCGACCATCTACCTCGTCCACGCCGCTGGCCTGCTCGGGACTCATGTACTCCACCGTCCCGATCGCGACACCCGTCCCCGTGACCCGGGCTTCGTCGGCGGCGCTGATAGCCCGCGCGATGCCGAAATCGCTCACGACGGGATGCCCCGCCTCGAGCAGGATGTTCTCGGGCTTGATGTCCCGGTGCACGATGTTCTGAGTGTGGGCGTACGCCAGGGCGTCGGCCACGTCGCAAGCGATCCGCATCAGCCGATGGCGCAGAGACTCGCCCTCGACGAACGGCATGACGTAGAAGAGCAAGCCGTCCGCGACGCCCGAATCGAACAGCGGCAGGATGTGGGGGTGGGTGAGACCGGCCGCCACCTTGATCTCGCGGAGGAAGCGGTCGGGGCCCAAGCTGGCGCCGAGCTCGGGCCGTAGCACCTTCACCGCCACCAGGCGTTCGTGGCGCAGGTCGCGGGCGAGGTGCACGATCGACATCCCGCCACGACCAATTTCGCGGTCGATGGTGTAACGGTCGGCCAGCGCTGCTTGGAGACGAGCGCGAAGATCGGACACGCGGGGCTAAGGATACGGTCGCGGTTGCGCTCCGCAACCCCTTGGCTTGAGCCGCTTTGCCGACTACTTTCCGGGGCTCCAATGGGGGACCTGACGCTGTCGCGCAGCCAGCTCTTGCTGCTCGCCGGGACGGCCAACCGGCCGCTCGCCGAGGAGATGGCTCAGCATTTGGGGCAGCCGCTGTGCGCGGTGACGATCCGGCGGTTCGCCGACGGCGAAATCTTCGTCAAGATCGACGAGAACGTGCGCGGGCGGGATGTCTTCATCATCCAGCCCACGAACCCGCCGGCGGAGAACTACCTGGAGCTGCTGCTCCTGATCGACGCGGCGAAGCGCGCGAGCGCCGCCCGCGTGACGGCGGTGCTCCCCTACTTCGGGTATGCACGGCAGGACCGGAAAGATCAGCCGCGCGTGGCGATCAGCGCCAAGCTGATGGCGAATGTGATCACGCACGCGGGCGCAGACCGCGTGCTCGGGATCGACTTTCATTCGCACCAGGTCCAGGGGTTCTTCGATATCCCGGTGGACCATCTGTACGCGGCGCCGGTGTTCGTGAACCACTACCGGACCAAGTCGCTGTCCGACCCGGTGGTCGTGGCGCCCGATGTCGGCTCGGCGAAGATGGCGCGCGGTTTCGCGAAGCGGCTCAACGCGTCGCTCGCCATCATCGACAAACGGCGCCCGTCGGCGAACGTCGCCGAAGTCGTGAACGTGGTCGGTGAAGTCGAGGGCAAGGACTGCCTCATCCCCGACGACATGATCGACACCGCGGGGACGATCACCGAAGCGGCGGCGGCGCTGAAGCGGCTCGGTGCGGGGCGGATCTTCGCGTTCGCGACGCATGCCCTGCTGTCGGGACCCGCGGTCGAGCGGTTGCGGGCGTCGCCGATCGAAGAAGTGACGGTCACGAACACGATCGGGCTGCCGGATGAGCGGAAGTGGGAGAAACTGAAGGTCCTGTCGGTCGCCGGCCTGATGGCGAAGGCCATCGGGTACGAGCATTCGAATCAGTCGGTCAGTGCCCTATTTGATTGAGTTGAGGAGACTATGGCGCAAACGGTGAGTCTCGCGGCCACGCCGCGGGAAAAAACGGGGAAGGGCGCGGCGCGGCAGGCCCGCTTCGCGAAAAAAGTGCCGGCCGTCATCTACGGACACGGGCGACCCGCCCAGCCGCTGATGGTGGACGCGCTGCTGCTCGAGCAGGCGCTTTCCGGCGTGGAGCCCGAGAGCACGCTCATCGAGCTCACCCTGGACGGCAAGAAGACCCGCGCGCTGATCCGCGAGATCCAGCGGCATCCCATCCGCCCCGACATCATCCACGTGGACTTCTACGAGATCCACTCGGGCGAGAAGATCACCCTCAAGGTGCCGGTGCACCTGGTCGGCGCGCCCGACGGCGTCCGCAACGGCGGCGGCGTGCTCGATCAAGTGACCCGCGAGGTCGAGATCGAGGTGCTCCCCGAGCACATTCCCGACCGCGTCGAGCTGGACGTGACGGCCCTGAAGATTGGTGACTCGCTGCACGTGCGCGACCTGACGATCACGAACGCGGCGATCCTCACCGGCGCCGATCTCACGATCGCGGTGGTGGTGCCGCCGCGCGCCGAGGAAGTGGTCGCGGCGACGCCCGAAGCCGCGGCGGAAGTCGCCGAACCCGAGCTGATCCGCAAGGTCCGCGAGGATGAAGAGGGCGAGGAAGGCGAAGGCGCGGCGCCCCCAGAGGGGAAAGAGGGGAAGGCCCCGAAGGCAGAGGAGAAGCCCAAGGGCAAGAAGGAGGAGTAGCGCTGCGCGCCGTCGTCGGGCTGGGCAATCCTGGCCCGGAATACGCGGCGACACGCCACAACGCGGGTTTCTGGCTGGCCGATGTGCTCGCCGCACACTGGGGCCTGCCCCCGTTCCGCCGCGCCGAGCGCGCGCGGGCAACCGAAGGCGAGGTGGCGGGCGTCCCGGTTCGCCTCCTGAAGCCCACCACCTACATGAATCGCAGCGGCGCCGCCCTGGCGTCGTTGCGCGCGGACCCCGCCTTCAATCCGGCGAAGGACCTCCTGATTCTCGTGGACGATTTCGCGATTCCCTCGGGCACCTTTCGCCTGCGCCCCGAAGGCTCCTCCAGCCATAACGGGCTGAAGAGCATCGAAGGCGCGCTGCAGTCGCAGGCGTTCGCCCGCCTGCGCGTCGGCGTCGGACCGCTCCCCGAAGGCACCGGCGACTGGTCCGAGTACGTCCTGGCGCCGTTTGATCCGGAGCAGGTGGAGCAGATCGAGGCCCTTCAGCCCCAATTGGTGGACGCCGTCGAGCGCTGGTTGCGCGAGTAATGCTGCGGCTCGGCATCGTCGGACTCCCCAACGTCGGCAAATCGACCCTCTTCAACGCGCTGACGTCGTCGCAGGCCGCCGCGGCCGAGAATTATCCGTTCTGTACCGTCGAGCCCAACGTCGGCGTGGCCCTCGTCCCCGATCCACGGCTCGAGCGGCTCAATGAGATCGTCAAGCCGAAGAAAAAGGTGGGAGCGGTCGTCGAGTTCGTGGACATCGCGGGGCTCGTGAAGGGGGCCTCCCAGGGCGAAGGCCTCGGCAACCAGTTCCTGTCGCACATCCGCGAAGTGGACGCCGTCGTCCACGTGATCCGCTGCTTCGACGACCCCGATGTGGTGCACGTCATGGGCCCCGTGGATCCCGTGCGCGACCACGACGTCATCACCAGCGAGCTGGCCCTTGCCGATCTCGCGGTGGTGGAGCGCCGCCTCGAGAAGACCCGCAAGTCGGCGCGCGCCGGCGACAAGGAGGCCCAGGCGGAGCTGATCGTCCTCGAACGGGTCATGACGGAGCTCAACGCGGGGCGCGGCGCGCGCGAGGCGGGTGAAGGCGACGACGCCGTCAAATTCCTGCGGCAGCTCGGCCTCCTCACCGCCAAGCCGATTCTCTACGCCGCCAACGTCAATGAGGACGACCTGGCCGCGGGCGGTGGCCAATGGATCAGCAAACTCAAGACGGCGGTCCAGACGCATCACGAAGAAGCGGAGATCGTCCCCTTCTCCGCCAAGTTCGAGGCGGAGCTGGGCGAGCTGGGGGGAGAAGAAAGGAAGGAGTACCTGGCGACCGCGGGCGTGAGCGAGCCGGGGCTCGACCGTCTGATCCACGCGGGCTACCGGCTACTCGGCCTGCAGACCTTCTTCACGGTGGGCGAGACCGAGGTGCGCGCCTGGACCATGCACCGTGGCGATACGGCCTTCGACGCCGCGGGCGAGATCCACTCGGACTTTCAGCGCGGCTTCATCCGGGCGGAGACGGTGGGGTTCGACGAGTTCGTGAAGGCCGGCTCGTACAAGGTCGCGCGCGAGCAGGGGCTCGTGCGCAGTGAGGGGCGCGACTACGTCGTGAAGGACGGCGACATCTTGTTATTCAGGTTCAACGTCTAACCGCTACGGGTCGATGTCCCACATCGACCGCCAATCCTTCTCCCAGACGACGACCGACCCGCAGCGCGGCGCGACGAACGCGGCGCCGAAGGTGCCGCTCTCCGCCAGCCGGCCCCGATTGCTGGCGCTGAATTCCGACGGTGTGGAGAGCGGGCTGCGATACACCTCAACGCCCGCGATATCGCGCGGATCGATCGACTCCGCATTCTCCGGGAAGGTCGCGACGCCGTTGACGTAGAGCGCCATCAAACAGCGCTGCCCGCGGGCGAATGTCATCGGCCCGCATCCCGCGCCCACGCACCCGTACGAGACCCCCGCCCCCGCGATCAGATTCTGCAACGTTTCCGGGTTGCGGCGCGCAATGTCGTCCGCCGTGTAGAACCGGCCGAAGGCATACCGGCGCCGCGCGAAGAACCCGGCCATCCCCCAGCGCGTGTCCATGCCGCCGGCCTGCACGACGATCGGCGCGAGATCGACCGCTGCCACGTCGAGGATGACGGCCAGGCGCTTGGTCTTCGCCGCGCGCAGGACGGTGTTGTACTGCTGCGTGCGGCCGTCGCGGTGCGCGATGCGGATCGTTTGCATTCCCGCGGGAAGCCCCGCGAGCGCGAACCGTCCGGCGGAATCGGTTACGGTGAACGCCCGCGCCGCCGGCACGGCGACGAGCACATCACGGAGCGGTTTGCCGTCGAAGACCGAGGTGACCGTCCCGACGAGCTGGGCAGAGTCTCGGGGCGCCTGCGCCAGGACAGGGGTTGCGAACAACAGGAGCGAGAAGATGCGGGTGGTGATGCGCGAGCGCGTCATAAGGTGCTCCGCGGACTGGATGTCCCGTCTCGTACTGCCAGATTTGTGCCCCGTTCCGGTGGCGTCTACCGCGTCCAGATCAAAACCGCGCCGCACGACCGCGAACTGCCGGACTCGCCTTGCCACACCGAGCCGCCGGGACCGAGCGGCGTCGCGTGCACCAGGCCATACGGGGGATTGCCGCGGTATACCTCGACCGCGGCGACGTCCGCCACCTTGATCCGGTCGTACTCCTCCTCCTGCAACGGCATATCGTCCACGCTGACGGGGACGACGCACGGCCGGCCGCGGCTGCCGACCCGCACCGGCCGACACCCCTGGAAACACTGCGTCGTGATCCGCTCCAGGGCGAGGAGGCTGCTGATGTGGAGCGGCTTCAAGCGCTCGATCTCTTCGCGGGTAAAGAAGTGCGCGAAGCCGCGGTATTTCTCCTGACGCGCGAAAAAGCCGCCGAGATCCCGCCACTGATCGGGATACTGCGCTTCCACCACCACGGGCGCCAGATCGTCGACGGTCGCGTCGAGCAGCACGGCGATCTTCATGGTGTTCCTGCTCAGCAGGGTGAACGCGTACTCCTCGGTGACCCGCCCGTCAAACGAGACGCGGATCTTTTGCACGCCCGGTTGCAGCCCGTCGATGAAGAACGCTCCCGTCATATTGGTGACGACGAACTTGCGGGCGGCCGGGACGGCGACCATCACGCCGGCCAACGGCCGCCCGTCGAATCCGGAGATGGCGTTGCCGCGGATGTGCGCGCTGGTGTCGCTCTGCGCGCTGAGCGGAGCAGCGCAGGCGACCGCTGCCGCGAGGAAGGACGCCGCGTGCATCAGTTCTTCGTCCAGATGAGGACGGCACCGCAGTCGGCCGACCAGCGCGAAAACTCCGCCGGCGTATCGGCGCCCTGGTGGTACACCTCGATGCCCAGGACGTCGGTGGGCGGGATGTTGTCGATGTCGTAGGCCTCGACTCTCAGGCCATCCAAGAACACCGGGACCGCACAGCGCCGGCCCGACGCGTAGCGGGCGGGGTAGCACGCCGTGCGCACACAGCGCATCGTGATCCCGCTGGCGGTCAGCATGGCGCTCAGGTTTGCCGGCTTGCGCCGTTCGATATCCTCGCCGGTGACGAACCGGCCGAATCCCTTGTGGCGCCGCTGGTAGAAACCCGCCAGGCTCAAGACCGCCTCACTCGACGTCGCTTCGACGACGATCGGCGCCAGCTCCACGCTCCCCACATCGAGCAGAATGGCCAATTCGAGGACCTGCCCGGCCCGCACGGCGATCTGGTAGTCCTCCGAGACGCGATCGTGCCACGCGAGGCGCAGCGTGTGGCGTCCGGGGGGAATTCGCTCGATCGAGAACGCGCCGGTGGAATCGGTGACCTGGAACCCCCCGGTGCTCTTCACCGAGACCATCACATCCGCGAGCGGCCGGCCGTTCTTCGACCCGCTCACGGTGCCGGTGACGCGCGCCAAGGTGTCCTGCTGGGCCGCCGCGGCCGCCAAGGCGGCTGCGACGACCAGGGCGAGGGCCATGCTCCAATATAGCCTTCCCCCCCCTTCCACCGCCCTTTATGTTTCGCGCTCACATATCCCCTACTCGGCGCGGCACCTGCGCCGGGTCGCTCATGACCCAAGGGAGGTGGCATGACTCGTCGGTACGAGACGGTCTACATCTTTGATAGCGCGCTGGACGAACCAGCGATCACCGAAAAGCTCACGCGCTTCCACGCCCTCCTGACCAAGGACGGCAAGGGCACGGTCACAAACGTGTCCCACTGGGGCAAGCGCACCATGACGTTCAAGATCAAGAAGAAAGACACGGGCTACTACGTGGTGGCGCAGTTCGACGCCACCGGCGACGTGCTCCCCGAGTACGAGCGCGCTGTGAAGTTGGACGAGGGCGTGCTGCGCTACCTCGTCGTGCAGGCGGCGCGCGAGCAGCCCAAGCCCGTCGTCGCCGCCGTCATCGCCGCCCCTGAAGAAGCAGAAGAGATCGAGGAGGAGGAAGCATGAGGCGCCCCGCCAAGACCTGTCCCGTGTGCGAGTCCGGCGCGCGCGTGCTCGACTACAAGGATGACCGCACGTTGGGCCGCTTCCTCACCGAGCGCGGGAAGATTCTGCCGAGCCGCCTGTCTGGGATGTGCGCGCGGCACCAGCGCCAGCTCGCGACCGCCATCAAGCGGGCGCGCCAGCTCGCGCTGATTCCCTACATCAAGGGGCACACCGCGTAGCATGCCAGCGCCGGGAGGCCCGTCCCGGTGGCGCCTGTTCGTGGGTGTCATCGCGTTCGCCATTTGGGCGCCTCCGAGCCTCGCGGGGCTGCCATGCGCCGCGCTGCTCGCGGCCGCGCCCGACCGCTCCCCGCGCACTCGCCTCGCCGCCGCCCTGCTCGGCGCGACGAGCATCGCCTTGCTGACACTCGCCGGCGGACGCCTGGCGGCGGCGATCGCTGCCTACACGTTGCTCGTGACCGCGGCCTTCGTCGCCGGTGCGGTGCTCGCCCCGGCCGCCTTCCTACGGCAGGCGCTCCGCGCCATCTGTTTCGCCGGCGTCGGCACCGCGGTGCTGGTGCAGCTCGTGTGGGGACGTGGCGCGTGGGGGGCGCTCGCCTGGGACGCGACGCGTGAAGCGGGATTGACGATGCGGCTGGTCGTGGAGGTCCAGCCGGACGCCTTCAGCCTGTACGAGCCCGTCGTGCGATTCATCAGCTCCACGGCGCCCGGAATGTTGGCGCTGCAATCCCTCGCGGGTCTCGCGCTCGCGTGGCAGTGGCACGGGCATCTCACGCCGCAGCCGCTCGGCGCGCCGCTCGCACCGTTCCGGGAGTTCCGCATCGGCGACGCCTGGGTATGGGGCGTGGTCGCGTGGCTCGGCCTGCTCATCGCACCGGTCTCCGGTGTCTTGAAGCTCGCCGGCGTCAACCTGGGATTCGTGCTCGGCGCCCTGTACGTGCTGCGCGGCACGGCGATCGTCGTGAGCTTCGCGCAGGCGCTTGGCGTCTCGGCCGTCGCCCTCGTGATCGCCGGGGGCGTAGCGGCCGCACTCGCGGCGCCCCTGTTGTTTCTCCTCCCCGGCCTCTGCACGCTGGGGATCACCGATACGTGGTACCAATACCGGCGCCGCCTCGCGGCGCGCCGGCCCAACGCAACGTGAGGACGGCGATGGAGATCATTCTACGCGAAGACGTGCAGCACCTCGGCAAAGCCGGCGAAGTCGTCAAGGTCAAGGACGGCTACGCGCGCAACTTCCTGCTCCCGCAGGGCAAGGCGTATCCCGCCACCGACGCTAATAAGAAGAAGATCGCCTACGAGGCCGACCGGCTCGCCAAGCAGCGCGCGACCGAGAAGGCCGCCGCCGAAACCGAGGCGACTCGTCTCACCGGCGTCTCACTGTCCTTCCCCGCCAAGGTCGGCGAAGAGGACAAGCTGTACGGCTCGGTGACCGCCAGCGACATCCAGCGCAAGCTCGAGGAGCTGGGGATCCACGTCGACAAGCGCAAGATCGACCTGCCCGAGCCGATTCGCGCGCTCGGCGAGTTCCGAGTGGGCATCAAGATCCACCCCGACGTGCGGCCCGAAATCGTGATCACGGTGGTCAAGGAGTAGCGCCTGAGCATCCAGTACGTCGACGGTTCGCGGTTCCGGCGGTCGCTGCTCGCGGCGGCCGACTGGGTGGCCGCGGGGCGCGACGAGCTGAATCGCTTGAACGTCTTCCCCGTCCCCGACGGCGACACCGGGACGAACATGTGCCTCACCCTGCGCGCCGTCGCGCAGGCGCTGCGCGCCTTCGATGGCGACGTCGCCTCACTCCCCCTGCCCCGCGTCACCGAAGCCATGGCCCAGGCGAGCGTGCGCGGGGCGCGCGGCAACTCCGGCATGATGCTCTCCCAGTTTCTGCTCGGTTTTCAAGAAGGATTGGGACCGCAGCTCCGCGCCCGCGCCGTCGACCTCGCCCGGGCGATCCGCACCGGTTTCGACCGCCTGCAAGCATCGCTCGACGAACCGGTCGAAGGCACGATTCTCACCGTCGCGCGCGAAGCCGCCGACGAAGCGGGGCTGGCCCACGCCGAGCCCGACCTCCGCGTCTTCATGGTGCGCCTCGTTCGCCGGGCCGAAGCGGCCCTGGCCCGCACGCCCGAGTTGCTCGCCACGCTCAAGGCCGCAGGAGTCGTCGACGCCGGCGCGAAAGGGTTCGTCCGCTTCCTCGAGGGCGTGAAGCGCCTGATCGAGGACGGACACGTCGCCGAAGGCGCCGTGGACCGGTGGACGCCCAATGCCGCCGCCCTGGCCGAGGTCGCCGCCGACCGCGATTACCGCTTCTGCACCGAGCTGATGGTGCGCGGCACCTCACTGCCGCCGGCCGCGGAGGTGCGGCGCGCCCTGCGCGCATTCGGTGCGTCGATCGTCGTCCTCCAGAGCGGGGACCTGCTCAAGGCGCACGTGCACACCGACACCCCCGAGGCGGTGTTCCAGGTCGGCGCCGGGTGGGGGACCGTCGAATACACCAAGGCCGACGACATGCGGGCGCAGCATCAGGCGCTCCGGACGCGCCGCCCCATCGCCTTCTTGAGCGACACGGCGTGTGACCTTCCCGACGAGCTGGTGGTCCAGTACGACATCGGCCTCGTCCCCACGCAGCTCATCGTCGACGAGCGGGCCTACCGCGACCGGCTGGAGCTGACCTCGACGGAATTCTTCGCGCGGCTGCGCGCCGGCCTCGATGCCACGACCTCGCAGCCGACGCCGCAGGCCTTCACCGACGGCTACGCCGACGCGGCGCGCGCGGCGGACCACGTGATCGCCGTCGTCGTATCGCGCGCGCTCTCGGGGACCTGCGCCAATGCCGAGGCTGCCGCCCGCCGTTTTAACGGCGGCCGGGTGACCGTCGTCAACAGCCGCAGTGCCTCCCTGGGCGAGGGGATGCTCGTCCTCCGGGGGATCGAGCTGGCCGCGGCGGGGTGGGCGCCGGAAACGATCGCGCGCGAGCTGGAACGGGTCCGCAGCCAGTCGGGCGGGTTTTTCACGGTCGACAACTTCGACCGCCTCGTGCGCTCGGGCCGAGTGGGCCGGGGACGAGCCTGGCTCGGCACCAAGTTGAACCTCAAGCCGGTGATGGTCGTTACTCGGGATGGTGCCATCGAGCCGGCCGCGCGGGTGCGCGGGGCCGCGGCGGCGCGGCGCCGCATCCTGGACCTCTTGGGTCGAGCATTGGAGACCAAGCCGCGCGAGTTGCGGCTCGGTGTCGTGCACGGCGACATCCCCGACTTCGCCGAAGGGCTGCGGGCCGAGCTGGTCGCGCACTACCGGCCGAAGCAGTGCCTCGTCGCGCCGATCACCCCGGTGATCGCGGCGCACGCCGGCGTCGGTGCGTGGGGGGTTTTCTATCAGGTCGAGGACGGAACAAACGGATGACGCGCGCGCTATGACTAGCCGGGGACGCTCCCGTCCTGCCGGCAGCGCGCCGGCG
>WNFK01173884.1_pt1 | contig 15411 bp, 16 predicted proteins | sample 5400281 | NCBI WGS metagenome assembly WNFK01 (sample SAMN13153350, study PRJNA577476) | soil metagenome | isolation source: 20 cm soil on Douglas fir-dominated hillslope | place: USA:California | collected 2013-09-17 | reverse complement strand
AACGAGGAGTTGGCGAAGTCGTAGAGCGTCCACGCCACGATGGCCCGCACGTTCACGGCGCGGCTCCGTCGAGCACCCGCCCCGGCACCTGCCGCAGCAGCTCCTGGAACTCGGCCATGATGGCGCGGCGTCGCTCGAGGAGGTGGGAGCGGAGATCACGATCCATGAGCACGGTGACGAGCCCGCGCGTGTCGCGCCGCACCCGATCGAGGCGCTGCGTCCAGGACAGCGCGAAGAAGCCCGTAGGCAGGAGGGAGAACACGAAGACGGCGAGAACCGCGCCGCCTCCCAGCCGCCAGATCAGCCATCCCTCGAGTACCCAGCACACCGGATAGACCACCAGCCCCACCGCCACCTTGTACGTCGACTCCACATCGGCTTCCGGGTCCATGCCGCGCACCACCAGCGCGGTGAGCCCGTAGGGCACGATGTGGTTCACCACACCCCACAGGGCGAGGGGCAGTCCGAGCACGAGGGCCAGGCCTTGGCGCAGGGCGTAGCGGAGGACGGCGCGCAGCTGATACCCCTGCGAGAGGTCGCGGTCGGTCAGCCCCGTCCCTTCGAGCTCGCCCACGTACCGCTCCAGACGCTGGCGCAGCGCGGACAGCCGTGCCGGCTCGAAGGCGGCGAGATACGCGTGAGCGCGCGCCGCGCGCTGCCGCCAGGTGGTGCGGGCCAAGGGGTCGGCGGCGACCTCCGGCGCCTCCTCGCGCCAGATCGCCTCGGCGGCGAGAACGAGATCGAGGGTGTGCCGGTCGCGCGCTTCCACGATCAAGCGGCGCAGCGCCGCGTCCAGGCGCGCGGTGAGCCGTCGCACCGTCTCGTCCCCCTCGGGCCGCGCTTCGAAATCCTCGGTGGGAACCGGCTCGCCGATCAGCACCACCGCCGATCCCACCTTGAACGTGCCCGGCTCGTGGAACATGAGTCCCACGGGCAAGAGGGTGGCGCGCGGCCCGGAGCCGCCGCTTCCCCCGCCGCTCCCAAGGACGAGGCGCGCCGCGCCCGTGCGAAGCGGCATGAGCGCGGGCTCGGGCTGGCTCACGCCTTCGGGAAAGATCAGGAGCGCCTCGCCCTCGGCGAGGGCCCGGTGGGCGGCGCCGAACATGGCTTCGTTGTCCACCGGCCCCCTGCCCTCATCCTGGCGCCGGTGCACGGGAATGGCTCCGGCCAGTCGGGCGAACTGGCCGATGAGCGGATAGCGGAAGAGCGGAGCCTTGGCGATGGGACGGAGCCGCCGGGGCAGCGTGGCGGCGAGGAGAAGGCCGTCCATGAGCCCCTGCTGGTGATTGGCGGCCACCACGAGCGAACCCGTGGCCGGCACACGCTCGCGCCCGATCACCTCGACACGACGGTAGAAGAGGCCGGCGAGGAAGCGCGCGAGGAGCCGGAAGAGCCGATAGCTCGGGGGCTCAGCCAAGAGGAGAGAGGCTGGTATCGCCCGCGCTCACGTGACGCGGGGCGGAGCCACGTGCTCCCGTCGGGCCGGCCGACCCGGGAAAGGCCCCGCGCCTACGGGAAAGTCGAAGGTCTCCATGCTCGCGCCTTCCACACCTGCTGCCACCAGCTTGGGAATATCCAGCCGGGCCTCCATGGCCGCGATCTCCTCTTGGGCGAGCCGGGTCCCCGGATGGGCGGGAACGAAGAGGGTGCAGCAGTCCGCGTCGGGCTCGTTGGAGATCTCGAGAGTGGTGAGGCGCCGCGCCTGGTCCGTGATCTCGAGCTTGTCCATGCCGATGAGGGGGCGCAGGATGGGCAGCTCGGCCGCCTCGTCGATGCGCGCCATGTTGTGAAGGGTCTGGGAGGCCACCTGGCCCAGGCTCTCTCCCGTCACGAGGGCGAGGGCGCCCGACTGTCGGGCGAGGGCCTGGGCGATGCGCACCATGAGCCGGCGATACACGACCACGCGGGCCATGGGGCTGACGGAGAGCACGACCTCGCGCTGGATCTCGCCGAAGGGCACGAGGTAGAGGCGGGAGAAGTACTGCCACTGGGTCAGGCGCCCCACGAGCTCGCGCACCTTGCCGATCGACGTATCCGGAAGATAGGGCACGCTGTGAAAATGCACGAAGAGGACGCGGCAGCCGCGCTTCATCATGCGCCACGCGGCCACCGGCGAGTCGATGCCCCCCGAGATGAGCGCGGTCACCGTCCCCCCCGAGCCCACGGGCAGACCCCCCGGCCCCGGGCGCCGGTCGGGATAGACGAAGGCCTCGTGGGGCAGCACCTCCACGTGGATCTCCAGCGCGGCGTGGTGGAGATCCACCCGGGCCTCGGGGCGCCGGCGCTGCACGTGGGCGCCCAGCTCGCGGTTGAGCTCGGTCGAGGTCATGGGGAAGGTCTTGAAGGCCCGGCGCGCCGTGATGCGGAACGACGCGAAGGTCTGCCCCTCGATGACGTGGTCCACCGCGCGGGTGAGCGCCTCCATCGACGAGCCCGTGCGCACGGCGAGGGCGGTGTTGGCGATGCCGCACACGCGATCGAGCCGCTCGCGCACCGTCTCGGGCTTCGGGTGACCGGCCAGGTCGAGCACGATGCGCCCGGGAAGCTGATGCACGGGAGCGGGCCCCAGATCGCCCACCGCCCGCGCGAGATTCTCCTGGAGCCGGCGGAGAAAGAGCGGGCGGTTGCCGCGTTTGAGGCTGATCTCGTGGTAGTGGACGATGACGCAGGGCCGGAGAGCGTGCTCGCTCACGCGTCGGGCTCCGGGGCGCGCGGATGCTTGGGGCGCCGCCGGTAGGTGGTCTTCGGCACTTCCACCTTGGGTGGCTTGCGCGGCATGGGCTTGCGAACGGTGGCGTGAACCGGCTTCTTGCGCTTCACCGAGTCAGTATATGCCACCCGGGAAGGTGCTGATGCCTGCGGGACGTCCCGCCACCCGGTACATCTTCACCCCGCCCCACGCGCTGGGCGCGACCCCGTCGTGGAGGGCCCAGCTCCGGCCCCGCACGGTATCCGCGGCGGCGGGAAGGCGGAAGGGCGACGAGCTGTCGAGCCCCGCGGCGAGCGGGCCATCCACGGCGAAGCCGTCGTGGATCGCTTCCATCACCTCGCGGCCGAGGAGATAGCCGCAGCCGTGGCGCTCGTAGAGGATGGCCGAGTGATAGAAGAGCGGCTCGATCAGGTAGAGCTCCGTGCCCATGAGCCGGCAGAACCCATCCATGGCCTCCAATACCTTGGGGAGCATGGTGAGGCCGCGCCTCACCTGCCCGGGGGCGAGCCCGTCACTCCGGGCGCGGATCTCCTCGTCCACGTTGCGCGACACGGTACCGAAGAGGGTGTCGCGCCCTTCGTGGTCGCGGTCGATGCCGTAGCGCGCGGCCCGCGGGTTGGTGATCTGCACGAAGGCGAGGGCGGGCACCGAGCGGGCCGACATCTCGACGTCCACGAGGAGGGCGGGATCGCGGTCCTCGGTGGAAGAGCGCACCTCCACCCGCGCCCACGGCTTGTCGGCGGGCGCGGTGATGCGGACGAGCCGCGTGCCCTCGGGACCCTTGAGGGTCTGGGGATCGATGGCGAAGCGGGTGAGCAGGTCGTCGGGGACGAGGCGCGCGTACAGTCCTTCCGCCATCTCCCGCGGGAGCTGGTTGATCTCCTGGATCGAGGACACCCCGACGCCGTCCGCCCGCGCGTCCACCCTAGCGACTCGCCTCCGCGGTTGCCAAGGCGCGCGCGCGCGCCAGCTCCTCGGGCGTGTTCACGTTGGAGAACACCACCGCGGGGTCGGCGAGCCTCGCCACGTCTTCCTCGGCGATGGTGAGCACCCGCACCTCGTCGAAGAAGCCGGTGATCTTGAGCTGGCCGGCCCGGAGCCGCCGCTCCATGGGGGCGAGGCAGGCGCGCGCGTAGCAGGCGTGGAGCGTCTCGTAGTGCGGCCCCGTGCGCGGCACCACCACGTCGGCCTCGTGGGCGCGCGCGGTGACGAGGCGGGCCACCGCCGCGGACAGAAACGGCATGTCGCAGGCCACGGTGAAGGCCGCCTCTCCCGGCGCGGCCTCCAGACCAGAATAGATCCCGCCGAGCGAGCCGCTGTCGGGAAAGACATCGCGCACCATGGCGAGGCCCATCCACGCGTAGAGCTCCGGGGTGTTGGTGACGAGGAGGAGATCGTCGGTCACCTGTCCCAGGACGTCGGCGACACGCTCGATGATGCGGCGCCCGCCCACCTCCAACAGGGCCTTGGGCTCACCCCCCATGCGCGTGCTTCGACCGCCCGCCTGGATCACCCCGGTGAGCTTCACGTGGGCTCGACGGCCCGGCGGCCGATGTCGCGCCTGAACTGCATGCCCGGGAAGCGTATGCGCTCCACGCCGGCATAGGCGGCGACGAGAGCGGAGCGGACGTCTGCGCCGTGAGCCTGCACGCCGAGCACCCGGCCCCCCGCGGTGACCAGGCGCTCGTCCCGCCTGGCCGTGCCGGCGTGGAAGACATTGACGCCCCCGGGCAAGCCGCCCTCGGCGTCGAGCCCGATGATCTCGTCTCCGCTTCGCACCGTGCCCGGATAGCCAGGGGACGCGAGGACGACGCACACCGATGACCCGGAGCGCCAGCGGAGGGACGCGGGAAGCCCGCGCCCGTGGGCCGCCGCCTCGAGGATGGGAAGGATGTCCTCGTCGAGAAGGGGCAGGATGGTCTGGCATTCCGGATCGCCGAAGCGGCAGTTGAACTCGACCACGCGCGGCCCGTCCTTGGTGATCATGATCTGGACGAACAGTACGCCGGCATAGGGCGCGCCCTCTCTCGCCATGGCCGCGAACACGGGGGCGGCGATCTCCTCCATCACTCTCCGGCTGAGCGCCTCGTCCATGGCGGGCACGGGAGAGTACGCGCCCATGCCGCCCGTCATCGGGCCACGGTCGTCGTCGAATATGGTCTTATGATCCTGGGCGGGCACCAGAGGCAGGACGCTCGTCCCGTCGGAGATCACGAAGCACGAAGCCTCCTCGCCTTCCATGAACTCCTCGATGACTATGCGACGCCCCGCCGCACCGAACGCCCCCTCCTCGAGGCAGATCCGCACCGCGCCGTCCGCTTCCTCAAAGGTGCGGCAAATGATGGCGCCCTTACCGGCGGCGAGCCCGTCCGCCTTCACGACCAGGGGCACCCCGAGCTCCCGGCAGTAGCGCCGCGCGGCGGCGGCATCCTCGAAGGTTTCGAAGCGCGCGGTGGGAATGCCATAGCGCGCCATCAGGCTCTTGGAGTAGACCTTGGAGCTCTCGAGGCGCGCCGCCGCCTGGCTGCAGCCGAAGACCGCAATCCCAGCCTCGCGGAGACGATCGCTCAGGCCGAGGGAGAGCGGCACCTCCGGCCCGACTACCACGAGGTCGATCCGCTCGCGCCCCGCGAGAGCGACCATCTCGTCCACCGCCGTGTCCTTGATGGCCACGCACCGGGCGTGGCGCGCGATGCCCGGATTGCCCGGAGCGGCCACGAGATGCGTGAGGCGCGGGCTCTGGGCGATCTTCCACCCCAGCGCGTGCTCACGGCCGCCTCCGCCCACCAGGAGCACTCTCACGGGCCGGCCTCGGGCTTGTCGTCGGCGTCGTCGGCGGCCACTCCGGTCTCTTCAAGGTGCGAGCGTGCGATGCGCGCCCAGGGACTGCCCAGATCGAGCTCGAGATACCGGCGCCAGTGGATGGCCGCCGTCTCGCCCTGGCCCGCCTTGCCGAGCACGCCGGCCAAGTTGAAGTGGGCGTCGGCATAGTCCGGCTCCATCTCCAGGGCGCGGCGGTACCAGCCGATGGCGCTTCCCAGATCACTCAGGTCCTCGTGGAGCGAGCCCAGGTTGAACGCGGCCTGGCAGCAGGAGTCGTCGGCGCCGAGGGCGGCCCGATAGCAGGCCTGGGCCCGCTCGTAGCGCCCCATGCGGTGCTGGAGCAGTCCCAGGTTGTTCCAGGCCGCGGCATAGCTGGGATCGATCTCGACCACGCGCTCGTAGGCCTCCACCGCCGCTTCCCAGCGCTCGGGCTCGCCGTCCCACGCCGAGGCGCGCGCGAACCAGATCTCGGCCGCGTCGGTAGGGGGGATGAGGGGACGCACCATGCCCATGAGGAACGACTCGCGCGTCTCCTTCTCGAGGGTGACCCCGTCGAAATCGAGGAAGGTCTGGCCGGTGCGCGGATCGAGGCGGAGCCGGTCCTGCTCGACCACGATACGCTGGTCCTGCACGACCAGGCGTAGCTCGGCGAGGGGGGCCTCCGCGTCGGGGGCGAGGCGCCGCGCGCCGTCGAGGGCCTCGCGCACCTGGCGCACGGTGGCGCCTCCCTCGAGGAGCGCGGAGGCGACCCGCGCGGCCACGAGCTCCCGGAAGCGATAGCCGGTGGTGTCGCTCCGCAGGAGTCCCAGCCGCTTGAGCTGGGCCGCCCGCTTGGGCGTAAGCCTCAAGAGCCGCGTCAGCTCCCGGAGTGTAAATACCCGTTCGGGCTGAGCCATTAACCCAGGTGGAATCGCGTCACCGTCTCAGTGCTTGAAGTGCCGTATGCCGCAGACGACCATGGCCATACCGTGCTCGTCGGCCGTCGCGGAAGGGGAAGAAGGCATCCGAGGCGCACACCGTGCCCACCGTCTCGAGACTGTTGGCGCGTGCGCGCATGACCGCGATGCGCGCGGAGTCCACCCGGTTCATCTGCCCCGCCCCCACCCCGATGACCTGGTCGGCGCTGGTGAGCACGATGGCGTTGGACTTGGCGTGCTTGGCCACCCGCCACGCGAAGCGAAGGGCGGCCAGCTCGGCCTCGCCCGGCGGCCGCTTCGAGACAACCTTGAGGGCGGCGGGGTCGAGGTCGGTGAGATCGGAGTCCTGCACGAGGAAGCCGCCCAGCACGCTCCGCACCTCGCGCTGACGCCCCGGGTAATCGACGGCGTGACAGGGCAGCCGCAGCACCCGGCACTTCTTCTTGGTACGCCGGAGCTCCTCGAGCGCCTCCGGCGTGTAGTCGGGGGCGAAGAGGATCTCGAGAAGAATGCCTGAGAGCTCCTTGACCACGCCAATATCGAGGGTGCGATTCACCCCCACGATACCGCCGTAGATGGAGACGGGGTCGCACTGCTTGGCCCGGCTCATCGCGTCGGCCACGCTCCGGCCCAGGGCCACCCCGCACGGATTGGTGTGCTTGATCACCACCGCCGCCGGGTCGTCGAACTCGAGGAGAAGCCCGAGGGCGGCCGACCAGTCGAGGAGGTTGTTGTAGGAGAGCTCGGGCCCGTGGAGCTGCTCGGCCGCGGCCAGCCCCCTCGAGGCACCCTCCGGCCGGTAGAAGGCGGCGGCCTGATGCGGGTTCTCGCCGTAGCGGAGATGCTGGAGCCGCCGGGCGTCGAGGGAGAGGCGCTCGGGAAAATCGGCGTCGGTCTTCGATGAGCCGGCGCGGCTTCCCAGATAGGCGGCGATGGCCGCATCGTACTGCGCGGTGCGCCGGAAGGCCTCGAGGGCGAGTCGTCCGCGCGTCTCGTCGGAGAGGGCGCCCCCGCTCGCGCGGAGCTCTTCGAGCACGGGCGTGTACTGCGAGGGATCGGTGATCACCCCGACGCCGCCATGATTCTTGGCCGCGCCCCGGATCATGCTGGGGCCGCCGATGTCGATGTTCTCGATGACCTCGTCGAAGCCGACGCCCGGCTTGGCCACCGTCTGCTCGAACGGATAGAGGGCCACCACCACGAGATCGATGGCCTCGATGCCGTGCGACTCGAGGGCGCGCAGATGGGCGGGCACGTCGCGCCGCGCGAGGATGCCTCCGTGCACCTTCGGGTGCAGGGTCTTGACCCGCCCGTCGAGCATCTCGGGAAAGCCCGTCACCTCCGCCACATCGAGGACCTGCACGCCCGAGTCCCGCAGGAGCTTGGCCGTGCCGCCCGTGGACAGGATCTGGACTCCGAGATCGCTCAGGCCCCGCGCGAACTCCACCACTCCCGTTTTGTCGTGCACGCTCAGGAGCGCACGCTTCACTCGGCTCATGGGCTCTCCCTGATGTGGACGCTCCGTCCTTCGATGCTGAGCCGCCCCTCGGCGAAGAGGCGAACGGCTTCGGGATAGATGCGATGCTCCTCGGCGAGGATTCGCCGTGACAAGGTCTCTTCGGTGTCGCCGGGCCGCACGGGCACCACCGCCTGCAGGACGATGGGGCCGCTGTCCACGCCCTCATCCACGAAGTGGACGGTGGCACCGGCCATGCGCACGCCGTGCTCGAGGGCCTGCCGCTGGGCGTGCAGGCCGGGGAAGGCGGGCAGGAGCGAGGGATGGATATTCAAGGCGCGCCCGCGAAAGTGCTCGACATAGGCCGCGGTGAGGATGCGCATGTAGCCCGCATGGCAGACGAGACCGACTCGGCGCTCCTCGAGGGCCGAGATGATGGCCTTCTCGTGAGCCTCCCGGTTGGGGTACTGCTTCGGGTCCACGAAGAGCGCCTCGATGCCGTGGCCGCGCGCGATGTCGAGGGCGGGCGCGGCGGCGCGGTCGGAGATAAGGACAACCACCGCCGCGGGGAGCCGGCCGGAGCGGACAGCTTCGACGAGAGCCTGGAAGTTCGAGCCCCGACCTGAAGCGAGCACGCCGACCCGGAGCAGCTCAGGCATAGACCACCGAGCGTGGCCCGTCCCGGATCTCGCCCACCTCGAAGACGCGCTCCCCTCCCGCGGTGAGGGCCTGGGCGGCGCGGCCCGCGTCGCTCGCGCGCACCACGAGCAGATAGCCGATGCCCATGTTGAAGGTGCGCCGCATCTCGGCTTCCTCGATCCGGCCGCCCTCCTGGATCACGCTGAAGATGGGAGGCACCGGCCACGCGCGAGGATCGATCACCGCCTGGCAGCCTTCGGGAAGAACGCGGGGAAGATTCTCGGTGATCCCGCCCCCCGTGACGTGGGCCATGGCGAGCACGGGCACGCTCCGGAGCAGATCGAGCACGGGCTTGACGTAGATGCGCGTGGGCTCGAGGAGCTCCTCGGCCACCGAGCGGCCGAGGCCGGGCGCGGTGTCGCCGAGCTTGAAGCCCAGCCGCTCGAAGATCACCTTGCGGGCCAGCGAATAGCCGTTCGAGTGAAGCCCTGACGACGCGAGGCCGAGGACGCGGTCGCCCGGTCTGACCTCGGCTCCCGTCACGATGCCGCTGCGCTCGACCACGCCCACCGCGAAGCCGGCGAGGTCGTACTCGCCGGGCGCGTAGAGGCTGCTCATCTCCGCCGTCTCTCCGCCCACCAGCGCGCAGCCGGCCCGGCGGCACCCTTCGGCTACGCCGGAGACGATGGCCTCCACCCGCGCGGGATCCACGTGGTGCACGGCGAGATAGTCGAGGAAGTAGAACGGCTCCGCGCCGTGCACGAGGAGATCGTTCACTCCCATGGCCACGAGGTCGATGCCGACCGTGTCGTGACGATCCGCGGCGAAGGCGACGTGGAGCTTGGTGCCCACGCCATCGGTGGAGGAGACGAGGACGGGCTCGCGATAGCCGGCAGGTATGGTGACGAAGGCCGCGAAGGCGCCGATGCCGCCCAGCACTTCGGGACGGCGCGTCGAAGCGGCCAGCGGGCCGATCCGGCGCACGGCCTCGTCGCCGGCGCCGATGTCCACACCGGCCTCTCGGTACGTCAGTGGGTCCATGAACTCCAAACTACGATTCGAACAGTCTGAGCTGAGCGATGTCCCCGGTGTCGAAGCCGACCTTGTACTGCCCGGTGAAGCAGGCATGGCAGAAGTTGCCCGGGTCATTGCCGGTGGCCTTGAGCATCCCGTCCAGCGAGAGGTAGCCGAGGGAGTCCGCGGCGAGGTAGCGCTCGATCTCCGCCACCTCGTGACTCGATCCGATCAGCTCCTTCCGGGTCGGGGTGTCGATGCCGTAGTAGCACGGCCACTGGATGGGCGGCGACGAGATGCGCATGTGCACCTCGCGGGCCCCCGCCGCGCGCACCATCTTGACGATCTTGCGGCTGGTAGTCCCGCGGACGATGGAGTCGTCCACCACCACCACCCGCTTGCCCGCCAGCACCTCGCGGTTCGGGTTTAGGGCAGCCCCGCCTCCTCGGCATAGCCGAGGGCCGCGCCCACCCCCGAATCGGGCACGGGGATGACCAGGTCCGCCGCGACCGGATACTCGCGCGCGAGCTGATGCCCCAAGGCCTTGCGCACCGAGTGGACGTTGCGTCCCCACAGCACGGAGTCCGGACGCGCGAAATACACGTACTCGAAGACGCACTGGAGCTTGGGGGCCGCCCGGAAGGGCTTGTAGCTCTGCAGCCCGGCGTCGTCGATCACCACGAACTCCCCCGGCTCGACGTCGCGCACCATTTCGGCTTCCATGAGATCGAGGGCGCAGGTCTCGGAGGCGAGGACCCAGGAGTCGCCGAGGCGGCCGAGGGTCATGGGACGGAAGCCCGAGGGATCCCGCACCGTGATCACCGAGGTCGGGGTGAGGAGCAGGAGCGTGTAGGCGCCCTTGACCTGGGTGAGAGCGCGGGCCAGCTGGTCCACGAGGGTGCCGCCTTCGGAGCGCGCGAGGAGGTGGAGAATCACCTCGGTATCCGACGAGGACTGGAAGACGGCGCCGTCGGCCTCGAGCTGGCGGCGCAGCTCCTCGGCATTGATCAGGTTGCCGTTGTGCGCGATGGCCACGGGGCCATGCACGGTGGTACCCGTGATGGGCTGGGCATTGCGGAGATTGGAGCTGCCCGCGGTGGAGGCTGAAGACGTCGGCGACCCAGCCCATGGCCTTTTCCACGTGAAAGGCGTGGCCGTCGGTGGCCGCGATACCCGCCGACTCCTGGCCTCGATGCTGTAGGGCGTAGAGGCCCAGGTAGGCGACGTTGGCCGCTTCGGTGTGATTCCAGATGCCGAAGAGGCCGCACTCGTCGTGGAACTTGTCGTCGAGCTCGAGCCCTTCGTCTTCAGACGACATGTCGCTCAAAGCCGCTCCTCCACGCATGAGCCATGCGATCGACAGACGCCTCGACCATGGGCGTTCCGCCCCGCTTGATCACCAGGGCCTCGCCCCCCACTCGCCCTATCCATCGCCAGGGCAGCGCGAACTCTCCCATGAGCCGCTCGAAGTGGCGCTCCGACTCCGGCCGCACCGACACCACCACCCGTGACGGTCCCTCTCCGAAGAGGAGAAGATCGACGCGCTCGGTGCCCGCGGGCAAATCGATCTCGGCTCCCAGCAGCCGCGGCCCGCTCACACAGCTCTCGGCCACCGTCACCGCCACGCCCCCCTCCGCACAGTCATGGGCTCCGCGCAGGAGCCCGGCCGCTATGGCCGCGCGGCACGCCTCGTGGACCCGGCGCTCCTGTCCGAGGTCCAGCGGCGCCAGTCGGCCCGCCACCTGTCCGTGGAGCTGCCACAGATACTCGGAGCCGCCCAGGCTCACATCTTCCGGACCGAGGAGGGCGATACGGTCCCCTTCCGCCTCGAACCACTGAGTGCGACGGCTGTCCGCTTCGTCGATGAGCCCGGCCATGCCGATCACCGGAGCAGGCAGGATCGCCTGCCCCAGAGTTTCATTGTAGAAGGAGACATTGCCGCCGACCACCGGGATATCGAGGGCGTGGCAGGCCTCGGCGATGCCCGCCACCGCCTCCTTGAATTGCCAAAGGATTTCCGGACGTTCGGGCGAGCCGAAGTTGAGACAGTCCGTCAGGCCGAGAGGCTTGGCGCCGGTGACGGCGAGATTCCGCGCGGCCTCGGCCACCGCCATGGCCGCCCCCGCATGCGGGTTCAGATACACGAAACGGTTGTTGCAGTCCGTGGTTAGCGCCACCGCCTTCCGAGTGCCCTTGATACGCAGCACTCCCGCATCCGACCCCGGCATGACCAGCGTGTTGATGCCGACCTGCATGTCGTACTGCCGGTACACCCATTCCTTGGAAGCGATGCCGGGCGCGGCGAGCAGGGCGAGGAGGGTCTCGCCCGGATCGGCCGGCGCGGGGAGCGAGAGCGGATCAAAAGCCTCCAGGCCATCCTGCCAGGCAGGACGCGCCGTGGGCTTCTCGTAGACCGGCGCCTCGTCGGCGAGCGCGGCCACCGGCACCTCCGCGACCAGGGTCCCGTGCATGGTCGCTCTCAGCATGCCGTCGCCGGTGACCCGGCCGATCTCCACCGCGTCCAGCTCCCACTTGGCGAAGACCTTCCTGACCTCGTCCTCGCGACCGCGCGCGGCCACGAGCAGCATGCGCTCCTGTGACTCGGACAGCATGATCTCGTAGGGCGTCATGGCCGACTCGCGCTGGGGTACGCGGGAGAGCTCGACTTCCATGCCCGTGCCCGCCCGCGCCGGCATCTCGGAGCAAGCGCAGGCAAGCCCGGCCGCCCCCATGTCCTGTATGCCCAGCACCGCCCCCGTCTCCATGGCCTCGAGGCAGGCCTCGAGGAGGAGCTTCTCCGTGAAGGGATCGCCCACCTGCACGGTGGGCCGGCGCTCCTCGGCTCCCTCGTCGAACGTGGCCGAGGCCATGGTGGCGCCGTGGATGCCGTCACGCCCGGTCTTCGCTCCCACGTAGAAGACGGGATTGCCCGGCCCCTCCGCGCGCGCGCGGAAGATCCTGTCCTTGCGGACGAGCCCGACGGCCATGGCATTGACGAGGGGATTGCCCGCGTACTCCGGAGCGAACTTCACCTCGCCGCCCAGATTGGGCAAGCCGGCGGCTCCTCGGATCCTCGGGATTGCCGAAGCGGAGGGAGTCGAGGATGGCGATGGGGCGCGCCCCCATGGTGAAGATGTCGCGGAGGATGCCGCCCACGCCGGTGGCCGCGCCCTGGAAGGGCTCGATGAACGATGGATGATTGTGGCTCTCGATCTTGAAAGCGAGCGCGAGGTCGCCGCCCAGATCCACGATGCCCGCGTTCTCGCCCGGCCCCTGGAGGACGGCCGGTCCCGTGGTGGGCAGCTCGCGCAGGAAGACGCGTGAATGCTTGTAGGCACAGTGCTCCGACCACAGGGCCGAGAAGAGACCGAGCTCGGTATAGGAGGGTTCCCGGCCGAGCCGCCGGATGATGCGGTCGTACTCCTCGCCGGTGAGGCCTGAGGCGAGGGCCAGCTCCAGAGTGACCTTAGGCTCCGCCCCTGTCACCCCGTCTCCACCCCAGACGCACGCCTCCTACCTCTTGAGGAATGAGCCATCCTCGACCAGGCTGCCGAGGAGCGAGTGGAAGATCAGCAGGCCATCCGTGCCGCCCATGGCGTTCTCGCTGGCGCGCTCCGGATGGGGCATGAGGCCGAGGACGGTCCCCTCCTCGTTGATGAGCCCGGCAATATTGTCGAGCGAGCCGTTGGGATTGGCGTCCTTGACCGCGCGGCCGTCCTCGGTGGCATACCGGAACACGATCTGCTTCTGATCGCGCACCCGCCGCAACGTCTCCGCATCGGCGTAGAACTTCCCCTCGCCGTGCGAGATGGGCATCTTCAAGATCTGCCCGGGACGCATGGCACGGGTGAACGAGGTCTCGGCGTTCTCGACGCGAAGGAAGGTGGACTGACAGCGGTACTGCAGACATTCGTTGCGCATGAGGGCGCCGGGCAGCAGCTTGGACTCGCAGAGGATCTGGAACCCGTTGCATGACCCGAGCACCAGCCCGCCCTTGGCCACGAACTCGGGCAGCGCCTCGACCACGGGAGAGCGCCCGGCCACCGCGCCCGCGCGCAGGTAGTCGCCGTAGGAGAACCCGCCGGGGAGAATCAGGCAGTCGAAGTCGGCCAGCTGGCTGTCGCGATGCCAGACATAGCGGACCGGCTGGTGGAGCACCTCGCCGATCACATAATGGAAATCGCAGTCACTCCACGTTCCCGGAAACACCACCACGCCGAAGTTCATGGGGCCGAGCCATCCTCCCTGTGTGGGTGCTAACTCACTCTACCCTGCCCGTCAGAATCTTACAAGGGCTTCGGCAGTCAGCCGAGCATCTCCACCGTGTAGTCTTCGATGACGGGATTGGTGAGCAGCCGCGCGCACATCTCCTCCACCCGCCGCCGGGCCGAGTCCCCGCTCACGCCGTCCAGCTCGAGATCGAGGACCTTGCCCACGCGCAATCCCTGCACCTCGCCGAAGCCCAGGCCCTGGAGTGCCCGCTGTACGGAGGCACCCTGGACGTCCAGGATGCCCGGCTTGAGGCGGACGAGGACGCGGGCCTTCACGAGCCGGAGCCCACGATGCGGCGGTAGACCTCCTGATACGCGTCCTCGACGTTGCCGAGGTCGCGACGGAAGCGGTCCTTGTCGAGCTTCTCGAGGGTGTCGGCGTCCCACAGCCGGCAGGTGTCGGGACTGATCTCGTCGCCGAGATAGAGCTTGCCGCCGTGGCGGCCGAACTCGAGCTTGAAGTCCACGAGGATGAGTCCCTTCCGCTTGAGAAGAGGTCGCAGGAGGGCATTGATCTTGAGGGCCATGCGCTTGAGCCACGCCACTTCCTTGGGGGACGCGAGCTTGAGCATGCGCACGTGATCTTCCGTGAACATGGGATCGCCGAGTGGGTCGGACTTGTAGTAGAGCTCGACGATGGGCGGCTTGATGGGCACCCCCTCCTCGAGCCCCGTGCGCTTGGCGAGGCTGCCCGCCACGATATTGCGGGAGATGACCTCGATCTTGATGATGTCGAGCTTCCGGCACAGCATCTCGCGATCGGACAGCGTGCCGAGATAGTGGGTGGGAATCCCCGCCTTGGTCAGGCGCTGGAACAGGGTCGCCGACATCTTGTTGTTGATCACGCCCTTGCCCAAGATAGTCCCGCGCTTGAGGGCGTTGAAGGCGGTGGCGTCGTCCTTGAAATACTGGATGACCTTGCCCGGATCGTCGGTGGCGTAGACGATCTTGGCCTTGCCCTCGTAGAGCTTCTCCCGCTTCTCCATGTCAGAGGCCCTCAGGAAAGTCCGGCACGCTTGTAAATGGCATCGACATTCCGCAGATACCAGGTGGGATCGAAGCACGCGTCGAGGTCGGCGGCGGTGAGACGCGCCGTCACCTCGGGATCGGCAGCCAGGAAGTCCCGGAAAGGCGCCCGCTCTCGCCATGCCCGCATGGCATTACGCTGGACCATCTCGTAGGCCTGCTGGCGCGGCAGTCCCGTCTCGGCGAGGCGCAGGAGCACGCGCTGGGAGAACATGAGGCCGAAGCTCCGCTCCATGTTCTCGCGCATCCGCTCCGGGTAGACCTGCAGCCCCTCCACGATCCGGATCATCTGGTGGAGCATGTAGTCCACGAGAAGCGTCGAATCGGGCAGGATCACGCGCTCCACCGAGGAGTGGCTGATGTCGCGCTCGTGCCAGAGCGCCACGTCCTCCAGCGCCGGGATCACGGCCGAGCGGACCAGGCGGGCGAGCCCCGTCAGGTTCTCGGTGAGGATCGGGTTGCGCTTGTGCGGCATGGCGCTGGAGCCCTTCTGGCCCACCTCGAACGGCTCCTCGGCCTCCAGCACCTCGGTGCGCTGCAGGTGGCGGATCTCGA
>WNFK01174358.1_pt2 | contig 15413 bp, 13 predicted proteins | sample 5400281 | NCBI WGS metagenome assembly WNFK01 (sample SAMN13153350, study PRJNA577476) | soil metagenome | isolation source: 20 cm soil on Douglas fir-dominated hillslope | place: USA:California | collected 2013-09-17 | reverse complement strand
ACGGTGGAGCGCGGGAGACCCGGGATCTCCTCCGTCGGGAGGGTCGCCACCCACGCGACCCCCTCGGCCAGGACGCCGACGCCGCTCCCGAGCACGAGCGCCACTTTCGGCACTAGGGTGGTGCGGCGGCGGACGACCTGGAGCGCTTCGTCGGGATGGAACGGCGCGGGTCGATGCGAACGCGAGGACGCGGTCTTGGCCGGCGTCACAGAACGTCCGGGTCGAGGCGCGACTTCCGTGACCCCGAAGCGCGGAGCGCGCGGCGTGAGAAAAGGACCAGGTAGAAGAGTGCCAGCACGAAGGGAGCGGCCTCGAGGGCGATCCCTCCCGCCGTGCCGGCCGGGACGTAGGGACGAACCGTGCGGAGGATGGCGGGTCCCGCGGACATCAAGATAGCCGGCAGAAACCCCCAACGTCCGGCGACCGCGCACGCGAGCGCGACGTACCCCAGCCCGAACGGAGCAGAGGCCGGATGCGCGCGGAGAAGGATCGCCGCCGCGGGGACCGCCCAGAGCGCGCCGAGCGCCGCTCCCGACAAGCGCACCCACACGACCCGTCCCGGTCCTCGGCGCGCAAGGGCGGGCGTTTCGGAATAGGCACGGAGCCTCAGGCCGTAGGGCGTCTTCAGCATGATGAACCCGGCAAGCGCGAGCACCAAAGGGGCGACGATCAGCCCGGGGCTCGCGAGCAAGTCCTCGGCGTACGTGCCCGCGAAGATCGTGCCGCCGATCAGCCCGGGTGGAGGCGTCTCGGTCATGAGCTTGAGCGGGCCCGCGCGGGAAAAGAGCACCAGGGCGCACGCGGGCACGAGGCTCAAGCAGAAGCTTCCGACCGTGGGATCGGCGCGAAAGGCGAGCAGGATCGCCCCCGCGACCAGGGCGAATGCCATGGCGCCCCCGGCCGCCGCGCCCACCGCGATGACGTAGCTCCCGCTCCACTCGTATCCCAGGCAGAAGCCGAGCACCGCCGAGAGCATGCAGCCTTCGATCCCGACCCCGCTCAGCGCGGAGCGCTCCCAATAGATCGCGCCGGCGGCCAAGAGCGCGATCGCGGCCCATTCGAGCGGGAAGTTGACGAGCGGGACCCAATCCATCACGGCCCGGTCCTCGGCCCCGGTCGTGCGGGCTTGAGCCTTGCGGTCATGCCGTCTCGGCGAGGAGGGATTGGATCTTGGTCTTGATGAGGTCGATCGCGACGAAGTTGTATCCCCCCTCGGGAATGACGAGGTCGGCGTAGCGCTTCGAAGGCTCGACGAACTGCAGGTGCATCGGACGCACGCTCGATTCGTACTGGCGGATCACCTGATCCAGCGTGCGGCCGCGCTCGGTGAGATCGCGCTTCAGACGCCGGATGAATCGAATATCGGGATCGGCGTCGACGTAGATCTTGATGTCCATCAAATGGCGGAGCCCGGGATCCTCGAGCACCAGGAGCCCGTCGAGCATGATGATGCGGCGTCCTCGGATCCGGAGCGGCTGACTCACCCGCGTGTGGGTCCGCATGTCATAGATCGGCATGTCCACCTCGTCCCCCGCGAGAAGCTTCTCCAAGTGGGCGCGCAGGAGATCGCGATCGAACGAGTCGGGATGGTCGAAGTTCCGGTTCTCGCGTTCGCCGAGCGGAATGTGGTGGAGGTCCTTGTAATACGAGTCCTGCTCGATGAGCAGGACCGAATCGCTTCCCAGGTCCTGGGCGATCGTTTGCGCGACGAGGGTCTTGCCGGCTCCGGTTCCGCCCGCGAGTCCGATCAGGATCCCACGGCGCTGCGAATCCGAGACCATCGGCTACGCCGCTCCCACGGAGCGGGCGGTCGGCTGGGGCAGGAGCTCTTCGGGAGAGAGTGCGGCGACGTAGGGAAGGTGCCGGAAACGTTCCGCGAAATCGAGGCCGTAGCCGACGACGAAGCGATCCGGGATCTCAAATCCGATGTAGTCGATCGGCACCGGGCACTCTCGGCGCGACCTCTTGTCAAGAAGCGCCACGGTCTTGAGGGAAGCCGGGTTTCGCGCGAGGAAGGTGCGTCTAAGGAACTCGAGCGTGTAGCCGGTATCCACGATGTCCTCGACGATGATCACGTCGCGCCCCGCGATGTCGCGCCCGATGTCCTTCACGAGGCGCGGCGTCCCGGAGGACTGCGACGAATGCTCGTAGCTGGAGACACTGATGAAATCGATCTCGTGGGGGATGGGGAGGCTCTTCATGAGGTCGGCCATGAAGATGACGCATCCGCGAAGCACCCCGACCAAGAGCGGGACGCCCGCCGGATGGTCGCGCGCGATCTGCTTTCCGATCTCGCGGACCCGGCTCTGGATGGCGTCGCTGCCGATCAGGACTTCCATGGAACCCGGCCTCCCACCTCGAATGGAACGCAGACTAGCATCGGGTTTACGGCCTGTCAAATCAGGCGCAAGTTCGTTTGCCATTTGCCGATACTTGGCCGGACGCTTCATCCCCCACGATCGGATTCGAGGAGGATCGATGGCGAAGTTCGAAGGATCGGACCGGCGAGGCGTTCAGCGCCGGCGCAGGGATAGGCGCGCGGCCGCAAGAGCCGAGCAGCGCCTGCTTTGGCTCCTCTGGCTGGTCGGCGTCCTCAACTTCACCGACGCGGCCCAGACGGTCTACTTGCTGAATGCACGGTTCATGATGGAGGCCAACCGGATCATGGCCTTCCTGCTCGAGCACTCCCCCTACATCTTCTGGCTCTACAAGACTTTGGTTCCCACCCTCGGGTGTGTCCTCCTGTGGCGATACCGGAAGCGGGTGAAGTGGATCCATGGCGCTGTGGTTACGTTGTTTGCGGTCTATTTCACGGTGGTGATGCGGAGTTTCCTCTACATGTTGCTTCCTCCACATATGTGAGAGGCCGGTCAATATTTTGGCGCCCAGGGTCCCGCGATGCTAGAATGGTGCAAGCCTCTGGATGTAGATCGGTTATCGGGAATCAGGACCGCGGTTTCGAGACACCCGAAATATGCGAACGAGGTGGCATGGATCGTGCGAAAAGCACAAGCGAACCCGTGCCATGGGGGCACCAGGGTCGCGGAGAGCAAAACAGTGAGCGGTAAGTCCTACATCAAGTTGGCCACGGACCTCGCGACGATCGCGAATCCCTCACGGGAGGACGTTGGCTATTTCTTTATCAATAACTTTCTCCTTTCGCGCATCGACTCGGAAATGCCTTCCGACCTCAAGGAATATGACGAGGACGTGAACGTCTATACCGCGTCGCTTCTCGCGGGCGTTGTGACGGGACAGCACGATCTCCTCCAATCGAGCTTCATTTCCACGCGCGATGCGGACGTGTTCGCGCGCGTGCAGGAGACAAAGGATCAGAGGCTGCGTTACCGCGTATACAAGGCGAACGCGGATTTCCTCTACGTCTCGCTCGGAATCTTCGGTGAGTCGTCGCTGGTGGGTGACGTGCCGGAAACGCCGGATGACGCGCAGAGCCGTCTCACCGGGCGCGGAAAATCCTACTATCAGTTCGCCTCAGCCTACGCGGAGCGCCTGTACGGACGCGGCGCCGCCATCGCCGAGGTGATGGACAAGCTCTCGCGGAATTTCGAAGCCTACACCAAGGTCATGGTGTGGATGAGCGGCGAGTACCTGCATCTCCTGGATGAACTCAGCTCGGGCGAGATGTATCACCTCGAGCACGACACCCAGGAGCACTTCGAAAAATCGCACAAGACGAATTCCTGGGACGAGCTCCTGGATAGTTACGTGGAGTGGCACAAGACGCGCAGCAAGGACGCGCGCCGCAGGCTCGCCCGCGCCGCGCGCGAGGTGAAACGGGTCGATCCTTCCTTCTCGCTCAAGGCATTCCGCGAGCGCTGGTCCATTTCGCGCCGCGACGACGAGCTCCGCCGGCTCTCGGCGTAGCCCGGCCTTCGGGCCGCGCCCGCGCGGCCGCCTTCCGGGCGTCATCCCCAGCGTGGTTTGACAGCCCAACACCCCTTCGGTAGCCTCCGAGGTCTATGCCCTCCTCCGTGGTTCGCATCGGCCTCTTGGGATGCGGGGTCGTCGGCCAAGGTTTCCTCAGGCTCCTCCGTGAGCGCGAACGCCTGATCCGCGACTCCGTGGGCGCCACCCTCCGCGTCACCCGCGTCGCCGTGCGGGATCCCGCCAAACGCCGTGAGTGCGACCTCTCCGGCATCCACGTCGCGACCGACCCTCTCGCCGTCGCCAACGCGGAAGACGTGGATCTTCTGATCGAGTTGATCGGCGGAGAATCCATGCTCGAGCCGGTGCGCGCGGCGCTCCAGCGCGGAATCTCCGTCGTCACGGCGAACAAGCATCTCCTCGCGGTCCATGGGGGAGAGCTGGAGCGGCTCGCGGCCGATTCGAAATCGACGATCCGATCCGAGGCCTCGGCGGGCGGAGGAATCCCGGTCCTCCAAGCGCTCGAGCACGGGCTCCGCACCGAGCACTTCCAGTTCCTGGTCGCGATCCTGAACGGGACGACGAACTACATTCTTTCCACGATGGAGCGGGACGGCCGCGACTTTGCCGAGGCGCTCCAGGCGGCGCAGTCGCTCGGCTTCGCCGAGTCCGACCCCACCCTCGACCTCTCCGGCGCGGACACCGCGCAGAAGCTGGCCATCCTCGTGCGCCGCGCCTTCCGGACGGACGTCGCCTACGGCTCGATCCCGACCGAGGGCATCATCGGGATGGAGCTGGAGGATTTGCGGCAGGCGGACCGCTTCGGCTATACGGTCAAGCTCCTCGGGATCGCGCTCCGAAACTCCGAAGGGCTCGATCTCCGCGTGCACCCCGCGTTCATCCCCAAACGGTACCTTCTCGCCGCGGTGCGGGACGAGTTCAACGGGATCTATCTACGGGGCGAGGCCACGGGGTCGATGCTCTTCTACGGGAAGGGCGCGGGCGCCCTCCCGACCGCCCAGGCGGTCCTCGGGGACGTCATCGTCGCCGCGCGCGAGTTCGTGGCCGGGGTGAGGTTCCTGGGCGCTGCGGAGAAGCACGAGCCCGAGAGACGGCTCCCGCTCGATGCGGTGCGCACGAAGTACTACCTCCGGCTGATCGTGGAAGACCGGCCCGGGGTGCTGGCCCAGGTGGCCGCGTGCCTCGGAGGGACGAACGTCAGCGTGGCGCAGATGTTTCAGGCGGAGGGAATCCGCGGCGAGGCGTCCATCACGATCCTCACGCACGAGGCGCGGGACCGCGACGTGCGCGAGGCGGTGAAGGGGATCGCCAAGCTTCCGGCCGTCCGGAAGACGCCCCGCGCGGTGCGGATTTTCGACATATGAGCGCGGTGGAGGAAGGGGGATCCGTGGCGGCGTGGCGCGGGGTCGTGCGGGAGTTCCGAGCGATCCTCCCGGGGATACCCGAGGACGCGGTCGTCACCCTCCTCGAAGGGGGCACACCGCTCGTCCCGATGCCGGCGCTTTCGCGGCGCGCGGGCTTGGGCCTCGACCTCCACGTGAAGATCGAGGGGCAGAACCCGACCGGCTCCTTCAAGGACCGCGGCATGACGGTCGCGGTCTCGCGCGCGAAGGCACGCGGCGCCAAAGCGGTGCTCTGCGCGTCGACCGGGAACACGTCCGCGTCGGCGGCCGCGTATGCGGCGCGCGCGGGGCTTCGCTGCGTGGTGGTGATCCCGGAGGGGCAGATCGCGCTGGGGAAGCTCGCGCAGGCGATGATCTACGGGGCGCGCGTGCTCGCGATCCGCGGGAATTTCGACCGCGCGCTCGAGCTGGTGCGCTCCATGTCCGAGGAAGGCAGCGTGGTGGTGGTCAACTCCATCAATCCGGATCGCATCCAGGGGCAGAAGACCGTGGCCTACGAGGTCGTCCAGGCGCTCGGCGGCCGCGTGCCCGACGCCCACGCCCTTCCGGTCGGAAACGCGGGGAACATCACCGCTACCTGGAAAGGCTACGAGGAGCGGGCGGCCGTCGCGTCCGCGTTCGGAGCCTCGGGGGCCGCGGCCTCCGCGTCCGCCGGCGCGCGGCCCAAGATGCTCGGCTTCCAGGCCGAGGGCGCGGCCCCGATCGTGCGCGGCGCCCGGGTGGAGGATCCCATGACGATCGCGACCGCGATCAAGATCGGGAACCCGGCCTCGTGGAAGGGCGCGCTCGATGCGCGCGACCGCTCGGGGGGGTTGATCGAGACCGTGACCGACGACGAGATCCTGGGCGCCTATCAAGCCCTCGCGGAAGTGGAGGGGATCTTCGTCGAGCCCGCCTCCGCCGCGAGCGTCGCGGGTGTTCTGAAGCTCGGCGCGCAGGGGAGGCTCAAGGGGCTCCACACGATCGTCTGCACGGTGACCGGGCACGGCCTCAAGGACCCCGAGCGCGCGGTTTCGGTTTCGAAGGCTGTTGAGAAGGTCGAGGACGACCCCGAGGTCTTACGTAGGGTCATCCTCGAGTGACCCCGACCCGCCGCAGGCGAAGGGGGAAGCGGGCGCGCGTCCGTCCGACGCGCTGGACGGCCGTGGCGCCGGCATCGACTTCGAACCTGGGGCCCGGGTTCGACTGCCTCGGGTTGGCGCTCCGGCTCCCCCTGAAGGTCTCGGCCACGAGGATTCCCTCCGGGTTCTCGATCCGCCGCGTGGGGGAAGGCAGCGATCTCGCGATCGATCCGCACCACGATAAGGTGCTCGGGGCGTTTCGCCACTTGTTCCGGGTCGCGGGCGGGCCGGTCCCGACGGTCGCCCTCACGATCCGCTCGGATATTCCGCTCGCGCGCGGGCTGGGCTCTAGCGCCGCGGCCATCGTCGCCGGCCTGACCCTCGCGAATCACTGGATCGGTGGGCGATACACGCGCGAGGAGATCTTCCGCGAGGCGATCCGCCTGGAGGGACACCCGGACAACGTCGCCGCGGCGATTTTCGGAGGGCTCACACTTTCCATGCCCCGTCTCGACGGGAGCGTGGAGGCGCTCCCCCTTCCCGTCCCCCGCGGCCTGGCGATCACGCTCGTCATCCCCGCGATCCGCGTCAGCACCGAAAAGGCCCGCGCGCTCCTACCCGCCTCGGTGCCGCTCCGCTCCGCCGCGGGCAATACCGCGCGCGCGATGGCGCTGACGCACGCCTTCTCGACCCGCCGCTTCGAACTCTTGGCCGAAGCGCTTCGGGACGTGTACCATGTGCCGTACCGCGCGCGGCTAATTCCCGGGTTCGATCGAGTGGTGGAGGCGGGGCGCCGCGCCGGGGCATTCGGCGTCACGATAAGCGGGAGCGGCCCGACGCTGCTGGCATTTCATGCGCCGCGATTCGGTTCGCGCATCGGCGCGGCGATGGTTCGCGCGTTCGCCCGCCAACGTGTGAAGGCACGCGCCATCCCGGGCCGCGTCGCGACGAAGGGCGCACACGCTTCGACTCTTCTCTAGGGGCGCATCTCCGAAATCCATGGCGGTGCTGGTTCAAAAGTACGGCGGGACCTCCGTCGGGTCGCCGGAGCGCATCCAGCACGTCGCCGAGCGCATCGTCCGGACGCGCCGCGGCGGCGCGGAATTGGTCGTGGTCGTCTCCGCGATGGGGGATGCTACGGATGAATTGATCGGCCTCGCGCGCAAGGTCTCGACCCGGTCCCATCCTCGCGAGATGGACATGCTCCTGACCGCGGGGGAGCGAATCTCGATGGCGCTCGTGTCCATGGCTGTAAACGACCTGGGTCAGGAGGCGGTCTCCTTCACCGGCTCCCAGAGCGGCATCGTGACCGACACGTCGCACACGCGCGCGAAAATCCTCGAGGTGAAGGCGGACCGGATCCGCGAGGAGCTGAAGCGGGGCCGGGTCGTGATCGTGGCGGGCTTCCAGGGCGTGAGCAAGGACCGCGAGGTCACCACGCTGGGCCGTGGCGGGTCGGATACGACCGCGGTCGCGCTCGCCGCGGCCCTCAAGGCCACAGAATGCGAGATCTATACCGATGTGGATGGGGTATATACGGCTGACCCGCGGGTCGTCCCCGGAGCGCGCAAGATCACGCGGCTCTCCTACGACGAGATGCTGGAGCTGGCCTCCCTCGGCGCGAAGGTTCTGCACAATCGCTCGGTCGAGATCGCGCGCCGGTTCGACGTGCCGGTTCACGTCCGGTCGAGCTTCAACTGGAACGAAGGATCCCGAGTCGTGAGGGGGGATTCGATGGAACAGGTTGTGATCCGAGGCATCGCGCACGATGCCGATGTTGCGAAAATCGCATTGGTCGGCGTTCCCGACCGTCCCGGCATCGCGTCGGAGATTTTCCAGGCGGTCGGCGGGCAGGGTGTCAACGTCCGGATGATCGTGCAAGCCAGCGGATCGGACGGGCGGAACGACGTCACGTTCACGGTGGGCTCCCACGAGGTAAACGCCGTGCTTCCGGCGCTCGAGGAAGTCCGCAAGAAGATAGGCGCGCGTGCCTTCCTGTACGACCCCGACGTGGCGATGCTATCGGTCGTCGGCGAAGGGCTCGCGACTTCCCCGGGCACGGCAGGCCTTGTTTTTGCAGCATTGGCGGCTGCGGGGGTAAACATCGACCTGATCAGCACCTCGTCCATCACGATCACCTGCGTGGTCCGCGAAGCCGACGCCGAGCGCGCGGTTCGGTCGCTGCACGAAGCACTCAAGCTCGAGCAGGAGCCATAACGCGAGGGTCGTCCTATCGATGCGAGTTCAGGATCGGCCATCGGTTCTCAGACGGGGTGCCGCGCCGCCGAGCGGAAGAGCCTGTCTCTGGTTTCTCACGTTCGGCTGCGGGCTTCACCTCGTGCTCCTGAGCTTCCTTTGGATCAAGGTCGCACCCGGGAAGGAGTACGCGATCGCGGGGATGACCGGTCCCGTCACGCGGGCGCGCTTGATCCGCATCACGCCCCTCCGGAGCTTTCCGTCGGCGGAAGCCCCCGCCGAGGAGGCGCCCAAGGCGCGGCCGAAGCCTGCCCTCATGAAGCGCTATCAACCCGGCGCGAAGGTCGTGATCAAGCAAGAGCGCGTCTCGCCCAAGAAAGGGGCCAAGGAAGAGTCGAAGTCCACCGCGCGGGAGGTCACCCCCGCGCCGGCCGCGGATCTCGTGCCGCGGTGGTACTCCGCCGACTCCTCGCGCGCCACCAGCGTGCGGACCGAAGGGGATTTTCGCTTTGCCTACTACCTGGCGGCGCTTCGCAACAAGATCGGCTCGCGATGGGTACCGCCTCAAGGGATCGACAGCGGGCGGCCCGTCCGGACCGTGGTCTATTTTCGGATCGGGCGTGACGGACAAGTTTCGCTCACGCAAATCGAAAGCTCCTCCGGATACGCGTTTTTTGACCAGACGGCTTTGCGCGCTCTCCTGAGCGCGACGCCCCTACCGCCCCTGCCGGCGGGATATGCGGACCAATACCTAGGAGTCCACTTTGGATTCGAATTCGCGCAATAGGCCGCGCCCGATCCCGACCCGAGGCGTGGCAGCGCTCCGCCCGCGAGCCGTTTTCGTTCTCGGCGTCGCGGCCCTGCTTCTCACGGGCACGTTTCTCTCGACGCGGGTCCTGCGCGCCCAGACCCAGGTGAGGATCGGGGTCAAGGCGACGGGCACGATGAAATCGCCACTCCTGCTCGCGCGTTTTCGGGGATATGGGCCCGTGGGCTCGCTGCCGAATCAGGGACGCACGATCGCCAGGAACGATTTCGAGCTTTCCGGGGTCTTCGTGGTCGCGGACGTCGAGCCGGTGGAAGGCAAGCCGACCGCCGATCCCTCGCTCGCCGGAACGGTCCGGGTCGAGGGCCTCGTGGAGGTCGGTGGCGGAGGCGGGTTCTTCCAGTTCCGCGGGCAGGCGATCGACGTAGGGACAGGCGAGATGGCCCTCGAGCGCTCGTATCCCTTCACGCCGGGGACGCTCCGCCAGACCATGCACCAATTCGTGGACGACGTGCTCGAAGCGTTGACCGGAGAGCGCGGGATCGCCGAAACGAAGATGGCGTACGTCAAGCAGGATGGCCGCGTGAAGGAAATCTGGATGATGGATTACGACGGCGAGAATGGCCGGCAGGTCACGCACGACCATAGCTTGGCGCTCTCGCCCATATGGGCGCCGTGGGGGAGTGAGCTCGCGTTCACCACGTTCAAGCGCGGAAATCCGGATCTCTATCTCTTCGACCTGAACAAGGCCGCTTCGTATCCATTCTCGACGCGTCCCGGCCTCAACACCGCCCCGAACTATTCCCCGGACGGGAAATGGATCGCCTGCACGCTCTCGCGGGACGGGAACGCGGAAATCTACCTCATCAGCCGGGACGCGCAGACCGCGAAGCGCCTCACCCGGAATACGGTGATCGATACCTCGCCCTCCTTCAGTCCCACGGGGCGCGAGATCGTATTCACCTCCAACCGAACGGGGTCGCCACAGATATACGTCATGGACGCGGAGGGTATGAACCAGAGGCTGGTCACGATGGAGGGCAGCTACAACGACTCACCCCAATGGTCTCCCAAGGGGGACAAGATCTGCTACGCCGCGCGTCACGACGGCATCTTCGACGTGATCGTCATGGACGCGAACGGCGCGAATCCGATCCAGATCACATCGAACGCGGGACACAATGAGAACCCCCACTGGTCCCCCGACGGCCGAAAGATCGTTTTCAGCTCAAGCCGAGAGGGGAAGCGGCAGATCTATATGATGAACGCGGACGGGAGCGACGTCCTACGCCTCACGAGCGACGGGGATTGCTTCAATCCCTCGTGGGGCCCGAGGGCCAAGACCCGACTTGCGTCCCGGAGCTAGGGGGTCAGGAAGCACCGGCCTTTCAAACGCGCCACCTAGGGCCGGTTCGAGTTGACGCTTCCGGGGGGCTGTGATAGGTTGGCAAAAGTTCTGGAAGTCGTTGTCGTCCAACTACCTGAAACGGATGGGAGGCACTGTATGCGCCTAACGCCAAGGATTGCGTCCGCGACGTTGCTTGGGCTTGCGATCGTGCTTGCGGTGGCACCGGGCTGCGCTTCAAGGAAGAAGGTCAGCACCCAGGGACAACTCGAGCCTCCCCCGACGGAGACGACCACGCCTCCGCCCCCTTCCGAGACAACTCCGCCGCCTCCTCCCTCCGGCGAGACGGGAGAAAAGCTATCGCTCGAAGACGCGTTTTTCGATTTCGACGATTTCTCGCTCCGGCAGGACGCCAAGACGGCCCTCGAGAGAGACGGCAAGTACCTCGAGTCGAACTCGGGCACGAAAGTCGTGATCGAGGGGCATTGCGACGAGCGCGGCTCGGTCGAATACAATCTTGCCTTAGGCGAGAAGCGCGCCCGCGCCGCCAAGGACTACCTCGTGAGCTACGGCGTCCCCGGCAACCGACTCACGACGATCTCGTACGGCAAGGAGCGTCCCTTCGACTCCGGCCATGATGAGTCGGCCTGGTCCAAGAATCGCCGGGCGCACGTCGTTCCGAAATGACCCTGAGTCCTCGATACCTCGTATGCGCGGTCGTCGCGGTCGCTACGGCGATCGCGGCGGCCGGCTGCGCGCCTTCGGGCTACTACCGCTCGACCTCCAGCTCGCTCGACAGCCTTCTCACCACGCAGGCGCAGATGCAGCGCCGCCTCTCCGCGCTCGAGCAGAAGGTGGAGAGCACGCGGGAGGGCGTGCAGGCCACGAGGGCGAGCTCCGACACGCGCCTCTCCGAGCTGAACCAGCGGATGGACATGCTTCAGGGAAAGCTCGAGGAATCCGGGATGCGCTTCACCCAGCTCGCGCAAAAGGTGGAGAACGTGAAGCAGAGGATTTCCTCATCGGATAGCGCCCAGGTGGCATCCGGTGGGCGCTCCACGCGCGATGCCGCGGGGATGGGTCCCGAGGAGGCCTACCAGGCCGCGTACTCGGACCTCGCCTCGGGCCGCTACGGGCTCGCGAAGGAGGCGTTCACGGAATACCTGCGCCGCTATCCCGACACCGAGGTCTCCGACAACGCGCAGTACTGGATCGGCGAGTGCGCGTACGCCCTGGGGGATTTCCAGGGTGCGATTGACGCGTTCAAACAGGTCGGTGAGAAATACCCCAAGGGAGACAAGGTCCCCGCCGCGCTCTTGAAGACCGGGATCGCCTACGCCCGCCTCAAGGACATGGATCAGGCGAAGAAGTACTACGGCATGGTGATCCAGAGATTTCCGAGGAGCGACGAGGCCCGCTTGGCGCGCGAGCGCCTCACTCAGAAAGGCGGCTGAGGAGACGCGCCGAGCCGAGCGTCCTACGCGGTCGGGCGCCGGCTCTCCCCTACGATTTCCTTGCCGCGAGCGACAGCGCGTGTCCGAACCGCGTCTGCTTGGCGTGCCACCGGGTCGTGTTGAGCCCCAGGCGATCGGTCAGCCAACGCCCATAGGGCAAGAACCACCACCCGACGATCGGGTTGTGCGCGCTCAAGTCCACTTGCTTTAAACCGGCACGCTCCGCGAGGCGCCGGAAGCGTCCCTCCGATAGATCGTCCTCGTAGCCGAAGATCCACTTCCCGCGCCGTTCGGCGATCCATTTCCCGAGACGAAACGGCAGATCCAGCGCGTTCGGAACCACGATGAGGAGAAGACCGCCGGGGCGCGTGATCCGATACATCTCGCGAATCAGCGCCACCTTTCCCTCGTCCGTGAAGTGCTCGATCACGCCCCCGTTCCAAACCACGTCGAAGGATCCGTCGCGAAACCCGAGGTTGAGCCCGTCCTGGATCGCGTACCGTGCCCGAAGCCCCAGCCCCTCGAAATGCCTGCGCGCGAACGCGAGCGATTTCGGTGAGATGTCGACCAGCGTGATCCGCGCGTCCATCCGGGCCAGGGCCGCGCTCGTCGTGCCGGATCCTGATCCGACTTCGCAAAACGAGCGCCCCGCGGGCGGCCCGACGCATTCGAGGAACCGCTGCATGTTGGCCTGGTGGTCCGGCGCCGCGAGATCGATGTTCCGGTAGCGCTCGGAAACCTTGTCCCAGACCTTCACGAGATCGGGCTGTTGGTAGGCGGGGACCTGGGTCATCGCGGCCCCGACTCTATGCGGGGGAGACGGCGGGAATCAAGGGCACCGTGGTTGTATACTCATGGGTATGCGCTTCGACCGTCTCACCACGAAGAGTCAGGAAGCCTTGGCCGCGGCGCAAGAGCGCGCCGACCGCGCGGGTCACCCCGAGGTAGAACCCGAGCATCTGCTGGCCGAGCTTCTCGAGCAAAAGGAGGGGGCGGTCCGTCCGATCCTCGAGGCCGCGAGGATCCCCATCGACCGCCTTCAGAAGGCGCTCGAGGCGCGATTCAAGCAGCTCCCCAAGGTGTCCGGGGCCAGGCAGGTCGTCGTCTCCTCGGCGCTCCGGCAAATCATCGAGAACGCGGAGGCCGAAGCGGAGCGGCTCCAGGACCAGTACGTCAGCACGGAGCATCTCCTCCTCGCGATGGTGGATCCGGCCGTGCCGCAGGAGGCCGGGCGCATCCTCCGTGACGCGGGCGCCACGCGCGAGGCGATCTATCACGCTCTCCAGAGCATCCGCGGCGGCGAGCAGGTCACGGACCCCAATCCCGAGGAGAAGTACCAAGCGCTCGAGAAATACGCCCGGGACCTGACCGATCTTGCGCGCAAGGGGAAGCTCGACCCGGTGATCGGCCGGGACGAGGAGATCCGGCGCGTGATCCAGGTGCTCTCGCGGCGCACGAAGAACAATCCCGTCCTGATCGGCGAGCCCGGCGTTGGGAAAACGGCGATCGTCGAGGGGCTCGCGCAGAGGATCGTGAGCGGTGACGTGCCCGAGGGTCTCAAGGACCGGCGCGTGGTCGCCCTCGATCTGGGTGCGCTGCTGGCCGGCGCGCAGTACCGAGGACAGTTCGAGGAGCGGCTCAAAGCGGTCCTGAAGGAAGTCACCCGTGCCGAGGGGCAGGTGATCCTTTTCATCGACGAGTTGCACACGTTGGTGGGGGCGGGGGCGGCGGAGGGCTCGCTCGACGCCTCGAACCTCTTGAAGCCGGCGCTCGCCCGTGGAGAGCTTCACTGCGTCGGCGCCACCACCATCGAGGAGTATCGAAAGCGGATCGAGAAGGACGCCGCGCTCGAGCGGCGGTTCCAGCCGGTGTTTGTGGGTGAGCCTTCGGTCGAGGACACGATCGCGATCCTCCGCGGCCTGAAGGAACGTTATGAGGTTCACCACGGGGTGAAGATCCAGGACGCCGCGCTCATCGCGGCGGCGACGCTTTCGCATCGCTACCTGACGGACCGTCAGCTCCCCGACAAGGCGATCGACCTGATCGACGAGGCCGCCTCGCGGCTCCGGATCGAGATCAACAGCATGCCCGCCGAGATCGACGTCCTCGAGCGAAGGAAGCGCCAGCTGGAAATCGAGCGCCGGGCTCTCGAGCGTGAGCGCGACCCGGTCTCGAAGGAGAGGCGGCGCGAGATCGAGGAGGAGATCGCGAGCACCGAGAAGGAGCTGGCGAGGCTCCGCGCGCATTGGGAGAAGGAGCGCGACCTGATCGGAAAGATCCGGCAAACGAAGGAACGGATCGAAGACCTGAAGATTCAGGAACAGCGGGCGGAGCGCGAGGGGGATTTGGGCCGAGTCGCGGAAATCCGCTACGGATCGATCGCCGGCCTCGAGAAAGAGCTCAAGAAGCTGAGCGCCGACCTCGCCACGCTCCAGAAGGATCTCAAGATCCTGAAGGAGGAGGTGGACGCGGAGGACATCGCCGAGGTGGTCGCGCGGTGGAGCGGGATCCCGGTCCAACGGCTCCTCGAGGGGGAGCTGGAGAAGCTCCTGCACATGGAAGAGCGGTTGAAGCAACGGGTCGTGGGGCAGGACGAAGCGGTGCGCGCCGTGTCGGACGCGGTTCGTCGCGCCCGCGCCGGGCTCCAGGATCCCAACCGTCCGCTCGGCTCGTTCCTCTTCCTCGGCCCGACCGGGGTGGGAAAGACGGAGCTGGTCCGCGCGCTCGCCGAGTTCCTCTTCGACGATGAGCGCGCGATGGTGCGGATCGACATGTCGGAGTACGTGGAGAAGCACTCCGTCGCCCGCCTCATCGGCTCCCCCCCGGGGTACGTGGGCTTCGAGGAAGGAGGACAGCTCACCGAAGCGGTGCGCCGGCGTCCCTACTCGGTGGTCCTGCTCGATGAGATCGAGAAAGCGCATCCCGACGTCTCGCAGATCCTGCTTCAGATCCTCGAGGACGGGCGTCTCACCGACGGGCAGGGCAGGACGGTCGATTTCAGGAACACGCTGATCGCGATGACGAGCAACATCGGGAGCGATCTCATCCTCGAGTCGGGCGGGGAGTCCGGCGAGGCCATGCGAAACCGACTCATGGCGGCGCTCCGGGGGCATTTCCGGCCGGAGCTCCTGAACCGAATCGACGAGGTGCTGATCTTCGAGCCCCTATCGAGGGAGTCGCTCCGGCAGATCGTCAAGCTCGAGGTCGCGAAAGTGGAACGGCGGCTCAAGGAGAAGGAGATCGCGCTGGAATCGGACGAGGAGGTTCTCGATCTTCTGGCCC
>WNFK01239468.1_pt2 | contig 15425 bp, 7 predicted proteins | sample 5400281 | NCBI WGS metagenome assembly WNFK01 (sample SAMN13153350, study PRJNA577476) | soil metagenome | isolation source: 20 cm soil on Douglas fir-dominated hillslope | place: USA:California | collected 2013-09-17 | reverse complement strand
TAGTGTAATTAATTTATCGATGAATTTATAAATTGTTATAGAAGGATCTTCCTGAATAGTAACTGTAACTTCAACTTCCAGCGAATTTATATGTTTATAAGTAATTTTATAATATTTCACATATTTATGGTTAATATTTATGTATTATAATATATTTTGTAATAATATTCTACTTTAAAGATATATTTTTATAAAATTTAATAATAATAACAACATAATAAACAATATTAATTAAATAATACTTCAATTATATTAATAATAATATATAAAACTTATAGATTTTTATTTATTTTGGGAAGCTACTTTTGTGAATATAATGTACCAAAAAAACAAAAAATAATTTGGACATAGAAAAATAAATAAACTATTAAATAGACAAGCGATAAATTAAGGACAAAAAATAAAAATAGGAAAATAAACCTCAAAAAATGATGAAAACAACCACCCACACACATAATAAATAAACAATCTTTTTCTTTTTAGAAAAGAGGTATAATAAGTATAAATCCAACCTCGATTATATACATGTTTCACATGTACTGGTATAATAAAAAAATAATAATACATACTATAAAAACTACAAAATTTGTACTCTCTACTACTTCTCTATTATAATATTTTATTATTGACGTAGGAATTGCTTAGCTAGGAAATTATTGGTATCTTTTGAGATTTTGATATAAAATAAAAGAAAAGGGGCAAACAGTATAAAAGGGTATTAAAAAACTTTAACACTTTTTTATTATTTTATTTAATAAATATAAATAATATTTATCCTTAAGAATTTTTAATCTCTTTAGACGCTATCAACTTTTATTTTTCAATCAGAAAACAGATGATATCAACAGTATCAAAGTATATTTCAACAGTTACTATATCTGGAATGGTGAATTATTCTTTAGATGTATATAATAGTATTGCAACTAAAATTGATGACATACTAATATCTACAAATACTCAGAATAATCAAACAGTAATTCAAGTACACTGTTTAGTTGAAAGTTGAACTGAGCCTTTTGAACTAATTCATGCTAATAATAATAAAACAGAAACTATAAAAAGTATTACAGATCAAAGCTTTATTCACAGTCCATTAGAAACATTTGAAGTAAATACTTTATTTATTAGATTAATTGATTTTTTCTTTTCAGATAATTTCATAATTCAAATCTATGTCTTAATGACTATTGTTTTATTTCTGTCAATATTATTTTTTATTATAAAATATCTGATTTATAATTTTATAATGTTGAAAAAATCAAAATAGTTTTTTTTAATATTATAAAATCTTATATATAAATCAATGTAGGATATAATATAGTAATTGTTACTTATTAATTATTTGTATGTTTTTTTTTAATTTTATTTTTTTTTTGTTTTTAATATTAAAATTTATTAATTTTTCTCTTTTTTGTATTATATTTTTAATATAAAATTGATTATACAATCAGAAGGGGATTTATTTTGTTTAATTTTTTAAATCCCCTTCCTGAAAGATATTAATCTGTAATTGATATAAAGAAAATTTAATTTATACATTGTTTAATTTTTTTTATTACTATATAATTTATATTTATATAACTTATACACTATATTATCAAATTATATTTATATTATTTATTTAAACTTATTTATTAATTTAATATTTAATCTCTATTAGATAACTATTGTTATATTTAATAATTATATAGATTTAATTTATATTTTTATTTAACAAAAGTAGAGTCTATTTATATATTATAGATTTTACTATATAAGTTTATATATTTTTAATAATAGTTTATTATTTACAATAAAAAGAGTTAAGATATCTAAATCTGTAATTTTATTTGTATAATTAATCTAAATTTAAGATTAGACCATTTCATACTCTATAATTGATATTTTTTTACATTCTATATTAATAATCTAGAGACTAGATAAAAATATTTTAATTAGTCCTCTTTATTATATCTATATAATCGACATATTTCATTTTACAAAAATATAAAAATATTTACGATATGGTATACAAATAAAATTAAGGAAGGTCCTAGGTTAATTAAGGATATATAAAACAAAAATAATTTTGTGGAAATATGGAACTAGAACAGAAGATTTTAACTTTTAAATCTAAATTAAATATATACAAATTAATATTAAAAATAGATATAAAATAAATATATCAAACACTTATGTATGTTATTATTTATTAATTATTTAATAAAAGTTTTTTAATTCTAATTCCTATATCTTAACTTATTAATATTTAGATTACATCCAGTCTAAACACCCTCATATTTATTTTTAATTAGAAATACTACTGATAAATATACAAAAGTATTAGTTTATAATATAAATAAAATCATATAGACTAAAACTTAAATATATAAGTTAAATTGTCAATGATTCAAAATTAAATAATAACAATGTAAGGAGTGTTAAACTTTTTAATGTAATATAAATTATGAATCGATCATAATATTTATATACTAACATATTGTATATAATATAAAACGACTTATTATTAATTTAAAACATTTAAAAACAATGACTTACTTAATTAGTTTTATAGATATTCTAACTCTTATTTGTAAATTTATATTTAAATATAATAGGGTTTTGGAATCCCCCAGTATAAATACTTTATACAAAAATTGCTTCGCTAAAAAATAATTTTAATTTACTAATTTTTATATTATTATGTAAAAAATCTACTTTAAAAAATATTATTTTATTTAGAAAATAAGATTATAAATTTTATTTTTGTAATATCGAAAAGAAATAAAACAATATTTGCTTCGCTAGAAAATAATAATCTATAATTTTAGATAAAATGTCAATATGTTTCAGGCTATCTAAATTGTTTCTATGTTCATCATCCATTAAATATCTTAGATATTCTTCATTATCAAACTTTTGTAATTCCGGAGAATCTTTCAAGAATGATTTAGATAATTTATCTAATGAAGATAACATTTTTAATTACGAATCTTGGAATTCGATATAATATATAAAATTATTAGTTCCAGTTCTTCTACCAAATCTTAGTTTAATTGATATTAGTTTATTATCTTTAATAGTTGGTTCTAGTTTACAATCATTATGTTGTGAAATATAAAATAGAGCACTAGTTATTAAGATTCCATCGAAACTACTTAGATTGTGTGCATAGATTCTGAATTTATTGAATTTACTATTAATAAATTGAGATAGAAAATTATCCATAGGATCTAAATGTCTATTACTTACAACTGGTTTCAGATCAGAATAATAATCTTGTTTATTTTTAAATTTAAATAAATAATAGCCTATTAAAAGCAAACTATGATAAATTACCTAATATCAATATTAAAATATTAATAAATTGAAGCATATTAATTATATTTTGGTGTTAATGATTTTAAAAATATCATGGAATAATAAAATTTATTATTATTAAAGTTAATATAAATAATATAAGAATAGTGAAATGATACCCAAAGAAAAATAAATCAATAGTTATTTGCATTAAATATTCAAATAATAAAAATAAAAATTAAAAAGAAAAATTGATTTACTAAACTAAAAAAATATATATATTTAATTTATATTATTTACACTAATCATCATTTTAATTAAAATTAAATTTAAAAAATAAAATAATCATATTAATTATTATAAATTATTAAGTATTCTAGATATTATTTTGTTCTTTGTATTTATTACCTTAATATTTATTAATTAAATTAAATACTGGTTATTGTGTAAAAATTACAAAAAGAATTAAACTTAAATATCCAATTATATTAATAATAATTATATAAAAATAAAAATATTTTATTCAATTTATATAAGTAAAATTAAAAATTTAGCTGAAATAGTTTAAAAGGTTAAAACATACCATTCATGACGGTAAAAAGAAGGTTCGATTCCTTCTTTCGGCTATTATAAGCCAAATATACAAAAATTGCTTCGCTAAAAAATAATATCTTTTCTTTATTAACTAGTTACTTAAATATTATTGAATATTAATGTATTAAAAACATAATTTGTTATTTAAAGAATATAATAACTTTATTAAAATCTTTTCTTTATTTTTTTATCATATTATTCAACAAATAAAAAATAAAGTTGAAAATAAGATAAAAAATAAGATATCTAATAAAGTATAAACTATTATATTATTGCGCAAATTTTTAGTTATAAAAATATATTCTTTTTTTTGCTTCGCTAGTCAATATATTATATTATTGACACTATAACAATAATTATGATATTTATTGATTTTTTTTAATAGATTGAAATGAATTTAAGCCAAAGAAGATTTGAACTTCTACAGATTCCTCATCAAGAAATTATTCTAACCATTAAATTATAGGCTTTAATTTGGTATATTGATATTTATAATGTAAATACTTTATATGTAATATTTACTAAGAAAATATTTACTTTTAATATTATATTCTTTATTAAAAAACTAAAATTTTTTATAATTAAATATAAATATAACTAATATATAGTATTTGTATATACTTTTATGTATTAAAGTATTAAAAAAATAAGGGAAATAATAAAAAGAAAAAGTATAAATAATAAAATAATATTTAAATTACTAATTTAAATAAATTATGAGTAAAGTAATAAGAATCCCATCATTAATGCGAACAATCCTGTAGCTTCTGCTAAAGCGAATCCTAAGATTGCATAAGAGAATAATTGTCCTTTTAGTTGAGGGTTTCTAGCTGTAGCTAAGATTAAAGAACCGAATACAGTACCGATTCCAGCTCCAGCTCCAATTAAACCAGAACAAGCTAAACCAGCTCCAATGTATTTTGCTGCTGCTAACATCTGTTTTCCAGATTATCAAAGTTGATAGCGTCTAAAGAGATTAAATTTTCTTTAAAAAAGAAAATTTATTATTTAGAATTTAATTTTAATTTTTTTTAATTTTCAAAAGTGTTAAAGTTTTTAATACCCTTTTATACTGTTTGCCCCTTTTCTTTTATTTTATATATAAATCTTTTAAGATTAAAATAATATTTTTATATAAATAATATTTACTCTAGTGTTTTTTCTTTTTTTAAATTATAAGATTTTTATCTCCTAAATTAAAGGTAAGAGAGGACGAATAATTATTATATGATAAGTGAAAGGTCTTATGTAATATATTAATAAATAATATTTAACTAAATTGTTATTAATTAAATATAAATAATATAATTACGAGTAATCAGAGTCGAACTGATGACTCCTACTTGGAAGGTAGGAATTATAACCACTTAACTATACTCGTTGTCTTATTTCTATATTTATAACAGTAAAAATAAATAAAATAAACTTAATTATTTAAATCTATTCTATTTTATTTATACGAACGAGCCCTTCCAGATTCGAACTGGGACCACCCTAATTGACAATTAGGTACTCTACCTGTTAAGCTAAGGGCCCTTAATAAACTAATATTTAATAATTATATATATTAGTATATATATATAATTTATACACTATATAATATAATATTTTATTTATAACCTAAATTTAACTTCTATCACTATAGTCTGTATTATATTTGTATTTAATTTATTATAAAGACTATAACATAATACAAATATATTTGTTATTTTTTCTTTATAGAAAAACCTTTATTTTTAAGTAAGGATATTTAACTTATATTTTTATTACATAAAGATATTGTAATATAACAACATATTTGCTTCGCTATATAAATATTATAGAGAATATTATAAAACTATATATAAATAATATATATTCAATATAGTTATAATAACTATTTATTCTGAAGAATATCAAAATATAACTCTTTTATATGACTTTATTTTTTATTTATATAAAAAAATCTTTTACTCTGCAAACTATAACTAGTGGAAATAAATAGGACAAATTGTCACTTTTCATATTGAATCGTAAAGTTTAAAGATAAAAAATTAAAATTAGTTTTTTTAGTATATATAAATAATAATATATACATATTGACTAATGTAAAACAGGGATGCTAAAAATAACATAGAGAAATTTAAATTATAAATTAGGAATGATATTTTTAAATTAAATTATTATTCTTTACTAACGAAGCTTAAATATTATTATTTTTGTTTAATAATTTATACATTATTAAGTACACTAATTATATTATAAATATATAAGTTAATTTGGTTTACAAGAGTGAGGTGATTCGAACACCTACCAGTGATTTTGGAGATCGCCATACTAACCAATTAATACTACACTCTCTAATTTTAGTTTAGTTATACAAATTTGTATATTATAATTTATCATATTATTTTATATTGAAAAAATTTATAAATATAATTTTGTTTATTCTTTCTTTAAAAATAAAATATCAAATATGATATTATACAACTTATTATGTTTATATTTTAATAATATATTATATTTATTTAAATTAATATTGCTTCTTTTATAGCTAATTATATAATAGAACAAATAAAGTAAAAACCTAGCATAAATATTGTTTTTAAACTTAACTTACAAGAAATATTAAGATATACAGTATTATACTAGGTTAATTTTTTTTAAGGGGGGGGGATTTATTTTAATAAAATAGTCAGTTAAATCAAAGTAATTATAATTATACATACAATATATATATATGTATATAAAAGTAATTTTTATATTAATCAACTTCACCTTTAGAGAATACTTAAAATTCTTTTAACCAATTTATTCAAAAATTAGGTAAAATTTCTGATATTTTGATATTATTTTTATAAAATCTATGTAATAAATATATACTAAGTAACTGATAAATTATAGTTAATGTACATCCAACATAAAAATATATTTTTAAATAATACGGACTAATAAAAAGATCTAAAATAGTAAAACCAAATAGTTTTAATACAAATAAAATTAAAAATAATAATTTAAAGAATAATTTAACCATATTTGGAATTTTTTTATTTAGATTGCTTAATAATCAAAATATACTACTATTCTTATCCAATTGTAACTCAGTAGAACTAGAATTTTCTAAGGTTGTATTTATAGTAAAAATATCTATAAAAAATATATTTTTATATATTAAACAAAATAAAGTTAATAGAGCACCCAAAATTGAAAAAAAGCTAAACGACGATTCCTAATTTTTAGTTCAAGTATTCTATTAGTCTCTGCCTAATTTAACAATCTAGTTAAATTTTCTTTACCTCTAGTCTCACAATAAAAAATATCACTGGTAAGAATAAAGTTAAGATCTAAAAATTTAAAGCAGTTTTAAAATTGGTATTTAAAAAATTTTCTTTAAAAAAGATCCTAAGAAGGATGTGTTATTATAGATATTGAATTTATTAATATTGTTTTTCAATTTTTGAAGTTTATTTTTATTTAAAATTAGGCTCCTCCCCAGTAGTATACTGCTACAAATAAGAATAACCAAACAACATCAACGAAGTGCCAGTAAAGAATACTTGCTTCAAATCCTTGATGAGTAGATTTAGTTAATTGATAATTAATTAATCTAATGTATCCAACTAAAATAAAGATTGTTCCTACAATAACATGTAAACCGTGAAGACCAGTAGAAGCATAAAATGCTGATCCATATACACCATCAGACATAGAAAATCCTGCTTCTGAGTATTCATAGTATTGTAATAGAGTAAAGACTATTGCTAATACTAGAGTTAAGAATACTCCGTCTATTGCTGCTTTTCTATTTCCAGCTATTAAAGCGTGATGTCCGTAAGTAATAAAAGCTCCACTAGATAATAATAAGAAAGTATTAAGTAACGGAATAGCGAAAGGATCTAAAGGAGTTATACCCATAGGAGGCCAAGTTCCACCTATTTCCACTGCAGGAGATAAACTAGAATGGAAGAAAGCCCAGAATATAGATAAGAAAGCAAAAATTTCACTAACAATGAAAAGTAATACACCTAACATTAATCCGTGTTTTACTTCTTTAGTATGATGACCTAAATATGTACCTTCTGTTATTACATCTCTAAACCATAAAGCCATACCAAAAGCAGTTAATACAAAACCTATTGTTAAAACTATACCACCATTCAAGAAACCATGCATATATAATACTGCTCCTATAGTTAAATTTAATAGTGAGAAACTAAGTAAAATAGGCCAAGGAGATGGACTAACTAAATGAAAAGGGAAATATTGAAATTTAGTAACATAGTTTTTCATTTTTATTTTATTTTTTATTATTATTGATATCAAGTTTGATAATATATATTTATATTTATATATTTTTTATTTGCTCCTTTATTTAAGATCATAGATTCGATCGATAGGATAAATCTTAATAAAAGGTATTAGATTTAAACATTTTATAATGTATTAAAAATAATATTATATTTTATTATATAATTGTATACAAAATATCCAATTTTTTCTTGATTACTTAAAGTAGAGTAATTGATCGTCAATAATAAATTCTTATATTAAAGACATTATTTTATTTTTTAAATAACTCTACTTTTAAATTTTATAAATTAATTTTATTATATATATAATATTTATACTTAAATATATCAAATATATAAAGTTTATGTTGTATATTCTTTATAGCAAAGCAAATATCTATTTATAGATAAAAAATTATTATTTTAATTATGATTTTATTAAGAGTCGGTAATTAATCTTATATTATATTATAGAGGTTATTTATATAATATTATTTTAGACTTTATATTTAATACAATATTTTATATTTTATTCTATTTTCTATATAAAATCAAGAGTATGATAAGCAAAAATTATAGATTATATAATATTAAATATATATTATTTACTCTATCTCAGTATAGTATATTTAATATAAGTGTAATTATAATTTATTATATATATAATAAATTAATTTATATTATTAAAAAATATAAAAATTTATAATAAAAGAGACAGAGACATATAAAATTTGTATAAATCTAAAAAAACTAGTTTAAATTTAATAAAATAAAAATATTTAAAGTCTCTTAAACTTAAATAAAACAAGGGGGGGAATCTGATAATGGTAATCAGTTGTATTTGCATTACAAATATGATAGTTCAAATCTATCTTCCTCCATTAATCAAACGATATTCGCGAAGCAAATATTAATTATATAAATTAAAAATATAAATGTTACTTTGTTTAAATATTAATTTATACAAAAATAAAATAAAAATTAAATTAAAATAAATTCTAACTATATTAAAAGTAAGAATTAAAATTAATCTATAAAAGATAAAGGATAAATATTTGTTATTATATCTTAATATAGTGTTTATTTTCTTCGCTAGGAAATATAAATAATTATAATATTTTCTAGTTTTATATATTTTAAAGTAAAATTCAAATTAAAATGAAATAGAAAAAATAATAAATAAAATAATAAAATATAGCCTCGGTTGCTTAGTGGTCAAAGCGCTATACTGAAGATATAGATATGGGAGTTCAATTCTCTCCCGAGGCAAATAAAAGACACAAATTTAACCCTTCATACTTTATTTTTTTAATAACACACAAAATAAAATAAAAAATCAGTTAATTTATATATTAAGTTTAAACAATTAAATATATCTAATAATATTAACTTTTACTATAATAAATTTATATATTATATTATAATATAAAATAAAATATTAAATTAAAAAATAGTCAGTGTAAATACTATATATACTCTAAATTATTTATATAATATAAATAGCCGAAATAGTTTAAAAGGTTAAAACGTTATCCTTGTAAGATTGAAATATTGGTTCAATTCCAGTTTTTGGCTAAAAATACTAATATAAATTAAAAAAAAAATATAAAGTTAAATAATTCACTTATCATATAATAATTATAAATTATATAAATTAATACTCAATTAAGTAAATTAATAATAAGGATACAGTAATTACAATTGTTTTTGAGTTGTAGTTTAATTTGGCAAAACACCATTTTTTGGTAATGGCTGATATCAGTTCGAATCTGGTCAACTCAGTTAAGTTACAACATAAAATTATAAAATGAAATATAAATTATAACAAATATATTATAAATACTATCTTATTTTTAAAATTTTTATAGTAGTAAAAATATTTTTATTTGTTTCGCTAGTATAATAGTATTTATATTTGTTATTTTAAATTTATTAGAGAGCAGGACTCGAGTGGTGGAGTGTCCCCCTTTTAAGGGGAAAGTCTTGGTTCAAGTCCAAGTGTTCTCAAAAATAACCTTAGATAAAAGTATCTGATATATATTAGAAAAATGTAATGTAAAAAAATACAACAAAAAATATATCTTTTAAATGCTTCGCTAAAAAATTAAAGTAAAGTATAAATTTAAAGTCAATATTAAATAATAATATTTGATATATTAGCTTCGCTAATCTAAAATAATATATATATAAACAGTCCTTTCTTAAATGTTATATATTTTTTCAATTAATTATTAAAGTGCTTATTTTTCTAAATATTTGTATATTTTATTGTTTTGTTTAGACAGAGGAAGATTAATTAAATTTGGGTGTTTTTAGTTTTCTTCTATTTAAATTTAATTAAAAGAGGTTAAAATATATTTTATTCGCTAGAAGTATAAATTACTTCTTTTCTAGAGTCAATATAGTAATTATATTAAATTAAAATATTTGCTTCGCTAGTTATAAAATTCATAAAATAAAATATCCTATTAAATAAGGGCAGGTGATCCGATTGGTAATGGTGGTTCTCTGTAAAAGAATTGGTTTACACCGTAAAAGGTTCGATTCCTTTACTGCTCAATATTTAAATTAAATTAAATTAAATATAACAAAATTAAAAAAATATAAATATAATAGATAAGTTTCAGTTAAATCAATACTAAATTAATATAATAATTTAATATATTCTGAAGAATATTAGATATTAGTATTCTAATTAGGAATATAACTTATATTATAAAATATTACCTAGCGAAGCATATAGTTCAATATATAATATAAATAAAGGATTATTGTTATTATTTATAGTATTATTTACTAATATTTATTTCTAATATTTTGTTTAAGACTTTAGCATAACGGTTAATGCAATTCGCTCATAATGGATATTATAAGGGTTCAATTCCCTTAGGTCTTATAGTCACTACGTATAATTTATTCAATCTACTATATTTAAATAAAAATACTTAATTTATCTTAATTTACTTTTCAATATAAAGGTTATTAATATAATATTATATTTATTGAATATATAATATATAATATACATTATATAATATACTAGCGAAGCAAATATTCTATACACTATATTTTTAATAATAACTATAAACATTAATTTAAACTAAGTAAAATTGTTAATAAAAGTAACAGATAACTCATATAGATTATATTTCTAATATAAACACTGTATAAATTATATTTATTTATATTTTTTAAACTTAATTTTGGACACTAAATTAATTAATGGTAAGGAAATTAGCATTTCAACTTGTAAGTGTATTGTATTAAAAATTGTAATACAGGTTAAAAATAAGGGTACTTGGTCGAGTCTGGTTTATGGCGTTCGTCTTGAAAACGATTACTTTTTAAAAGTCGTGAGTTCGAATCTCACAGTGCCCGTAAATATAAAATTTAAATAAAATTATAGTTATTTATTATAATTGATATATAAATAAAAGTAGTAGAAATATTCTATTAATAGATATAGTAGCATGGTAGAAGACAAACTGGCTGGTCGCTTTTTTTGGGTAGAAGTATGTAGCGTGTTCGAGTCACGCCTACCATAACAAAATTAAAAAAATATAAATATAATTTAAAATTAAATAACTTTATTAAAAAAAATTAAAAAATTTTCTTCTAGTAAAAACTACAACTGATGGATATAAATATCAGGTCTTATGGCTGAGTGGTTTAAGCGAAGTACTGTTAATACTTTTTACAAGGGTTCAAATCCCTTTAAGACCTACACTAATTTGTGTAGCTTCGCTAGAAAAAATAACAAAAATTAAAATAAAAAAATTAATAAATCTATATAAATGTAATTTAATATAAAAATAGTATAATATTTATTAGTATTATATATTATAAATATAAAAGAGGATAGTATTTAATTTGATATATTAACTAATTTAAATTTATCGGTCTTAGTAATTATATATATATATTATTAATTATATTTTGACAGGAATATTTTTCATATTTTGATATTTATATTATAAAAGAAGAATTATAAATAAAAAAACTAAATTCAAATTATCTTTTTCTTTAGAAAATTAAAAATTTATATAGCGAACATGTTGAAATTTGGTAAACAATCTCCTCTTAAGCAGGAGTGGAAGTGATTCCTTAAGAGTTCGAGTCTCTTTGTTCGTAATGGCTTCTAAGATAGTGTAAAAATAAAAAGTCAAATACTAGATTAGTATCTAAATTCAAATCTTTCTTTTTAATATAGTCTATATTATAGAGTTTAAAAAAATAAAATTTAGTATATATTTATACTATAATTTATATACTATAATATATAAATATAAATATAAAATAGAATGGTAAAGAATTTGGAGAAAGTAAGTATCCAGCGAGATAGTGTAACGGTTTGCACAACAGTCTCATGAACTGTTAGTTTGGGTTCAATTCCTAATCTCGCTATTTCAAATTTAATATAAAAAATGAAAGACCCTTTAGTATAGTGGTTCGTACAGCTCTCTTTCAAGGAGCAAGTATCAGTTCAATTCTGATAAGGGTCGTTAAATAAAATCTTTTAATAGCGAAGCAAATATGTTTATATTTTTTTATTGTTAAAGGTATAACTAATCTTATAGCGAAGCATAAAGCAAACCTTTATATATATTTTTTTATATTATAGATGCAGGATTAAATTATGTATTCGATTATATTTATTTTCTGCTGCAGGTATTTTACTTGTACTAAAAATTTTAGTTTTATATGGTGATATTTCCGATGTATTATATTCTGTACTAGTTAAAAGGGTATTACCTAGAGATGCATACCTTTCATTATCTTCCTAGCGAAGAAAATATCTATCATATTCTGTTCCAAATGCAACACTGATATCTGATACTATAAATTAAGAATTTGGTTTTGTATTGTCATTTATTTTATTTATCCTTCTTCTTTACTAATTATATATTCCTTTTTTAACTTCAGTACTAAAATCTTTTCTATTATCTTAAATAAAATAGTTTTCTTTGGTTTAGTTATAAATTATATTACTATAATAAACCTAATCAGGCTAAAAAAATAACTCTATAATAATAATATCCTCCCAATAATAATACAAACAAAGTAACAAATATCAACAACAGTTATAATAATACCAGTTTGTACTTTTGGTTCATTTAAATATTTATTTATTTTAGATTAATTTGCTTCTTCGTTTTAATAACCAACTTTATATTTTTTTATTAGCGAAGCTACTAGTTATATTTATAAATTATTCTGTATGTTCTTTAAAGGATTTATAAGTAATATCTATTTTTTACTTGTTCTAAATATTTATCATTCTCAATTTTACTATTAAAAATTATTATATCGTTTAAATTGAATCTAGATTATTTTTAGTTAAATCAAGGATTATTGAAAAGTAATTTTTATTTAAACTATAAGAAATAAAAAATATAATTTAATAATTGTACATCAATTCATAATACAAAACCGAAAAAGCTAGACTAGTAAAAATTTAACCAATAAATATTAATTTATAAATTAATAATATTAATATTTTTTTACTACTATTAGATCAAAATAATTCCAGTATTCTCCATAAAGTTAAATAATTTTTATAAGCAAATATTTTTATATATAAATTTCTTAACCTTATAAAGTGGAATTTACGTATCACTTGAGTATATAAAAAATACAATTTATTTTAATTATAGCTTTATTTCTATCATTATCTAATATAAAATAAATAATAAAATATTAAAATCAAATTAAAAATCATATTTTATAACAAACAATGAGAGATATAAAATAAATTATCTATAAAAAAAATAAAAGTAGAAATAAGATAGTGATAACAAAATTTTACTCTCTTTTTCAATATAATATAAAATTATATAATATATCCTATAATATTTTAATATTTTCTTAATCCTGAATTAAGATACCCTTAATATCTCATTTATATTATAACTATAAATAAAGGTTATAAAAGCTTAACTTTAAGTATAATTATATATTATAAATTTTACACAGTTTAAGTTTATATTTTTATATAATAATATAATATATATACTATATACTAAACTAAGCAGAGATAGTTCTTTAATAAATAAGAGCATAATACAAAAATATGTAATAAATAATGCCACAATTAATACCATTTTATTTCTTTAATCAAATAGTAATTTCCTTTTTAGTATTATTTACTATAATCTATATCTTTTCTAAATATATCTTACCTCAATTTACATTACAACAAGTAATTAGATTATATATAACAAAACTAAGTAAAAAAAATTAATATTCACAAATAACAATAAATATTCATTATATTAAAATACTAAATATAAATATAATATAATATATTTGCAACGCTAGAATAAAACCCTAAATAAATAGTTCAGTATAAGTTCTATTTATTTTTAAGTAAAGAAGATTTTATAGTCAATAATTTAATATATTTTATATACTAAGATATTTTTTATTATTACCTTTACTAACTATTATATAGATAATAATTAATATATTAATTAGTCTTAGCTAAGTAAATATTATTTAGTATAATAGTAGGGGACTGTCTTATCTTTTTATAAAGATAATAAAAAATAATCAAATAAAGTTCTATTTTAATTATAATATAAATATCAATTATACAGTCTATATTCTAAATTAATATAATGTATTATAGAGTATATAATTTTTATAATTAATTATAAATTCTTTAAATAGAATTATTAATTTAAAATTTATTTTTAAAGTGTAAGTACTAAATGTATTTTACCTTATTACGATTATATTACTTATTCCATAATAAGAATAATAAATATTGTTTATTAGCTATTGTATATAATATAAGTTATATTAAATTAAAATATATCAAGTAATCTTTTCTAAGTAAATATCAAAATATAATATATTTGCAACAGTTTACTTCGCTAGTAAAAAAAGTATGTGGGTAAAACTAAATAATAGTCTCTGTTCAGTAAAAATAAATTTTAAATCTTTTCTTTATGCAATTATTACCTGTAACTAAAATGACACATTAAACTTAAACTATGAATCTATCAATAATATTATTCTTAATAGGTATTTTAGGTTTTATTTTAAATAGAAAAAATATAATACTTATGATCATAGCTATAGAAATTATGCTACTTGCTGTAACGCTTTTAGTTTTAATAAGTTCTTATGGTTTTGATGATAATGTTGGACAAACCTTTAGTATATATATTATATCAATTGCCGGTGCTGAATAAGTTATCGGTTTAAGTATTCTAGTTGCTTATTATCGATTAAGAGGAACTATATCACTTAGAACATAATGTATCTTTCAATTATAATTTT
>WNFK01204924.1_pt1 | contig 15432 bp, 14 predicted proteins | sample 5400281 | NCBI WGS metagenome assembly WNFK01 (sample SAMN13153350, study PRJNA577476) | soil metagenome | isolation source: 20 cm soil on Douglas fir-dominated hillslope | place: USA:California | collected 2013-09-17 | reverse complement strand
TGATGTTGCGGACGCGGGCCGCCGTGGAATCGCTGTTGGCTTGCAGAACGAGCAGCGCGAGTACGAGCGTCATGACTTGAGATACAGTCCTTTCGGATCGAGCACGTCACGCAGCAGCTGCAGATCGACGCGCGCCGGCGGCTGCACTCGATCGAGAGGGGGCCGGCTCCTGAGCGCCCATCCCACGCTGTTCTTCACGTCGGCCTCCTCGACGCCCGGGTAGAGCGCCGTCAGGATCAGCTCACCGTTTGCCTCGTCGCGCTCGAATACGCCCTTGTCCGTGATTACCTTGGCGACACGCTGGCCCGGGCTCGTGACAAAGTCCACACGTTCAGGGAAGGTGCGCGGTGAGAGCTTCGACACGATGAGAATGCGCTGGGCGTGGATCGCGATCTCGGCGGCCCCGCCGCTGCCGGGGAGCCGCACCTTGGGCCGCTCGTACTTCCCGATGACGGTCGTGTTGATGTTGCCGTGCCGGTCCACCTGCGCACCGCCCAGGAAGCCCACTTCGATCCTGCCGCTCTGGAGAAACAGCTGGAACACGTCCGCCATGCCGCACACCATCAGCGACCCGGTCACGAGTGCCGGATCGCCGATCGACACCGGCAGCCGGTCGGGCACCGCGCCGACGGCGCCCGACTCGTAGATGAGGACCAGATGGGGCGCGTGGGTGCGCCGCGCCAGGTTACAGGCGAGGTTCGGCAGTCCGATGCCCACGAACACGACTTCGCCGTCGCGCAGCTCTCGCGCTGCGACGACGGCCATCATCTCGTCGGGGCTGTAGGCGTCAGAACCCGTAATTCACTCCGGCGCACACCTGCGCTTTGGCGACGAGCCTGGCGAGCTCGGGCTGCTTCGCCACGTACGCAGCGCGATCCGGAACAGCGTGCACGAACTCGTCCAAGTAGCGCTCGAGCTTCTTCGCGTCGCGCGAGATACTCTCCCAGGCGACGTAGAAGTCGTTGTCGCGGTCGTAGTAGCCCTGCGCGTACGAGGGATGGGCGCCCCACGGCTCCACGACCACCGCATCGACGATCATCGCGGGGATCACGGTCCGGTTCGGATCGGCGCGGATCACGCTTTCATCCACCAGCTCTTCGACGGCCACGATGACGCGCCGGGAGGCGAACGCCGCTTCTTTCTGGACGCCCAAGAGTCCCCAGATCTGGGCGTTGCCCTGCGCGTCGGCGCGTTGCGCGTGCACGATGGTGACGTCGGGATTCAGAGCCGGGACCGTCGCCAGCGCTTCGCCGGTGTACGGACACGCGACGGCCTTGATGCGGTCGTTCGCCCGCGGCAGGTCGGTGCCGGCGTAGTCGCGCAGCGGCCAGAACGGCAGTCCGGCTGCGCCGGCCGAGAACCGCGCCACCATGCCGAAGTGGGAATACTCCTCGATCTCGAGGCCGCTCTCGCTTTCCACGGCGCGCCGAAACGCGTGCAACGACCCCACCCCAGGATTGCCGGCCCAGGAGAACACGACCTTCCGGGCGCAGCCGGCCGCGATCATCTGGTCGTAAATCAGGTCGGGGGTGAGGCGGCACAACGTCAGGTCACGACGCCGCTGCCGGATGATCTCGTGGCCGGCGGCGAACGAGATCAGGTGGGTGAACCCTTCGATGACGACCGTGTCGCCGTCGCGCACTAAGCGCGCGACGGCGTCCTGCATCGACATCACCTTTGCCGCTAATCCGACATTTCGCTCAGGCACTCGTCGATGATCCGGAGGGCGGTGTCCACGTCATAGTCATCCACGACGAGCGGCGGCGCGAGCCTGAGCGAGCTCTTCCCGCAGCCGAGGAGCAGGAGACCCTTTTGGAAGGCGCGGTCCACCAGGTGGTGCGGGATGTCCGGGGCCGGCTCGCGCGTGGCGCGGTCCTTCACGAACTCGACACCCACCATGAGGCCGCGGCCGCGCACATCCCCGATCGCGGCGTGCTTCTCGGCGAGGCGGCGCGCGCCGGCGAGGAGACGCTCGCCCATCTTGTTGACGTTGGGGAGCAGCTCCTGCTCGACTATGTCGAGCGTCGCGAGCGCCGCGGCGCAGCAGACCGGATTGCCACCGAAGGTCGTGCCGTGGGCGCCCGGCTTCCACTTCATCACCGATTCCTTCGCGATGATCGCGCCGATCGGCATCCCGCTGCCTAAGCCTTTTGCCGAGAGCAGCACGTCGGGTTCGATCCCCTCGTACTCGCAGGCGAACATCTTGCCGCTGCGCCCGATGCCGCTTTGGACTTCGTCGGCCACGAGGAGGATGCCGTGGCGGTCGCACAATTCGCGTAGAGCCTTCAGGTAGCCGGGGGGTGGGACCACGTAGCCGCCCTCGCCCTGGATCGGCTCGACGAAGATCGCCGCCACGCTGTCGGGAGGCACCTTCTTGGTGAACAGCTCTTCTTCAATCCACGACACGCAGCGCATCGTACACGCGTCCTCACCGCGGCAGTACTCGCAGCGATAGCGGTAGCCGTACGGGACGTGATGCACTTCCGGCAGGAACGGCGCGAATCCGGAGCGCTGCACCGCCTTGCTCGCCGTGAGGCTCAAGCCGCCGTAGCTGCGCCCGTGGAAGGCGCCGAGGAACCCGATGATCGCGGGCCGCCCGGTCGAATGGCGCGCCAGCTTGATCGCGCCTTCCACGGCCTCGGTCCCCGAGTTCGAGAGGAAGACGCGCTTCTTGCTCGGACCCGGTGCGAGTTTCGCGAGTCGTTCGCACAGCGCGGCGAAGGTGTCGTAATAGAAGTCGCTGCCGCAGATGTGCAGGAACTTCCCCGCCGCTTCCTGAACGGCTTTGACGACTTTGGGATGGCCGTAGCCGGTGGACGCCACCGCGATGCCGGCCATGAAATCGAGGAAGCGATTGCCGTCTACGTCCTCGACGACGGCGCGCTCACCGCGCGCCACCGCGAGGGGGTACTCTTTCGGGTACGACGTCGAGGCCCAGCGGTCCTGCCGCTCGACGATGGCGCGGGCCTTCGGACCCGGGGGCGGGACGACGATGCGCGGATAGTCTCGGGCGCTCATGCTACCGTCCTTTCGAGGGCGGTCGTGAACCGGCCGACGATCTCGCCGATCTCCTCCTCCGTGATGATGAACGGCGGCGCGATCATCGCGAGGTCACCACTCGTGCCGTCGGCGTGGCCGACGTTGGGCCACACCGTGAGTCCCGCGTCGAGCGCGGCCTCGGCGAACGACTCGGCAAATCGAGCGGCGCGCGGGAATGGAGCGCGACTGGCTTTGTCCTCGACGAACTCGATCCCGGCGAGAAGGCCCCGGCCACGCACGTCACCGACGTGCGGCAGCTGGGCAAGCGGCGCCAGCCGCTCGTGCAACACCTGCCCCATCTTGGCGCAGCGCTCGACGAGCTTGTGCTCTTTCAAGTAGCGGATCGTGGCAACACCCGCGGCGCACGCGACCGGATGATGCGAGAACGTTTGTGCGTGCATAAAGGCGCCGGAGCCGTTCGCGACGGTATCCACGATGCGCGCCGGTGCGGCGATGGCGGAGAGCGCCGCATATCCGCCGGAGATCCCCTTCCCCAGCGTCATGATGTCGGGGGCGACGCCGTAGGGTTCCATCGCCCACCAGGTGCCGGTCCGGCCCACGCCGACCAGGACCTCGTCGGCGATGAGCAGCACGTCGTGGCGATTGCAGATCTCGCGCACGCGGGCGAAGTATTCAGGTCGCGGCGTGGACGCGCCCGTGGACGATCCCCCCACCGGTTCCGCGATGAACGCGGCGACCTGGTCGGCGCCGAGCCGAGTGATCGCTTCTTCGAGGACGCTCCCGCTGCAGACCGGACAGGTGGCGCTGCGGCCGCCGCACTCACACCGATAGGGATAGGGCGCCGGGATGCGGTGCACATCCACGAGCCAGGGCCGGAACATCGCCTTGTACGCCTCGCGGGCCGAGGCCGACAGGGCCAGGAGCGTGCTGCCGTGGTAGCCCGGCGCCAGGGCGATGATCCTGTTCTTGGCGGGTCGTCCGCGCTCGACCCAGTACTGCCGCGCCAGCTTCAACGCCGCCTCGACGGCCTCCGATCCACTACAAAGGAAGTAGAGCTTCGAGAGGTCCCCCGGCAGCGTTTCCGCGATCTCGGCAGCGAGCTCTTCGACGGGGCCGTGCGTGAACATCGTGCCCGAGAGGTAGCCGAACTGGCGCCCCTGCTCGGCGATGGCCTCGGCGATTTCGGGGTTCGAGTGCCCCAAGTTGGCGACGTAGGCGCCGCCGACCGCGTCCAAGTAGCGCTTGCCGCGTTCATCGATCAGCCAGCATCCTTCGCCGCGCACGATCTTGGGATAGTCGTGCCCGAGCTTCCGGTAGAAGACGTGGCTCTCGGGGTAGCGGTGCGCGGTCACGATTAACTTCAGACGCCGCAGCCTACTGGCCCCTCGTCCAATGGCAGGACAGCGGACTTTGGATCCGTCAATCTAGGTTCGAATCCTAGGGGGCCAACTTGCACCTTCGCATGGAGAAGAACGTCGCGCCTCCCCATAGCTCCGAAACCGGTCGCACCTACCGGCTCGACCGCCTCATCGGGAAGGGGGGCTTCGGCGAGGTCTATCTCGCGACCCCGACGCCGGCGGGCGGCCTCCCCGCGCAGGTCTGCATCAAGATCAGCACGCGTCTCACAGCCTGGCTGCGCGAAGCCTACTTCGCCGAGCTGCTCGAGCGGGAGCCGCGCGCACTGCGAATCTTCGATCGGTTCGCCGAGGCCGACGGGGACGGCATGCGCTACTGCCTCGTGATGGAGTACGCGGAGCACGGGGACGTGGGCGCCTGGCTCAAGCATCGGGGCCCGCAGCCCGAGCGCGTCGTGCGACGCGAGATCGCGGCGCTGCTTGGTGCCCTCGACACCCTGCACCGCGGCCAAGCGCTGCACCGCGACCTCACCCCCTTCAACGTGTTCGTGTGCGAGAACGAGCAGCTGAAGCTCGGGGATTTTGGCATCGCCAGGCACCAGCGCAACCGCCAGGGTGTCACCGCCGACGCCTTCAACGTGCTCAACGCGCCAACGGAGATCGCGTGGGGATGGGTGCGGCGGTGGCAACAACGCGACGACATTTATCAGGTCGGCCAACTCGCGGCGATGCTGCTGCGCGGGGACATCACCAGCCCGATGCGCAGTAAGGATGTGCGCAACCTGCCCTGCAGCGACCATTTGAAGGAGGTCATTCATTGCCGCCCTCCGGCACCGTCCCAAAGACTTGAAGGTGGGTCGCGTGGCGAGTCTCGCGGGAAAGCGGCTGTCGATCACGGGGTTCCTGAAGCGTCCGCGCAGCGAGGCGATCGCCGCCGCCCGCAAGGCCGGCGCGATCATCCAATCGAAACCCGGGCGTACCACCGACGTGCTGGTGCGCGGGAAGCCGAACCAACTGCAGATCGCCGGCGACGATGGGGGCACCAAGCTGATGGAGATCCGGCGGCTCGCGGCGTTGGGGCACCGGATCACCATCATCAAAGAGGCGCGGTTCTGGAAGCTGGCCACGCCCAAGACGCGGCGGCGGCGCAAAGGCTAGTGCATCGGACGGCTAGCCCCCGATGCAGTCATACGCGGGATCTCTGCTCGCCCTGACGTTGCCGTTCGCATCCACCGTCACATGGAAGTTGACCAGCAGCAAAAGATGGCCGCCCGCGGCGTTCGTGTAGAACTCGTGCTCCGCATTCTGCATGACCAGCCCATTTCCATGCACCAGGAGAATAAAGAGGGGGCGGGTGTTCGTCGGATTGATCATCCACACGGTTCCGGAGGTCTGACCGACCAGGTGGACCGCCGGATCGTAAAAGAACTTCAGCGTCGTATCCACGTTGCCCGAAGGGGTCGTGGTCGCAGTCATTACGTAATTGATCGTTCCGGTAAAGAGAACGATCTCCCCAATCCTGGGGTTGGCCGTACAGTCGGCTGGATCATCCATCTCATCGAAGCTGCCTGTGATTTCACTACGTGTTGCCCCGAACTGCGGGTGAAGTGCTTGGTCCGGTGCCATGGGCTGCTCGCAGGCGACGAGCACCAGAGGGAGAAGCGTGAGGGGTATGCGACCCATGCTGCACCTTGATGGAAGAAGGGGAAGTCAGTGGTTCAGGAGCCCGCAGAGTACGGGGCGCTCTGGGAACCCGTCATGATCCGGATGGGGCCCCTGCATGGCGACCAATGTGACCCCACCGTTCTGGTCGAAGAAGAATTCGACTGTGCCGGCGTCGAGCAGCTGGGTTCCGTCAGGCAGCTGGAGGTGGAGCAACAGGCCGTACTGAACGAGTCGAGAGGTACCGTCGGAGGTAAAGGTCGTTTGATCCGGACCATAGCTGGGACCGGAGACCGTGTACCCAGTCACCGAATTGGAGATGAAAACGGTGAGGTTCCAGACGTTTTGCAGCTTCGTGATGTTGCCTACTTGATCGATCGTCTCGATGATGGTAACAGTGCCGCTGAACTGAAAAACCAGATCATACCCTTCGTCACATGAAGCGAGCACGGCGGGGCCAAAACTGCCGTCCACGTTCGGGAACACCTTCGTGTGGCTTTGAGCCGCGGCGGCTTGCCGTGTGGTGAGGTTCGGTGCCGACGGAAGCTCCCGCGACTCGGCGCATGCGGCGACGAGGATCGCGGGCGCGAGCAATAGCGGGCGGAGTGTCATCAAGGCCTCCAGGCTGGTGGACCTTCGACGCCGGTGGCAGCTAGGCGTAAGCACTGGGATCAGTTCCCGCTCGGCGTGCGCGTGGACATCCAGATGTCGAGGCCACCGACGCCACCTGGCCGATCGGAGCTCCAGACGAGTGTCCGGCCGTCGTGCGAGAGACTCGGTTGCTGGTCGAACCCCGTCGTGTTCAACGGCGCCCCGAGATTCACCGGTGTGGACCAAGGCTCATGGACGCTTTGGCGGGTCGATTCCCAGAGATCGGCGACGCCCAGCGTGCCGGCGCGGGGGGAATGGAACAGCATCTCTCTGCCGTCGATGCGTATCGTCGGCGCCGCGTCGTTCACGATCGAGTTGAGGTCGACAGCCAGAACGGCCGGGCCGCGTGTCTCACCGTCCCGCGCTATCGCCGCCACATAGAGGTCCTGTGTCTGCGTCGCCGCATCTCCTCTGGTGAAATAGAGGTTGGCCGACCCATCCTCCGCGCTCTGCACGTAGACTGGCGCGTTCTCGTCGGCCGGCGTGTTGACGTCGAGTCCGAGTGGCGTCGGCGGTCCCCACCCGAAGTCGTCGTTCGGATCCGCCCGCCGCGACATGTAGATGTCGTTGCCTCCGAGGCTCCCGGGCCTGTTGCTGTGGAAGAACAGCAGATGGCCGTCCACCGAGAGGTCGGATCCTGCGTCGATGCCCGAGGTGTTGATGACGGAGCCGAGGTTGACGGGGGCTTCCCAGGGACAGTCCTCGCAGCCACGCCGGGCGACCCACAGGTCGTTGCCGCCTTGCCCGCCTAGTCGGTTGGACGTGAAGTAGATGCTGAGTCCGTCTTTCGCCAGGTTCGGGTGTGCGTCGATGACCGTGGAGTTGATCGTTGCCCCGAGATTCACGGGCGTAGACCACTCGGACTGCGCATAAGACTGACCCTGAATTCCGTACACGAGTCGGTCCGGCACTCCCTGGCAAGCGGCGATCAGAGCGAGCGGGGTGAGGCATGCGAGTTGACGCGCAGTGATGATCACAAGTCCTCCCGGTGTGCGTTTCAAGGAACGCCTTCGGTTACGCTGTCGTGATACGGACGGCGTCCGGACGGTTGCTCAGGAGGGATTGGGAAGGCCTGCGACGCACCAGTGCGCGCCACCCCCCCGCCGATCGAGGGGATGGTCGCTGCGACGTGCGCGCGCGGCGGCGACGCCTAGTGCGGACCTGCCAGCGTGATCGCGTACCCCGTGGTCGAGGTCCGCACCGAGTCGCTGCGCGTGGCGACCTCGAGGACTTCCACGTGATAGGCGTCGATCTGGTTCACGTCTGCGACAGTCGCCGTTGCCATCACGCCGGCATTGAGATCGCCGACGACGATGGCGCGCGCCTCGGTCGGCGAAACGACGCGCCAGTAGACGCTATACGCCGACCGGGCCGATGCGAGGGACGTGATGCCGGGTCCGGTGAGCACGACCGTGACGGCGCCGTCGTTCGCGTTGGGAGTCACGAGCGCGAGCGTGACGATGCCTGGCGTCACCCCGCTGGTGTCGGAGCAGGCCGCGGCCGCGAGCAAGACCGCGATCCGCAAGGCGCTGCGGGCGCGCGCGTTCATGGGGCCCCCTTTCGAGTGACCAAGGTCGGTGGCAGGAGTCCTTGCGCCCTGAGATAGGCTCGGAAGTCGCCCACGTCGTAGCGCCCGTTGTGGTTTCCCTGGAAGTCGAGGAAGCGCTGCACGGTGAGATCGAGCTGATCGCCGGCGAGGAGATGATCGGCGGCGTTTGTGATGGAGACTTGGGGCTGGTTGATCGTCAGGGTGAAGCCCTGAAATCCTTGACGACCGCCCGCGTCCACCCGGACGGTGAACGTGAACGTGCCGCTCGCCTCGGGAACTCCCGAGAGGACACCGGTGGCGGGGCCAAGGGTGAGCCCGGCAGGCGGCGCCCCGCTGGAGATGCTCCAGGTGGGCACTCCGGGGGGCGACTGCACCAAGAGGGTCGCCGAGTAGTCCGCTCCCGTCGTGCCCGCGGTTAGAGCGGCGGGCGTTATCACGAGGAGATCAAGACCTATCCGGAAGCCAGGTGCCCGCATACCCGCGGGATTCATCTCGTAGATCGCCCCGGCCTGCGAGTTGGTCGCGAACAGCCGGGACGTCATGGCGCCGCTCCCGTCACGGCTGAACATCAGCGACATCGCAAAACCGGAAGCCAAGTTGGTCCACGCGAAGCGATCGCTCACCACCGCATAGGCCGGATCGTACAGCGTCACCCACCCCCAACCGTTGGAGACGTAGAGATACCCGTCGCGATCGAACGCCAGGCTCTCCACGTACGGGGCCGCGACGATCGCCGCCTGGGGCACGCCGTTCACGATTTTGTAGATCGCATTGTAGCCATTGCTGAAGTGCAGTACGCCACCGGGCGAGAACGCGACGCTGCAGGCCGTATAGAAGAAGCCCCCAGAGAGGGTCCCCGAAACGTCGATCGAATCCTTGCGCGCGCCTACCGGATCGTAGCGATACAGCCAGGCCCCCTCGCTAAGGGCAAGCACCCAGACGTCCCCATCGGGTCCTACGGTGATCCCTGCCACCCAGTCGAAACCGGAGGCGAACGTCGAGACGCTGCCGCCGGGCGTGACGCGCTCGATGGCGCCGAAGGTTCCAGCCGAGTCAATGACAGTGACAAGTTCGTTCCCGAACCCGTCGACGACCGTGTGTAGCGGAAGCAGTCCGGCAAAGGCGGCGACTTGTGAAACCGTCCCACCGGGATTCACGCGCAGCAGTCGCCGCCCGTCCACGTCCGTGGCATAGATCTCTCCGGCCGGTCCCGCAGCGAATCCGTACGCCGCGCCTAAGCCGCTCGCGTACAGCCTCGTGGAGTCGCCGGGGCCGGGGGGCGGCGGCGTCCAGAGCGAGAGGCCGAGGGCATAGAAGTAACTGGCGGCGCCGCCGTCGTTGTAGTCCACGAGCGCCGCGTAGTAGCGTCCGGCCCTCGCGTGATACTCGATGTGGCTGTCGAGGGTACCGTTGTAGTCGTCGTTGTACGCGACGACGGTGTAGACGGAGCCCGAGTCGAGGCCCAGGAGGTACAACACAGGATCGAGGGAGGACCCCGACCGGCGGGCGTTCACGTCGAGCACGATGGTCGTGTCGGCCGTCACGTCGAACCCGAACCAGTCCACATCCCCCGCCGGATCCGTGGCTCCGGAGATCGTGTCACCCAAGGACACCGAGTCCGCGATCAAGAGCGAATCGTTCGGCTCCGTCTCACTGCCCGTGGCGGGCCGGCCGCGGCCCGCCTCCATACGGTGCAGCGCGCGGGCGACCGCCGCCGCGCGGGCGCGCGGAGACTTGGCCGCTGGACGCGGCAGTTGCGCATCCGCGACGGCAGGGAGCGCCACCAGGAGAGCGGCACCAAGGGCAAGCAGCATACGGCACCGATACCTGGGCTTCATGGTTCCCCCCTGAAGTGACCCGTTGTGTCGCCGGCGACAGCCACCAGCGTGGTACGGACAATGCTCCCGACGTTGCTCAGCCCGACGGCTACCGACCCCTGACCAATGTGAACCCGGCCCAGAAGAACGGGTGCGCGGTTTGCGCATTGCCGGCTGCGGCCCGCTGCGCCACCGCGAGCGCCTCGACCTCCGGCCGTCCCGCCGCGAGCTCTCGATAGAAGCGTTCCATGAACCGTGCCGTCGAGACGTCCGCCACCGGCCAAAGCGTCCCCAGCACGTTCCCCGCACCGGCATACAGAAACCCCTGCGCGAGACCTACCCAGTCGTCGCCTGGAGGCACATCGGCCAGCGTTCCTGCGGCGACCGCGGTCTGACAGGCACTCAACACCACCAGACGCGCGTCGAGGGTGAGCCCGAAGACCTCGTGGACCTCCAGCCGCCCGTCCTCTCCTTCAGCCCTGCCCAACTCCACATAGGAGAACAGCGGGTTGTTCTTGTTGAGGACGCCGTAGGTGGCGAGGTGCACAATCTCACGCCCCGCAGCGAGGGTCCGAAACGCGTGCTCGGTTGCGGCCTGGCCGACCAGGGTTCGGGCTCGCGTGCCGTACACGCGCCCGATCGCCTCTACTTCCGCCCGCGATCCGGGGAGGGCGCCGGTCCGGGGCGCGAGGGCCAAGACCCCGCCGCCCCGCGGCGGTGCCGGCCGTTCGCGCAGCCGTAACCAAACCGACGCGGACGGCACGTATTCGATGACGTAGCGACCGACGAGAAACCCCTCGGGCGGGCCCGGCGCGAGTAACGCCGCGAACGGCAGATAATGCAGCTCGGCGTGCGGCGCGATGAGCAGCCGGCGCTTCCCGGCAAGAACGCCCGTCGCCTCGACCGGCGCCACGAGCTGTTGATAGAGTCGACGCAGCGCGGGCCGCCAGGCCTGGCGGTCGGCGCCCGCCGCGGGGCTCGCAAGCATGCTCCGCGCGAAATCCACGCGCGCCACCAGTGCCTCGTGGGGCACCCGCAGATCCAGAGCGAGCACGGTGTCCGCGGTGACGGCAAACACCATCGTGGTGGAGTCGCCGGTCAAATACTCGAGCAAGGCCTCGTCCGGAGCCAGCGCGGCCCTGACCGCCCTCGCCGGCGCAATCTCCCCTCGCACCAACGCCGCATATGCCGGGCTCGCGGCTCGCATCTCCTCGAGGAGATCACGGTACGAGGCTTCAGCCTGTCCGAGCGCCTCCGCCTCGCCGGCAGCTCCCGGCGCGTCCGTCGCGGGCGACGCGTCCCGAAGGCCGCCCACCTCTCGCTGAGCGCTATCGAGGCCCTGTCGCAGCGCGCCGATGCGACGACGCAGGTCCTGCTCGCGGCTCACCAGCGCCCCACTCACCCCGGAGGTCGCGACTCGTCCTCGTGCCAGGAGGTCGAGCATTTGACGCGCGCGCAGCTGCTCGCTGACCTCGAACGCCGCCTCGGCGCGGCCGCGCGCCTGTTCGACCAAGGACAGGGCGACGTAGACATCCCACTTATCCGCGCGGAACGCCGCGCGATGTTCCTCGAGTGCCAGCCCCCCCGACGCGCGCTCGATACCCGCGATCGCTGCCTCCAGCTCCTTGGCCGCGTTCGTCATGTCACCGCGCCTGCGCAACGCACCGGCCAAGCCAGCGTGCAGCCGCCAAACGATCCCTGGTGCCGGTCGGGTGCGAAGGCGCGCGAGGCCACTTTGGTACAGCGATTCCGCCGCGCTCGCGTGTCCACTTTCCAGCTCAAGATCACCGAGCGCTGCTAGCGCTTCTGCCTCGTCCGCGACGGCCCCGAGCGCGCGCAGTGTATCGACCGCCTGTCGGAACGCCCGCCGGGCAGTCGCCGTGTCCCCGAGCCGCCAGGCCGATTGGCCGAGCAGCAGGCGGGCCTCGGCCGCGTTTTGCACCGCCGGAGCGGTTCGCAGCAGCTGCTCCAAGACGGCTTGGGCGCGGCGATAGCTCGCCCGCCGGTAGAGCACGACCGCCTTTCCAAAAAGCGCGCTCTGGCGATCCGCGCTGTTAGCGGCGCGCGCGGCGAGACTGTCCGCGCGCGCGTAGTGCCGCTCGGCATCCGCGAAGCGATTGAATTCCACGGCGAGGTCGCCTCGCACCAGCGCGAGCGACGCCAGCGACGTGTGACCTCCCGTGGCGTGCCGCGTTACCGAATCGGCGCGGCTCAGCTCGGCGAGCGCACCCTGGTAGTCACCGGCGTGCGCGCGCGCCCACGCGAGCGCCACTCGCACGGTGGTTTCGTTCATGTCGGGACCCGGCCCAATGCGCCGCAAGATGGTCGCGGCCTCCGACAGCGCTCCTATGGCGCCCGAATAATCGCCTCGCAGGAGCGCGACCTCGGCCACGTCGCTGAGGGTCGCGGCGATGTATGGTTGGTCGCCGTAGCCGCGAAACACCGCGAGCGCCTCCCGTAGGTCCGCCTCGGCCTCGCGGTAGTCGCCCTCGATGCGCGCCACGTGAGAGAGATTCAGCAGGTTCAGGCTCACCAAATCGTCGAGGCTCAAACTCCGGGCCACCTCGACGGAGCGCTCAAAGGCGTGCCGCGCGCCGACTAGGTCGCTGCGTTTCGCCAACACAATGCCAAGGTTCCCCTGGACCATCGCGACGCCGCGCCGATCGCCGATCCGCTCTGTCATCTCCCCGGCGCGCACGAAGAGCGTTTCCGCGCCCGCCAGGTCGCCGCGATCGTCGCGCACGTTCGCGAGCTCCGTCATCGCTTGCGCGATGCTGAAGGGGTCCCTGATCCGCTCGGCGAGGTTGAGTGCGCGCGCCATATACGCTTCAGCGCTATCGAGTTCATTGGCGGACCGGAATGCCTGGCCGATGCTCCCCAGGGCGCGCGCGGTCCCCCACGTATCCCCAAGGGCCTGAAAGCGTCGCAGGCTCTCCCGAAACTCCCGCACCGCGGCGTCGAAGCCGGGATCGAGCAACGCCCGATCGCCCGCCCGTCGCACGCTATCCGCCGCGATCAGCGCCGCTCGGTTGGCCGGCGTGAGCGACTGCCAAGTGTGGACCCGCCGGAGATAGAATGAATCACTCCAGGCCGCGGCATAGGCGCGCGCCAGGCGCTCCGCAGTGACGAGCGCAGCGGTTGCCGAATCCCCCGCTGCACTGCTGGCACCCATCAGACGACGTACGATGCCGCGCGCAGCATCAGGCCGGCGTTTCACCTGATCCACGAGGGCCGAGTCGACACCGTCCTTCGCGAGCACGAGCAGCGAGTCGGGCTCCTGTTGCGGCGACACGGTGAGGAGAAGGACGGGGAGCGTCACGAGCGCGATCATCGTTTAGCGCCTCATGAGTCGGAATCCCACAAGATCCGATGACACCCACCGCTGCCACTCGGTCTGCGCCTCGACCTTCCAGAAGTACGTCACGCCGGGCGAGAGCACCACGGAGTCCGGCCGGGCCACTGCCGTATCGGCCGTTTCCGTCGTCCACTTCACGCCCCCGTCTCCGTCATAGAGCCGGAGGCGATAGCGATCGACTCCGGGGACACCGGACCAGACAAACCGGTCCGCGGTGGCCACCGACTCGCGCGGGGCGAGCGGGACCGGCACCGTCGTGTGGGGAATCGCGGGCTCGCGCAGGCCGCCTTGATCTGAGTGCCCTCCCGGCCGGAGGAACAGCAGGAGAACGGCCGCCGCTGCCGCGGCACCGAGCGGCAGCGACCAGCGGCGCCACCGGGGCGTGGGCGCAAATCGCACCTCGGTGACGGCGCGACTCGTCTCCACGATCACGGATCGGCAGTGGGCGCACGTCACCGGGTGCGCGATGACCGGCGCCCGCGCCTCTTGATCCATGTGCCCATCGACGAAATCCGCCACGGTCAGCTCGTCGAGGCAGTCCGCGGTCGCGCCCGGTCGGTCGAAGACGCGCTGCCGTTGGAGTGCCTCGGCGGAACGCCGCAGCCCACCCACCGCGGCGCGGCAGTGGGGACAGCCTTGGACGTGCCTAGCGATCTCCAGATCGCGGGCGCCGAGCGCATGGGGGAGCAGGGCCTCGGGGGCCGGATGGGTCATGCGATTGGTGTCCACCTGAGGCGTCGGTATCGGCTACGTGATACGGACCGTCGCCCGTGTACTGCTCGCGCGCGCGTCACAGGGCCCCACGCTCGATGCCGACCTGTTCGAGCTTGGTGCGGACCATCGCGAGGGCGCGATACACCCGGTTGTAGACCGTCTTGGCGTTGGCGTACCCCAGGGCCCGGGCGACGTCACCGGCCGGCATCCCGTCGACGACGTAGAGCTGCAGAGCGAGACGGTCGTCAGGGGGCAGGGTCTCTAGGGCCGCCGCGAGCTCGCGGTGCTGCTCCTCGCGCTCGGCTGGGTCGGCGTCGAGAGGACCCGGCGCAACGTCTGGTGGAGGCAGGGCAAGCGCCTCGGTGAGCCGCCCGCGGCGCCCGGCGGTCGCGGCGCGGTACGTCTCTTTCAATTCTTCCAAGAACTCGCCGAACATCAGAGTAAATCCGTCGCGGGAACGGAGCAGCTCGTACGTCTCCACGTGCGATCGCTGCTGGACGAACACGTACTCGAAGATCTGCTTTCGGGGAGCCGGCAGCGCCTGGGCGAACGCGCTCAGGCGCTTGCGCCCATCGCGATGACGAAACCAATCGATGGTGATGTTCCGGACGACCGCGACGATCCAGGTGGTGATGGGGCGATCGGGCTCGACGCGTGCGGCGCAACGGCCTAGCCGGTTGAAGTCGTTCTCACGGAAGGCCTCGCACACACGCGCGAACACGTCCATCACATCGTCATAGTCCTGGGCGCAGTGCCGGATGGCTGCGAAGATGAGACGCCGGTACCGATCCAGGAACAGGTCCCACGCGGCGTCGAACCTGCCCTGTTGCAGCTCGGCCACCCATGCTTCCACAGCCGGCCTTGAGGGAGTACAGCCGGATATACCCCCGCGTGCCTGAGTGTCAAGACTTCGGCGCTAGGGGAGCACGGCTGCCGGTCCCCCCACTGGCAGATTCTCCTCCACAAACTTCGTCAGCAGCGTGAACAGGTGCTGGCGCGTCGGGCCGCCGGAGATCGAATGCGTGCGGTTCGGATACACCATCAGCTGGAACGGCCGGGTCGCCGCGACCAGCGCATTCACCATCGCCTCGGTGTTCTGGTAGTGCACATTGTCGTCCCCCGAACCGTGCACGATCAACAGCTTGCCCCGCAGGTTCTTGGCGTACGTCAGCGGCGAGCCGCGGTCATAGCCCGCGGCGTTGTCCTGCGGCAGGCCGTTGTAGCGCTCGGTGTAGATCGTGTCGTAGTACTTCCAATGCGTCACCGGCGCGACCGCGATCGCCATGCGATATACATCCGGCGCCTGCGTGATCGTGTTCAGCGCCATGA
>WNFK01060626.1_pt1 | contig 15451 bp, 8 predicted proteins | sample 5400281 | NCBI WGS metagenome assembly WNFK01 (sample SAMN13153350, study PRJNA577476) | soil metagenome | isolation source: 20 cm soil on Douglas fir-dominated hillslope | place: USA:California | collected 2013-09-17 | reverse complement strand
GCTGCCCCGGTACGCCGGCTTCAACGCGACGGCCTGGGCGATCATCGATGGGCGGAAGTCGCATGGAACGACGTGGCACCTGATGACGGGCGACGTCGATGGCGGGCCGGTGCTGATCCAGCAGCCGATCGAGATCGGCGACGACGACACCGCGTTCACGCTCGCCGTGAAGTGCAGCGAGGCGGGCGTCGAGACGTTCGCGCAGCTCCTGGATCAGTTGGAGCGCGGCACGCGCTCGCCGCGCGCCCAGGAGGGTCCGCGCAGCTTTCATCTGCGATCGGACCGGCCCGGCCAGGCGCTGCTCGACTTCACGCGGGCGGCCGGCGAGCTGCACGCGGTCGTGCGCGGACTGACCTTCGGGCCGGAAGACAACTGGATGACCACCCCGAAGCTGGTGGCGCCGGACGGCTACCTGACGATCGCGGAGGCCACGCTCGACACGACGCGCACGGCGACTCCCGGTACCGTGCTGTCGATCAGCAACGACCGCATCGAGGTTGCGGCGCAGGGAGGCGTCCTCCAGCTCACTGGGCTCTCCACGCTCGAGGGCGAAGCACTGGGCCCCCTGCGGGCGGCGGCCCGCGTGGGGCTCGTCCAGGGTGGACGGCTGCCGACGCTCGATGCCGCGATGTTCGCCGACGTCGAAGCGTTCGACGGCATCGTCACGAGATCGGAGCGGTTCTGGGTCGGACGTCTGAAGACGCTGCGCGGCGCGACCATTCCGGAGCTCGCGCCGCATCGCGGCGCCCGCCGCACGCGCGTCATTCGCCGACCACTTCCGGTGTCGTTCGCCGACGCGCCGGAGAGCCGGCGCCGCGGCGTGCTCGTCGCCGCGCTGGCGGCCTGCCTCCACCGGCTCGGCAACGGCGCCGCCTTCGACGTCGCGATGGACGTCGAGCTGCCGGCGGGGATGCGTCCGCTGTACGCGACGGCGGTGCCGTTGCGCGGCGTCGTGGACGTCACCGCGCCATTCGCCACCCTCGTCGAAGGGATCGATGCCGAGCTCGCGACGCTCGCGCGGCGGCGCACGTACGCGCGCGACGCGTGGCGGCGTTACGGCGCGTTGCGCGACCTCGATCACGGCCGCCGCAGCCTCCCGATCGGCGTGCGGTGGCGCGACGACGCGGGTGACGCATCGGCGCTCGCCGAGGGATCGTCGCTGACGCTGGTCGTTTCCGTCGGTGGGGGCTACGCCTGGGCGTTCGACGAGAACGCCATTGGAGCGGCCGCGATGAGCGCGTTCGCCGACCGCTTCGATGCCCTGCTGAAGGCGGCGCTCGAGAAGGGGGCGACGCCGGTCGGCGCACTGCCCCTGGTGTCCGAGCGCGAGCGCGAGCTGCTGCTGACGACATGGCAGCAGACGTCCCGACCGTACGAGTCGGAGCTTTGCCTGCACGAGTTCTTCGAGCGGCAGGTGGAACGGACGCCCGACGTGACGGCCGCCGTGTTCGGCGACGCGGAGCTCACCTATCGCGCACTCAACGAGCGGGCGAACCGCCTCGCGCACCAGCTGCGCCGAGCCGGCGTGCAGCCCGCGACGCTCGTCGGCATCTCGGTGGAGCGGTCGCTCGACATGCTCGTCGGGCTCCTCGGCATCCTGAAGTCGGGGGGCGCGTACGTCCCGCTCGACCCGAGCTATCCCGCCGACCGCCTGGCGATCATGCTGGAGGATTCCAAGGCGCGGATCGTCGTGACGCAGTCGCACCTCGCCGGCCGCCTGCCGCGGAGCGAGGCCGATGTGCTGCTCATCGACCGCATGGTGGGGGACGGCCGGGACGACGTGGGGAATCCCCGGTCGGGGGTCGGCCCGCAGGATCTCGCGTACGTGATGTTCACGTCGGGCTCCACGGGACGACCGAAGGGCACGATGATCGAGCATCGCAACGTCGCCAACTTCTTCGCCGGCATGGACGACGTCATCGGACGCGAGCCCGGCGTCTGGCTCGCCGTCACGAGCATCTCCTTCGACATCTCGGTACTGGAGCTGTTCTGGACCCTTGCCCGCGGCTTCAAGGTCGTGATCGCGCCGGAGTTCGACCGCGCGTCGATCGAGCAGGGCTTCGCCGATGCCGGGCATGCCGCGACGCGAATGGGGTTCGGGCTCTTCTACTTCGCCGCCGATTCTGGAAGCGTCGCCGGTGGAAATGCGTACCGGCTGCTCACCGAGGGGGCGAAGTTCGCCGACGCGCACGGGTTCGACGCGGTCTGGACTCCGGAGCGGCACTTCCACGCGTTCGGCGGCCTCTACCCGAATCCCGCCGTCACGACGGCGGCGCTGTCGACGATCACGTCGCGGGTGCAGTTGAGGGCGGGGAGCGTCGTGCTGCCACTCCACAATCCGCTGCGTGTGGCCGAAGACTGGGCCGTGATCGATCAGCTTTCGGGCGGACGCGTCGGTCTGTCGTTCGCGTCGGGCTGGCACGTCAACGACTTCGCCCTCATGCCCGAGAACTACGAGCGGCGGCGCGAGGTGATGCTGGAGCACATCGATACGGTGCTCAAGCTGTGGAGCGGACAGACGGTGGCCGTCCGGAACGGGGCCGGCGTGACGATCGAGGTGTCGGTGCTGCCGCGTCCCGTACAGGCGCGGCCACCGATCTGGATCGCGTCGGCCGGAACCGTCGACACGTTCATCCTCGCCGGCCGCATCGGCGCGAACGTGCTGACGAACATGCTCGGACAGGATCTCACCGATCTCGAGGCGAAGTTCGCCGCATACCGGAAGGCGCGGCGCGAGCATGGCCACGAGGGCGACGGCATCATCTCCGTCATGCTGCACACCTTCGTGACGGACGATACCGACAGGGCGCGCGAGCTCGCGCGCCGGCCCTTCTCGGACTACCTGGCCAGCTCGTTCGATCTCGTGAAAATGGCGCCGAAGATGTTCCCGGCGTTTCGCCAGCCGTCACGCAGCTCGGCGGATGCCGCAGTGGTCGACCAGTCCGTGTACACGCCGGAAGACATGCGCGCGCTGCTCGACCACGCCTTCGACCGGTACTTCGAGACGGCCGGATTGTTCGGCACGCCCGAGCGCGCACTCGGCATGCTGGAGCGGCTGGCCGACATCGGGGCGAACGAAGTCGCCTGTCTCATCGACTTCGGCATCGAACCGGATCTGGTGCTCGAGAGCCTTGTGCACCTGAAGCGGCTTCAGACCCTCTGGGTGGAGCGCGTGGAGCGCGTGGAGCGCGCGGCGCAGCGGGCGCGCACGCCCCGCTACGGCCTCGCCGAGCAGATCCATCGCCAGGGCGTCACACACCTGCAGTGCACGCCGTCGGTGGCCCGCACACTGGCGGACGACCCGAAGTCGCTCGCCGCGCTGAGCGGGCTGACCGCGCTGCTGCTCGGCGGCGAAGCGCTGCCGGCCGATCTCGCCGAGCGGCTGTCGATCGCGGTGAAGGGTCAGGTGCTCAACATGTACGGCCCGACGGAGACGACCGTCTGGTCCACGACCTCGAGCGTGCGTCGAGGCGTCGCGCCGACGATCGGGCGGCCGATCGCGAACACCGTGGTCCGCATCCTCGACGAGCAGCGGCAGCTCGTACCGGTCCGAACGCCGGGAGAGCTCTACATCGGCGGCGCCGGCGTGGTGCGCGGCTACCTCGATCGCCCGGCGCTCACGGCCGAGCGGTTCGTGGTCGACCCGTGGTCGCCGGGCGAGCGGCTGTACCGGACCGGCGACCTCGCGCGGTACGACGCCGACGGCACGATCGAGTACCTGGGACGGCTGGACGACCAGGTCAAGATCAACGGCTTCCGCATCGAGCTCGGAGAGATCGAGACGGTGCTTTCGCGACATCCGGCGATCCGCCAGGGCGTCGTCGTGGCGCGGCCCGCGGCGGACGGGAAGGGATCCGCGCTCGTCGCGTACGTGGTACCGGAGGGCGACGACTCGTCGCCGGCCGCGGACGCCGGCCGCGTCCGCGACTGGCGCAGCGTCTGGGACGGGACCTATGAGCAGGCACGGGCACTGAACGGCACGGGCGATCCGCGCTTCCGCATCGCCGGCTGGAACGACAGCTACACGGGGCGGCCGATTCCGGTGCCGCAGATGCAGGAATGGCTGGACCACACCGTCGAGCGGATCCGCGCGCTCGCGCCGCGGCGCGTGGTCGAGCTGGGGTGCGGCACCGGCATGATCCTGTATCACCTGCTCGCGGACGTGGAGCACTACACCGGAATCGACATCTCGCGTGAAGCGCTGGAGTCGATCCGTCGCGAGCTGACGGCAGCCGAGTCGCGCAAGGTCACGCTGCTCGAGCAGGCGGCGGACGCCACCGGCGGCATGCCGGACCGCTCGTGCGACCTGGTCGTGATCAACTCGGTCGCGCAATACTTCCCGAGCGCCGACTACCTGACGCGGGTGCTGCGCCGCGCAGTGGACCTCGTCGCGGATGGCGGTCGTATCTTCGTCGGCGACGTGCGCAGCCTCGAGCAGTTGGACGCGTTCCACACGGCGATCGAGCTGCGGCAGGCGCCGGCGCACGTGGGCGTCGGGGCACTGCGCGAGCGCGTGCAGCGCCGCGCCGCGCACGAGAAGGAGCTCGCGCTCTCGGAGCGCTTCTTCGAGGCCCTCGCGTGCGCCATCCCGCGGCTGGCGAGCGTTGAAGTGGAGCTCAAGCGGGGCACGGCGCGCAACGAGCTGACGGCGTTCCGCTACGACGTCGTGCTGCACGTCGGGAGTGCGGGCGCACCGGCGGAGCCGCTGCGGGCTCCCGCTTCGTCCGCCGATCGGCTCGACACGATTCGCGCCATGCTCGCCGACGAGCCGTCCAGCCTCTACCTGACGGACGTGCCGAACGCGCGACTGGCGGGCATGTCGCGTGTGCGGCAGGCGCTGGAATCGGGGACCCCCATGACGGTCGAAGCGTTGCGCGATCGGCTGGACGGGCCGGACACCGGCGTCGATCCCGAGGCGCTCTACACGCTGAGCGACGCGTACGAGACGCGCATCCGCTGGGCGCGCTCGGGGGATCCCGCGCGCTTCGACGCGATTCTGCGGCACAGGAGCCACGGCCCGCGCGCCGGGTGGCCCGCGCCGCCCGCCGTCGGCAACGGCACGGTGGCGACCGTGGCCAACGTGCCGGCGCGGATGAGCGACGAGGATACGCTTGCGAGCGAGCTGCGGACGCACCTGCGCGCCAGCGTGCCCGAATACATGGTGCCCACCACGTTCGTCGTGCTCGCGGCGCTGCCGCTCACGCCGAACGGGAAGATCGACCGTAAGGCGCTCCCGAGCCCGGTGCGGCGCGCAGCGGCGGTGGCCACGACCTACGCGCCGCCGACGAACGACCTGGAGCAGCAGATCGCCACCATCTGGCAGGACCTGCTGGCGGTGGACCGCGTGGGGCGGCGGGACAACATCTTCGACCTCGGCGCCAACTCCCTCCTCACGATGCAAGCGAACAGCCGACTCGGCACGCTGCTGGGGCGACAGGTGTCGCTGGTCAGCATGTTCAGGTATCCGACGGTCGAGTCGCTCGCGGCACACCTTGGCGAGAACGGGCGGAGCGTGGCGACGCCGTCCCAGGACAAGCGCACGCGCGAACGCGCGACTCGCGCCGAACAGGCCGCCGAACGCCGGCGGGCATTGCGGGCGGAGCAGAACGAACGATGAGACACGAGGAGATCGCCGTGATCGGCATGGCCGGTCGCTTTCCCGGGGCGCCCACGATTGCCGACTACTGGGCCAACCTGCGGGACGGGGTCGAATCGATCCGTCGCCTGACGGACGCGGAGCTGCGCGCCGCAGGGGTTCGACAGTCGGCGCTCGACGATCCGGCGTACGTCCGGGCGTGTCCCGTCCTCGACGGCGTCGACGAGTTCGACGCGACATTCTTCGGCCTGAGCGCGCGCGACGCGTCGGTGATGGATCCGGCGCATCGCCTCTTTCTCGAGGTGGTGTGGGAGGCGCTCGAGCACGCGGGGCGGACGGCGCTCCCCGAGGAAGGACCGGTCGGCGTCTTCGCCGGCTCGGGGGCGCCCTACTATCTGATGGACAACGTGCGGCGGAACGCCGAGCTGATGCGCTCGATGGGCGAGTTCCTCGTCCGCCACACGAACAACGACATGAACTTCCTCGCCACGCGCGTGTCGTACGAGCTGGATCTGCGCGGCCCGAGCATCAACATCCAGACCGCGTGCTCCAGCGCGCTCGTCTCGGTGCACATGGCATGCGAGAGCATCCGCCGCGGCGACTGCGTGCTCGCGATCGCCGGCGGATCGACCGTGCTGGTCCCCGACCGCCAGGGCTACCAGTACCTCGAAGGCGAAATCCTCTCGCCCGACGGCCACTGCCGTCCCTTCGACGCGAAGAGCGCCGGTACCGTGTTCGGCAGCGGCAGCGGATGCGTCGTCCTGAAGCGGCTGTCCGCGGCGCTCGACGATGGTGACACCGTGCACGCCGTCATCAGGAGCTCGGCCGTCAACAACGACGGGGCGCTGCGAGTCGGCTTCCTGGCGCCTGGCGTGGAGGGGCAGGCCGAGGTGGTGAGCCGCGCGCTCGACGCCGCCGATGTGCCCGTCGACAGCATCAGCTACATCGAGACGCACGGCACGGGAACGAACGTCGGCGATCCGATCGAGGTGACGGCGCTGAACCAGGCCTTCATGTCGCGGACGGACCGTCGGCACTTCTGCGCCATCGGATCCGTGAAGTCCAACATCGGCCATCTCGGCGAAGCGGCGGGGATCGCGGCGCTCATCAAGGCAGTCCTCGCCCTCAAGCACCGCCAGATCCCGGCGAGCCTCGGCTTCGAGACGCCGAACCCGCAGATCGATTTCGACGACAGCCCCTTCTTCGTGAACCAGCAGCTGCGCGAGTGGCAGGCGGAAGGGCCACGGCGCTGCGGCGTCACGGCGCTGGGCGCCGGCGGGACCAATGTCCACGTGGTGCTCGAGGAGGCGCCGCCGCATATCGAGGGCGAAGGCGCGCGCGACGCGCAGCTCTTCGTGCTGTCCGCCAGCTCGCACGCGGCCCTGGAGCAGGGATGCGACAACCTCGCGCAGGCGCTGGACGAGGACGCCACCCTCGACCTCGCGGATGTCGCCCATACCTTGGCGCTCGGCCGACGTCCGCTCGTGCACCGCGGTGCGCTCGTCGCGCGCGACCACGCAGAGGCGGCGCAACGACTGCGGGAGCGTGACCCCAAGCTGGTCGCGATCGAGAAGGCGGACACGAAGCCGGACGGGGTGGTGTTCATGTTTCCCGGCGGCGGGGCGCAGTACGCCCGCATGGGCCACGACCTGTTCGAGAGCGAGGACGTGTTCCGGACGGCGGTCGAGGAGTGCCTCGCGATCGTCAACCCGCGGCTCGGCCGCGACCTCGGAGCGCTGATGTACGCCGGCCCAGCCGAGACGGCGCAGGCGTCGCAGCTGCTCGAGCGCCCCTCGCTGTCCCTGCCCGCGCTCTTCACGACGGAGTACGCGCTTGCGAAGCTGTTCGAATCGTGGGGCGTGGATCCGGTGGCGCTGCTCGGCCACAGCATGGGCGAGTACGTCGCGGCCTGCCTGGCCGACGTGATGCGGCTGGAAGACGCGCTGCAGCTCGTGATGCTGCGGGGCCGTCTCTTCGAGTCGGTGCCCCGTGGGCGCATGCTGAGCGTGCCGCTGAGCGAGCAGGACCTGCGTGCCCTCATGCCGGCCGGCCTGGACATCGCGGCGGTGAACGCACCGGAGCTGTGCGTCGCGTCGGGCCCCGAGGCGCTGATCGAGGCGCTCGAGGCCACGCTGGCGGCGCGGCAGATCGACTCGACCCGTGTGCGCATCGACGTCGCGGCCCATTCGGCAATGCTCGATCCCGTGCTGGACGAGTTCAGGCAGTTCTGCCGGACGATCGCGCTCGCGCCACCCCGTGCGCCGTTTCTCTCGAACGTGAGCGGCCGCTGGATCACGCCGGAGCAGGCGAGCGATCCCGAGTACTGGGTGACGCATCTGCGCTCCACCGTCCGTTTCGCCGACTGCCTGGAGACGCTCCACGCCGCCGGCGACCACGTGCTGCTCGAGGTGGGACCCGGTCGCACTCTCAGCACGCTGGCACGCTCGCAGCGCACGCCGGCCCGACACGCATTCAACGCGCTGCGGCATCCCGACGAGCGGGCGCGCGATCTCGACCATGCGCTGCTCACGCTCGGCAGGATCTGGGTGGCCGGAGCGCCGGTGGAATGGCCGGCACTCTACGACGGCCAGCTGCGCAACCGAATCCCGTTGCCGACGTACGCGTGGGATCACCAGCGTCACTGGGTCGACGCGCCGCTCGCGTCGGCCGTTGTGGCGACGCCGGTGGAGGACGGGATGCGGCGCGCGCGCGTCGAGGACTGGTTCTCTCGGGCATCCTGGCGCCAGACGCCGCCACCGCCGCCGCTCGCGGCGGCCGACGAGCGGGTGCTCCTCTTCGCCGACGACGCCGGTTTCGGTGCGGCCGTCGCCGCCGAGCTCGGAGCGACGGGACGCCGCGTGTCCCAGGTATCCGCCGGCCCCGCGTGGCGCCAGTGCGGAGGGAAGTTCACGATCCGGCCCGGGGAAGTCGCGGACTACGAGCGGCTGCTCGCGACGCTCGCCGCCGAGGGCGGGCTGCCGCAGCGCGTCGTGCACTGCTGGGGGATCGACGAGAGCGAGGCGGCCTCGCTCGAGCGGTCGATGGAGACCGGGTTTCACAGCCTGCTCGCCTTTGCGCAAGCCGTGAGCTCGGCCGACGCCGACGCTCCGATGGTGCTCGACGTCGTCACGAGCGACCTGCAGCGGATCGGCGGCGAGGCGCAGCTCCATCCCACGAAGGCGCTCGCCCTGGGCCCGGCGCGCGTGATGCCGCGGGAGGGTCCATCGCCTCCGAACCGTCCGACGAGATCGTGGCGTACCGCGGCCGCGACCGATTCGTCCAGTCGGTGGAGCCGGTGCAGCTGGCACGGGTAACGAGTCGCCTTCGCCAGGGCGGGGTGTACCTGATCACGGGCGGCATGGGGGGCATCGGCTATACGGTGGCCCAGCACCTCGCGACGTCGTATCGCGCGAAGCTCGTGCTGGTGGGCCGCGGCGCGAGCCCGGCGCGTGCGCGCGCCAAGCTCGAGGCTCTCGCTTCACTGGGAGGGACGGCGGAGGCGGTGCCGGCCGACGTGACGGACGCGTCGCAGATGCGCGACGTGCTCGCCCGCGCGCGCGAGCGCTTCGGGGCCGTCCATGGCGTGTTTCACGCGGCCGGCACGCTGAACGACGGCCTGATGGCGCTGAAGACGCGCGCGGACGCCGAGCGGGTGCTCGCACCGAAGGTGCGGGGCACGCTCGCCCTCGACGCGGCGATCGGCGACGAACCCCTCGACCTCTTCGTGCTGTTCTCGTCGATCAGCTCCATCGCGGGGCTCGCCGGCCAGGCGGATTACACGGCGGCGAACGCATTTCTGGACGCGTTCGCCGCCGAGCGCAGCCTGCGGGACGACGCGCTGACGATCGCCGTCAACTGGAGTGCGTGGCGCGACGTGGGCATGGCGGCCAACATCGCCGCCGGTGCCGGCGCCGGCGCGGGAGAGGACGTGCACCCCGTGCTGGGCCGACGCATCTGGGCGGGTGCGGGCGCCGAGCTGTTCGCCTCGCCGCTCTCGGGCGCGGCCCACTGGGTCATTGGCGAGCACCGGGTGCGGGGTGGGCGGACGCTGATGCCGGGCACCGGTCACCTCGAGATCGCGCGCGCCGTGGTAGAGGCGCGCCCCGAGCCGCGCACGGTGGAGATCCGCGACGTCGCCTTCATCTCGGCGCTCGTCGTTCCGGACCACGCGGCGCAGGAGATGCGCGTGCAGACGGCGCCGCGCGCGGACGGCATGCACGCCCTCGTCATCGGTAGCCGGTCCGCCGGCAGGGCGGATGGCGACGCATGGCAGGAGCACGTGACGGCGACGGCGGGCTACGTGGATGCGGCGGCCCCGGCGGCGCTCGACCTCGCGGCGATCGCCGCGCGCTGCGGCGCGCGCGAACAGATCTTCGCCGGGTCCGAGGACAGCGACCACATGGCCTTCGGTCCGCGCTGGAAGAACCTGCGCTCGATCAGGTTCGGCGCGCGCGAGGCGCTCATCACGCTCGAGCTGCCTGCGGCGTACGCGGCCGACGTCGACACGTATCGGCTGCATCCGGCGCTGATGGACATGGCCACGGGTGGCGCCGTCGGGCTCGTTCCGGAGTTCGACGCCGCGCGGGACTTCTACGTCCCGCTCTCGTACACGCGCCTCCGCATGCATGCCCCTCTGCCGGCGCGCATCCACAGCCACGTGCGGCTCGTGCCGAGTGCCTTCGATCCCAAGGAGCTCGTGGTGTTCGACGTCACGATCACGGACGAAGGCTGCAGGGGGAGTGCGCCCAGGCGGGGACGCGCCGCTCGGACGCGACCTTCGAGCCGGCGGCCGGGATGGCGGCGCAGCCCTCGCTGGCGAGGTGGCTGGACGATGCAATCCGTCCCGCCGAGGGTATGGAGGCGCTCGAGCGGATCGTCGCGGGACCCGCGCTCTCGCAGGTGTACGTGACGCCGCATCCCGTTCCGTCGCTGCTCGCCGAGATGCGGCGTCCGCCGGATCGCGGCGAGCCCGCTCTCGCGGCGCCGAAGGCGGCCACCCGATTCGCCGATGCCGAAGCCCGGCTCCAATCGCACGCCGCCGTCTCGCGGGCGGTGGTGCTCGAGCGGTTCGATCGGCCCGGCAACCGCCACGTCGTGGCGTACGTCGTGCCGCGCGACGATGAGAGCCCGACCGTGAGCGAGCTGCGTCGGTTCGCCAGGAAGGAGCTCCCCTCCGCCTCGGTGCCGGGAACGATGATCATGATGGAGGCGTTCCCGGTAGACGGGGACGGCGAGGTGGACGTCGCGGCGCTGCACGATCCGTTCGGCCTGGCCGACGACGACATCGCGCCGCGTACCGAGACCGAGCGGGTCATCGCCGACATCTGGAAGGACGCGCTGGGCATCGAGAAGGTCGGGGTACGCGACAACTTCTTCGACGTCGGGGGCCACTCGCTGCTCGCCGTCCGTGCGATCGTGCGCTTGCACAAGGCCATCGGGGTGAGGCTCAACCAGGCGATCATGGTGCTGCAGACCCTCGAGCAGATCGCCGCCGAGGTGGATCGCCAGCGCGGCAGAACCGAGGTCGCCACGCCGGCCGCCGTGCCCACGGGCGAACCCTCGTCCGCGCCGGCGAGCCCCGACTCCGGCACACCGCGTGGGCTGTTCGAGTCCCTGCGCAACGCGGTGGGCAAGCGCCGGTGAATCCCTTCTACTTCGGCGACTCCGCACGCGCGCTCTACGGCGTCCATCATCCGCCGCGCGGCGCGACCCCTCGGTCGGCGGGGGTGGTGCTCTGCTATCCGTTCGCGAACGAATACATGCGCGCGCACCGCGCGTTCCGGCAGCTCTCCATGCTGTTGAGCACGGAGGGCTTCCACGTGATCCGCTTCGACTACTCGGGGACGGGAGATTCGTCCGGCGACTCGCGCGACGCGTCGCTCGTGAGCTGGGACGAGGATCTCGGCACGGCAATCGAGGAGCTCATGGACACGGCCGCCGTGGACGGGGTCTGGCTCGTGGGGCTCCGGCTTGGTGCCGCGCTCGCGCTGCGCGCGGCGGCGCGCCCCGAGGTGCGCGGGATGGTGCTCTGGGATCCGGTCGTCACCGGCCAGTCGCTGCTGGACGAGGCGCACGCCGTGTCCGACGCTCGCTCCGGTGCGGTGCTGGAGCTGGGCGGCGTGCCGATCGCGCCGCCCTTCCGCGACGAGTTGCGGTCGCTCGACCTCATGACGAGTGCCGTACTCGCCGATCGGAAAGGCCTCATCGCCGTCTCCGAGGATACGGCGACCTACCGGCAGCTACGGGATCGGCTGACGCGTGGCGGGGCCGACATCGGCTACGTCTGCATTCCGAGCGACGGTCGCTGGAGCGAGGGCGACAACTGGGGATCGGCGCTCATCCCCCAGGCCCTCATACGTGCCATCGTGGATCATCTCAAGTCGAGGAGCTGATGGGTCGCCAGCGTGTCGTCAAGTTCGGGTCGGCTACTCCGCTAGCCGGCGTGCTCACGGAGCCCGCGGGGGCGGCAGTACGCCAGCCGGTTGCCGTGGTCCTGCTCAACTCCGGCATCCTGCACCACGTCGGCGCGAACCGGCTGCACGTACAGCTCGCCGGCCGCCTCGCCGAGGCCGGCTTCGTCTCCCTGCGATTCGATCTCTCGGGCATCGGCGACAGCGAGGCGCGGCGCGACGATCTCTCGTTCGAGCAGAGCGCTCCACTCGAGACCCGCGACGCGATCGAGTACCTCGGGCGCGCGCACGGCATGCGCCGCGTGGTCCTGATGGGGCTCTGCTCCGGCGCGGATGTCGCGCACCTGGCGGCGCGCGACGACGACCGCGTGGTGGGCCTGGGCATGCTCGATCCCTGGGCCTACAAGACGCGCATGTACCATGTCCACTACTACGCCCGGCGGCTGCTGCGACCGGCCGTCTATCGGGAGTGGATCCAGGTGCACTGGGGGCGGCTCGTCGCCCGCTTGCGGCAGACGTCAGGCGCCGAAAGGCCCGATCCCGACATGTACGAGCTGCCGACGTACATCCGCGTCTTTCCTCCGCGGGCGCAGGTGGCCGCGGAGCTCGAGGCGTTCGTGCGGCGGAAGGTCGCGCTGTGCGTCGTCTTCTCCGGCGGCCTCGAGGAGTACAATCATCGCGGACAGTACGCCGCCTCGTTCAGCGATGTCGACTTCCGGGACCGGCTGCGCGAGGAGCACGTGCCGGACGCCGAGCACGTCTTCACCCGACTCGACCACCAGGAGTTCGTCGTGCGCGAGCTGTCGGGCTGGATGACGGACAACTTTCGCGAGCCGGCTGTCAGCGTGACCCCAGGCGCGCGCACCGCCTGATCCCGGTCGCGCCGTCACATGAAGGCGGCAGCGAACACGAACGACTCGGTGATGGCGAGACGTCCCTCGATCTGCGCGAAGTCGGGCAGGCGAGGGTCGCGCGGCGCGACCAGCCGCGCGATGAACGGGCTGGACGGCGTATGCACGTTCACGACGACGTCCGTGAACTCGAGCGAGCGTCCCGACTGCGGCGCGATGCATTTGTGAATCGCTTCCTTCGCGCAGAACAGGACCTTGGGCCAGTCCGCAGCGGCCGGTGGTGGGGCCTCGCTCGCCCACGCGATCTCCTCGGCCGTACAGATGGCGGAAATCAGCTCGTCCCCCAGCGGCATGGCCGGCTCGACGTCGAACCCGAGACCGCGCATGTCGGTGGCGCGCGCGACCGCGGCGCCCACGAACCCGCGACAGTGCGAGATGCTCCCCACCGCGCCGCGTGGCCACATGGGCGCGCGACTGGGGCCGACCGGGATCGCCGCGGCGATCACCCCAAGCTGGGCGAGCGCCGCGCGGGCGCACCGCCGCCCGAGCAGGAACTCGTGCTGGCGGGCGGGCACGGCGTGCGCCACCGTCGCGACTTCGTCCGCGAAGGGCGGACCAGAATCATCGCCCGGCTCGGTGAAGGCGACACACACGGTCGCTGGGACCACGGCGCGGATCGCCCGCCAGCGGGGATCCGGCTCCGTGCCGCCGGGAGTCACCAGCATCATGGCCGGCGTGGCTTCACGCCGCGGCCCGGTCGCGTGCTCCCGCGCCGATGGATGCCGACCGTGCACCCGTCCCGTGCGCGAGGATCAGACGAGACCCAGCCGCTCTTCGAGGTGAAGGTCCCGCATGCTCGCCCTGACCGATCCCGACAGGTTCAGGAAATCCAGCACCGCGCCCTTCTCCCGGCTGCGGGCCAGGTGCCGCTCACCCGCCTGCAGCGCCTGGTCCACCCGTGCGCGAAGTTCGCGTGCGTGCGACACGACGATGGGCTGCGACGTGACCGACAGGGTGCTGTCGGCGTGTACCTGTGCGGCGGTGGCCGAGCGCAGGAAATTGCGGCGCGACGCGAAGCCTACATGAATCGACATGAGAGCGGTCCTGACATTCTGGTGGGGGCCGACGGCCGAGCGCTCCCCGAGGAGCGCGACAATATCGAGGGACCACGCAGTCGTCGTGCCCGGTCCCCACATCGGCGCGTCGTCCGCAAACTCTTTACTGGTAAGCGGTTAGCGCTCGTCCACTTCCGGATCAGCCCCAGGATGGCCAAGGGTTGTCGCGCCGCCGCGGCACATGCGGCGTGCGTGCGGCAGTCGTCGGAGCGTTTTCGCGAGCGCTAGTCCGGATCGCACGCGGCGGGTCAGTGGCCCGACACGGTGGATGCGCGCCGCGTCGGCTCCCAGAGGTGATCCTCGTGGCCGTGGACGACGCGATAGAGCGCATGCACGACCGCGACGTTGGCCGCCGCGGCGAAGGTCACGAGGGAGATTGCGCGCGGCATCGGACGCGAGCTCGGCCACAGCGCGCCAAGGACGGCGATCAACGCACCGAGCACGCCCGCGCCGAGCAGCACCGCCGCCCACCAGTGCCCCGTCGCGAGGAGCAGCAACCCGATCGCGCCCGGAATCACGGAGACCGGCACCAGCCACCGGCACACCTTGTGGCTCATCAGCTTCCACGAGAAGAGCCCGTACCGCGACGGGTCGAGCAGGTGGCGGTTGTGGAGCAGCGTCTCCACCCCTCGCGCAATCGTGCGCACCTTCCGGCGATATTCCGCGCGCAGCGAGGTCGTTCGTGGGACGAAGCAGAGGGCCTCGTCGACCGAGACGGCGGTGAAGCCATGTGTCCGTGCGGTGAGCGCGGCGGAGAAGTCGCGGCTCAGGTCGTCGCGTACCGGCAGTCGGTGCAGGGCGGCGCGGATGGCGTAGCCGGAGCCAGATGCCCCGACGATGCCGCCCGTGCGGGTCTCGAGTGCCCGCACGTGCATTTCGTAGCCCACGTATCCCGCCTCCGCGACGTTCGCCGACGAGAGATCGCGCGTGATGCTCACGTCGCGCGATGACGCGACCCCGACGTGTGGGTCGGCCATCGCCGCGACGAGCAGGCGGAGGGCGGCCGGATGCATCCGAATGGATGCGTCCGAGTTGACGACGATTTCCCCGCGGAGCAGGCCGCACGATGCATTCTCCGCCGCGGTCTTTCCGCTGCGCACCGGCATGCGCAGCAGCTCGACGCCGCGAGCGGCATACTCCCGGACGATGTCGTCGGTCCGATCCGTCGACGCGTCCGAGAGGATCAGGATCTGTCGCCGCGCCGACGGATAGTCCTGGGCAATGAGCGCCTCGACCGCACCACGGATCTGCGCCTCCTCGTTGTACGCGGGAATCACGACGCTCACGAGCGGCAACTCACGGCCGCTCGCGGCGGGCGGCGTCTGCTCCCGGGCCAGGAGCCACAGGATCGCGGGATACACTGCATACGCATAGACGAGCAGCGCCGCCGGGAGTGCGAGAAGGATCCAGCCAGCGATGATCAGCATGCCACTTGACGATGGGGTTCCGAAATCGAAGTGTGGGCAATCCCGTGTTCCG
>WNFK01031311.1_pt2 | contig 15452 bp, 9 predicted proteins | sample 5400281 | NCBI WGS metagenome assembly WNFK01 (sample SAMN13153350, study PRJNA577476) | soil metagenome | isolation source: 20 cm soil on Douglas fir-dominated hillslope | place: USA:California | collected 2013-09-17 | reverse complement strand
CGCCGACGCGACGACCGCGGCCGTCAGCAGCACGAACGCAGAGAGGATCACGGGCAAGGCACCCGGCATGTTCACGTCCAGGAAATAGCTGCCCGCCAAACGCGCCACCACGAACCCGAATGCCGCACCTGCGAGGACGCCGGCCGCAGCCATCATGGCGCCTTCTGCGATGACACCTCTGAGGAGATCCGGCGGCTGTGATCCAAGCGCCAGCCGGATGCCGAACTCGCGCGTCCGCGCGCTGACCGAAAACGCCAGTACGCCTGCGACGCCAACCAACGCAATCGCCAAAGCGACAGCCGCGAACACGCCGAACACCAGCGAGTTCAAGCGATCCGGCGTGAGCACCTCCGCGCGGACGTCTTCGAGAGAGGCAGCATGCTCGATGGGCTGATCGGCGGACAGGTCTCGAATCACCCGCGTAACCTGCGTGACGAGCGAATAAGGATTTGCAGCGGTGTGGACGAAAAGGCGGCCGCCAAAGATCGGACCCTCTTGAAAGGGGGTATACACGGTAACCATAGGCCCGGGAACGACATGGAGGTCGTCAATATCGGGGGTTACGCCGATGATGCGGTGCGGCGCGGCGCTGACCCCGGGTGCGAATTGCAGCACGGGATCGGTCCAATAGACATGCCGATTGAGGGGATCCTGATTGGGAAACATGCGCTGCGCGAGAGTCTCGCTGACGATCACGACGGGATCGTTCTTTTGGCCGTCGTTATCGTTGAAATCACGGCCGGCGACGATGGGAACGCCGAGCGAGGCAAAGAATCCGGGGGAGACGACGCGCATCTGCGCGCGAGGGTCTTCATTGGGGACATGCGCATGGCCATCGGCGGAGAATTGCATACCGAAACCGAAGCCAGCATCGCGCCAGGGAGCAGCCATGCCGAAAGAGGTGGTGTTCACGCTGGGTAGCGCATCCACCCGCCGTATCGATTCCTTGTAGAAATCGACGACTTGTTGAGGCGTTTTTCCGTAAGCCATGGCGGGAACGTTGACGACGAGAACGTTGCGGGTGTCAAAACCTCGATGCGCCGTTTGCAGTGCGATCAGCGTAGTGATCAACATAGTTGCGCCGGCCAGGAGCACGAAGGATGCGGCGATTTGTGTGACAGCGAAAATTCGCTGGCGGCGGTTGGTGCTGCTGGTGATGCGCACGCTGCCGCTCGATAGGCCAAGGCCATTGGACGTTTCCGCTGACGGGAGGCGGGGGACAAAGGCCAATATTATCGCGGCGACAATGGCCAGCGCCGCTCCCACCCAGAGCATGCTGTTGTCAACGGTGAGATCCACTGCGCGGACCGAGAAGCGCGAGGCGTAGCGGGCCAGGATGGCGACCATGGGCTGCGCGCTCATTACACCGAGCGCGGCGCCGGCGCCGCAAAGAAGAAGGCTCTCGGCCAGCAGCATGCGGCGCAGTGCGCCGGTGGTTGCGCCCAGCGCGGCACGCGTGGCCAGCTCGCCTTCGCGGCGAACGGTGCGTGTGAGAATCAGGTTGGCGACATTGGAGCAGGCAATGATGAAGATGAGCGCGGAGGCGGCGAGCAGGACGAGAAGAACGCTGCGAGCACCGGAGGTGAGCTCGTCACGAAGACGCTTGGCGCTGATCTGGAAGTCTGCTTTGGCCGAATAGGCTTCGGGATGTGCTTTGGTCATAGCCCCGTAGGCGGAGCGCAACTCGGCGCGAGCTTGCTCAAGGGTGACACCGGGAGCGAGACGCGCAAAGAGCTCGGTCATGCGATGGACGCGGCCGGTGACCATGGTTGCAGAAAGGTGGTGCGGGCTGGTGACGATGTTGGCCATGATTTCGGTGTCCTGGGGGTAAGGGACGGAGGGTTCGAGGACACCGATGATGGTAGCGGATCGAGTTCCCATGAGTCCGCTGCCGAGCTGAACGGTTTTGCCGATGACGCTTGGATCTTTCCGAAGAGTGGTGGTCCAGAAACGATAGGTGAGAACGATGACGCCGGCGGCCTTAGGCCCATCGTCCTGAGGCCCGATGAGACGCCCGAGGGCGGGATGGAGGCCGATTACGTCGAAGTAGTTGCCGCTAACGACGCCGGCTTGGACCTCGCGGGGTTCACCCAGGCCGATCATGGTGAAACCGGAGGTAGAGAAGTCACCGAAAGCGGTCAGGGTTTTTGCGCTGGCGCGCAAGTCCTGGATTTCGGGCACAGAGAATGCCACGTTTTCGTCGCCGAGACCGGGAGCGCTCTGGCGGATGTAGATCAGCCGGTCCTCGTCGCGGTTGACGAGAGGCTTGAGGAGAACGCCGCGCACCAGCGTGAAGATGGCGGCATTAGCGCCGATGCCAAGCGCCAGGGTCAGGATCACGGTGATTGCAAGCCCTTTTGTTCCTATGGATAAGGCTAAAGCACCGGACGTGCCAATGCTAACCACCACATCATAAATCACTTGTACCGGATGCGTTCGCCTAGGATGCGCGTTTTCAGGATACCCTGTCGCAAATTCGGACACTCATGCGGCTGCTGGGTTTGCGGGTTAGTGGCTCTGCGCGCGACGATGTTGAAGGTGATTTTCACTTTGTCTTTTACTTTTACCGTGCCGCCACCGACTTTTACAGGCGTTATGCCGTAGTCGGTTTGCAGGATAGAGACTTCGCCTCGGGCGTGGAGGTCGGTGTTCTCGGCGCGGACTTGGAGCGGAAAGGTGACGGGCTTTTCGACTCCGTGGAGATTGAGGTTGCCGGAGAGGGTTAGCTCCCAGCCGTCGGAAGATTTCTTTGCGGTGGAGATGCTGGTGGAAGTGAAGGTGATCTTCGGGAATTTGGCCACGTCGAGAGCTTTTTCGCCTTCCATGGTGGCTTGGACTTCTTTGCGGTCTTTCTCGGACTCGCCGGGGTCAATCACGGTGATCGATTTGGTGGGGACCTGCAGACGCACGGAGGATTTGTCGATCTTCTGCGAGTCAAACTGGACTTCACCGGAAACCTGCCTGGCGGCGATGAGATGATCGTGGCCGAAGGCTTTGAAGGCGCCCTCTTTGCCGACGTGAATCTCCAATTTGCTTTGCTGCGGATCGATCGAGTAGGACGCACTGCCCTGGGCAAAGGCACTCAATGGGATCAGGGGGAAAAGCAGGACCGCTGGTACAGCTCTCATTGCACTCTCCTCAAATCCAATGATGGCGGAGATCGGAGAAAGCGTTGTCATATTTTTGTTAGAAGGGGGCAAGACCATTGGCAGGGGCGTGTCGTCTATAGCGGTGGAGGGGATGTCCCATGAAGACGCGCACAGTGACGGCCATGGCTGCGGCTTGTTTCGCCTACATGTTATTGATACTGCCTTTGGCGCGCGGGCGGGCTCAGGCCAGGTTCCCGCAGCGCCCGCTGTCCCCGCAGCACCTGCCGCCCCGCCGGCGCCGGCTGTTCCGGCGTGGGTAAGCGAGCGCTTCGGGATGGGGTCTACGCATTGGGGAGATGGACTTGCGGCGGACTGCTCTGATCTGCACATCCGGATGAATGATGAGCGGCCGACGATTCAGGCGGAAGAGCGGACGGTTACTAAGGCCGAAGCTGTCGTGCTGCGCGTGCATGAAGTGGAGAACGGAGGCGTGCAGGTGGCTGGGTGGGATAAGGATGCGTACTCCGTGACGGCTTGCAAGGCAGCGGTGGGCAGCGATGCGACGCGGATCTTAGCGGAGATCAAGCTGGCGGTGCAGGGCGGAGATGTTTCGGTGAGCGGGCCTCACGGCTATCACAACGACTGGACGGTCTTCCTGCTGATTCGAACGCCTCGGTCTGCGGATATCGAAGTGACCGCGCACAACGGACCGGTCAGTTTTTACAGTGTGGACGGTAAGATCACCACGCGGGCCACGAACGGGCCGATTTCGTTGAAGGATTGCTCGGGCGAGGCGAATATTTCGGCGGAGAATGGGCCGATCAGTTTTTCCGGGAACAGCGGGAAGCTGCGGCTGCATACGCAGAATGGGCCGATTACGGTTTCGCTTGGTTCGAACTGGGACGGGTCGGAGTTGGTGGCCGACGCGGTGAATGGGCCGCTGACTTTGCGCGTGCCATCCGGATTTCACTCGAGCTTTCTGGTGGAGTCGAACGGGCATTCGCCGGTTAGCTGCCATGCGAGTGTTTGTTCGGATGCGAGAAAAACTTGGGATGACGAGCATCGGCGGATTGAGTATGGGAGCGGGTCGCCGGTGGTTCGGCTGTCGACGGAGAATGGACCGATATCGGTGGCGGATTAGAAGGCCGCCAATTGCTGCGGCCGTTGCTCGCGGCGTTTGCAACCTAAAAGCGGCGGCAAGACCGCCGCACTCCATGCGAATGGACGGCGCGAGGCGTTGCGGATAAGATTTCTGGATGCTGCTGGAAGAGCGGGTTGCGCGGGCGACTACGGAGGCGGAAGCGGTAGGGCTCGCTCGGGAACTGTATGGACTGGAAGTGGCCGCCAAGGCGCTTCCTGGCGAGTACGACGATAATTTCCACCTTACAACGCTGTACGGGACTACGCTGCACGAGTTGAGCGGAAGACAGCGGGAAACGGCTGTCCCACTTTCCAATACACAAAATGGGTTTGTGCTGAAGGTGATGCACCCGGCGCGGGAACGGGCGTTTATTGATATGCAGTGCCGGGCGCTGCAACATTTGGCGCAGCGGGCGCCACAACTTACGCTGCCGCGTGTGCGGCTCAACGTGAAGGGCGAGGCGTTTACCGCAGTTACTGCGGCGGATGGAACGCAGCGGCTGGTTTGGTTGCTCAGCTATGTTCCGGGAACGATGCTGACGAAGGCGCGGCCGCATTCGCCAGAGCTATTGCAAAGCCTCGGGCAATTCTTGGGCGAGATGGACGCCTCGCTTGCCGATTTTTCCCATCCGGCAGTACGCCGCGAGTTGAAGTGGGATTTGACGCGCGCGGGATGGATTCGCGCGCATCTGCATCACGTTCGCGACGGTTCGCAGCGAGCGCTGGTTGAGAAAGTTCTGGCGCTTTATGAAGTCGAGGTTCTGCCCGCGTTGCCGCGGCTTCGCCGCAGCGTGGTGTATGGCGACGCCAATGATTACAACGTGCTGGTGGGAGAGCCGCTGCCGTTGCCGAGAAAGGTTGCGAGCGTAATTGATTTTGGCGACATGCACGAGAGCGTGACGGTTTCGGAAGTGGCGATCGCGGCGGCGTACGCGATTCTATCGAAAGAGAATCCGCTGCGAGCGGCGGCGGAAGTGGTCGCCGGGTATCACCGCGCGTTTCCACTCATGGAGGAGGAGCTCCGGGTTTTGTATGCGCTGATCGGCACACGCTTAGCAGTGAGTGTGGTGAATTCGGCGCAGCGCGCGAGCGTCAAACCGGACGACTCGTACGTCACGGTTAGCGAACGGCCAGCTTTTGAAGCGTTGGAACGCCTGACACAAATTCATCCGCGTTTTGCGTATTACACGTTTCGCGTGGCCTGCGGATTCGATGCGGTTCCACAGAGCGAATCGGTGCGGAAGTGGTTGCTCGACAATACGCATAGTGCGGCTTCTGTGCTCGATTTGGATTTGCGGACTGTGCCCAGTCTCGTTTTCGATTTCAGCCTGGGCAGCACATTGCTTGGCGCTGATCCCGCGGTGGCTGATCCTGCGGTTGCCACGGAGCGGATTTTTGCGGAGATGAAACGCGCATGCGCCGAGGTGGGCGTGGGGCGGTATGACGAGGCGCGCGCGATCTATACGGCGGCGCAGTTTGGCGGCGGGAGCGCCGTTGACGAGCGGCGCACGATTCATCTTGGGATTGATTTGCATGTGCCGGCTGGGACCGCGATTCGCGCGCCGCTTGATGCTGTGGTGCATTCGTTTGCGAATAACGCAGCGGCGCTGGATTACGGTCCGGTGGTGATTTTGCGGCATTCCTTTTTGGACTTCAGAGGGGAAGCGCAGGAGTTTTTTACGCTTTACGGCCATATCAGCGTGAAGAGTTTGGCGGGACTGCGCGTAGGTCAGAAGATTGGGTGCCGCATCTTCATTTTCAGGTCATCAATGATTTGTTGGATCTGGGGACGGATTTTCCCGGCGTGGCGCGGGCGTCGGAACGACGTGTGTGGGCGAGTTTGTCTCCTGATCCGAATTTGCTTCTTGGCATTCCCGCCGATCGCTTTCCGGTGAAAGAACGAAGCGTTGTGGAAACCCTTGGTGCGCGGAAGCCGCTGTTGGGGAAAAACCTGAGTGTCTCGTACCGGCGGCCGCTGAAGATCGTTCGCGGGTGGATGCAATATTTGTATGACGATACGGGAGCCGCGTATCTGGACGTGTACAACAATGTGCCGCTGGTGGGGCACAGCCATCCGCGGGTGGTGAGGGCGGCGCAGGAGCAGCTTGCGCTGCTCAATACAAATACGCGGTATTTGCACGACAACGTGTTGCGTTATGCGGAGAGGCTGACGCAGCTTTTGCCGGACCCGTTGCGTGTTTGCTACTTCGTGAATTCGGGCAGCGAGGCGAATGAGCTGGCGCTGCGGCTGGCGCGGGCGCATACCGGGCGGGAAGACATCATCACTCTGGAGCACGCGTATCACGGGCACACGAATGCGCTGATCGATATCAGCCCTTACAAGTTTAATGGGCCGGGCGGGCGCGGGCGAAAGCCTTGGGTACACGTGGCGCCGATTGCGGATGATTATCGCGGACTTTACCGACGTGATGATGCTGAGGCCGGCGCGAAATATGCGGCGCATGTGGATGAAATTCTCGAGCGCGCGCGGCGCGACGGTCGCGAGGTCGCGGCGTTCATTGCGGAGACGCTGCCGAGCGTCGCTGGGCAGATTGTCTTTCCGCCGAATTATTTGGCGGAAGCGTATCGGCGGGTGCGGGCTGCGGGCGCGGTTTGCATCGCGGATGAAGTGCAAGTGGGATTCGGCAGGCTGGGCACACATTTCTGGGGGTTCGAAACGCAGGGCGTGATTCCGGACGTCGTCGTATTCGGGAAGCCGATTGGGAACGCGTTTCCGTTTGCGGCGGTGGTGACTACGCGAGAGATCGCTGCGTCGTTTGCGAATGGGATGGAGTTTTTCAGCACGTTCGGAGGGAATCCGGTTGCGTGCGCGGCGGGATTGGCGGTGCTGGATGTGTTGCGCGATGAAGGGCTGCGGGATCGGGCGCTGCGCGTTGGAAGATATTGGATGACGGAATTGAAGAAGCTGCAGGAATGTCATCGGCTGATTGGCGATGTGCGCGGGTCTGGGCTTTTCCTGGGAATTGATCTGGTGCGCGACCGGGAAACGCGCGAACCGGCTACGGAGCAGGCGGATTACGTGGTGAACCGGCTTCGGGAATGCGGGATTCTGGCGGGGACGGATGGGCCGCATCACAACGTGATTAAACTGCGGCCACCACTCATTTTTAGCGAAGCCGACGCCGATTTGTTCGTCACAACCTTGGAAGCAATTCTGCAGGAAGACGCGGCACAAGCTTAAACAAACGGCTCAGGCAACGCAGGAAGCGCTTTGAGGTTCAAAGCGAGCGTAGATAATTGGTGTGGGCTGCGCGAATATCTAATCTCTAAAAGCCCCCGGGCACCCGCCCCCGAAGATGGACTGTCGAGGTAAAAGATTATGTATGTTGGTCGAGTTTCCTGGTGTCTTCCCATTTCCCTGCTATTTGGTGCTTCGGCGGCGTTAGGCCAATCGGCCGGTGATGGTGCGCCCGCGTCCGCGCGGGTCCAGACGGTTTCCGGGTGTGAGGAAGCGCCGCGGGAAGACGCGAGCGCTTCCCTGTGCGTGCCGCCTTCGTCAGAGAAAGAATCGCGGGCTGTTGAGCCGGTGGCGCCGGCTAACATTCCGCTGACGATACCGACGGGGACGCCGCTGCGTATCGCGCTGGACGAACGGGTCCGCATTGACCATTCCGGTGAACCTGTTCACGGCAAGGTGGTGGAAACAGTTTACGCGTTTGATCAAGAGGTGATACCGGCGGGAAGCGTTGCGACGGGTCATGTGAAAAGCATTGCTCCGGTTTCAGGAGTGAGGCGCACGATGGCCTACGCGAACGGAGACTTGACGCCGTTTCATCGATATGAAGTTGCATTTGACATGATTACCCTTCCGGACGGCCGGCAACTGCCGATAAGTACGGCCGTAATGCCGGGAACCGCCGAGGTGGTGCACCTGGTGAGCAATCCTGCCAAGCAGCAGGAGAAAGGCGTGGCTGGCCGGGCGACGGATCGTGCGAAGAGCGAAGCGAAAGGCAAAATCGCGGAAGCGAAGCAGCAAGCGCATGAGGGTTGGCAAAAGCTCACGGCACCGGGGAAGATGCACCGGTTAAAGGAATTTGTGGTGGCACAGTCGCCGTATCGGCGGCAATACGCACAACCGGGGACGCGGTTTGTGGCGGAGCTTAATGCGCCACTGGATTTCGGCGTGACCACGCGGACGAGCGAACAACTGGCGGCGGTGGGGAGCGAGCCGGTGCCGGATAGCACGCTGAAGGCTCGGTTGGTCGCGGAAGTCAGCTCCGCGACGGCGACACGCGGAACGCCGGTTACGGCGATTCTCACGGAGCCGCTCTATTCTCCGACGCACCAATTGATTTTGCCGGCGAACAGCCGGCTAGTTGGCGAGGTGGTGAAAGCGAAGGCGGCGCGGAAGCTGCACCACAATGGCGAGCTTCGCGTCATCTTTGAGCGGATCGAAACCTCGGAGGAGGCGACGCAGGCTTTGGCGCAATTGCAGATGGAAGCACAATCGCAAGCGGAGCGCTCGCAGGCCACAGCGCAGCGTTCGCAGCCGATGGTCGGCAACCTGGAAGGCGTCGAAGTAGATAAGCGCGCCAATATGCAGCTTGATGAAGAGGGCGGGGCGCGCACGACTGACAGCAAGACGCGGTATCTCTCCAGCGGTTTGGCCGTGATACTGGCGGCTGCGGCTTCGCATACGGAAGTGGAACACGGCACGACAGAAATGGCGGGGCCGGGCGTGCGGACGGCGGCGGGCGGATCCGGATTTCGGTTGACGGGGGCGCTATTGAGTTTGGTGGCGAAGTCGACTCCGGTGTCGCTGGGGATTGGCGCTTACGGCGCTTCGATGTCGATTTACGCGAATTTTCTTTCGCGCGGGCATGATGTGGTCTTGCCAAAGGACACGCCGCTGGAGATTGGATTCGGGCCTCCGCACGCCAAAGCGCAGTAGAGGCTGCTAGGTCTGACTACCTTCTGATTCCGATTCTGGTAGTTGACAACAGCGTTATTCGACGAGTAGGCTTCGCGGGCGATGGAGCTAGACGCATCCCTCTCCTGGCTCGCGCTGGCCCTTACTCCTGGGCTGGCTTCGAGGTTGTCCGCGCGGCTGCTGCGGGAATTTGGCTCGCCGGAAGAAGTATTTCGCGCGCCGCTGACGCGGTTAGAGGCGTGCCGGTTGCCGGCGCCCGTGGCGCAGGCGGTCTTCGAGAAGCAATCCTTCAAACGCGCTGAGAAAGAGTTGGCGCTTACGCGGCGAATTGATCGCTGCCGACTGATCAACTGGACCGACCCGGAATATCCGCAGACCCTGCTGCAAATTTACGATCCGCCGGTGATGCTATACGTGCGTGGAGACTCGCAGGTGCTGAATCTGCCGAGCATCGGCATTGTGGGCACGAGGCGTCCGACGCTTTACGGGACGCAGATGGCAGAGCGGCTAGGAAAGGAGTTAGCGGCGCGCGGGTTGGTGCTGGTTAGCGGAATGGCGCGGGGAATCGACGCCATTGGCCATCAAGGAGCGATGGCGGTGAACGGGCGGGCCGTCGGCGTGTTGGGCACGGGCGTAGACGTCTGCTACCCGAAAGAGAATAGGAAGCTCTACGAGAAGGTGCTGGAGCGAGGCGCAATTATCAGTGAATTTCCGCTGGGCACGCATCCCGCGCCGGAGAATTTTCCTATCCGGAACCGGATCGTGGCGGGAATGCCGCTGGGCGTCGTGGTAGTGGAAGGGGCGCAGTATAGCGGATCACTTATTACGGCACGGTTGGCCATGGAGTTTGGGCGGGAAGTGTTCGGCGTGCCGGGGAACGTGACGCAGCCGGTGAGCTTTGCGCCGAACCAATTGATCAAACAGGGTGCGAAGCTGGTGACCAATGGCGCGGATGTGATCGAGGAGCTTCCTACGCCGGTGCGCGCAACACTGGTGCAGGCGGAGCAACCTGAAGCGGAGCAGCGGAATTTACTTGCGGCGGCTTCGCTCAACTCGTCGGAGAAGAAGCTCTACGAATTGCTGAGCACGGACGAGCCAAAGCACATCGACGAAATTGTGGAGTCCTCGGGGTTGAACTCTTCCGAGGTTCTGGCTACGCTGTTTGACTTGGAGATGAAAGGGATTATCCGGCAGTTGCCGGGGAAGCAGTTCAGCAAGGTGCTGCTGTAGGCCGAGGTCGGGTCTTTCGCTTACTGGAAAGTATTGAAAAGCAGGAGCTTAGTTGACGCGCAGCGAGGGGAATGAATCCGTACGGCGCGTTTGCGCATCTTGAATAAGGTAGCGAGAAGGACACAAGCCCCGCCACATAGGCCTTCCAACAGGGGAATCCGGGGTTACAAAAGTAAACATGGCACGTTCGCTGGTTATAGTGGAGTCGCCTGCTAAGGCGAAGACAATCAATAAATATTTGGGACGGGACTATACCGTCAAAGCGTCGATCGGGCACGTGATGGACCTGCCCAAGAAGACGATCGGTATTCGTTTGCCTGACGATGAGCCGAAGAAAAAGAAAAAAGGCAAGGGCAAGAAGGGCAAGGCGGAGCCCGAAAAGGTAAACAAGAAGCCCATCACACTGGACGACGCCAAGATTTTCGAGCCTACGCTGCAGATTATTTCCGGCAAGGGCAAAGTTATTAATGATTTGAGGAAGTCGGCGAGTTCGGCGACGGCGGTATATCTGGCGGGCGACCCGGACCGTGAAGGCGAGGCGATATCGGCGCACCTGGCGTTAGTGCTTTCCAAACCCACGAAGTACGAAGAGGAAGTGTCGAGCAATGGCAACAAGGGCGCGGAAGCGAAAGAAAAAGAAGAGGCCGAAGCCAAGACGAATGGCAAGGGCAAGTCCAAAGCCGCCAAGAAGAATCGAGACGAAATCAGCATTCCGCCAATCGATCCCAAGAAGATCTTCCGGGTGACATTTAACGAGATTACGCCGAAGGCGATTCGAGCTGCATTCGAAAAGCCGCGGCAAGTGGACACCAATTTGGTGGACGCGCAGCAAGCGCGCCGCGTTCTGGACCGCATCGTAGGCTACAAGATTTCGCCGCTGTTATGGGATAAGGTGCGCCGAGGATTATCCGCAGGACGCGTGCAGACCGTTGCGCTGCGCTTGATTGTGGAGCGCGAGCAACTGATCAAGGCGTTTGTGCCCCAGGAGTATTGGTCGATTCACGCGATGCTGGACGCCGGCGAGCCGCCCATCTTCGAAGCCAAGCTGAGCAAATACAAGGGCGAGGACATCGAGGTTGCGAATCAGGAGGCAGCGGACAAGATCGTCGCCGCGGTGAGCAAGGCGAAGTGGCAGGTCACTTCGGTTGCGCAGAAGGAAAAGAAGCGCAACCCGCCGCCGCCGTTTACGACTTCGAAGTTGCAGCAGGCGGCGTACAACCGGCTGCGTTACACGGCAAAGCGCACGATGGGCGTGGCGCAACGGCTTTATGAAGGCGTGGAGCTCGGCGAAGAGGGTTCGGTCGCGCTGATTACCTACATGCGAACGGATTCGGTGAATGTTTCGCAGGATGCGCTACAACAGGTTCGCGAGTTGATCCCGGAACGCTTTGGGTCGAGTTACCTTCCCGAAAAACCAAACTATTACAAATCGAAGAAAGATGCGCAGGAAGCGCACGAAGCCGTGCGGCCGACCGACGTTTCGCGAACTCCGGAAGATGTTCGCAAATACCTGCCCGACGATCAGTTCAAACTGTATCAATTGATCTGGCAGCGGTTTGTGGCGTCGCAGATGATGCCGGCGATTTTCGATCAGACGAGCATCGATATTTCGGCGGGAGATTACACATTCCGCGCGACCGGTTCGGTGCAGAAATTCGATGGGTATCTACGCGTCTACCAGATGCCGGTGGCCGGCGCGGACCGCGAAGACGATGAAAAAGATGATGAAGGCGAAGGCAAGGCGTTGCCGCGCGTGACCGAGGGGCAGACGCTGCGGCTCGATCAGATCCGGCCAGACCAGCATTTCACGGAGCCGCCGCCGCGATATACGGAAGCGACGCTGGTGAAAGAGCTGGAAGAAAAGGGTATCGGGCGGCCGTCGACATACGCTTCCATTATTTCCACGATTGTCGAGCGCGAGTACGTGCGCAAAGACCAGGGACGCTTCACGCCAACGATGTTGGGTGAGCGGGTGAGCGTGCTACTGGTGAAGAGTTTCGACGACGTGTTTGATGTGACGTTCACGGCGCGGCTGGAAGAGGAGTTGGACGAAATTGAGGAAGGCAAGCTGCCGTGGCGCGACGCAGTGCGAGAGTTCTGGGGGAAATTCACCATCGATCTGGCCAAGGCCGGCGACGAGATGGTCTCGTACAAGGCCGGGATCCCGACGGGCAAGAAATGCGAGAAGTGCGGCGAAGGCGAGTTGCTGGAGCGCATCAGCCGGCATGGATTTTTCCTGGGCTGCTCGCGCTATCCGGACTGCGATTTCATTCAGGATATGGCGCCGGAAATCACGGATGACGGCGGCGAAAATAAAACCGAATATTGCGAGAACTGCGGGAAAGAGATGGCCATCAAGCGCGGGCGATTCGGCACATTCCTGGCCTGCACCGGCTATCCCGATTGCAAAACGACGCGGCGCATGGTGCAGGGCACGCGCATCGCGCTGCAGCCCGACGAACCGCTGGATGAGAAGTGCACGCTGTGCGGCAATGGATTAGTGAAGAAGCACGGGCGATTTGGCGAGTTCATCGGCTGCACCGGATATCCGAAGTGCAAATACACGCGGCCGATCACGATGGGGATTAAGTGCCCGAAGTGCAATGAAGGCGAATTTGTGCGCCGCGGGAGCGCGGGCAAGGGCGGGCGCGGACGTCCGCGAGTTTTCTACGGCTGCTCGCGTTATCCGGATTGCGATTTCACCACGCCGCATATGCCGCTCGCCGAGCCGTGTCCGAAATGCGGCGCGCCGTTTATTGTGGAGAAGAAGACGAAGATCGGCACGGTGCGGAGTTGCTTGAAGGAAGGTTGCGATTGGGAGTCCGTAGTAGCGGACCCGATGCCGCCGCCGCAACCGGAAGAAGCTGCGACGCCGGTGGGCGCGAAGCCGTAACTGAGCGCCTGGACCTTCACTCATTTTTAACTGTTCGACAGCTTGTTTCGTGGCGGTTTATTTTGCGCTGGGTATGGAGTAGTTTTCGTCGAGATATGCCAGCAACGGCGTGCCGCTCTTGATTTCAACGTTCTTACCATGCTTGATCAATCCGATGGGACCGAAGAGCACGGTTAAAGCAACCGTGGCTCCTTCCTTTCCCTCTCCTTCTTTGCCCTTGCTGCCACGCAATTTCACGCGGCTGTCACCTGCGATCAGGTATTCGAGCCGCATATTTAACTCACCGGCCTTGCCCATCATTCCGGCTTTTTTGGAGTGAGTGATAGTGCCTACGGCCTTCGCTCCGGCCTTGATCACAACCACGTCACCTAGTTTCAAATCCTGGTCGAGAACGAGGCTGACGGGGTCGCCCTCCGCAGCGGTTTTCGAAGTGAGATCCTGCGCAAATTTGAGCTGCACGTCAGTGCCATCTTTCAGCACTAGCCTTGCCGTCGTATCGGGTGAAACGGAAGGCTGGGCAGGCTCGGCTTTGGCCTGTTCGGTGGATTGCGGTACTTGCTTTGCCATCACCGCAGAGTCGAAGGATGTAATGAAGGAAAATGTGGAGACAATGCATACCGCCAAAAGATCGCGTCGCATGGTTTTCCATCCTCGCATGGTAAGTCACAAGCTCAAATCGTTCCGTTCGGCCTTCGCGATTCAATATACGTGCGGAGTGCCAAACTGCTGGCAGCATACCATCCACTACAGAAACGGCGGGAAAGTAACGACTAGCATGTTGAGCAGTTGAGCACGAGGAATCTGCCGGCAGTTTCGGATTTGCGGTTGAACGGTGCCTATAATGAAGCGCAGGCCGAAAGAGAGTTTGTCCCCATTGATGAAGCGGGCCATTGAGAAATATTTGCAGTATTTGCAGTCGGTGCGGAATTCGTCGCCGCATACGATTCTGAATTATGGGAAAGATTTGGAGCAGTTCGTGGCATATCTTTCACCGCCGGGTGCGCAGCCGCCGGGACTGTCAAAGATAACGCATCTGATCATTCGCGAATTTGTGGGTCATCTCCACGAGCAAGGGCTGGAGAAGAGTTCCGTTGCGCGGAAGCTTGCCGCGCTGCGATCTTTTTTCAAATATTGCGTGCGTGAAGCGATGATCAAGGAGAATCCGGCGCGTTTGGTGCCTACGCCGAAGCTGCCCAAGCGAATCCCTTCCGTGCTTTCCGCCGAGGACATGAGCGGATTCCTGGATAAGCTGGCGGGCAGTGGGCCGGCCGCCGCGAACAGCCAGCTACCCGCGAAGAAGGGCGAAGGTCTGCCCGCGCGTGGGAAGAAGGCTGCGGGAAGCGAAGAGCTGCTGCTGCGGCGCGACCGCGCCTTGCTGGAGCTGCTATACGCGGCAGGACTGCGCGTGAGCGAACTCACCGGATTGAATCTGGAAGACATGGAGCAGAACGAGCGAATGCTGCGGGTGCGCGGCAAGGGCAACAAGGAACGCATCGTACCGTATGGGAGTAAGGCTCACGAAGCGCTCGACAAATATTGGCCACTGCGGGAACAGCTCTTGCTTGGCTCCGGCAGCGGAGGGACCCAGCGGCCAGCTCCGCGGACGAATGCGGTGTTTCTGAATTATGCGGGAAGGCGGCTTACGCAGCGCTCGGTGGGGCGCATTGTAAAGAAGTACGTCAAGCTGGTGAATATAAATTGGGATTTGCATCCGCACTCGCTGCGGCACGCGTTTGCTACGCATTTGCTGGCCGACGGTGCGGATTTGCGGGCCATTCAGGAATTGCTGGGGCACCAGTCCCTATCGACGACACAGAAATACACGCACGCGTCGATTCGGCAATTGATGGAGATTTACGACAAGGCTCATCCGCACGCGTAGACAAATTCAAAGCTAAGGCAAAGAAGAAAGGGGCGTCCCGAGAAATCGAGACGCCCCTTTCTAGCTTTAGACAGCCGGACTAGAAATCCAGGCGCGCGCCAATCTGAATTTGGCGCTGCGCGATGATGCTGTTGCTGGATTGCGTGGGCAGCCCGAACAAGCTGCGCCCCGGTGCTCCGTCCTGGAATTGCAGAGTTTTGCCGGAGATGTTGTAAGCGGTGTTGTTCACACTGGTGAAATTGGTGTGGTTCAGGGCGTTAAACGCGTCGGCCGTGAGTGTGAAAGCCCTTCGTTCGGTTAGCCGGAAGCTCTTCTCCAGCCGCAAAT
>WNFK01083279.1_pt2 | contig 15454 bp, 14 predicted proteins | sample 5400281 | NCBI WGS metagenome assembly WNFK01 (sample SAMN13153350, study PRJNA577476) | soil metagenome | isolation source: 20 cm soil on Douglas fir-dominated hillslope | place: USA:California | collected 2013-09-17 | reverse complement strand
GATGGTGGCCACCCGCCGCAATTTGAGCTGCTTGTAGGCGTAGTCGCCGAGCGAATGTGTGAGCTGGCTGCCCGAGGCGGCCGTCCGCACCACCCAGCGCACGGGCTTGCGCTGGGTGATGTCATCCGGCGCCATCACGGGATAGACGGCGGGAATCTTGTTCTGCTCCAGGTAGGGTGCAATAGCGTAGCCGGTGGCGGCGAGGAGTCCGCCCGCCACGGTGTGTACCTTCTCCTGCTCCACGAGGCGGCGCACCTTGGTCAGCGCGCCCGTCGGCTCCGGATCGGAATCCTCCACGATCACCTTGACCTCGCGGCCCGCCACCTTGTTGCCGGCTTCCTCCCAGAAAAGGGCAAAGCCGTCCGTCATGTCCTTACCCGTCTGCGAGAAGTTGCCGGTGAGCGGCCCGAAATAGCCGATGCGGATGGGGCCCTTGTCGGCGGCCCAGGTCGGCCTCGGCGCCCCGGCAAGACCGGCGGCGGCGGTACCCATCCCGGCGAGGAACCGGCGTCTCCGCATGGCTCACTCCTTCTTGGTGGTCGGGGCCCGTTACGATTCGATGCGCGAGGATAGTCCAACGAGGCTCAGGGTGTCGTCAAGTGGGGGCGGCGGACCGCCTCCACGGTCTGATGGCGAGCCGCCTCGCGCGCGAGCGCCTCGTTGCGACGACCCAGCCACAGCCCATTGACCAGCCACACGAGGGAGATGGGCACCGCGGCGAGGCTGATGCCGGCCAGCCCCAGTCCGAGCAGACCCATGCCCGCGTAGGACCACGCGCCCAGCTGATCGCCCGCGCGATACACGAACGTGTCGATGAAGCTCTTGGCCTTGTACTTGTCCTCGCGCGGCACCACGGTGAAGCAGGTTTCGCGCGTGGGCCGGGCCACCGCGAAGTTCCCCGCCCGCCGCAGGACCTGGAAGATGACCACCGCCCACAAGGTGGGGGCAAAGCCGAGCACGAAGAAGCCGGCCACGCTCAGCGCGGGCAGCAGGGTGAGGGTGACGGCGACTCCGAGCATCCTGATGATGCGCGCGGTGAGCAGGAGCTGGATGAGGAGGGTCAGGGTATTCACGGCCAGATCGATGTTGGCGAAGAAGGCGGTACGGGCGGCCCGGTTGGTGAAGCTCTGCTTCGCGATGTCGGCCTGCTGGAAGTAGAGGAAGGTGGAGAGGATGGTGAAGAGCAGCATGTAGAAGGTGAGATGCAGCAGATAGGGCGAGCGCACGGCGTGGGCGAATCCCGAGAGGACCCCGCCTCCCACCGCAGAATCATCGACGCGGCGTCCGGATGATTCGCGTAGGGTCCGCGAGATCCTCGCGAGCCGGCGCACGCTGAACACCGCCACCTCGAGGAGCACAGCGGACACGAGGAGGAGACGGCCGCTGCCCAGGCGCTCCACGAGGAGCGACGTCACCGAGGAGCCCACGATGCCGCCGATGGTGCCCCCGGCGGCGATGAAGCCGAACAGCCGCCGGCTCTGGTCGCTGCTGAAGACGTCGGCGAGAAAGCCCCAGAACACCGAGACGACGAAGAGATTGAAGATCGCGCCCCAGACGTAGAAGGCTCGTCCCGCCCAGACGTTGGCGGAGCCGCTCGTGGTCCCGAAGAGAATGAGGAACAGCACCAGGTTGACCATGAAGAAGCGGTAGGTCCACGAGATGAAGCGGACGGGAGCGAGACGGACCACGAGCGCGGAGAAGGGCGGGTTGGCCACGAGCATGCCCACGAGAGTGCCCGTGAAGAGCCACGGGAGATTCTCGATGCCGCCCGCCGCCCCGATCTCGTCCCGGATGGGGCGGATGACATAGTACGCGGAGAGGATCGAAAAGAAGTAAAGCCAGGACCAGGCGAGGGCCACCATCTCTCCCGGCTTCACGTCGATCACACCTTGCAGCAGTCGGGCGATGATGCGGGGGCCGGAGCCGCTGGACTTTTCGGTAGGCAAGGAGTATTCCTGTCGATCACGGAGAGTAACAGGATCGCACCCGACGAGGCGAGGAGATTTCCGACGAAGGCGAGTCCGCCGAGGGGACGACGGCGGTGAATGGACAATTTCTCCTCGCGCGCGTGCGGCGCCGCGAACTCGGGTCGGGCTCATAGCCAACCGGATGGCCTCGCGCCGGTGGTGGCGAGTCGTGGTCGCCATCGCGGCTTTGTTGGCGTGCGTCACAGGCGCCGAGGCCAGCATCCAGGTCGAGCTTCGCTTCGACAGCCGAGCTCTCGATCCCCAGGCGAAGCCGGATTTCACCTGCTACAGCTATGGCCTCAGCCGCTGGGTGGGCTGCCGGATCCAGAAGTCCGACGCGCCCGGTGCCTACTCACTCGAGACGCTGGAGCCGGGGAAGTACCAGATGCACGTCAGCGTGGACGAGAATCCCGCCAATCCCCGCCGTTTCCCCGGAGACTACGAAGCGCAGGTCTCTTTCGAGGTCACGGCCACGGGTCCGGAGCGGCTGGTGGTGGATCTGGCGCGGCTCATCCACTTGACGCGTCCGGGCGACAATGCCCGCTCCATCGAGGGCATGCTCACCAGCTGCACGAAGCAGCCGCAGTTCGACACGCCGCGATTCTCCTGGGGTCCCACGGCCACCGTCGATTTCGCCTGGGATCCGATCGTAGCCGACGCCGAGTATCGCTACACCCTCTTCGCCCGTAGCTGTGGCCAGCCGGGGGCGGGGCGAGAGATCCTGAGCGAGCAGACGGCCAAGACCACGACCACCCTCTCCGTGCGTCCGGCCACGGACAGCGAGTACTACGTATTCCGCGTCGAAGCGTGGAAGGACGACCGGCTCGTCGGCGATCTCTATACGCATGACGGCGGGGCGCATTCCTGGAACTATCGCTTCCGGGTGCGGAATACGAGCCTTCCTCGCTGGGCGTACCTGGCCGCGGGCGCCGGCCTCGTGGTGCTCCTCCTGGGCGGCTGGGACGCGGAGCGCTGATCGTGCTCGTCGTGGGCGCGGTGGCGGGCGCCGGCTATCACGTCTACCGCGAGCAGCGGCAGCGCCGCGTCGAGGCGGAGACGGCCAGGCGCGAGGCCGAGCGGGAGGCGCGACAGCGTGAGTTCATCGCCGCCTTCGTGTCGGCCGCGCCGCGCCCCGACTGGTGGGAGAGCGTGAAGACTCCCTACCGCGTGGACAACCTCGGCGATCTGCTCGCGGCCTGGCAGGGCTATCCCCGAGGGGATGACGGCCGGGGCGAGCGTCAGTTCTTCAAGGCCGCCTACCAGGGCATTCTCGATCACCCGGACGATCCGCAGGTGGTGGCCACGGCCATCGGTCTCCTGCACTGGGTGGTCCGCGACTATCCGTACCGGCTCCAGCTCGCGCGATTCGGCTACGACCGCTACTTCGGCCATCGCGGACGCACCGACAACTGCGCCAACTGCATGGTGGGCGATACCTCCGAGGGTCTGGTCCAGAACCTGAGCCAGCTCCTGACCGCGGCCGGCCGCTTCGACGAGGCGATCGCGGTGTGCCGCCGGCTGATCGACGAGCGCGGCGCGGAGGTGAGCCCCTACAAGCTCGCGGAGACCTGGAACCAGATGGCCTGGGCGTACTGGCACAAGGGCGAGCGCTCGCGCGCCGTCAACATCGTCAGGGAAGCGCTCACCCGCTATGGCGACACGGTACGGGCCAACGAGCTCAAGCGGACCCTAGCCCGCTACGAGGCCGAGCTCGAACGAGCGCCCACCAAGCGCGAGTAGCTCGCCCGCCCGGCCGCGAGGGCCTGGGATAGAATGCGGACGGGCACGCGCGGAGTGAACGGACAACCATCCATGGAGACCTCGATGGAATATCGAACGCTGGGCAGGACCGGGCTCAAGGTTTCCGCGCTCGCCTTCGGTTGCGGCGACGTGGGCGGCATCATGGTGCGCGGCGCGCCGGCGGATCGAGAGCGCGCGGTGGCGCGGGCCGTCGAGCTCGGCATCAACTACCTCGATACGGCGCCGTCGTACGGGAGCGGTCAGTCGGAGAAGAATACCGGCGCCGTCCTGCGCGCCCTGCGCCCTGACGTGATCGTGGGCAGCAAGTGCCGGCTGAGCCCCGCCGACCTCGCCGACGTGCCGGGCGCCCTCACCCGCTCCGTGGAGACGAGCCTGAGCCTGCTCGGCATTCCTCGCCTCGATCTCTTTCACCTCCACAATCCGATGGCGCGGATCCGGAGCGAGCGTCGCCTCGGCATCGGCGACGTCCTCGACGCGGTGGCGCCCGCGGCCCGCCGTCTCCAGGAGCAGGGCAAGATCCGCTTCTTCGGGGTGACGGCGCTCGGGGAAACGGGGGCGCTCCATCGCGCGCTCGCGAGTGGCGTCATCGACACCGCGCAGGTCTGCTTGAACCTGCTGAACCCCACCGCCGCTCACCCGGTGCCGTCGGGCTTCCCAGGTCAGGACTTCGATCAGCTCGCGGTGCTCGGGCACGAGCACGGCGTGGGCACCATCGGCATCCGCGTGCTCGCGGGGGGAGCGCTCACCGGGCAGGTGGCCCGGCATCCTATCGCCATTCCTGCCGTCGACCCGATCGCCTCGGGGCCGGACTACGCCACCGACGCCGCCCACGCGCGCGTCTTCGAGCCGCTCGTCAAGGAAGGCTTCGCCCAGGGCGTGCTCGAAGCGGCTTTTCGCTTCGCCCTGAGCACGGACGCCATGTCCACCGTGCTCATCGGCACCTCGGACCTCGCTCAGCTCGAGTTCGCCGCGGCTGCCGTGGCCAAAGGTCCCTTGCCCGCCCTCGCGCTCGACCGCCTCCGCGGACTGTGGAGCGAGCTGGCGACCATCAGATAGTTCAAGGAAAGTCCATGCGAATCGCCAACGACGTCACCGAACCGGTCGGCACTCCGCTGGTGCGGATCCGAAAATTGACGGAAGGTGCCAAGGCCGACGTGGTGGCCAAGCTCGAGTTCTACAGCCCCGCCCATACTCCCCCCTCACCCTACCCTCTCCCCCTGTGGGGGCGAGGGGCACCGAATCCCTCTCCCCCATCGGGGGAGAGGGCAGGGTGAGGGGGGTTAACGATTCGGTCTGCGTCCCACTGGATAGTCCCCGGCCGAGGGCGTGATTGCGGGCGGGAACGCTAGGCGCAACGAACGTTAGCCGAGACGTGCTTGCTGTCGGCCGTTCCTCGCCGCCACTGCGAAGGCGAGGAAGTATCGGTCCAAGTCCTCCAGCGTCGTGCCGTACTCGGGCTTGCCGAGGGTCGCGTCGCAGAGAAGCTCGCGCACGCGGGCGATCTCCCGCAACCGGTTTCGCCAACGTGGATCTGCGAGCGTAAGGTCCAGCAGTTCAAGCGCCCGGTCGAAGGCCCGGCTCGTGAGCCGTGGGTCGCGCTCCCTCCAGCGAACCATCCGTCCCACTTCGCTGCCCACGTTGGCCAGTTGTTCCGCGAGTGAGAAGTGATTCCAACGTCCGGCGGCCAGGTCGGGATGCTGGTGGAGACCTTCGGTCATGGTGCGACGAGCCTCCCTACGATGGCCCGAATCAGATCCTGTACCGCGGTATCGTCGACCCCTCGCGATCGATTGCCTTGTGATGGGCGCACATTGATCATCGAGTCGAACTCGATCAGCTCGTCGTTGGCCCGATCGGGGTAGAGGTTGATGCCCCAGAGGTCTGCCTGGCGCGCCCCCTGCTCGAGGAGCAATGCCTCTTCATCAGCGTGAAGCTCCGCGCCGATCGCCATCACGCCGCCTTGCACATCCACGACGGCCTTGACGAAGTCCCCGAATTGTTGCCCAGCAATCCTCCGTAACTCGTCACGTGTGATCGGGGCGCTCACGATCTGCATCGGCATGAGGGGCGATGATAGCACGCCCCCCATGCCGTGTTCTTTCCGTGCGCTACCGGTTCGGCCCCCTCCCCATCGGGTAAGGCTGCCAGCGGATCAGGCTCGTCTTCGGAAGCACGCCGGGATTGACGGCGGAGCGCGGCCACTTGCCCTGGAGCACGGTGGCGATCTCGCGGCCGAGACGGCGCCGCGTCTCGGGCGCCATGCGGGCGGTGGCCGAGGCAATGTGCGGCGTGACGATGACGTTGTCCATGTGGAGCAGCGGGTTCATCGGGTCCACGGGCTCCTGCTCGAACACGTCGAGGGCGGCCCCGGCGATCTCCTTCTGCTTCAGGGCCTCGATGAGCGCCTTCTCGTCCACGGTGGGCCCGCGGCCGTTGTTGATGAAGATGGCCGAGGTCTTCATGGCCTTGAACTGCTTCTCGCTCATCAGGTGCTGCGTCTCGGAGTTGAGGGGCGCGTGCATGGACAGGAAGTCCGAGCGCTGGCACAGCTCGATCAGGCTCGTCACCGGCTCCACACCCACCGCGGTCATTTCGAGCTCGGCCAGGTACGGATCATAGGCGATGACGTGGAGGCCGAAGGCATGACAGCGCCGCGCCACCGCCTTCGCCACGTTGCCGAAGGAGATGAGGCCGATGGTCTGGCCGTAGAGCCGCGGGATGTCTTTGAAGTAGGGCCGGCCCTCCGTCCACTTGGCGTCCACGGTGAGCTGGTGCATGAGGCGCAGGCGCCGGTGAGCGGCAAGGAACATGGCCATGGTGTGATCGGCCACTTCGTCGATGAAGACGTCGGGGACATTGGTGACCACGATACCGACCTCGGTGGCCGCGTCCACGTCCACCGTATCCGCGCCCACGCTGCCCAGCCCGATGACCTTGCAGTTCTTCAGGCCCTTGATGATGGCGGCGGTGATGCGACGGTTGCGGGCGATGACCGCGTCGGCGTCCTGAGCGAGGGCGATGAACTCCTCCTCGGTCTTGGCGGGCAGCTCGACGATCTCGGCGCCGATGGGATCGAGCGCCTCCTTCTCGATGGCGTAGGCGCCCTCGGCGAGATCTCCCCCCGCGGGCTTCTGGACGACAACCTTGAACTTCTTCTGTGTACCCGGCATGTCTTCGACCTCCTTGTCATGGTGATCCAGCGCCCGCCAAGGATACTGCTCCGTCGCCTCCGCGTCGAGGCCCCTCTCGCGGAATTCTTGTAGTAAGGTGATGCTTCCATGCAGGTCATTCGACCAGGAACCCTCGAGAGGACATCATGATCCGACGCTCACTTGGCGGCCGGCGTGCACGCCCAGAGTCCGACGCCGAAGCGTGGGGGCGTCCTCAACACGCTCCTCATCGAGGAGCCGCCGGGGCTGCTCATTCACGAGTCGGCCACTGTCTCGAACGTGTGGCCGATGTCGCCGTGCTATTCGGGGCTCGTCCTCTTCGATCCCGCCAAGTCGCAGGAGAGCGTGGACACCGTCATCCCGGAGCTGGCGGAGCGGTGGTCGTGGCAGGACAACTATCGCAACCTCGTCTTCTTCCTGAAGAAGAACGTGAAGTGGCACGACGGCCGTCCCTTCACCTCCCGCGACGTCAAGTACACCTTCGACGTGGTCCGCGAGGCGCCGGACGCGCCGGCCAAGCTCAGACTGAGCGCGCGCAAGGACTGGTACGCCAACGTCGAAGGTATCGAGGCGCCCGATCCCCACACGGTGGTGTTCAAGCTCAAGCGCCCTCAGCCTTCTTTTCTCCTCATGCTCGCCTCCGGCTATTCGCCCGTGTACCCGACCCACGTCCCCCTCGCCGAGCTGCGTCAGCACTGTGTCGGCACGGGACCCTTCCGCATGAAGCAGTACGCCCGCGGGCAGCTCATCGAGCTCGAGCGGAACCCCGACTACTTCGTGCCGGGGCGGCCCTACCTCGACGGCATCCGCTACACGATCATTAGCGAGCGCGGCACCCGGCTCGCCGCCCTTCAGACCGGCCGCGTCGACGCCTTCGTTCCCCTGGAGATGACCAAGACCATGGCGGATTCGGTCAAGCAGGCCGCGCCGTCGCTCGTGATCCAGGAAGTGGGGCAGAACGGCAGCGACAACGTGGTCATCAACCACAAGCGCCCGCCCTTCGACAATCCGGCGGTGCGCCGTGCCTTCAGCCTCGCTATGGATCGTCACGCCTTCGTGCAGGGCGTGCGCCACGGCGGAGCGGTCATCGGCGCCTCCATGATGCCCAAACCCTTCGGCATCTGGGGGCTGCCGGACCAGGACTTCAAGGCGCTTCCCGGCTATCGCGGCTCGGCGGTGGACAAGGCGGAGGCAAAGCGCCTCCTCGCGGCCGCGGGCTATGGACCAAGTAAGCCCTTGAAGGTGGAGCTGGTCACCCGGACCATCTCCATCTATCTCGACGTGGGATCCTTCGTGGCCGACCAGCTGCGTCAGGTCAACGTCGAGGCCTCCCTCAAGCAGATGGACACCGCGGCCTGGTTCCCCGGGCTCGCGCGGCGCGACTACCAGATCGGCGCCAATCTCACCGCGGGCGGCTTCGACGACCCGGACGCGTACTTCTTCGAGAACTACAAGTGCGGGGCCTCGCGCAACTACACCGACTACTGCAACGAGGAGACGGACCGCCTCATCGACCAGCAGTCGCAGGAGCTGGACCGCGCCAAGCGCCTCAAGATCGTGTGGGAGATCCAGCGCAAGATCGAGGCCGATGTGGCCCGACCCATGCTGTCGTGGCGCAAGGAGTATTTCGCCCACTGGCCCTACGTCAAGAATCTCGTGGCCCACAACTCGCTGTACAACTACGGCCGCATGCAGGACGTCTGGCTGGACAAGTAGACTCTGGCTGGACAAGTAAAGGAGGAGACACCATGGCCACCATCGTCCACAAGGGTGTCAAGCTCGTGTACGACGACCAGGGCGCGGGCACGCCGGCCTTCGTCTTCATCCACGGCTGGACCTGCGACCGGTCATTCTTCGCCCCGCAGGCGGAGCACTTCGCGCGGAAACACCGCGTGATCTCCCTCGACCTCCGCGGCCATGGCGAGAGCGACAAGCCGCAGGGCGCCTATCCCATCTCCGCTTACGTGGACGACATCGCGCACGTCATCGGCGAGCTCAAGCTCGGCAAGGTGGTGGCGGTCGGGCACAGCATGGGCGGCATCACCGTCCTCGAGCTGGGCGCCGCCCATCCCGACAAGGTGGCGGCCATCGTGATGGTCGACCCCGCGCCCTTCGTGTTCCCACCAGAGCTCAAGGCGGGAGTTGAAGGGATGGTGGGGGCTATCGAGGGCGGCAACAACGAGCCGCGCCGGCAGTTCATCGCGAACAATCTCTTCATGCCTACCTCCGACAAGGCGCTCGTGGATCGCGTGCTCAAGGTCATGATGGCCTCGCCGACCCATGTCGCCGCCGGCGCCATGAAGGGCATTCTCGGCTTCGACGGCCCGGGAGCGGCCGCGCGGTGCAAGGTGCCGGCGCTTCACCTGGCCGCCCAGCCGCCGCTCAATCCTCCCCATCTCATGTCGCAGTGGCTGCCCAACGTCGTCAATGGCTGGACGGTGGGAGCGGGGCACTTCAACATGATGGAAGCGCCCGATCAGGTCACCGCGATGATCGAAGGATTTCTGCGCCACTACGTGTAGCCGCCGGAATCGCGCTTGAAGAGGGCCCGGCGGAGCGATAGGATCGCCGCCGTGACTCCGCGCCGCGTGCTGACGCTGCTGCTGGGAGTGGGGCTGGCCGTGCTGTGCCTCACTCCTCCCGCATGGGCGCATCCCGGACACGGACCTGCTGGTGACGCTCTCGCCCTCGACGGGCTCCACGCGTCTCCCCAGGCTGCGCCGGAGAGCGCAGGCGCCGCGGAGTCATGGGAGACTCTGCGTCGACACGCGCCGGTGGCGGCCGCCCTGCTCGTGGCCGCGCTGGCTCTTCTCGCCTCCGTGCCTCAGTGCCGGCGCACGCTCGCTCTCGCCCTCGTGCTCCTGCTCTCCATGGTGTCCCTGGAGGGCGTCCTTCACGCGGCGCTGCACCTGCATCACGCCCGGCATGCGGACAGCCTCGCCATCGGGGCCTCTCCGGCCCAGCAGGCGGCGGCCGCTCCTGAGGCAGAGCATCCGTCCGCCACTCCCGTCATGCGGCTCGGGGAAGTCGTCGAGCGTCACGTCACGCCCGCTCCTGATGTCGTCGTCGCGTCAAGCCGCGGCCGCGCGCCTCCCCTCTCCCCCGCCTAGCCTCGTCGCTCCCGGAGCCTGCCGCCTCGCCCATCGGCTGCGGCACGCGCTCGTCGTCTCTCTGTCCATCACGGGGGAATGTCTTCGTGCCGGTACGTCGGCTGCTTCATCAGCGCGCCATCGTCGCCCTGATATTCCTGGGCAGCGCCGCCGTCGCCGAGGCCCAGGAGACACCACGGCCACTGGAGATCCAGCCGCCCACGGGCGGAGCCGATGTGGCGAGCGAGCCCCCGCCGGTGCCCCTGGCGGTGCTCGAGCCCGTGGTGGTGTCCGCGCCCCCCGCGGCCGCCTCCTCTTCCGAACAGCTCATCCCCGGCCGCGACTTCGAGCTCCGTCCGCAGGGCCGGCCTGCCGATATCCTGCGTCTCGTGCCGGGCTTCGTGGTCAGTCAGCACCAGGGAGGTGGCAAGGCCGCGCAGTACTTCCTCCGCGGCTTCGATGCCGACCACGGCACGGACGTGGGGTTCTTCCTCGACAACATGCCCATCAATTTCCGCTCGCACGCTCACGGCCAGGGCTACACCGACCTGCACTTCATGATCCCGGAGACCCTCAAGCAGGTGGATGTCTTCAAGGGCCCCTACTGGGTCGAGTACGGCGACTTCTCCACGGCGGCCGCGGTCAACTTCATCACGCGGGATTCTGTTCCCGACGACCTGGTCGAGGCGGCAGGCGGGAGCTGGGGAACGCAGCGCTATCTGACCCTCTTCTCTCCCACCCGGGACCGGGTGAAGACGCTCTTCGCCGTGGAGATCTACAAGACGAACGGGCCCTTTGACCGGCCTCAGGACTATCAGCGGATCAACGGCTTCGCCAAGATATCGGGATCACTCAGCGAGAGTGTCGATGCCTCGATCTGGGCCAGCTATCTCTGGAGCAACTGGTGGGCGTCGGGCCAGATACCCGAGCGCGCCGTCCGCGACAAGATCATTGACCGCTTCGGGGCCATCGACAACAGCGAGGGCGGGAACACCCAGCGCTTCAACCTCAACGGAAACCTCGAGTGGCGCGTGACGGACAACGACACGGCCCGGGTCCGCGCCTACGCCCAGTATTACCAGCTCGATCTCTACTCGAACTTCACCTTCTTCCTCAACGATCCCGTCAACGGCGACCAGATCGGACAGTTCGACCGCAACCGCAAGGTGGCGGGCATGAACGCCGAGTATGAGCATCGCGACACGATCTTCGGCATGCCCCTCACCACGACCGCCGGCTTCCAGTTTCGTCTCGATCGTCCCAACGTCATCCTCACCCACACCGTCGACCGCAACCTGCTCGCCACGACCCAGAACGTCAGCATCTTCGAGACGTCCTATGCTCCTTTCCTCAAGTTCGAGGCCCAACCCTTCCCCTGGCTGCGGATTCTCACGGGGGCGCGCGGCGACTTCTTCTACTTCAACGTGCACAACAACCTCGTGGAGGCCCCGGATCAGCCTCAGGGCGCCGCCCGGAAGTCCCTGCCGAGCGCCAAGGCCAACTTCGCCTTCGGTCCATGGGCCCAGACCGAGCTCTTCGCCAATATCGGGACGGGCTATCACAGCAACGACGCGCGCGCCGTCGTCACCGACCCGAACCTCGCCGCCCTCGCCCAGGCCACGGCCTGGGAGTTCGGAGTGAAGTCACGCATCCTGCCCAAGGTCGAGCTCACCTTCACCTACTGGTGGCTCAACCTGACCAGCGAGCTCGTCTTCAACGGAGACGACGGCACGGTGGAGCCGAGCGGGGCGAGCCGCCGGCAGGGCCTGGAGTTCGGCCTGAAGATCAGGCCATTCGACTGGCTCACCTACACGGGCAACGTGACCCAGACCACCGCCGAGTTCTTCAACGGCAGCGCCGTGCCGCTGGCCCCCCGGGTCACCGCCTTCTCGGACCTCACCGCGCGCTTTCCCTGGGGACTGTCGGCCAGCGTGTCCATGCGCTATATCGGCAATCGCTGGGCCGATGAGGATCGTTTCCAGACCGCGCGCGGGTACACGTTCTACGAAGCGGGGGCGCGCTACCGCTACCGGCTCGGCCCGACGACCTTCATCGACGCCTTCGTGAACATCGAGAACCTGCTCAACGTCGACTGGCGTGAGGCGCAGTTCTACAACACCTCGCGGCTCAAGGGCGAGCCCATCCAGGGCGTGAACGACATCAACTACACCCCGGGCAACCCTCGCACCGTCATCGGTGGCCTCGCCATCCGCTTCTAGACCGGATTATTCACGAGCGCCGCTCGTACAGTCGGGCGGGTGGCGTCGGGGGCGGCGGCTGTGCGGCCGGCGTAGTGGGCCCCTTCGAGTGCGCGCAGCCCGCAGGGCTGCGATTCACGACGAGTAGGGTGACGCAGCCGGTCGCGCAGCCGCCGCTCCCGATGACAGGCCCGCCCGCCTCGCGTGCCGAACGCTCGTGAATAATCCGGGCTAGGCGCGCGCCGAGGCCAGCGTCGCTTCAGGCTCGGTTGACGGCGGGGCGAACGGTGCCCGTGACCAGATCGAGAAGCTCCAGCATTCTGCCGAGATCATCGCGCCGGAAGTCGATGAGCACGTGGCTCAGCCCGAGCCGCTTGTACTCGCCGAGCACGTCCACCACCGCCTGCGGACCCTCGGCAACGAGCGCGTCGGTCAGGGCATAGCGGAGGGACAGCTCGATGCTCTCGAAGGGGCGGCGGACCGTCTCGGCCGCCACGCGCAGCTTGGCGAGCGCCTCCTTGAGCTCGCCTGGCGTCTTCGAGGTGGCGTGCCAGCCGTCGCCCAGCGTCACCACCCGGCGGAAAGCGCCCGGGCTATCGCCGCCGACCCAGATGGGCGGCCCCGGCTTCTGCACCGGCTTGGGCGCGAAGCCGATATTGCTGAAGCGGAAGAACTCGCCGGAGAAGGACGGGTTCTCCTCGGTCCACAGGGCCTTGAAGACGCGCAGGATCTCGTCGGCCTGACGGCCGCGCGCGTGGAAAGGCGCCCCGAGGATCTCGAGCTCTTCCTTCCACCAGCCCACGCCGACCCCGCAGATGAGCCGGCCGTTGGACAGGGCGTCGATGCTCGCGAGCATCTTGGCCATGACCACGGGATGACGGTGGCCCAGGATGAACACGGACGAGCCGAGTCGCGGGCGCGTGGTGCACACGGCGGCCGCGGTGAGGGCCACCACCGGCTCGAGGTAGGCCCGGTCGGGCGGATGCGGAAATCGCCCGCCCGGATAGTTGCCGGTGGCCTGCCGCGGAAAGATGACGTGGTCGCTGATCCAGAGCGACGCGACGTCGCGCTTCTCCGCCTCCTGCGCGAAGGTGACGAGCGCCTCGCGGGTGGCCAGCGGTCCCTGCGTCGGAAGATGGCAGCCGATATCCATCGTCTCTCCCCTTTTCGAAGCTCGGTGTGATCGGCCGGTGCGAGCCGCGCCCGATCTTCCTCCGACGCCGGCACCGCGTCAAGCGATGGAGACCGGCCGCCAATCCTGCTATCATGCGGCCCGCCATGAATTTCCTGCGTCCGGTTGACCTCGAGGTGGTCGTCAACGGCTTGAAGCTTCACGTCCTGGACTGGGGCGGCACCGGCCGCACGCCACTTCTGCTCCTCCACGGCTTCACCGGACATGCGCACGCGTGGGACACCCTCAGCATCGCCCTCCAGCCCCACTATCACGTGTACGCGATGGACCAGCGCGGCCACGGCGACAGCGATCCCGCAGAGGTCTACAACGCCATCGCGTCCTTCGACGACATCTCAGGCGTGGTAGACCAGCTCGCCCTGCCTCCGCTGGTGCTCGTCGGGCTTTCCATGGGCGGCCGCAACGGCATGTACTTCACGTCGAAGCGGCCCGATCGTGTGCAGAAGCTGGTCATCGTGGACATCGGGCCGGAGATCAGCAAGCGGGCGGCGCAGCCTTCGGCCGGTCCGCCCGAGCCGGACACGTGGGAGAGCATCGAGCAGGCGGCCCAGCACCTGTACCGAGGCAACGCGTATCCCGGCATCCACTACTACCGCTGGGTCGCCTCGACCAGCCTGCGGCAGCGCCCCGACGGCGCCCTCGTGTGGAAGTGGCATCCGAGCGTGAAGGAGCGTCGCTCCGCGCCGGATCTCGACTGGTGGGGCATCGTGCGCTCGCTCACCCCGCCCACCCTCGTGCTACGGGGCGAATCGAGCCCCATCCTCGATCGCGACGTGGCGGAGCGGATGGCGCGCGAGCTGCCCCACGGCCGCTTCGTGGAGATCCCGCGCGCCGTGCACACGCTCCACGAAGACAATCCCGAGGCTGTCCTCGCCGCCCTGAAAGATTTTCTGGCCTTCTGACCCGGCCGCTCCCAGAGAGGTCCCCCTCGAGGTCCCCAAGATGAAAGTCACCCACGTCACCACGCGAGTGCTGCGCACGCCCGCCGACAACCCCCTGGTGGTGGGCCTGCCCGAGCCCACGGACACACGCGAGTTCGTCACCCTCGAGCTCGGCACCGATCAGGGTCTGGTGGGCCTCGGCCTCACCTTCTTCGGGGGCGCCCTCACCCCGGCCCTCAAGGCGGCCGTCGACGCCTTCGCCAATCTGATCGTCGGCGATGATCCGACCCAGACCGAAGCGGTGGTGGCCAAGATCCGGCGCGCCGCGGGCGGCTCCGGTCCCGGCGGCATCTTCGCTCTTGCCCTTTCCGCGGTGGACATCGCGTGCTGGGATCTCAAGGGCAAGGCGGCGGGTAAATCCGTGTGCGCGCTCCTGGGAGACCTGCGCGACCGCGTGCCGACCTATGCGAGCGGCGCCCTCATGCGCCAGCACCCTGTGGACTATCTCGCCAAGGCGGGGCCGCGGCTGGTGAGCATGGGCTTCCGGCAGATGAAGATGCAGTGCGGGAGCGAGCCGACGCTGGCCGCCTCCATCGAGCGCGTGCGCGTCATGCGCGAGGCCATCGGCCCCGACATCGACCTCATGTGCGACATCAACCAGCTCTGGAGCGTGCACCATGCCATCGAAGTGGGGCACCGCATCCTCGACTACCAGCTCTACTGGCTGGAGGATCCCACGGCGCACGACGACTATGCGGGCCTCGCACGCGTGGCCGACGCTCTCGTCACGCCCATCGCGGCCGGCGAGTACCACTACGGGATCGTGCCCTTCCGTCACCTGCTCGAGGCACGCTCCATCGACATCGTGATGATCGATCTCCTCCGGGTGGGCGGCATCACCCAGTGGATGAAGGTGGCCGGCATGGCCGAGGCCTTCAACCTGCCCGTGGTGAGCCACCTCATCCCGGAGATCCACGTCCACCTCGTGGCCGCCATCCCCAACGGCCTCACCGTGGAATACATGCCGTGGACCCTCCGCCTCTATGAAGAAACGCCCGCGCTCGAAAAAGGCCAGATCGTGGTGCCGAAGAAGCCGGGCCTCGGCCTCGCCTTCGACCAGGCCGCGCTCAAGCGTTACCAGGTCAGCTGAGACCGCGCTCCGATCTCGGTTTGTGGCTCGGCGCGAGGCGGGCGGG
>WNFK01135796.1_pt1 | contig 15458 bp, 14 predicted proteins | sample 5400281 | NCBI WGS metagenome assembly WNFK01 (sample SAMN13153350, study PRJNA577476) | soil metagenome | isolation source: 20 cm soil on Douglas fir-dominated hillslope | place: USA:California | collected 2013-09-17 | reverse complement strand
AGCTGGAAGATCACCAGGGGGACGCCCTGCGCCAGCCCCAGATACCCGAGGTGCGTCGCGCTGTGGGTCAGCTCCCACATCACCCACGCGAAGGTGACGTACTCCGCCCGGTGCCCGAGCACGTAGAAGACGAGCCCGAGCCAGTAGAGCCGGTAGTTGCGCGTCTTGAGAGCAGCAAACGTCGAAGGCGCGGCGGAAGCGACCGAGGAGGTGGAGACGGCACGGCCCCTAGATGACGCCGTCGCGCCGCAGGGCGTCGAGCTCGGGGCCGGCCTGGCCGAGCAGGTCGCCGTACACCTCCGCGTTGTGCTCGCCCAGCAGCGGCGCCCGCGTGACGTCGGTGGGCGAGGCGGACATCCGCACGGGATTGCCCGGCATCGGGTAGGCGCCGCGGCGCGGGTGCTCGAGGTCCACGATGAAGCCGCGCTGGCGGAGATGCGGATCCGTCAGCACTTCCTTCGAGTCGAGCACGGCCCCGCACGGCACGCCGGCCCCGGCGAGGATCTCCAGCACCTCCGCCTTGGTGCGCTTCTCGGTCCAGGCCTCGATCATGGCGTCCAGCTCGTCCACGAACTGCACGCGATCGCGCCGGTCCGCGTAGCGCGGGTCGTCGCCCAGCTCGGGCCGGCCCACGATGGTGGTCAGGCTCTTCCACATCTCCACCGTGGCCACGTGGATGAAGACATAGTCGTTGGGACCGAACGGCCGGCAGCGATAGAGGTTCGAGGGCGCCGCCGCCGCCGAGCGATTGCCCTGCCGGGGCGCGGGCTTGCCGGTGGCATAGGTCTCGCGCAAGTGAATGCGGAGAAGGTTCACGACGGAATCCTGCTGCGCGACCTCGATCTGCTGGCCGAGGCCGGTGGCCCCGCGCTGGATGATGGCGGCCAGGATGCCGATGGCGGTGTGGAGCCCCGCGCCGGTATCGGCGAGGCCGCCGATGGCCTTGGTGGGCGGGCCATCGGGCGAGCCCGTCATGCTCATCGCGCCCGCCATGGCCTGGGCGATCCACTCGAAGCTCTTGTAGTTCTCGTACGGCCCGCCGGAGCCGAAGCCCTTGACCGAGGCCGCGATGATGCGCGGGTTCAGCCGCGCGAGGGCCTCATAGCCCAGCCCGAGGCGGTCCATGGCGCCGGGGCCGAGATTTTCCACCACCACGTCGGCGCGCTTCACCAGGGCCTGGAACAGCTCGCGGCCGCGGGGTGACTTGAGGTTGAGCGTCACTCCCTTCTTCCCGGAATTCAGGAGCAGGAAGAACCACGCGTCTTCACCACGTTTATCCGAAAGCGCTGTACGCCCGGGCTCCCCCGCCGGCGGCTCGATCTTGATCACCTCGGCGCCCAGCCAGGCCAGCATCTGCGTACAGCTCGGCCCGGCCTCGTACTGGGTGAGGTCGAGCACCCGGATTCCCTCGAGAGCTTTCGGCATCGCGGCGCCGCCCTAGGTGGTGTAGGCGGAGAAGCGCACCGTCTGCGCCCGCGCCTTGGAGTCGGTGATCACGTTGACCACCGCGGGCTTGCCCGAGGCGAACGCCCGCTCCAGCGCCGGGCGGATGTCGTGCGGCTTCTCCACGAACTCGCCGTGCGCGCCCAGCTCCTGCGCGACCCGGTCGTAGCGGGTGTGGCCGAGCGTGCGCCCGGGCTTGGGCAGCGGCCGCGTCCAGGGCGCGTCCGCCGTCCAGCCGCCATTGTTGCTGATCACCACCACCACAGGAATCTTGTGACGGACCGCGGTGTCGATCTCCATGGCATTGATGCCGTAAGAGCCGTCGCCGTGCAGCACGAGTACCTGCGCATCGGGCTTGGCCACCTTGGCGCCCACGCCGAAGGGCAGGCCCACGCCCATGGTTCCGAAGGCGCCGGAGTTCAATCGGTGGCCCGCTACATAGGTCGGGATGGCCTGGCGGCCGAAGTTGAGGATCTCCTGGCCGTCCACGACCAGGATGCCGTCGCGCCGCATGAAGTCGCGGACCTCCTTGCAGAGCCGGAGCGGGTGGATGGGCGTCTGCTCCTGGCTCATCGCCTTGTCCTGCTCGGCGCCCTTCTCGGCATCGAGCGTGCGCAGCTTGCCGGTCCAGGCGGTGTAGCGCTTGGGCGCGATCTTGCCCTCCGCCTCGGCGCGGAGCTGCTCGAGCACGGCGCGCGCGTCGCCCGCGATGGGCACGTCCACGGCACGGTTGTGGCCGAGCTGGGTCGGATTGATGTCCACGTGGATCACCTTGAGGTCGGCGGCGAAGCGCGGCGGGCGCCCGAACTGGACCACCCAGTTGAAGCGCGTGCCCACGGCCAGCACCACGTCGGCCTCGGTGAAGGCCTTGCTCCGCGCGTTGAGGAAGGCCAGCTCGTGATCCTCGGGGATGAGCCCGCGCGAGATCGGCGTGGTGTAGAAGGGGATGCCGGTGGCCTCCACGAAGGCCTGCAGCGCGGCGGCGCCGTCCGACCACCAGACGCCGCTTCCCGCGATGATCACCGGGCGCTCGGCCTTCGCCAGGAGCGCGACCGCCTCCCGCACCGCGCCGGGATCGCCGAGCGTGCGCGGCGCCGGCCGCCACGGCCCCGGGTAGCGCATCTGCTCCTCCTCCACCTTCTCGCCCAGGATGTCGCCCGGCATGTCGATATACACCGGCCCGGGCCGGCCCGAGGTGGCCTGACGAAACGCGGTGTCGACGACGTCGGGGATGCGCTTGGCGTCGTAGATGCGCTCGGCCCACTTGGTGATGGGCTTCATCAGGGCGACCTGGTCGATCTCCTGGAAGGCCTCCATGCCGAGGAAGACGCGCGGGCTCGAGCCGCCGATGGCGACCAGCGGGGCACAGTCGGTGAAGGCATTGGCCACGCCGGTGGCCAGGTTGATGGCCCCGGGTCCCGAGCAGCCCATGGCCACGCCGGGGCGCCGGGTCACCCGCGTCCACGCATGCGCGGCCAGCGCGGCCGCCTGCTCGTGCCGGGTGTCGATGGCCCGGATGCCGAGCTTGATGCAGGCCGCCTCGGTCTCGAGCATCGGCCCACCCATGAGGTAGAAGAGCGTGTCGACGCCTTGCGACCGGAGGGACTGCGCGAGCACCTCGGACCCCGTGATCGTCGCCATGACCAGTCCTTTCTGGGTTGCGGGGAGCAACTCGGCCGGGGCCGATCATACGGGCCCCCGGGCCGAGGGTCAATGCGGGAGCCGGGGCGCTTCGCGTACACTCGGGCCGGGAGGATGGCCATGGACCAGCGCACCCACGAGCGGATCGCGGCGCATCTGTGCGGCAAGCCCGTCGAGCTGAGCGACGGGCGGGCGCGTGTCGCCCTCGACATCACCGGAGAGATGGCCGCCGACGCGCGCGGCCTGGCGCACGGCGGCTTCACCTTCGGCCTCGCCGACTACGCCGCCATGCTCGCCGTCAACGAGCCCACCGTGGTGCTGGCGGGCGCCACGCTGAAGTTCCTCGGCCCGGTGCTGGTGGGCGACCACGTGGAGGCCGAAGCCTCCGTGGACCGGACCGAAGGGAAGAAACGCTGGGTGAAGGTGACGGTGCGGCGCGCCGGTCAGCCGGTGCTGGAGGGTGAGCTGTTTGCCGTCGTGCCCGACCGCCACATCCTGGACGCCGGCGGCCGATCCTAGCCATGCCGGCACGGACCGGACGCGCGTACCTCGACGGCCTGCGGGAGCAGGAGCGGCAGGTGTGGCTGGGCGGCGAGCGTGTGAAGGACGTGACGACGCATCCCGGGTTGGCGAACGGGGCGCGGGCCGTCGCCGCGCTCTACGACATGCAGCACGACCCGGCGCTGGGCGGCGAGATGACGTTCGTGTCGCCGTCGAGCGGCGAGCGCGTCGGGCTGTCGTTCATCATTCCGCGCACCCGGGAGGACCTGGAGCGCCGGCGCGGCATGGTGCTGCGCTGGGCCCGGCGCACGTGCGGGATGATGGGCCGTTCGCCGGACTTCATGAACGTCACCTACGCGGCCTGGGCGGGCGCGGCCCCGTACTTCGCGCAAAATCGTCCGGAGTTCGGCGACAACGTGCGGCGATACCACGAGCACATCCGCGAGCACGATCTCACTCTCACGCACGCCCTGATCAATCTGCAGCGGAGCCGCAGCGCGTCAGGGTTGAACCTCCAGGAGGGCACCGCCCTGGCGGTGGTGCGGGAGACCGACGCGGGCATGGTGGTCCGGGGCTCCCGCATCCTGGCGACGCTCGGCCCCCTGGCCGACGAGATCGCGGTGTACTCCCCGCGCATGGGCGACCTGGGGCGCGGCCATAGCCCATTCGCGCTGAACTTCGCCATCCCGTGCGGCACGCTCGGATTGAGGTTCCTCTGCCGCGAGAGCTTCGACCTCGGCCGGTCGCACTTCGATCACCCGCTCGGATCGCGCTTCGAGGAAATGGACTGCGTCGTGTTCTTCGACGACGTGCTGGTCCCCTGGGAGCGGGTGTTCCTGCTCGGCGACGTGGAGCTCATCAACGGGACCGGCGCGCGGACCCACTCGATGGCCCACACCGCGCACCAGGGGGCCGCGAAGAACATCGCGAAGTGCGAGTTCGTGCTCGGCGTCGCCCTGCTCGTCGCGGACACGCTCGGCAACGCGCAGCTGCCTCATTCGGAGGAGCGGCTCGCCGAGCTGATGCAGTACACGGAGCTGATGAAGGCGTGCACCCGGGCGGCCGAAGCCGACGCGCAGCTCGACGAGTGGGGCGTGATGTGTCCGGCGGAAGTGCCGATCGAGATGACACGCAACCTGTTCATGACCGCCTACCCGCGCATGGTGGAGATCCTGCAGCTCCTCGGATCGAGCAGCTTCATGATCACCCCGACCGAGGGCGATTTCCGCGGCCCGCTGGGGCCGCAGATCGAGCAGTATCTGGCCACCGACACGACGGCCGCCCGCGATCGCGTGAAGCTCTTCCGGCTGGCGTGGGACATCGCCGGCACGTCGTTCGGCAGCCGGCAGGTGCTCTACGAGCGGTTCTTCGCCGGCGATCCGCTGGCCCGCGCGCGGTTCGTGAACGGGATCTACCCGAAGGACGAGGTGATGGAGCGCGTGCGGGCGTTCCTTCGCGACGACGCGGACGCCGACCACTGATCCGCGCGGTCGGAGCTAGGCGCCCGCGAAGGCGCGGTCGAGGGCCTGCGCGAGGTCGGCGATCAGATCGTCGCTGTCCTCGATCCCGACCGCGTAGCGGATCAGGTTGTCCTTGATCCCGATCTCGAGGCGCTCCTCGGTGGTGAGCTCGTAGAAGCTCATGATCGCGGGCTGCTCGATGAGACTCTCCACCCCGCCCAGCGACACCGCGAGGTACGGGATGGCGCACGCGTCGACCACCCGGGAGGTCACGTCCAGATCCCCGCGGACCTCGAAGGAGACCACCCCGCCGAAGCCGCGCATCTGCCGCTTCGCGACGTCGTGCTCGCGATGGGTGGGGAGTCCCGGGTAGTGCACGGTCTCGATGCGGGGGTGGGCGGCGAGGAACTCCGCCACCGCCTGGGCATTGGCGTTCTGCCGCTCCATCCGGAGCGCGAACGTCTTGAGCCCCCGCACCAGGAGATAGGCCGCGAAGGGATCGACGATGGCGCCGGTGATGCCCTGGAGGGCCCGGACGGCGTCCACCAGGTCCTTGGAGCCCAGCACCGCGCCGGCGAGGAGATCGTTGTGGCCGCCCAGATATTTGGTGGCCGAGTGCATGACGAGGTCCACGCCCCACTCCAGCGGCCGGACATTGTAGGGGGTGGCGAAGGTGGCGTCGATGATCGTCTTCACGCGGTGCTTCCGCCCGATGGCCGCGAACCGCTCGAGGTCGAGCACGCGGTTATAGGGATTGGTCGGCGACTCGCTCAGCAGCACCCGCGTGGTGGGCCGGATCGCGTCCTCCAGCGCCTCGTAGTCGCCCGCGGGCACGGTGGAGACCTCGATGCCGTAGCGGGACAGCGTCTGGTTGAGGAACTGGCGGGTGCGCCGGTAGCTGTCGTCGGTGACCACCGCGTGGGTGCCGCGGGAGAGCATGGCGAAGAGCGCGGTGGTCATGGCGGCCATGCCGCTGGAGAACAGCAGGCAGTCGCCGGCCCCCTCCAGCGCGGTGAGCTTGGCCTCCGCCACCCGCTGGGTGGGATTGCCGTAGCGCCCGTACTCGACGCGCTCGATCTTGCCGTCGAAGTGGTCCTTCAGCTCCTGGGTGTTGGCGAAAGTGAAGGTCGCGGTCTGGACGATGGGCGTCGCCAGCGAGTTGGCGGGCTTGGGGCGCGTCTCCCCCCCGTGCACCGACAGGGTGCTGGGGCCCAGCGGCTTCTTCGGCGGCTCGATGCGCTCGGCCATCAGGAGACGAGCTGGCGCGACTTCTCGACGTGCCGCGCGATGGCCCGGGCCACCCGCTTGGGATCCGGGGGCAGCTCGACGGGCTTGTTCCGGTGGGTGGGCTTGATGCCGGCCAGCTCGCCCATGTGATAGCGCGCCTTCTGGTCCGCAAACTTGAGCCCGTTGGCGGTGGAGATGACCACCACCCGCTCGCTGGAGCGGATCACCTTCCGGTCCACCAGCTTGCGCAGGGCGGCCAGCGCCACGCCGGTATGCGGGCAATTGAACATGCCGGTGCGGTCCGCGCGCGCGGCCTCGTCGGCCAGCTCCTGCTCCGAGGCCTGCTCCACCACCCCGTTGAACTTCTGCAGGGTGCGAATGGCGCGCTTGACCGATACGGGATTGCCGATCTGGATCGCCGTCGCCAGCGTGGGCTGGGCGGTGATGGGCTGGAACGTCTTGAAATCTTCGAGGAACGAACGGTAGAGCGGGTTGGCCTGCTCCGCCTGGGCGAGGCAGATGCGCGGCAGCTTGTTCACCAGCCCCAGCTCCTGCATCATCAGGAACCCCTGCCCCAGCGCGTGGACGTTCCCGAGATTGCCGCCGGGGATGATGATCCAGTCCGGCACTTCCCAGTCGAACTGCTGGACGATCTCGATGGCCGCCGTCTTCTGCCCCTCGATGCGGAGGCTGTTCATCGAGTTGGCCAGGTAGATGCGCTTCTCCTTGGTGATCTCCTGCACCACCGCCATGCAGCCGTCGAAGTCGGTGTCGAGCGACAGCACCAGGGAGCCGTTGGCCAGCGGCTGCACGAGCTGGGCGATGGAGACCTTGTCCTTGGGCAGGAGCACCACCGACGGGATCCCGGCCGCCGCGCAGTAGGCGCCCAGCGCGGCGGAGGTGTCGCCGGTGGACGCGCAGGCCACCGCGTCGATGGGCACGCCGCCCGCGATCATCTGCTTGACCACCGAGACCAGCACCGTCATGCCGAGGTCCTTGAACGACCCCGTATGCGAGTTCCCGCACTGCTTCACCCAGAGATCGTCGATGCGCAGCGCCTTGCCGTAGCGGTCGGCCCAGAGGAGGTTAGAGCTGCCCTCGTACATCGACACGATGTTCTCGTTGTCGAGGAAGGGCACCACCCATTCCTTCTTGGTACCGGTCGTCGAAGAGCTGGATCCACGCCGCCGCTGATCGCGACTTCAGCGCCTCCACGTCGTGCTGGACTTCGAGGAGGTCACCGCAGGTGGGGCAGCGGTAGATGACCTCGCGGAGGTCGTACTCCCCGGGACAGCCGTTGATGCAGGAAAACCAAGCGTTGTAGGCCATGTGGGCCTCAGTATAGCCTCCTGCCGCGCGCGGGCCAACCCGACCGCGCCGCCTTCCCCGTGGTGATCTGGACGGCGATCGCCCAGCGATTCATCGCCTCTGACAGCATCCAACTCCGTGATTTCTTGGAGATCCACGGCCGCCGAGATCGCCCTCGAGCTGTCGGCGCGGAGAGGGATGCCGGGACCGCGCGAGCGCCTGGCCGTCTCGCGGGGCCGGGAGGCGGGAACGCTCGACTAGACGCGCCGCGGCCGCGGCTCGGCGGGGTCGCCGGACACCGTGGTCCGCTGCATGAGGCGCCGGTGCCGGCCGGTGTCGAACGGCGTCGCGCGGTGGAGCACGCAGCGATTGTCCCAGATCACGAGGTCCCCTTCCCGCCACCGGTGGCGGTAGCGGAACTCGGGCTGGGTCACGTGGTCCAGCAGGGCCTTCAGGAGCGCCCGGCCTTCCTCCACCGGCATCTCCTCGATATGGGAGGCATGCGCGCCCAGGAACAGCGACTTCCGCCCGTTGACGGGATTGACACGCACCATCGGATGGTGGACGGGCGGGTACTCCGCGCGCTCCTTGTCGGTGAAGAAACCGGGCTGCACCTGATCGCGCGACCAGGCGAAGCTGTGCACGGCGACGGCCCCCTCCACCTGCCGCCGCAGGCCCTCCGGCAGGCTCGGGTACGCGCAGCGCGTGCTCGCGAACTCGGTGTCGCCGCCCTCCGGCGGCACGATGCGGCCGGAGAGGAGCGAGCACAGCGACGGCACCGTCTTGAACGAGGAGTCGGTGTGCCAGAGCATGTTGTGCGTGCCCGCCGCCGGATTGACGCTCCCGCTCACCTCGAGGGGGCCGAAGCGGCGGCTGAAAGCGATCTGCGACTCGTCATCCAGCGGCTGGCCGTGGAAGACGAGCACGGAGTGCTCTTCGAAGGCGGCGCGGATCTCCCCCCAGGTCGCCCCGTCCAGCGGACGCGTAAGGTCGGCGCCCTCCACCCGAGCCGCGAAGCCCGGCGTGAGCCGGGTGAGCTTGATCAATGGCCGCCCGCGCCGGGGCGCACCCATCCGCCGTGAACCGGGTGATGCGAGCAGAGGAACTCGAGAAAGGCCGGCCGCCCCTTGGCGTTCGCGTCGAGGGCGCGCCGGATCGCCGGAATCACCTCCGACGGCTGGCTCACGTCCTCGCCGTGAAACCCCACCGCCCGCGCCATGGAGGACATGCAGGCCGCGCCATGGTCGGAGACCTGCCAGGTATGGGGATCGTGCCCGGCGCCCCAGAAGCCGGGACCATATCCCGAGTACCCGCCGTTATTGATGTGAATCGTGGTGATGCCGATCTTGTAGCGCGCCACCGCCTCGAAATTGCCCATCATGTAGCAGACGCCCGCGTCTCCGGTGACGTTGACGCATTGCCGGTCCGGATAGGCGAGCTTGGCCGCCACCACCCCCGCCAGGCTGAAGCCCAGCGTCGAGACATTGCCCCAGCCCAGATAGCCGCGCGGGATCTGCGCTTCGTACACCGTGCTCGTCTGGTCGCGCGTATTACCGGAATCCGCGGTGAGGAATGACTGCTTGGGGTCGAGCACCTTCATGAGGTCGCCGAATACGCGATAGGGGTTGAGCGGGGTGTCGTTCGACTCCATCAGGGGGCGGAACTTGGCGAGGAACTCCGCCTTGCCCTTGCGGATCTCCTCGATCAGCTCGGGTTTCTTCCGCGCCCCGCCCGTCCGGGCCGCGAGCTCGCCCAGGAGCGCCTGGAGCGTCAGCTTCGCGTCACCGATCACAGCGTGGTGGGTCTCGTAGCTCCGATTGATGTCCAGGAGGTCCACCGTGCACTGCACGATGGCCTTCTTGTCCGCGTCGGGGATGGCGTGGCTGAACCGGTTGGGGAAGAGGCTCGAGCCGATGGAGAAGAGGAGGTCGGCCTTGCGGAGGAAGTGCTCGGCGAGCGACCCCCGCACGCCCACCGACAGCGGGTGATTCTCGGGGAAAGCACCCTTGGCCTTCAGCGTGGTGAGCACCGGCACCTGGGCCGCCTCGGCGAACTGCAGGAGCTCGGCGGTGGCATCGGCGTAGAGCACGCCCTCGCCCACGTAGAGCAGTGGATCCTTGGCCGCGAGCAGCGCCTTGACCGCGGACCGCACGTCGTCCGGGTCGGGACCGGACCGCCATCCCTTCACGGTGGAGTACGGATGCTCGGCCTCGTCGTACTCGCCGAGATCGCGGGGAATGATGAGGAGCACGGGCCCGGGCCGGCCGGAGCGGAGATGGGTGAAGGCGCGCCGCGCGTAGTCCGGCACGAGGTCCGGCTGGCGCCCACGCCGACGCCCTCGGCGATGACGAGGAGCGGGGAGGAGTCCTCCCACGCCTGCGCGATGGCGCCATAGGCCATCTGGATACCCGCCGCGTTGAGATTGGCCATCACGGTGCACACGCCGATCTGCTTGCCGTTGGTCACCCGCGAGACGCCGTCGGCCACCGCCACCGCGAAGCGCTCCTCCCCCATCATGAGGATGGGAACGCCTTCCTCGCCCAGCGCATTGTTCACGTGATTGGTGGGATAGCAGCTCACCCACGGGATCCCCTCCGACTTGAGAATCCGCGCGAAACCATTCGCCGCCTTGACCTTCATCGGTCGCTCCTCCCTGGGACACTGCGGACACTGCATTCGGGCCGGGAGGGATCATACCGCATACCGCTCGCGCCGGGGTTCTGCTATGGTACGCGGCATCCTCAACGAGAGAGGTGGACCTTGAGCCCGACCCACATCCGATTCGTATCATTCGTGCTCTGGACCGCGCTCGCCTTCGCGGCCCCCTTCACGGCTTCCGCCCAGGACAAGCCCCGCTCGGGCGGAGAGCTCATCTTCGTGGTCGCCGCCGAGCCGCCCAGCTTCGACGGGCATCGCGAGGAAACCTTCGCAATGCTCCATCCGGGGGCGCCGCAGTACAATACGCTCCTCCGCGTCGATCCCACCGACCGCACCGGCACCAAGTTCATCGGCGACCTCGCCGAGTCCTGGACGATGTCGGCCGACCGGCGCACCTTCACCTTCAAGATCCGGCCGGGGGTGAAGTTCCACGACGGCAGCCTGATGACGTCCAAGGACGTGAAGGCCTCCTACGACCACATCATCTTCCCGCCCCCGGGGATCGTCTCGAGCCGACAGGCCGCCTACCGGCTGGTGGAAGCGGTGGAGGCGCCCAACCCCGACACCGTGGTGTTCCGCCTCAAGTGGTACGAGGGCTCCTTCATCGCCAACCTGTCGTCGCCATGGAACTGGATCTACAAGGCGGACATCCTCGCCAAGGACCCGCGCTGGTACGAGAAGAACGTGATGGGGACGGGGCCCTTCAAGTTCGTGGAGTACGTGCGCGGCTCCCACTGGGTGGGCAAGAAGAACCCCGACTACTGGGACAAGGGCAAGCCCTACCTGGACGGCTTCCGCGCCATCTTCATCTCCGCCGCCTCCGCCCAGGTCCAGGCGGTCCGCGGGGAGCGCGCCATGATCCAGTTCCGCGGCTTCACGCCGGCGGACCGCGACTCCATGGTGGCCGCGCTCGGCAACAAGCTCACCGTGCAGGAGAGCCCCTGGAACTGCTCCATCCAGGTGGCCATGAACCAGAACAAGAAGCCCTTTGACGACAAGCGCGTCCGGCGCGCGCTCTCGCTCGCGCTGGACCGCTACGAAGGCTCGAAGGCGCTGTCACGGATCGCCGTGGTCAAGGAGGTCGCCGGCATCCAGGTGCCGGGCACGCCGTGGGCCACCCCGCCCGAGGAGCTCGCCAAGCTCGCCGGCTACGGCCGCGACATCAACGCCAGCCGCGCGGAAGCGCGCCGCCTTCTCAAGGAGGCCGGTCAGGAGAACCTCACCTTCACCCTCACCAACCGGGGCGTGCCCCAGCCCTACGAGCCGGTGGGCATCTGGCTCCTCGATCAGTGGCGCCAGGTGGGGGTCAACGCGAAGCAGATCGTGCTGGAGTCGGCCGCCTGGCTCCAGGCGCAGAAGACCGGCGACTTCGAGGTGTCCACCAACGCGCCCTGCAACTCGATCGTCGAGCCCGACATGGACCTGCACTGGTTCCTCACCACGTCCCCGGTGAACTTCAGCAAGCACAAGGACACGGTGATGGACGAGCTGTACGAGAAGCAGTCGCGGGCGACGGACCCGGAGGAGCGGAAAAAGCTGCTGCGCGCCTTCGAGAAGCGGCTCTACGACGAGGAAGTGCACTACATCATGACCTTCCAGTGGCAGCGCATCGTCCCGCATCTGGCCAAGGTGCGCGGCTGGACCATCATGCCCAGCCACTTCCTGAACCAGCAGCTCGATACGGTGTGGCTCAGCGAGTGACCCAGCCGTACCAGCGGTGGCTGGGCGCGGGCCCGTCCTCGAGATAGGACATCTTGATCCGGCTCACGTAATCTTTCGGGATCTCGTGGCGCGCGGCGTTCACGTCCACCCCGAACACGCGCGCCGCGTTGAGGCCGAAGATCTGTTCCTTGACGGCGCGGGTCAGCGGCGCATAGCCGTGCTTCTCCACCAGCGCGGGCGGGATCTCGAAGCGCCGGAAGGCCTCGATCTGCCACTGCGGTGAACCGTACCAGATGGAGTCCGTACCCCACAGCACGTGATCGGCCCCGAAGGCGTCGACCACCTGCCCCATCAGGTGCGCGCACGCGGTGGGATTGGTGGTGACGAGCTGGCCGAAGGTGGAGCCCAGCTCCATGTAGATGTTGCGGAGGCCGGGCTCCTTCTTTTTCATGCGGCAGAACTCGCTCGCCCACGGAACTTCCGCGGTCTGCCCGGTGGCGCTCACCGACAGGAGCCCCGCGTGATAGGCGAGGAAGTCGAGGTCGGGGAAATCGCGCGCCGCCTTGATGAAGTCGCGCGGGTGGTTGAAGTCCGCCACCGGGCCCAGGGGCAGGCCCTTGTGCACGCAGAGACGCTTCACGCCCAGGCGACGGGCCCGCTCCAGCATCGGATAGGCGATCTTCTCGTCGTCCACGAACCAGCCGCGGTCGAAGCCCTTGGGCGCGGCGCCGGTATAGGCCTTCCACGCGTCCACCTTCAGGGTGGCCGCCTGCATGTCCATGAAGTCGAGGTCCACCTGGCCAAGCTGCGGCGTCACCAGCCCATGCGCCAGCATGCGGCGCGACTGGGTGACGCGGTTGATCTCGTCCCGGATATGGGCCATCTCCCGGGGCGGCACCACCGCCTCCTGCGGATAGGGGCCGGGCGGCGTGGAGATGAGCCCGATCGCGGTTTCGCTGTCGAGAAATACCTCCTTCACCATATTGTCCCAGGCAAGATCGGCCAGCGTGCCGCGGTCGGCGCTGAGGGCCGGGTTGAGCCGCCGCGAGTTGCGGCGCAGTCCCAGCAACCCCTGCTTGCTCACCCCGCCCCGCGCGCGCTCGGTGTCGGCGGGATCGTAGCCCGCGCCCACGTAGTGGAGCTGCACGTCGAAGATGAACGCGGGGTCACCCTTGCGCTCCTGGAAGGCGGCCGGATCCGCCGCCTCCACCGGGAGCACGTCGAAGAAGCGCCCGAACACCGCGTTCATGGCCAGGAGCGAGGTCGCCATGCCTCCCCCCGTGCGCAGGAACTCGCGGCGACTCAGGCCGAGCCTCGGCGCCAGCCGCCCGGCCTCGGCCAGGATGCGCGCCTCGACGCGCCGCTGGGCGGCGGTCTGCGGCAGCGGCACGAACTCCTCGTTGGAGACGAGCCGCGTCGGCAGCGGCACCTCGCTGGAGAATCCCTGGCGCAGGCCAGGGTGGGGACGGAACGCATGAGTATTGGGTGTCGTCATGGGGGCAGTATAGCGCCGCCGCGCTCCCCCGCCGCCGCCTTGGGGTAAGATGGCCTGCCCGCAATTCCCGACCAGGAGGCCCGATGAAGATCGCGCGTGTGGAGGCGCTGCATTGCGACGGCGGCTGGCGACCCTGGACCTTCGTCCGCATCGAGACCGACAAGGGCCTCGTCGGCTGGGGGGAGTGCAGTGACAACCGCAGCCCCCACGGCATCGCCGGCTGCGTGCGCGACCTCGCGCCCCTGCTCCTGGGCCAGGACCCGCGCCCGGTGGAGCGCCTGTACTGGGACCTGCTGCGGGCCACGCGGCAGAACCTGGGCGGCGTCTCCCACAAGGCCATCGCGGGCATCGAGCTCGCCCTCTGGGACATCAAGGCCAAGGCGCTCGGGGTGCCGGTGTACGAGCTCTTCGGCGGACCCCTGCGCGACCGGATGCGGCTGTACTGGTCGCACTGCGGGACCACGCGGGCCCGCATGGGCACCATGCTGGGCACGCCGCCGCTCAGGACGTACGACGACATCGCCGCCCTGGGGCGCGAGGTGGTGGCGCGGGGCTTCACCGCGCTCAAGACGAACATGGTCATCCCCGGCGATCCCGCCACCGTCTACTTCCCGGGCTTCGCCAGCGGCATCAACACCACCGACGGCGCGCCCACGGTGGAGATCCTCGACGCCATCGACCGCCTCATCGGGACGTTCCGCGGAGCGGTGGGGCCGAAGGTCGGGCTCTGCCTGGATCTGAACTACAACTTCCGCACCGAGGGGGTGCTCCGCATCGCCAAGCTGCTGGAGAAGTACGACATGCAGTGGCTCGAGTACGACAACTGGGACCCGGACGCGCTGCTGCAGATCAAGCAGTCCACCTCCACGCGGCTGGCCTCCTGCGAGAGCCTGGTCACCGTCCGGCAGTATCGGCCCTTCCTGGAAAAGCACGCGGTGGACGTGGCCATCATCGACGTGCCGTGGAACGGCTTCTCCCAGGGCGTGCAGATCGGCCGGCTGGCCGAGGCCTGCGAGATCAACATCGCGCCCCACAACTACTACAGCCACCTCGCCGACTTGCACTCGCTGCACCTCTGCGCCGTGCTGCCCAATGTCCGCATCATGGAGATCGACGTGGACGACGTGCCCTGGAAGGGCGCGCTGGTGACCAAGCCGCCGGAGATTCGCGACGGCCACATCTGGCTCAGCGACGCGCCCGGCTGGGGCGCGGAGATCGACGAGCGCGTGCTGCGCGAGCACCCGTGGCCCCGACCGGGCGACACCGGGGGCGGGCTCTTCTACGGGATGGACCCCGCCCAGATGGCGGCACGCCCCCGATGAGCGCGGACAAGGGAAAGCTCGAGGTGGTGACGGAGGTGCCGGACCGGGCCATGGTGGTCTTCGCTCACCCGGACGACGCCGAGATCGGCTCCGGCGGCGTCATCGCCAAGTGGGTGGCGGCGGGCTGCGAGGTGACCTACGTGCTGTGCACCAACGGCGACGCCGGCAGCGCCGACCGCACCCTGATCCCGGCCGAGCTTGCCCGGCGCCGCGCGGAGGAGCAGCAGGCCGCCGCCGACTTCATGGGCGTGAAACACCTGGTCATGCTGGGCTATCCCGACGGCGAGCTGGAGGACACGCGCGCCTTCCTCGGCGACGTGGTGCGCGCCATCCGCCAGCACCGCCCGCACACGGTATTCGTCCACGACCCGTATCGCATGAAGGGCTTCCAGCACCGTGACCACCGCAAGGCCGGCATCGTGACCACGGATGCGGTATATCCCTTCGCGCGCGACCATCTCCACTTTCCCGAGCACGTGACGCGGGACGGGCTCGAGCCCCACAAGGTCCGCGAGCTCTGGTACTGGGGGGCCGACGAGCCGGACGTGATCGTGGACGTATCGGATGGAGTGGACCGGCAGATCGCCGCCCTCGTCCGCCACGAGAGCCAGGTGGCGGGCTTCAACGTGCCGTCGGGAGAGACCATCGGCGCGCGCGTCAAGAAGAATGCCGCCGAGCTGGGGGCCCCGTACGGCTTCGCCTGTGGAGCCGTGTTCCGGCGTCTGGTCGCGCGGCGTTAGT
>WNFK01089497.1_pt1 | contig 15461 bp, 21 predicted proteins | sample 5400281 | NCBI WGS metagenome assembly WNFK01 (sample SAMN13153350, study PRJNA577476) | soil metagenome | isolation source: 20 cm soil on Douglas fir-dominated hillslope | place: USA:California | collected 2013-09-17 | reverse complement strand
CGGGAGGTCGACCCACACCGGGAACTCGCGGCCGGTGATCCTTCGGATCTTGGTGGGGCCGCCGAGCGACATCAGTGTCTGCCAGGCCTGCGCGACCTCGGGATGGGCGAGCAGCAACAAGCCGCGGCCGAGATAGCCATCGGCAACGCCCGTCTGCGTGAGACCCGCTTCGGCCGCCACCCCGGCCAATTCCTCAGGGCCGACGAGGCGCCGCGTGGTCCCCGCTTCCCAGGCCAGCACGGGACAGAGGCCCGGACCTGTCTGGTCGAGGGCGGCTATCCAGGGCCGGCGGGCCACGGCGAGGAACCGGCGATACGCATCCGCGATCCCGTCGGGGGCCACCTCGTGCTCCTTCAGGAGAATCGACGGGAATGGCGCGTCCGGCAGGCTATAAGCCCGGATCAGCGATCCGGGCACGGGGCACCCAAAGGGCGCGACCCGCGCCAGAAAAGCCGTGAGCGCCTCGCCCCCCAGGGCGGCCTGCGGGATGGCCAGAACGTAGTATTTCCCGGCCGATCGGGTCACGGCGGCGATCACCACCTCGCCCGCCGGCCAGGCGCGGCCGTGGCCGTTCTCGACCACGCCGATGTCCTCGCCTCGGCAACGCCGTTGCTGGACGCTCATGCTCCGGTTAACATGCCAACTATCATCTCCAAGGAGGGCCAAAATGGCCGAAGGCAAATGTCACGTCGAGATCGTCTACTGCGTCGTCTGAGGGTACCTTCCCGTAGCCGTCAGTGTGGCGGCTGAGTTGTCCTCGGTGAACTACCGGGAAACGGCGATCACCCTTACCCCATCCGACAGCGGCAGGTTCGAAGTGTACCTCGATGGCAAGAAGCTCTACGACCGGAAGGCTCCGGGCGCCATCGATTTCCTGCCGGCGCTGAAGGAGATCCACAAGATCCGCGATGCGATCAAGGAGATCTTCGGCGTGGCAACCGCACCGGCGGCCCACTAGGAGAGCGGTCATGGCGTTCGGCACCCATCACGTGCACGTGAAGACGCGCGATCCCAAGCAGACGATGCAGTTCTATGTCGACCACCTGGGCGCGACGTTGCTCGCCGACATGGGGGCGCGCGGCTATCGTGTCAATCTTCACGGGCTGCAGCTCAACATCACCGGTCTGATCGACTCGCAGCGCCGCGAGCAGCACTACGGCATCGAGCACATCGCGGTGGATACCGACGACTATACGGGCACTCTCGCCCAGCTCCGGGCCAAGGGTGTCCGCATCCTCGAGGAGCTGCCGCCGAACAACGGGCGGCGCGTCTGCTTCCTGGAAGCGCCGGATGGCGTGCAAATCGAAGTGATCGAGAAGGTGTAAGTCGTGGGCGCCCGCTCGTCCGGTGAGCCCGACGTCGTCAAGCAGCAGGTCGCGGCGCACTGGGACCGGCGGGCGCCCGGTTTCGACACGGACTTCGGCCACAGCATCCGCACGGCGGGCGAGCGCGCCGCGTGGGATCGCATCCTCGACCTCGTGGTTCCCGGCCGCGGCAAGCTCGACGCGCTCGACGTCGGCTGCGGCACCGGCTTTCTCACCTTCGAGCTCGCGGCACGCGGGCACCGCGTCACCGGCATCGACTTTGCGCCGGCGATGATCGCCGAGGCGCGGCGCAAGGCCGCCGAGCGCGGGGCCACGGTCCGCCTCGAGGAAGGCGACGCCGAGCAGCTTCAGTTCGCGGCCGCCAGCTTCGATCTTGTCATCAGCCGCCATCTGCTGTGGACGCTCCCGCACCCGGAGGCCGCGATCGACGAGTGGATCCGCGTCCTGAGGCCGCGAGCGCGCCTGGTCGTCGTGGACGGCCAGTTCGACGCCGGCGCTCTGACGCAGCCGGCCGGAAGCGCGCGCTCGAGCCAGGAGTACGCGGCGATCGGCGATCGGCTGCCGTTCCTGGGCGGCCGCTCGCGCGAGGAGATCGAGCGTCTATTGACCGCGCACGGCGTCAAGAACGTCCGCGGTGACTCGCTCGACGATCTGGTCGCCGCGCAGGCGCAACGAATGGTCGACGAAGGGCTGGAGCGGCGCACGCATCGGCGCTACGTCGTGTGGGGCGATATTCCATGATCCGACTTCTGCTCGCCGCCGTGCTCGTCGTCGGGCTCGTCACCGATGTCGCCGCTCAGCCGAAGCCGGCGGCGCCCCCGGCCAAGCCCGAGGGCGAGATGCGCTGGGCGCTCTACGTGACCCTGGCGCCGGCCTGGTTCGACCCGGGTGAGACGACGGCCGGCTTCCTGACCCCGTTCTGGATCCTCTACGCGCTGCACGATGCGCTCGTGAAGCCGATGCCCGGCAATCTCATGGCGCCGAGCCTGGCCGAGTCGTGGACGGTGAGCGCCGATCAGCGCGTGTATGAGTTCAAGCTGCGCGAGGGCGTGAAATTTCACAACGGCGACCCGTTCACCGCCGAGGACGTGAAGTTCAGCTTCCAGCGCTCGAAGGTCGGCAAGGTCCTGAAGGACAAGGTGCGCGATGTCGAGGTCGTCAGCGCCTCGCGGGTGCGCTTCCATCTCACCGAGCCCTTCCCCGACTTCATGGCGTTCTACGGCACCCTGGCGACCGGCGCCGGCTGGATCGTGCCGAAGAAATACGTCGAGAGCGTCGGGGACGACGGCTTCAAGAAGCGGCCGGTCGGGCTCGGGCCCTACAAGTTCGTGAGTCACACGCCCGGCATCGAGCTGGTCATGGAGGCGTACGAAGGCTACTGGCGCAAGATGCCCGCGGTGAAGCGCCTGGTGTTCAAGACGGTGCCCGACGCCACCACGCGCGCGGCCATGCTCAAGAACGGCGAGGTGGACGTGGCGTACATGCTCGACGCGCCGACGGCGCTCGAGCTCAAGCGTGACCCGTCGATCCGGCTCGCCTTCTCGGGCGCGATCGGCATTCACTACATCGATTTCTTCGACCAGTGGGATCCGAAATCGCCCTGGTACGACCGGCGCGTCCGGCTGGCCGCGATCACCGCGATCGACCGCCGCGCGCTCAACGAGGCCGAGACGCTCGGCGCCTCGCGCCTGACGGGCGCCATGGTGCCTCGCAAGTTCGAGTTCGCACTGGCGCTCGAGCCGTATCCCTATGACCCGGCGAAGTCACGGCAGCTTCTCGCCGAGGCGGGGTATCCCAACGGCTTCGACGCCGGCGATCTCTACCCCTACCCGCCCTACTTCTCGACGGGCGAGACGATCGCCGGCTACCTCGGCGCGGTCGGGATCAAGATCAAGGTCCGCACGATGGAGCGCGCGGCGCTGCAGACCGCGTGGTCCACCAAGAAGCTCCACGGCCTCTGCATGTGCACGGTGGCGAGCTACGGCAACGCCGCCACGCGCCTGGCCGACACGGTGCCGAGCGAGGGCGCGTACGCGCGCGGCGCCGATCCCGACGTGGAGGCGCTCTACCGCCAGCAATCGCGCGAGCCGGATCGGCGCAAGCGCGAAGCGGCGCTCCAACAGATCCAGCAGCTGCTCTACGAGCGCGTGCGCTTCGGGCCGCTCTGGGAGTTCATCTGGCCGAGCGGCATCGGGCCGCGGGTTGCCGAGCCGGCGTTGATGCTGATCGATCCGTATCCGTGGTCGGCACCGCTGGAAGAAGTCCGGCTGAAGCCTCGCTAGGCTGCTGGACGATCAGCCCGGCACTCGGCGGGACCGGCTAGAGAGAGGGAACATGGCGCGCGTGAAGCTCATCGTCAATCGGGACGACGTGGACCCCAAGGACCACGCGCTCTTCGAGGAGCTCGCCGCGCTCCGCGGCCGCATCAGCGGCCCGTCGACCATCGTGCTGCACAGCCCCGGACTCGCCAGGCCCTGGAACGAGATCAGCGAGTTCCTCCACCGCCACAGCATCGTCGAGCCGGAGAACGCCGAGCTCGCCGTCTGCGCGACGGCTCGCGAGCGAGACTGCGGCTACATCTGGAACGCGCACGTGCCGCTCGCCCGGAAGGCCGGCGTGTCCGTGGCCACGATCGACGCGGTTCGTGATCGGCGGCCGACCGCCGGGCTGTCGGCGTCTCAGACTAGCGTCATCGACTACGTCCGACAGCTGATCCAGAACAATCGCGTCGAGTCCGACGTGTTCACCCAGCTCCTCCAGTCCCACTCGGCACAGTGGCTGGTGGAGCTCACGGTGTGGATCGGCCGCTATCAGGCGCTCGCCGGGATCCTGAACGCGTTCGAGGTCACGCCGACCATGCTCGCCGAAGAATTGCCCGTCGTGGCGCGCGCCGCCACGACGGCGGCAACCGTCCGCGCCCCGCTGGCCGCTCCGCGCGTCACGCCCCTCACGCGACGCGACCAGGTGCAAGAGCGGCATCGCGCGATCTTCGACACGGTCGCGGAAGGCCGCGGCAGCGTGCGTGGCCCTTTCGGCATCCTGATGCACAGCCCCCTGCTTTGCCGGCGCCATCTCGACGTCGGGACGTTTCTCAGGTTCAACTCCGGGCTCGAAGCCGATTCGCGGGAGCTGGCCATCATCGCCACCGCGCGCGAGAAGGATTGCCCCTACATCTGGGCCGCGCACGCTCCGGCGGCGCGGCAGGCCGGCCTCAGCGCCGCGGTCGTCTCGGCGGTGCGTGACCGTGGCGATCTGGCGGGCGTGCCGTCCGTCGAGCGCGACATCGTCGACTACACGCGGCAGCTCGCCCAGGACAACGCCGTCGGCGCCGCGCTGTTCGACCGGCTCCAGGGCCGACACGGGGTGCCGTGGCTGGTCGAGCTCACCTGTCTCATCGGCCACTACGGCATCGTCGCCTCGATCCTCAACGCGTTCGAGGTGGCGCCGGCCCCCGACGCCGAACCGCTGCCTCTGGGTACGACCCGGAAAGGAACGTGATGCTGCTCACCGACCGCCGCAAACAGTATCGTCGAGTCCTCGAAGGCCAGGCCTGCGTGCATCCCGCGTCGGTGTTCGACGCGATGTCCGCACGGATGGCCGAGTCACTCGGGTTCGAGGTCGGCATGTTCGCGGGCTCGATCGCCTCGGCGACGGTCCTCGGGGCGCCCGACCTCGTCGTCCTGACGTTGACCGAGTTCGCCGAGCAGATCCGCCGCATCGCGCGCGGGAGCGATCTGCCGCTGATGGTCGACGCCGATCACGGCTACGGCAACGCGCTCAACGTCATGCGCACGGTCGAGGAGCTGGAGACGGCCGGCGTCGCCGCGCTGACCATCGAGGACACGGTGCTGCCCACGCCGTTCGGCGGGCAGTCCGAAGGCCTGGTCTCGCTCGAGGAAATGCTCGGCAAGCTCCGCGGCGCCGTCGCCGCGCGCCAGGATCCCTCGCTCGTCATCATCGGGCGCACCACCGCCCTCCGCGCCGGCGGCATCGCCGAAACCGAGAAACGCGTCCGGGCATACCAGGACACCGGGGTGGACGCGATCTTTCTCGTGGGCGCCACCAAGCGCGAAGAAGTCGAAGCGATCCGTCGCGCCACGCGGCTGCCGCTGATGCTGGGCGGGGCGACCCCGGCGCTCTCCGACCGCGCGTATCTCGCGAGCCACGGCGTGCGCATCGCGCTCCAGGGGCATCATCCGTTTTACGCCGCGGCCAAGGCGGTGTACGACACCCTCAAGTACCTGCGCGAGGGCGGCGCGCCCGCCGGCCTCAAGGATCGCGTTGCCTCGGAGGAGCTACTGAACGTCGCGCTGAAGCAGGAGGAGTACAAGCGCCGGCAGGCCGCGCACCTCCGCTAGCGGCCGCCCGCGCGCGCTCACGCCACGGACGCGATGTACTCCGGCGGGAACTCGAGCGTGGTGAGCGCGCGCCGCAGGCGCTCCGCGTAGTCCGGATTTCGCTCCTGGGGCCGCGGCGCTTCCCGCAGGTTGTAGCAGAGGGCCGGCGTCGGCGTGCCGCCCAGCGGATGCGCGACCACCGCCTCAGGCCGATAGTGCTCGAGGCCCGGCGCGGTATAGAGCCGGTCGAGCTCGGCGTGGGTGACCGCGTAGAGCATGCCGTAGGCGCGAGCACCCGGTGACGGCAGCAAGGTGGCGCGCTGGCCGATGCGTAGCGCAAAGTCGGCGACGTACGCGCGCCGCGGGCTGGCCGGCGCCACGCCGGCCTCGCGAAGAATCTCGAGGTCCATGTAGAGACCGTAGAAGAAGCCGTCGACGCGGCGGTCGGTCATCGGGTCACTCGATCAGCCGACTCGCCCGCAACAGCACCGGCGGCGGAGGCGAGAGCCCGAGCGCCTTCGCGGTCCTCATATTGATGACGAGCTCGAACGTGGTCGGTTGCTCCACGGGCAGATCCGCGGGCTTCGCTCCGTTGAGGATCTTGTCCACCAGGCGCGCGGCCTGGCGGCCGAGCTGGCTGTCGGACGCGGAATAGGCCGCCAGTCCGCCGTGCTCCACGAAGAACAATCCGTGAAACATCGTCGGCAGCGATTGCTTCTGCGCCGCGTCGAGGATGAAGCCGGGGATGTTCAGCGACAGAAACCTCGGCGCGAAGATGCCATCGACCTCGCCCTTGCGGATCTTGGCGAGCGCCGCCTGAGCCTCCTCTTCGGTCCGTACCGGTCTCTCGACGAGCGTGAGACCAAGACGTCGCGCGGCATCGCGATATCCCGGCAGCTGCGCTACCGCGTAGGCGTTGGTGACGTCGTAGGGCATGAGGACCCGCTTGAGACCGGGAACCAGCTCGCGGAAGATCTCCATCCGCTTCGGGCCGAGGTCGATGTCGAGATCGGCGGTCCCCGTGATGTTGCCCCCGGGACGGGCCAGACTCTGCACCAGACCCATGCCGACCGGATCACTGCCGCCCATGAAGACGATCGGAATCCGGCTGGTCGCCGCCTGAGCGGCCTTGGCCGTATTCCCGCCCTCTCCGGTGACGATGATGTCGGTGCCGTGTCGCACGAGATCGCGCGCCGCCTCGGCAAGCTCGGCCGGATTGCCCTGCGTGAAGCGCACTCCGATCACGAAGTGCTCGTTCTCGCGGTATCCGAGCTCCTGCAGACCCGCGCGGAGACCGAGGATCGCTGGTGTCGGCCCCCACGACTCGGTCAGCGCGCCGATCTTGATCAAGCGTGCAGGCGGCGCCGCGACCGCGCTTCCCAGCAGCAGAGCCGAGGCGATCGCGGCCGCCAGGGCTGGTGGGCAGAGCCGCGAGACCCTCATCGGCTGTCCGAACGCGCGGTCGGCTCGGCAAGCATGGCCTCGATGATCGCTCGCGCCGGCGCGCCTTCCCAGTCGCGCGGTCCGACGGCAAACGCCACGGCGCGCCCATCGCGGCCAATCAGGAACGTGGACGGAAGCCCGACGACTCCGTAGAGCCCGTTGATCTTGCCTTCCTGATCGAGCACGAGCGGAAAGCTGAGCGACAGGTCCTTTGCATATCGTCGAGCCGTCGCCGGAGCCTCGCGGGCGTTGATGCCGACGACGGCGAGACCACGCGAGCCGAAGCGGCGATGTAGACGTTCCAGGACGGGCATTTCGGGGCGACATTCCGCGCACCAGCTCGCCCAGAAGTTCAGAAGGACCACTCGGCCGTGTAACGCCACCAGCGAAAACTCCTGGGCGTCGACCGTGTGCGCGCTGAACGCCGGAGGCATCGTGCCGGAGCGATAGGCCACCAGGTCGAGCTGCTGCAGGAGCGGCGTCACCGTCGACGACTCGGCACCCGCGGCGCTCCACGCCGCCAGCACGAGCAGCCCACCGCCCACCACTCGACGGAAGGTCATCGTCAGCGCTTTCCCATGACCTCCTGGATGTCTCGGAGCAAGGTGTCGCTGTAGACGACGGTCGTGGCCGGATTCTCGATGATCCACTTCTTGCGGATGATGCCTTGAGGGTCGATGAGAAAGAACGAGCGGTTCGCGGTCGACGTCTTGTCGTTGAAGACGCCGTAGGCTCGGATGACTTTGCGCTCAGGAAAATCGCTGAGGAGCGGGAACGGGAGCTTCAGGGATTCGGCGAAGGTCTGTTGCGAGAAGGTCAGGTTCGCGCTGATCGCCAGGTTCTGGATCCCGAGCACTTCGAAGCGCTTGAAGTCGGCCTTCCTGGCCGAGAGGTTCGCGGCTCACGTCGGAGCGAAGTCGGCACCGTAGAATTCGACGAGGACCCACTTCTTTCCCCGATAGTCGCCGAGCGAGATGTCGTTCCCCAACGTGCTCGGCAGGCGGAAGTCGGGCGCCGGCTCCCCGACATCCAGTGCTTGCGCGGTGCCGACCGTGACGGACGCGAGCGCCAGGACGCGGCGGCCGGTCATCGGGTCACTCGATCCGCCGGATCACCGCGACCGACTATCGAGCAGGATCGTCCACGGCTCGACGCTCTTGATTTCCAGCAAGCCCAATCCGCTCCACGGATCGGTGGCTAGACGCGTTCGGACAACCTGCTCGCTGGCCGAATCGACGACGAGCAGGACCTCTTCGCCCGAACCCAGCGGGCCACCCAGAATGACGAAGCCCTCGGCGGCGAGCGCGTTCATGAAGACGGCATGCGCGGCCCACTGAGCTTGCTCGCGCATCGGCACTGCGGTATCCCAGGCCGGCCCGCGAACCCGTCGCACCGCGAACGTCGGCATCACTATGTTCTGGATTCTCGATAGCGCTCGGGCGCATAGCGGTTGGCGAGCAAGCCCGTCGCCTCGTCGAGCTTGATCGGCTGCACCAGCACGCCCTCTTGTCCGTAGGGCAAGAACGCCTGGCACTGGCCTGACGGAGCGATGAGCGCGGTCGCCGACTCCTGGAAACGCATCGCGTAGTTGACGCTGGCGAAATAGATCGCGTTCTCCACGCTCCGCATCATCATCGCCTTCTCGTAGTACGGCGCGCTGGGGGAGCCCCACTCGGTCAACCGAACACCCTGTTTGTCACTGCCCGTCTGGTGGGGATGGAAGACGAGCTTGGCGCCCCGCACGGCCGCCCAGCGCACGGTCTCCGGATAGCGCCAGCCCTCGTGGCAGATCGCGACACCGAACTTGGTTCCGTTGGCTTCGAAGATCTGCCGCGTGTCGCCCGGCACGTAGAAACGATCCTCGCTCGGGTCGAGCTGATTCTTGGTCTGACATCCCTGAAGCCGGCCGTGGGCGTCGATGACGAAGGCGGCGATCTGACGGCCCGCCTCGGTGACGTTCTCCATCCCGAGGATCGTGGTCACCGTGTACGCGCGCGCCATCTGCGCCACGGCCTCGAGTGCCCGATCCTGCTGCGCCCGATCGAAGAGCGGAACCTCGAAGTCCTGGCCCCGCAAGCCCGGGAGATACGCCTCGGGAAAGCACACGACCTCAGCGCCTTGCGCGGATGCTTCGGACAGGAGGCGCTTGATCCGATCCAGACCGTTTTCGATCGTTGTGGCGACGCCGGGTGACGCCAGGCCGATGATCATCGAAGCCCTCTCACTTCGCCTTGAGCTTCACGTCTTCATACGGGCCCGAGAACGGAAACCCGGTGATGAGCCCGAGCCCCGACTCCTCGACGCGCGGGCCGAAGCCGCCCATCGCGGCGAACTGCCAGATCGGCGCAAACATGGCCTTCTCGTACACGAGCTGCTGGATACGGTTCAAGGTGGCCTCGCGACGCTTGCGGTCGAGCTCCGTCGCCTGCTCCCGGAAGAGCCCGTCGATGTCCGGATAGCTCCCGTACACGTAGGCGCCGCCGGCGACCACGAACGCCTCGAGCCGGGTCGGCGCGTTGCCGAACGCGGCGCTGGCGCTCAGCACGAGGTTTCGAAACGTCTTCTCGACCTGCCCCTTGTTGTACGATGCGCGCTCGAGCGGCCGGAGCTTCAGGCGAAAGCCGGCGGCCTGAAGGTCGTTGGCCACGGGCTCCGCGATGCCCGCGTGCACCGCGTCGCACGTGAAGTCGCCCGCGTCGAATCCGTTGGGGTACCCGGCCTCCGCGAGCAGCTGCTTGGCGCGAGCCCGATCGTACGGAATGGCCGGCGGCTGCCAGAAGAACTCGAAGTGCGACGGGATGAGGCTGTAGTTCATGCGTGAGAACCCGAGCGTCTCCGCCTGATTGATCGCCTGCCGATCGATGGCGTAGTTCGCCGCCAGCCGCACCCGGCGATCGTGCCACGGCGACTTCGGATCCCATTGTTCGACGAAGTACACCCAGTAGGTGTTGTTCGCGAGCGAGGGCTTGAGCGTGAGCCCCGGCGTGCGCCGGAGCTCGTCGCCGAGCGAAGCCGTCATCCAGTAGCTGATGTCGATCTCGCCGCGCCGGAGCGCCGCGAATCGCGTGGACGGATCGGGGATCGTCTTGAAGACCAGCCGCTTCACGTGCGGCGGCTTGCGCCAGTACTTGTCGACCGCCTCGAACACGAGCTCGACACCCGGGTTGAACGACACGAAGCGGTAGGGGCCGGCGCCAATGGGGGCCTTCTTGAAGCCGTCGTCGCCCACCTTCTCGATGTACTTCTTGGGCACGATCCACCCCGCGCCGGTCGCGCTCGAGTAGAAGGTGAGGAAGTCGGGCCACGGCTCTTTCAGGCGGAAACGAACGCGTGTGGGACTCGGAGTCTCGACCGCCGTCACGCGCTCCTTGAACGTCTTGCTCGCGGCGCCGCGGTAGCGCTCGAAGGAAAACTTAACGTCCTCGGCGGTCACTGGATCCCCGTTGTGAAACCGTACGCCGTTGCGCAGGACGAACTCGTAGACGAGCCCATCGGCCGAGAGCGTCCACGATTCGGCCAGACTGGGCGCCAGCGGGTTGCCCGGTAGCGGCTTGACCAGCGCATCGTGCAGCGCGTACATCACCATGAACGGCGTGACGATGCCGGTCGTTTCGGCGGGATCGAACCACGTGGGGACGAGCGAGACGTGAATCCCCCAGGTCACCTGACCTTCCGGGGCCGCATCGACCCTGCCGACACCGGCGGCCAGGCTCAGCACAACGAGGGCCGCCGCCAAGACGCCTCTGATCATCACGGCCTCCTCTTTCATGACTCTACAACGCGCCGCTACTTGATGACCTCGTCGGCTCGCTCCAGCAGCAGCGGCGGGATATTGAGGCCGAGTGCTTTCGCGGTTTTGAGGTTGATCACGAAGTAGAACTTCGTCGGCTGCTCGATGGGAAGGTCGGCCGGCTTGGCTCCCCTGAAGATCCGGTCCACGAAATCCGCGGTACGCCGAAGCTGATCGCTGAGACGCGGCCCATAGCTCATGAGCCACCCGGCCTCCGCGGAATCCGGCAGCAGGCCCACGGTCGGCAGGCGACGTTTGACGGCGAGCTCCGCGATCCGCGTACGATGGGAAAACGCGACGTCGCCGGTCATGATCACGACAGCGCCAGAGCCGTTCTTGGTGGCGGCGGTGATGGCGCCTTCGAGCTCGCTGAGGTCGCGGACATCGACCGGTTGGAGCTGTAACCCCAGAAGTCCGGCGGCGAAATCGAGCTCGCCCAACATGCGCGGCAGGCCCGGCTCCCACAACACGGCGACCCGGAACAGGTTCGGCACGACCTCCTTCAGAAGCTGGAACGCCTTACCGACCAGGTCCGAGCTCTGGATGGTCAGTCCCGTGATATTGCCCCGCGGTCGCGACACGCTCGTCGCAAAGCCCGCGGCGACGGGATCAGTCGCCGTCGTCATGATGATCGGGATCGATGCGGTGGCCTGCCGGGCCGCCTCGATGGCCGCGTTGCCGTCCGCGACGATGACATCGACCTTGAGACGCACGAGATCGGCCGCCAGATCGGGGTATCGCCCGGGGTTGCCGTCGGCGGATCGTATGTCGAGGACGATGTTCTGCGGTTCGACGTAGCCCAGCTCACGCAGACGCTGCTGGAAGGCGACGAGCCGCGGGTTTCCGTTCGCGATCACGGGAGTCAGGTAGCCGACGCGCCAGACCTTGGTGCTCTGGGCCTCGGCCACGAGTGGCGCCACGAAAAACAAGACGGCCGCTACCGTGGTAACTCGAATACGCGCGGGTCTCACCACCGGCCCGCTCCAATGGGCCATTCAATAGGCCGACAAAAACTGAACCAGGTTCGCCCCATCGCTCACCTCCACAATCAGGAGGATCGAGACATCAGGGATCGTGCAATCTGCCCTTTGTACGCTGCCGCCGCGGCGAAGGGAACACTTATTTACGGTCGTTCGCAGCATCGTCGGGCAAACGCGCACCGCGATTGATCTTGGGGACGCTTGTCTGCTAGGGAAGAGAGCCGAGGGGAAGTCCCGGCCGCCGCGCGCCGGGCGGGAGGAGAGCGATCATGAAGCCCAAAGGGTTACTCACGGTCGTGGGAAGTCTGGATATCAAACAGTTCTGGCCCGCCACGAAGGGGAACAGCTCGTCCGACGGCGACACGGTGCACCTGAAGGTCGATCCCGCCACCTCGTTTCTGTTCAAGACCTCGGCCGGCGCCCATCCGAAGAAGACCACGAGGTTCACCGGCGCCTACGTGAACGATCACGGCCGCAAGAAGAACGTGATCACCTCGAAGAACGAGATCAAGATCCGCCTGCAAGGCATCGACACGCCCGAGCTGCACTTCCCTGTCATGACCAAGTGGGATCCGTCGAAGCGGGGCAAGTTCACGAACGAGTTTCGTCAGCTGTACGGCGCCGGCGCCGCGAATGCGCTGCACGAACACTTGAAGTCGCTGATGGGCGCGGGCGACGGCACCGTCATGCACGCGACCTTCCTCACGCAGATCGACCGGCCGGCCGACGCCATCGACTCGCACGGACGATTCGTGGGCGACATCATCGTGGGCACCGCCAGCGGCCAGAGCATCAATACGTGGCTCGTCGAGAACGGCTGGGCCTATCCGCTGCTCTACGACTCGATGACCGATACCGAGGTCCGGACGATCGTCGGCGCGTGGAAGGTCGGCCAGGCGCTCGGCGCGCGGCCCGGGAAGGCGCTCTCGAAGAAGCTGCGACCCTTCGACGCGACGTGCAACGTCAAAAACGCCAAGCTGCCGGACGGTGGCAGGCCGAACTTCCCGAAGATCTTCCGCCGGCAGGCCACGTTCTGGTCGACTGTGCCGGGGCCGCTGATGTCGGAGGAGTTCGCCGCCATGCTCGACAAGGGCCTGACCGGGAAGCCGGACACGGCCTATCCCCTCGACTATTTCCTCGCGAACATCGAGCACCTCAACCCGAAGAAGCGCGTCAAGTTCGCGGACAAGGTCGGCGCGCAGGGCCAGATGCTGTTCAAGCCGGAGGGCCTGGTGTTCCGCGAGGATCCGTCGACCTTGTTCGCGGCCAACGGCACGAAGATCACGGGAGGATTCTAGCGTCGACGCAGCAGCTGATTGCCGATGAACGTCAGAACCGCCTCCCCGCGCTGGTTGACGGTCGTGTAGCGAATGCGCACGATCCCCCGGTCCGGCTTCGAGCTCGACGTCCGTGCTTCCAGCACCTCGCCCACGACGTGCAGCGTATCGCCGGGACGAACCGGGACCTTCCAGCGAATCTCGTCGAGCCCGGGAGATCCAAGGCTCGACGCGGCCAGAGTGCCGGTCTCGATGAACAGCTTGAACGTGAGCGCGATCGTCTGAAGCCCGCTCGCGATCAGGCCCTCGTAGATCGTCTCCTTCGCCGCCCGCGGATCGGTGTGGAAGATCTGCGGATCGTAGAAGCGCGCGAACTCGACGATCAGGGCCTCGGAGACCTCGAGTGGCGCTGACTGGAAGCGATCGCCTGGCTTGAAGTCGTCGAAATAGCGCGCGCGGTCGTCGGTCATCGAGCGGGCGTCCGGCCCGGCGTCTCGGACAGCCAACGCCACACCAGGATGTGACCCATCAGCGCGGCCGTGACCAGAATCGCCGGCAGCCAGACGAACGGTGGATAGGTCACGAAGGTGTTCAAGCGCTCCCGGCCGAACCAGCCGAACACCGGCGTCGAGACGATCGCAATGGTGACGATGTTCGCGAGGAGCACGAAGCCGAGGATATTCCAGGACATCACGACCCAGCGCCGCAGCGGCCGCCGGGTCAGCCACAGCCCGAGCACGCCGGCGGTGATCCCGGTCACGATGTCGTAGTTCCGGCCCGAGTAGCTCATCTGCACCGGCATCACGCCTTCGAGGTAGGCCCGATGCATCAGGAGCTCGAGCGGAAATCGGAAGACCTGAAAGCCGACCAGGAACCACAGCGGCAAGCCGCGAACGAGCAAGGTCCCCAGGGACGAGAGGGGGACGGCGACGCCGATGACAACGACCGCGAGCACCAGGCCGGCGAATGGAGGCGGTGTCGCGTCGAATCGCCGCAACACCCCGGTGGCGGCGAGGATCGCGGTGATCAGCAGCCACGCGAAAACGGCCGGGCCGAGGCGCATGGCGCGACGCCGGCGCGCGCCGGCGTCCTCCCCGAGACGTCGGCCGGCCCACCCGCATGCGAGAACGAATCCGACACTCGCGAGGAGCGGCAGAAGAACAAATCCTCCCGTCACGACCGCGGAGGCGTTCATGTCATGCCGACTCGATGCCGGCCACGAACTTCTCGACCTCCATCGCCAGCACGCTCGAGTCCGTACTCCCGCTGAAGTGCCCGCCGGCAACCATGGCGTGTGTCGCGGTGGGGGCTTCTCGCAGGATCACATCGACGTTCCGGCGGGGCACCACCAGGTCCTTCGCGAACGAGATGCAGAGAATCGGCTGCTTGCATCGGCGCAAGGTCGCGCTCACGTCGATGTCCATCACCGAGCGCACGCGCCCGGCGAAACATCGCGCGGGCACGCGTCTGAGCGTCTCCGCCCTGGCCACGCGCACCGGATCGCGCCGCGCGCGCAGAGCCCACGCCGGGATTCTTCTCGCAATCCGCCACATCCAGAGTGTCGGTCCGTGGCACGCGAATCGAAAGAACCGGAGCCCCGGGTATGGCGCGCGAACGAACGTGGCGGCCAGGATCACGCCCTTGACCCGTTTCGGCTCCTCCGCCGCGAGCATGACCGCCAACGGCCCAGAAAACGACAGGCCCAGGACGTAGAACTCTGACAGTCCTTCAGTCGCCCGACGAACGACGTCAAATGCGTCGCCGTACTTTTCCGCGCCTGATGCGGGATAGGTCACGACGATCGAGCGAATCGTCGGCGAGAGCGCGGCCACCAGGGGACGCAAGAAGACGTCGGTACCGTCGAGGCCCGGCAGCAAGACCAAGGTAGTGCCGCCGGCCCGTCTTCGGGCGTCAGCGCGCACGGAACCACTCGAAAAACTCCGCCGCCACGAGGGGCGTGACCTCCTGCACGGCCTCAGCAACAGAGGGAAAGCCCTTGGCGGCCGCGATCGCCGTCAAGGCACAGGCCAGGAAGTTTTCGTCCCATTCTTTCGGCCCAGCCGAACCGTAGGCGTGCTGCAACTCTCGCCAGCGGGGACTATCGAGGCTCAGCATGTCAGTTCCGCCCTCGAAAGGCGGCGATGAGATCCTCGAGCGCCTTCCTGTCGGGTACCGGCGTGACCCGATGTACCGGAATCGAGCCCTCCGGCTTCTCCAGCAAGCGGAGGACTTCCGCTGGAGCAACCCACTGCCACCGATATCGGCGGCCCCGGAGGCGAACTACTCGCTCTGCCGCCGAGATGTCAACG
>WNFK01119584.1_pt2 | contig 15462 bp, 14 predicted proteins | sample 5400281 | NCBI WGS metagenome assembly WNFK01 (sample SAMN13153350, study PRJNA577476) | soil metagenome | isolation source: 20 cm soil on Douglas fir-dominated hillslope | place: USA:California | collected 2013-09-17 | reverse complement strand
GTTCGCAATCGAAGGTACCAAGTGTGTCACGATCCGATCGCGGCATTTTCCGCGCAGCACACCCGTAAGGAAAGTATTATCAAACGATTGACCGAAGAACCACCTTTGCTCCGCGTTCTTCAGAGTTAACCAAAGCAGGGTTCAAGGACCTGCTAATTTTGACAGTTCACCGCTCTCGAGTTGGCTACTAGCATCATCGCGCAGTGAGGTCTTTGTTGACCAGAAAAGTGCCTCCACACAGGTAGCCCAGATGCTCACAATTTCGCCTTCGGAAAAGCCGGTATTTGCGCTTCGCGGAGCGTGCAAAATGCAAAGGAAGCTAGTGCGATTTGGGGGCGTCTTTTCAATCGTGTCGACAATTTCCCCGCATCCTGCCACAAGAAAGCTGCACGCTTTGGGCGTGCTGATAGTGGCACTGATTATTTGCGTTGGCTGTTCCTCAAACGCCGAAAAGCCAGCTCCTCCACCTCCCGGTGTCACGGTTACACCTGCAATTCAGAAGGATGTGCCCATTCACCAAGAATGGGTCGGAACGATGTTGGGCAATGTGGACGCCGATATTCGGCCGAAGGTGGACGGATTCTTGCTTAGCCGGCTCTACACAGAAGGTTCATACATTGAGAAGGGCGCGCCAATGTTCCAGCTTGACAAGCGCCAAGCCCAAGCGGCTGTCGAGCAAGCCCAGGGAAACCTTGAGCGAGCCCGTGCTTCTCTGGGACAAGCGCAGATCGATGTACGTCGTTACACACCCTTGGTGGCCCAGAGGGCTATTAGCCAAGCCGAACTCGATAAAGCGCTGAGTTCGGAAACGGCAGGGAAGGCGGGGGTGGATGCAAATCAAGCGGTTCTTGACAACGCCAAGCTAAATTTGGGCTGGACAACAGTGACCTCGCCGATTTCCGGAATCGCCGGAGTCTCCAAAGTCCAAATCGGGGACTTAATGACGCCGATCACCGTCATGACAACCATTTCAAGCGTGAATCCAATCTACGTGGACTTCAACGTCGCAGAGCAGGACTATCTCCGATTCGTCCGCGAAAAAACAGGCCGTTCAGCGGGCCAAGATCTCGAGCTGATTCTTGGAGATGGTACGGTTTACCCCCGGCGTGGTCATGCTCTTTTCGTGAACCGCGAAGTGGACTCACGCACCGGAACAATTCAGGTGCGCGGAGAGTTTTCCAATCCAGGCAACGTTATGCGTCCCGGACAGTATGCCCGCATTCGCGCCGTCACCGAGTTGCGCAAAAGTGCAGTCCTGATTCCCCAGCAGGCGGTCTCCGAACTTCAAGGAGTCTATCAGGTGGGAGTGGTTAGTGCGGATAACAAGGTCACGATTAAAACCGTGAAACTCGGCCCACAGTCTGACGATATGTGGGTGGTCGAGTCCGGTCTTCAGGCTGGGGACAATGTTGTGATTGATGGACTGCAGCGCATCAAGACTGGCATGACCGTTGCCCCAACGCCCTTCAAAGACACGCAGACCACTGCGCCGACTGGCGGGATATAGCTATGTCGAAATTCTTTATTGATCGGCCGATCGTCGCCATAGTCATTTCCATCCTCACGGTGGTTGTAGGTCTTGTGTCGATGGCCAAGCTTCCCGTAGCCCAGCTCCCCGATATCGTGCCTCCGCAAATTAACGTGTCGGCCACTTATACCGGTGCGGACGCACTGACGATCGAGCAATCTGTTGCCACGCCACTTGAACAGCAAATGAACGGTGTGGACAACATGCTCTACATGATGTCCACGAACGCGAATGACGGAACGATGAACCTCAAGGTCACCTTTGATGTGGGCACTAACGTGGATATCGACCAAGTGAACACGCAGAACCGAGTGTCCCAGGCTAGCCCGAATCTCCCAACGTCAGTCAATCAGTACGGTGTGACCGTCAAGAAACTTATGGGGCTTCCCCTGCTTGTGCTGTCTGTCTATTCGCCAAAGGAAACCTACGGCGGACAATTCTTGGGTAACTACGCAACCATCAATATTAACGACGCCCTATTGCGCGTTCCCGGAGTTGGACAAGTTACGAACTTCGGCGCTGCGGATTATGCAATGCGCATATGGATAAAGCCAGATCAGCTGACCAAACTCGGTCTCACTGTTTCCGACCTTAGCAATGCTGTCCAACAGCAGAGTGCTGTAAATCCAGCGGGACAGATTGGTGGTGAGCCTGCTCCCAAGGGCCAGCAGTTTACTTACGCAGTTCGCGCCCCAGGTAGGCTCGTCAATGCGGAGGAATTTGGCAAAATCATCGTTCGTCAAAATCTCGATGGATCAACGGTTAGGTTGAAAGATGTCTCGCGGATCGAATTGGGCTCACTTGTTTATCAGCAAATCGGACGGTACAACGGGAAGCCCGCAGTCATCATTGCCATTTACCAAGCCCCCGGTTCCAACGCATTGGCTGTGGCGAAACAAGTCAAAGAGCAGATGGAGGACCTGAAAACGCGGTTTCCGCAAGACCTGGATTACATCGTTTCAATGGACACTACGCTTCCTATCACGGAGGGGATGAAAGAGATTCTAACTACACTTTTCGAGGCCATCGTCCTGGTAATTATCGTAGTGTTCTTGTTTTTACAAGGTTGGCGTGCAACTCTCATTCCCCTGGTTGCCGTGCCAGTGTCACTTATAGGCACGTTTGCCATCTTCCCCTTGCTCGGTTTTTCAATCAACACCCTGTCTCTCTTTGGACTCATCCTTGCCATTGGGCTCGTAGTGGACGATGCAATCGTCGTTGTCGAGGCAGTTGAACACAACATCGAGCATGGATTGACGCCTAGAGAGGCAACCATTAAAGCGATGGAAGAAGTTACAACTCCGGTCATTGGCATCGCGCTCGTTTTGTCTTCCGTATTTATTCCCATGGCCTTCATGGGAGGCATTAAGGGCCTGCTAAATCAACAATTCGCGATTACCATCGCCGTGTCCGTTCTCATCTCGGCCTTTAACGCATTGACACTCTCACCGGCGCTCTCGGCCCTTTTGCTTCGTCCACGGAAGGAATCTAAGGGACTTGTCGGCAAGTTCTTCGCCGGGTTCAATCGGTGGTTCGGAAAAATGACGGGAGGCTACGTTAGCTGGAGCCACGTTCTCATTCGCCGATGGGGAATTGCGCTGCTCTTGCTCTTGGGCATTTCGGTTATCGCGGTGACGATGGGCAAGAGCCTTCCTAGTAGCTTCGTTCCGGAAGAAGATCAGGGATATGCGTTCATTCAGCTCCAGCTTCCGGATGCTGCTTCTTTGCAGCGCACCGACGCCGTCATGCGCAAAATGGATGACATTCTGGCGCACACTCACGGGGTTCAGGGATACGACGCGATCGTCGGCTTCAGCCTCTTGTCCAACACTTCTGCCAGCTACACCGGTTTCTATTTCCTTCAGTTCGATCCGTGGCACGAACGAGAGGGTTTCGAACTCTCCGCAAATGGTTTGATGCAGACTCTGAACCAGAAAATGCGCGCGGAAATTCCGGAAGCTATTGGATTTGCCTTCGGACCGCCCGCCATTCCTGGTCTCGGTACAGCCGGCGGCTTCAGCTTTATGTTGCAGGATCGGTCTGCGGGAACCGTTCAACAGCTTTCGGAGACTCTTGACAAGTTGAATCAGGCCGCGCGGAAGCAGCTTTTTGTCGATATTGACCAGGATCGAGTATTAAAGCAGGGTCTACAGTTCGGGGACGTCTATCAGACGTTGCAAGCCTTTTTGGGCGGCGCCTACGTCAATCAATTTAATCGGTTTGGTCGTCAGTGGAAAGTCTACCTTCAAGCAGAGCCGGAGTACCGCATCAGCGCAGACAAAATTAACAGCTTTTACGTCAGAAACTCGAAGGGCGAAATGACGCCGCTGGCCTCCATGGTTACTGTGAAACGCGTTTCGGGACCGGAATACACCAACCGCTTCAATCTGTTCAGAAGTATCCAGATTAACGGCTCACCCGCCCCGGGATATAGCTCAGGCCAGGCCATGGCTGCGATGGAACAAGTTGCCGCAGAAGTCTTGCCTGCCGGTATGGGATATGCCTGGAGCGACATGTCTTATCAGGAAAAGAAAGCTGAAGGCGGACAAGCGATTGTTTTCGGCATGTCGATCTTCTGCGTATTCCTGATCTTGGCTGCACTCTACGAGAGTTGGTCTCTGCCCTTCAGCGTACTTTTGTCGGTTCCTGTGGCCGTCCTCGGGGCAAATGCCGGACTGCTATTACGCAAGCTCGATAACAACGTGTTTGCTCAAATTGGACTCGTTATGTTGATTGGACTCACTGCCAAGAACGCAATCTTGATCGTCGAGTTCGCAATCCTGGAAAACAAGAACAATAAGAAGGGACTCGTCGAAGCTGCCCTCGAAGGGGCCCGTCTTCGATTACGTCCTATTCTGATGACATCCTTTGCCTTCATTTTAGGATGTGTTCCTCTTTGGACGGCGAAAGGCGCTGGCGCGATTGGCCGCAGAGTCTTGGGAAGTTCTGTCATCACTGGAATGACTGCAGCGACCATCCTGGGCGTCTTTCTCGTGCCCGTCCTGTATGTGGTGGTTGAGCGCATTGCCGGTAAAGAGAAAAAGGAAGCAGTGGGAATTCCCAGAACGGCGGCACTAGAGGGAGGACACGACTGATGCGAAAAATCATCGCAGTCGCGCTTCTTCCAGTCCTCTTCACGGGCTGCGCGGTTGGCCCCAAGTATGCGCGCCCAGTAATCCAGCCCCCGGCCAGCTTTTACGCCGAGCAGCAGGCAACGGCGAATTCCGCCGCCGATTTGGCCTGGTGGGATTTGTTTAAGGATCCCGTTCTTCAGGATCTCATTCGCGAAGCGCTGAAAAGCAACTATGACTTGCAGTTGGCGGTGGCGCGCGTCGAGCAGGAAAGAGCCTTCCTTGGCGTCAGTCGTTCGCAGTATTACCCGCAAGTGGGATACGACGGCAGCATTTCGGGACAGCAATCGCCTTCAATTTCCAATCACACGTACTACTCCTTCAGCTTCAGCGCCTTTTGGGAGATTGACTTCTTCGGACGCATCCGGAAGCTGAATGAGGCGCAGCGCGCTGCATATTTCTCCAGTGAGGAAGCCCGCCGAGATGTCCGGCTCTTGGTCATGTCGGACGTGGCGCAAGGATACTTCCGGTTGCGAGCGTTAGATGAACAGCTGCAAATTGCTCATCGAGCGGTCCAAAGCTTTCAGGAAACTCTTGATCTGTTTCAACGCAAATTTCAAGGTGGAGCAGCATCGGGGCTTGAAGTTGCCCGTGCTCAAGCCGCGCTTTCGAACGTGGCAGCCGCAATCCCGGATTTCGAAAGGCAGATTGTTGCTCAAGAGAATGCACTGGACCTACTTCTTGGCCGAAATCCTGGCCCGATCGTCCGCGGCGCTGCGCTGGCCGATCAATACGACCCGCCGGACGTGCCCGCGGGACTGCCTGCAACGCTACTGGAACGGCGGCCTGATCTGCGCGAAACAGAACAGAACTTGATTGCAGCCAATGCTAGTGTCGGAGTCGCCAAAGCCAATTTCTTCCCCACGATTTCCCTGACGGGCCTACTGGGGGGCGTGAGCCCTCAGCTGTCTGAGCTTACGGCCTCCGGAAAGGCCTGGAGCCTTGCTGGTAACTTGGCGGGGCCGATCTTCACCGGAGGCCGCTTGAAGAACGAGTATCGCGCATCGCTTGCTTTGCGAGACCAAGCCAAGATCTCTTTCGAGAAAGCGGTTACACGGGCCTTCGGCGAGGTTTCCACGTCCCTCTCGGCACATCAACAACTAGCCAGGGCTTATCGTGAGCAGCTGAAGGCCGTGGAGGCCTACCGCGATTCAGTCCGGATGTCTTTTATACGGTACGACAGTGGACTTTCCAGCTATTTCGAGATTATTGATGCTCAAATCCAACTGTATCCGGCGGAGAGCTCCTCGGTAGCATACGACCTCGGCCGCAAATTGGCGATGGTCGACCTTTATCGCACGCTCGGCGGCGGGTGGAATCTAAGCGATTCGCAGTGGACTAGCACAAGTGGGGTACCAGGCTCGACTCAAACTACAGCTCCCTGAGTTCCACTCCACGTGCCCCGCTTGGTGAAGGCTCGTCCGCCACAAGAACGCGGATCAGGAATGTAACCAAAACGAACGAACAATGTAAAAGCAATTAGGCGGGCGAGAGGGTATAACGATGAACGCAGGCAGCCACATCGATCTTGCAACAATCGCAGCTGAATCGAATTCGACAAGGACAAAAGCATTAAAACGATTCCCTATACAGCTCGGGCAGAAACCTGGACAGAGCTCCTGTGCTAACTGATCGTACCCGGAGTGTTCCACTGTCAAAACTGACAGTTCTAGTACGAGGTCTTACCCGGCGTGCCTAAGAGTTCTTTCTGAAACAACGTTAACACATTATCAACATCGAGGCTTTTAAGTCTGGTGGCACGGCAAGTTTGATGCAAAAGATCGAAGCAAATTCCGTGCCTCTATCCGGGGTCGCCGATGTCAGAGCCGGTCTCAAAGCGTACTAGACCGGATGCGGAAGTCCGCCACAAACCGACAAGATGAAGAGGGGCCGTGTCTATCATTCCACACGACAAATTGACAAGAACTACATGAAATATTTCGATGGCAAAGACGTGTGTCGGTATTACCTTGGTTGGAGCGGAGAATATCTCAAATATGGCGACAACCTCGCCGCGCCGCGAAAGGACTTTCGTCTGTATTCGACGCCGAGAATCTTGGTGAGGCAGATTCCAGCCAAGCGACCCTATTGTGTCCACGCTTGCTTCACGGACGAGGTCGCGTTGAACGACCTAAATTCGATGAACATCATCAACATTCCAGAAAAGCCGGAATACGTGTTGGGCGTTTTGAATTCGAGGTTGGTCTCATGGTGGTTCGTTCACAAGTTCGGAAAGATGCAGCGCGAGACGTTCCCACAGTTCAAAGTGAACGAATTAGGTGATTTTCCGCTACCGACAAACGGTATAAAACACCGGGACGAAATTGCAAAGCTTGCTGCTCAGATCCTTACGGCGAAGCGACGCAATCCCGCGGCAGACACAACGGCGCTGGAGAAGGACATCGACCGCCTCCTCTATGAGCTATATGGCCTGACCCCAGAGGAGTGCGCTATCGTGGAGACTGAGAGGCAACGCTTATTGGGACCGAACGAATTCGGAGTTCCAGATTGCTCGTTCCTGGCCGTAGAGGCAATAGTGGCTCCAGAACCCCAGCCGTGGGTAGCTCTCCGTTGGTCTCTAAACTCATCAACACGCACGTCGAAAGGACGCGGCTTCCTCGCCCACAGGATTTAACGGCGCCGGCCTGCGCCTTGAATAAAGCGTTTACTGTCAGAAATGACAGTTCAGACAAGAGCTGAATACCTGTTAGGTTCGACGCGGCGAGCACTAACTACTCGAGAGGAGCCACGATGGGTGCCAGGATCTCCAAAACATTCGAGATTTCTACTTTCTTATCATGGTCCCTAGCCTTAATCCCATTGCTCACATGCAGCAGGCCCGGAAGAGGTTCAGAAGCGCGCGTTGAACGGCGCACATCTAGTCCCCCGAAAACGCAAAATCAGATGCTAACGGAATCAGGACCTCAGACGCCAGATGATGCTCAGGTGAAAGCGGTTCTCGACAAGATGGCTGCGGCCGGCATCACTCGGCCAACTACTGTGGCAGACGTGCGAAAGGCTTATCTCTTCTACCCGAAGCTCTCGGGAACTCCGGAGCACGTTTTTCACATTGATGATCGGCAGATCCCTGGGCCGGCGGGCAATGTCACAGTCCGCATTTACACTCCTAATCCAACGAGAGGCTTGCCCATCCTGGTTTTCTTTCATGGCGGGGGTTTTGTGGCGGGCAACCTGGACACGCACGATAATCCTCTGCGTTCAGTGACAAACCGATGCGAATGCATCGTCGTTTCTGTCGATTATCGACTTGCACCGGAAAACAAATGCCCCGCAGCTCCAGAGGATGCTTATTCGGCAACCAAGTGGGTGGCGGAGAACGCCGGCGATATTGGCGGGGATCCACGTCGAATTGCTGTGGGAGGAGACGGCGCAGGCGGTAACCTGGCCGCCGTAGTTACGCTAATGGCCCGAGAGCGCGGTACGCCCAGTCTGGTCTTTCAAATACTGATCTATCCGATGCTTGACGCTTCCACCATGAGACCGAGTTGGTTCACAGAATCGGACGCTCCGACTGTGACGAGGGAATCTAAACATAAATTGCTTAGCACATATCTCCCAATTGCAGCGAATCTGGGAGACTCCTTTATCTCTCCGATCCGTGCTCAAAATTTCAAAAATTTGCCGCCCGCCTTATTGATGACCTACGGGGGTCATGATCCGATGCGGATTGAGGGTGAAGAGTATATTCGTCGTTTGGAGGAGGACGGAGTTGTAGCAAAGGTTTCTCTTTATCCACAGGCGATCCACGGTTTCTTTTTGATGGCTGGAGAACTGGACGCTGGGAAAAAGTGTATTGATGAAGTGGCGACGACCCTGAGAAACGCGTTCAACAGCACGCCCACAGGCTCTTCAGTGAAGAGCGTACCCCGGTCTACTTCAAGAAATTAGCCTGCAATCGCCGCTATCATTGCCTGACCAGCCGCACCACGCCACAGTTTATTATGGGTGAGGTAATCAACGCTGGTCGAGCTTTGGACTGTCTCGCCTAGCACAACTCAGTAGCGAATGCCCCACGAGACTATGAGCATTTGTGTGGTGATATTCTTGGTGGGTGCGAAGTGATAGCGCGATTCTACATACATCCTGTACGGAGCTTCACCCACTCTGAATGTGAGACCGACGCCTCCGTTCACACCCAGAGCGCTCGCGTTCGAGTGTACCTCTGTTAAATCGCTAACTATGAGTCCTGATGAGCAGTCATATCCCCAGTACACCCAGGCCGGAATGCAACCGATGGTCGTGCCATCCGGAACAGGCCGCGAGAGGCTGGCGGTCCGGTAATACCAGCCGCCACCGCCAATGAAGTAGGTGCCAAGCGTTCTGCCGCGCAACTCCAGTTTGTATCCGCCCGTAAGAGCAAAGAGATTACCGTGCCCACTGACCTTGTTGGTATGTAGTGCGATTTGGATAGGTCGCAGGGTTTGGTTTGTCGGATACAGCGAATTCCACATAAAGTCCCCTACAAGCGCATGTCGCCGAGTAAAGTTATAGCCCGCGCCAGCGGTCAATCCCAAACCCCAACTGACGTGCTGGGCGATCGGACTCAAAGGGGCGTTCAAAGGCATACCGAGACTCGTGGTGGCGCGCGGGTTATCGTTCCCAGTTTCTTTTCGAACCTCTTCACGAAGGTACCAAGGGACTTCGGTTTCTTCTTGGGCCAACATGCTGCAGGGAATGGCTAACAGATGGGCCCAGAATAGAATTGTCATGGCACGCTTCATGATGTCCTCTAAGAGGAAGACTACTTACACCGGAAACTGGCTGTCTCAGCGGACGCGCTGAGCGCCAGAAACCCCTCGGACCGTGCAACTTCACTCTAATTCTTACGTCAAAACGCAGGCTAGTTTGGAAAGCGAGTGCCATGAAACTGTCAAAAATAACAGAGCGCTTAGAGGCGGGAACTGCAAAGGCGCTGAGGTCGCTTAAGTAAGACTAGGTGTCGCTTGTAAGGTTATATTGCCCCTGCTCTTAGCGCGAGCAATGACCTCTCGCTTGAGTGAGTCTATGTAGGCGTCGACGTCCTTCGGCGGTGGACACCATTCATGCGATTTCGCTGGCCTGAGTGGAAATGCAACGACCCGGTCAGTAGCAAACGAATCGGCGAGTACGCCGTTCTTGTCGTGGAAAGACTATATTTGTGGAGCACCCCCGAATTGCATCAAGTACCGAAGTGCAAAACACCCCTGAACGCCGAATCCGCCGAACCGTCGGGTGTTCAGCCCTCCGGCGGCGCTAAGTAATATCCTGGCCGTGCGCGTACTTTCAGATCCTTGCGTTTTACGTTCACTCTAATTTTGTGGTATCCCGTCTCCTTTGTGCCCTTGGGCTCGTAGGTCAACGAATACTGTGAGTGCAGTTCCGCGGCAATATCGTCCACAGCTTTCTCCATCGACCTGGGTCCAAATGTGGCGATGTGTCGGCCCCCGGTTCCCGCCGCGGCCGTCTGAAGAGCGTGACCGGTAATTTGGTCTTTGATATTTTTCAGTGCCCACAGGTTGAAATTCATCAGGTTCCCGTACCCGTAGCGAATGTCTTCCGTTGGCTGTATTTGCACCGTTCCGGGCATCCCAGGCTGTGGAAATATCCCTTCCGGTGTTATCTGATGCCTAACGTCTTTCGCGGATGCTTTCAACTCCGCCAGGGTTGTTGGAATCCCCACGGAATAAATCGCTATGTTGTAAAGCTGCGCTCGCCGCACGACCGCATCTAGCCGCGTATCGCTTCCAACGTCGGTCGCTTCCGACATAATCACTATGACGAGTCGGCGTTCTGGCAGGTCAGCCGCCGACTGCCGTTGTAGATGCCTGCTCAACATGTCCACTCCTGTAGCCATCGCATCAAACAGCTTCGAGCGCTCCGTACCGCAGTTTAATTGCCTTATCGTGTTCTGAATCACCTCGTGATCGGTCGTGAAGTCTGCCAGACTGTCCACCGAGTCACTGAAGCCCAGAGCTGCTGCTTCGTCATTGGGGCCCATCAAAGCATCCGCGAAAAGGACGCCGGTCTTGCGCATATCCGACAGAAGAGGTTTAATTCGCGAACTGGTCTCCACCAAAAGGACCATCGATAGTGAGGTGTGCCCAAAATCAAGATCCGCTATTTTCTGTGGCACCCCGTTGTCGGTAACTTGGAAATCTTTAGCGTCCAGATTGGAGACGAATTCGTCTTTTGCGTTCGTGACTGTCGCGGGCACGTTCACCAGCAGCACGCGGCTTCGGATTTTGCCCTCTTGTGACTGTGGTACCATCGTCGCCGGGTCGTATATGGCGGGAGCGGTAGGCGCCTGACCTAGCATAGGCATGGTCACGGTCAATATCGCAATGCAGGCCAAAATCGAAGAAATGCTATGTGCTTTCATGGCCCACGCCCCTCGACCGGTGGAGACTCTGGGGCGGCGTTCTTGGTCCAATTAAGTCTCCACCATTTGCTATAGAGTCAGAACTGGCAGTTCTGACAGCACGTCGGAAGCATTATCCGCGCAGATGCCTTGCCGATGGAGCAGTTGGCTTGCGCAGGCCTTCGACGATTATGGGAAGAAAAATGGTAGGCGTTCGCAGCGACAAATCTAACCAAAGATCAAGTCAGTACTAAAGACTGTTTAGGATTTTATGCGCTTGCCCCAAGTTTTTGGTATCGCCGTACCGTACGCGTAGGATTGGACATCGAGATTCGCGCGCGGATTCTCGCGCCAAAGGCCACTGTCCGAACGGAAACACCACACAATTCGAGGGCTTTGGTGGAATCGCTCAACGCGCGGTAGCTTCCCTCATGCTTTTTTCAGGAACATCAGTCTGCTCGTCATCCCATTCCAGTCAACCGAAATCGTTTCTCCCGTCGTCACCTGATCCGTGGCCAGCAGGCTCGCTAGCGGATAAACCAGATGTCGCTCAATCGTTCGCTTCAAATGCCGTGCTCCATATTTTAGGTCCGTCCCTTCGCGTAGCAAGAAATCCTTTGCGGCCCGCGTTGCTCGAAACACGAAGTGTCCCCTCGGGGTCTCCAATAGGCGCTGCTGCACCAATGTAAGTTCGATCTCCAAGATTCGTTCCAACTGCTCCCGGCGTAGGGGCCGGAAAACTACTGTCTTGTCGATTCGGTTCATAAACTCCGGAGCGAACTTCCGTTTCGCAGCTTCCGACGCCATACGTTCAACCTTCTCATCCAGCCGCGGTTTCTCTCCTAGTGTCATCGCTGCTGCAAAGCCCATTCCGCCCGTCATCAGCTCGGTGATCTCGCTGCCGCCCAGGTTCGAGGTCATAAAAATCATTGCCTGCGATAGGTCAACTCGCCGATTATCGCCCAGCGTCAAGGTTGCCTTATCCAACATCCCCAGTAGCAATTGCCAGAGTGCCTCACTCGCCTTTTCGATTTCATCGAACAACAGGAAGCTGATCTTCAAGGTCTCGGTGTGATATTGCGCCAGGGCTTCCTGGGTGATCACAGGACGCGTTTCCCGGTGCCCCAAATAACCGGGCGGTGAACCGATCAGCTTCGCGATTTCGTGCGAGTGTTGGAATTCGGCGCAGTCAACCTTGATCACTCCTCGCGGATCGCCGAAGAGCACCTCCGCCGCAACTTCGACAATCCTCGTCTTCCCCGTACCGGTCGGCCCAAGAAATAACAAATTACCCACAGGACGGCCAGGGGATTGTAGGCCGGCTCGAAACACTCGGTAGAGGTCCACGACTGCCTGTACTGCTTCGTCCTGCCCAACAATTTTCTCGCGCAGTCGCACCTCGAATTCCCGGGACTCCGCTCCCTGGACGGTGGGATCTAGCCGTACTGCCTGTGCTCCCAAGACCTGCCCCCAATAGATCTAAGCTGTCACAGTTGCGCCGAGTGATGTTCGTTGCTCCGGCGTGTCTGCGGGTGATCATCCGTAATCAGCTCTTGCAATTGCACATGATTCATATCCCCACGGTGCCGGACAATCACATCGCCACATATTCTGAGCCCTTACGAATGCTTGTCGTTGCTCCGGGGCAATCAAAGATGCTCCAGCCGCGTGATTGGGCCAAGCCTTCCATCGACGAGACTGAATACCACGAAGGTGGCATGTTCCGGAGGATCTGGCAGGTCCGGGCACCCGACAAGCTTGGTTGCGTTCCAGCAACGAAAATCACCTCGGTCCAGTTCATGATTGCGCAAAATGCGGCGTTAGCAGTGTTGTCAGGCGCCGCGAATGCCGATAGCATAGGGTTCTTTTATAGGCCTAATGTCTAGGTTCTCTGGAGAAGTGATGCCAAGTAAAAGCCTTGCGTGGAGAATGGTTTGTCTTCTAGGTTTTGCCAGTACCATTTGTCTGTCTGTACGAGGGCAGGTTTGGGATTTCTTGGGTGATGCGCAGATTGACGGCACTCGGGATCATGACCGGATCCAGGTCACGCGTCGCGATGGTGTCTTTCACACTATTCAGCTGCGGGTGAGTGGTGATCCCATTTTCCTCGACCGTGTCGTTGTCCACTTCGGAGATGGAACGTCGGAGGAACTGGCCGTTGGAGACCGTATCTGGCCAGGAGGAAGAAACCGCGTCATGGGCCTCGCCGGCAAACCTCATACAGTCGAAAGCGTCGAGCTTTGGTATTACAGGGAGCCTTGGGACCACAGCCCCAGGGTGATTCTGTACGGTTCGTGACGACACCGCGTGGGGTGTTCCGTGTGAACGCGCAAGCCGGAAAAAGCTGCCCAGCAGGAAGAGAGACGGTTTCTGGCACGATCATTGCACCTAAAGTTGTAGCCCAAACCATTCCGATGATTTCGCCGAACCCGGCATGGTTTCACTGCGTCCGAGCAGCGCGCTAAGAGTGAACCATAGCGTACCGCGAACCGCCGGGGATCCGTCAATTCGTGGACTGCACGGGAACGCGCTTGATCAGCACAGCTGTCAGATCATCCTGCTGCGGCGTCCCTCGGGAGAAGCTAACGACCGCCTCATAAAGCTCGGCGATGATGATTTCTGGATCGCGATCACTGAACCTTCGAAGGACTTCGGCAAGACGATCGGTTCCGAATGGCTCCTGCCTAGGATTCTCCCATTCGAAAAAGCCGTCAGTGATGAGGAGCACCATATCTCCGCGTTCCATCGCGAGCTTGGTGGGAACAGCGCCTTCCATTTCCGGCAGTATTCCCAAAGGCAAAACTTGCGCATGCATGTATCGCAGAGACTTGTCTCGGGCAGAGTAAATGAAAAGCGGACCATGACCGGCGGAGAGCAACTCCACCTGGTCGCTACCTTCTCGGAACACCGCCGCGACAAAGGTCGCAAAGCGTTCGGGCGTCAGGTCTTCCGAAAAAGACTGGTTGATATTTCTAAAGATCGTGGCCAAATTATCGCGTTCATTAAAGCTGGCACGCGAATAGGCACGGCACACAGATGCGAGTATTGCAGGGCCAATGCCGTGTCCGGTTACATCGGCCAAGAACACTGCCCACCGGCCGTCGGACAATCTCTTCCAATCGTAAAAATCCCCGCCAGTATCATCCGCCGATTGGCTCCAGCCTGCCACTGCAAACCCCGGATTTGCGGCCTGAGCTTTGGTAAAAGCGACTGCTGAATGGATCGGGCGCTTCAGCTGATGCTGTGTGTCAGCTTCACGCAGCGCCGCCTCTACGTAGCTACGAATTTGGGAAGCAACTATAGCAGCGAGAATTCCCGTGGCCGCAAGGAGCAAAGCAAAGTACGGAACGGCACTCTCGGTCACGGTAAATCCGTCCTTTGGGTTGAATCGCCATCCCAGAAAAAAAAAGCAGCTGTCAGATATCCGAATGCTGGAGTAAATCGAGAGAAGCAGCAGAGCCTCGGACTCAGCCGCAAAACAGACAGCAGGATGAGCGGGAAGTACGCCAACACCCAGGGTGTGGCCAAGGGCCTATAATCCACGTGCAGCTGCGTGCTTGATAAAAACGCTACTCCCGAAGCGGGGAAAAGGGATTCGAGCGTCAGAGTCCAGTACCATGCGAACTGCGAGACCTCTTTGCCCGATTGCAGGGCCCGGTTCACTGCCCACAAAAGCCCCAGTTCAAATGCGATTAGGATCGCTGCCGTGATGAGCCCCCAACGGCTCATCGCCGAACCCAATGCAAAGATCCGAACAGCGGCGAGAAGTACGAAGAACAGCACGAACAGAACTATTCCCAGAATGCGTTTCTTCTCGCTCTTGAGCAGCGCCTGTCGGAACGTGGGAGAATCTTCACTGATTTGTTGAAAGAAGCCCGTCATCTCAGCCAAGCATCTTCGGGCAGACCTCTCGTGCAGCGCCGAGATCGCTCGTGTTCAACCGGCCTTCCGGCACAAACTAGATATTCTTCGCGCCAGCGGCGGCTGCCGTGAGCTTAGCGGGTGCCGACTTTGCCTCACAGAGGGTGTTCTCGCCGGTTGCCTTCTCTGTGCTTTTCTCGATCTCGAGCGAACCTTTAAACCACGCTCCACTCTCGATAAAAACCTGCCGCGTTCTCAAGTCTCCGGTCACCGACGCCTCGTTCCCGATTTCGATCCGGCCTTTTGCGCACACGTTTCCCTTCACGTTTCCCCTTACCAGCACGTCTCCCGCGGTGATACTGGCGCTAAGTCTTGCCGCCGGTCCAATGGTCAGTTGTCCCTCGCTGAGGCGGACGACACCTTCGACGGAGCCATCAATAAGAAGATCCTCGGCGCCGGAGATTTCTCCCTTCACTAGCAAGCTCGGGCCAAGCCACGAACTATTTGCTTGCAAGTTTCTGAGTTCCGGCTTCGCACTCCCCAGCCTGTTCGGATTCTTGATACCCCACATCTGGAGCCTTCCT
>WNFK01236470.1_pt3 | contig 15478 bp, 9 predicted proteins | sample 5400281 | NCBI WGS metagenome assembly WNFK01 (sample SAMN13153350, study PRJNA577476) | soil metagenome | isolation source: 20 cm soil on Douglas fir-dominated hillslope | place: USA:California | collected 2013-09-17 | reverse complement strand
GTCGGAAGGGGCAAAGGTCGCTGGCTTATGCCGTCAACCACGGCCGTGCACGTCGGTGACGCCAGCAGCGTGAGGGTATATTGACCGGTGATGTCGACGGCCGCGGAAATGACACCGCTCGCGGGTGCGACCGCAGGCACAGGACTCGGGTTCACCGACATGGTTCCGGTCGAGTGCTGTCCGCCGCATCCTGGCAGCGCCGCTGCCAGAACGATGTCGGCCAGGATCGCACCGCGCCCGGTCGGGCGCATAGAATGGGCCGCCCTCGTCGCTTCGAATGGCGCCTTGGCCGGAATTCGCAACCGAGGCAGTATCGACCGCCACCGTCAGGAAGTCCTGAGCGGGCGAAGAATTCAGGCTGAGATTACGGTGAAAATTCTGAAAGCGCGGACCACAATGCGAGCGAAGTTGTGACCCCCGAACGTTATGAGTTCGGACCGTACCGCCTGGATTGCGGAACGCGGGAACTCCGGCGAGCCGATCATGTCGTGCCACTTACGCCCAAGGCGTTCGACTTGCTTCGGGTGTTGGTGACGTCCGAAGGCCGCGTCCTGGAGAAGACTGAACTGATCACGCTCGTCTGGCCCGACAGCTTCGTCAGCGAAGACAGCCTGACCCACAACATCGGCACGCTTCGCAAAGCTCTTGGCGATGCGCCTGACCGGCCCCAATACATCTTCACCGTTCCGCGGCATGGATATCGATTCCTCGCATCCGTGCGCAGATTCGGCCCTTCACCCGAACAACCGGCCATCGACATACCAGATACAACCCCTGTCTCGGCATCCCGGACTTTGTTCGCCGATCGGCCGGGCGCGACGCGGTGGACCCGCGGACCGATGCCGGCAGTGGCCGCCGCGATCCTCACGTCGGCCTTGCTCGTCAGCTGGTTCCTCCGTGCGCCCACGGTCGCACCGGTACTGATTCGGTTCATCGTCGCCGCGCCTGAGGGAACAACCTTCAGCCCGTCGGCTTCATTTCTTGCGGTGTCCCCAGATGGTCGGCAACTCGCGTTTCTTGCCGGGCGTCCGGGAGAAGAGATGCGGCTGTGGGTGCGTTCGCTCGATTCGCTCACTGCGCGCGAACTGTCGGGCACCGACGGCGCCCTCAGCCCCTTCTGGTCACCCGACAGCCGGTCTCTGGGGTTCTTTGCCGAAGGTCGGCTGAAAACGGTGACGCTTCTTGGCGAACCGCCGCGGATTCTCTGCGACGTTCAGCCAGCAGTCGCGCCGAGCGCCGCCTGGAGCAGGGACGGCGTCATTCTGTTCTCCCAGGGGAACACGATCTTCCGGATCGCTGCGGCAGGTGGCCTCTCGAGTCGTGTGACATCCATCGACCTGAGCCGCGATGAAACGGCGCATCTTCTTCCGCAGTTCCTTCCGGATGGCCGTCACTTCATCTACGTGGCGCGCGGCCGGGTCGAAGGATCACGCGAGAGCTGGATCGTGCTCGGGTCGATCGAGGGTTCCGAGCATCGCCCATTAATCCGCGCCTCTTCACAGGCGGTATATGCCGATCCAGGTTACCTGGTGTTTCTCGCCGATGGCGCGCTGCTCGCGCAGCCGTTCGATGCCGCGCATCGTCAATTGCAAGGTTCTCCGATATCCGTCGCCGATGCCGGTGACGTGGGGGTCAATCCGGCGACTCCGCGCGGAATGTTTTCGGTATCGCCGTCGGGCATCCTCGCATACCGTTCGGCAACCGCTCGCGAACTGAGCTGGTTCGATCGGACCGGCCGATCGCACGGACGGATTGGCGCCGCGGGCCGCGACTCCGAGCCTGCGCTGTCTCCGGACGGTCGCCATGTAGCGGTCAGCCGGTACGATCCGACGACTTCCACGCGCAATATCTGGATACTCGACCTCGGCCGCGGCAGCGCGGAGTGGCCATTGACGTCGCAGCTGTCGTGGGCGACCTGTCCTCTATGGTCGCCGGATGGCGCACGCATCGTGTTTACGTCTCAGGCAGTTGCGGACGGCGGCCAGGTGTACGAGAAGCGCGTCAACGGCACCGCCGATGCGCAGGCCTTGCCGCAGCATGCCGCCGGGTGTCCATTGGACTGGTCGCGCGACGGTCATCTCCTATACGGGAAAGCGCGCGCGTCCGGTTCCTCCGAGAGAGATGATCTCTGGTTCGTCTCCGACACCGGCGACGGCGTTCCGAAACCGGTCACCGGCCCGCAGCTGACGCATGCGCGCGGGCCGTCAGGCCTGGCGGGCAGCAAACCGTGGGCCCGCGTGTCGCCGAACGGCCGGTGGATGGCGTATGCGTCCGACATGTCGGGTCGCAACGAGATTTACGTGCGATCGTTCCCGACCGGTGACATCGGTCCCTGGCAGATCTCTGCGCGAGGCGGTATCGAACCGCAGTGGCGCGCCGACGGTCGGGAACTGTTTTTCATCGCCGCCGACAGACAGTTGATGGCGGTGCCGGTCGCGACCAGCGGCCGGTTTCGACCCGGGGCGCCACACGCGCTGTTCCTGACCGATCTGGATCCGAATGGACTCGGCATTTCCGGTCGCAATCAATATGTGGCATCGCCATCTGGCGAGCAGTTCCTGATCAACGAACTCCGACCCGGCGCGCCATCACCATCGGTGACGGTGCTGCTCAATTGGACGGGCGCGTTGAGGAAGTAGGCGGCCTGGTGGACCTCAAGGTCGTAAGGGCAGCCGGCAAACGCATGCATCGCGGTGCGCATGGCCGAGGAGAATCCGCGGGTCGGCCGGTCGACGATTGCGCGGATCCTGAAGGCGCATGGGATACCGCCGGTGCCCGAGCGGCCCACGTCGTGGCAGACGTTTCTGCAGGCGCACTGGGGCGCGATCGCCGGCGCGGATTTCTTCACGACCGAAGTCTGGACGTGGCGCGGCCTGGCGTACTACAGGGTGTTCGTGATCGACCTGGCCTCCCGTCGGGTGCAGATCGTGGGGTCGACCCCGCATCCCGATGCGGGATTCATGCAGCAAGTCGCGCGCATGATGACGGCCGCGGATGACGGGCTGCTGGTGCAGCATCGCGTGTTGACGGGTCGGCCGGTCGACGATTGCGCGGATCCTGAAGGCGCATGGGATACCGCCGGTGCCCGAGCGGCCCACGTCGTGGCAGACGTTTCTGCAGGCGCACCGGGTGCCAGCCGAGGATTGGGCATTCGATTCACGCGAAACGACGGCGTCGCCAGTGACCTCTGGAGAGCGTCAGGGCTGCGGCCTTCCAGTGCCATCGCTAATCATGTGCAACCCTGCCGCATTCTGCCCGCAATAGCGGACGCACTTCTCGGGGCGCACATACGAGTTCTCGAGCCGCTTGCGATATTCCGGGTAGCTCGTCTCGGCGCCACCCAACACCGCATCCACCGGGATGTGATAGGTGTCCGTGAGTTCGTTGACGAACGGGTTCCGTCCGGGCAGGTAGTGCGGCACGACGCCGGGCTCGTCGATTCCCGAAATCTCCGAAATCGGCTCGCACGCACCGAGGGTGTTCCGGATATTCGCGTGCGGATCCAGCTGGAAGACCCGGCTGACGACATAGGGCTCGGTCAGATAGACCGGATCCTCGAGCATGCTCGTAATGGTCAACAGATCACCATGCCTGAAGATGAACTGGCGCATGGTCGCCTGATCGCTCGACGGCGCGCCGTTGCGGCGCATGAAGCCGGCCTTCATGTGCGTGGTGTACGTCTCGAGCACCTCACCACGCCAGACACCCGTGGTGAAGCCGGAAAACGGATGGTAGGCCGTCTTCGACGGATGCGGACGGCCATCAACGTAGATCGTGATGACATCGAAGTTGAACCCGCTCATCTTCCACGCGACGATCTTGTTGCCCGCGACGGGATCGGTCTCTGGCCAGATCTTGATCCCGGACACGCCGATGACCAGGTAGAACGGCATGTAATACGCGCACTGATGCGCCATCTGCGCCGTCTGGGTGGCGTAGTTGTACAGCAACGCCTTTTCGCGGCCCGCTTCGTTCAACGGAAGCGCCAGGTAATCGACCGGGGTCACACCGGGATCGCGCTGCACCCAGTCCTGATGGTGGGGACTGTTCCACATCCCGGCGAGATCGACCTGCGCGGAGGTCGGTGTTGCCGCGCACACGAAAACAATCACGAAGGCGCTCGACGCGATGGACAGCTGGTTCCTCGACATCAGCAGGCTCCTACCAGAAAGCCGAACACGGAGACGGATCCCACTTGCTTCCATCCGCCTCTCTCTTGAAGTGCAGGGCCGTGAGCCACGGCATCCTCAGGTACAGCGAATCCTCGACGGTTGTGGTAATGGTCATCCACGCCTGACCGTCCGGTAACGTGAACACATCCCAATATTCGGTGAGCACGGCGTTGGCGCTGTACGGCACGCCGTTCTTGCGCAGATAACCCGGACGGAGACGCGTGGTGACGGCTTTGAGCGTGGCCGACTTGCCGTCGGCGCCACGCTCCCACTTAGCCGTCGTGTGTCCCTGCCAACTTGGCGCGCCGGAGGGCGCGGCAGAGTCGAAGTGGAACAGCCGCGTCTGCTGGCCCGCATCCGCATCGACCTTCAACGTGACGTCGTCCTGCCACGTGATGTGCACGCGGCCGGGGACCCGCATGAGTGCGGGCGCGCCGTAAGACCTGCACTGTTCGCCGGCAGCCTCGTCCTTCGCCGGATCCCACGCATCTCCCACTTTCTTGGCCTCGGCCGTGATCGGAACGCTCTCATAATCGCCCTTTGGCGGGGTCACCATCCGCTGCCGCCAGTCCTGCGTCACGATGGAGACCCAGTACCCGGTCAAGTCGAACGGCGCCGCGGCTCTCGGGGAACGACGTACCTCGCGCGCGCTGTCCTGGCCTTGTGCGCGAGCTGGCACGACGAGAGCGATCACGGCGACGAGAATCGGCACGCGCAGCGCGTGGATTCGGCAAGATCCAAGGTTCGATGTCATGGTGTGCTTCGAATCGCGTTTCAACAGCCAGCTACCGGCTCATTGGGGCGTTGCGGCTGCTCCGTTGAGCGCTCAATCCCTTGAAGACGGCTTCGACGAACATGTCGGTCGTCCAAGGTCCCGAGTCTGCGCCGTACCGTCCCCGGTATGCCTTCGTCGGGTCGGCGACCTTGACCTGCGCCAGCGTCATCCCGCGACCGATCATGTCGTCGAGGATGTCGCGCACGATCACCACCATGTCGCGGTAGTCCTCCACGTCCGAGTAGTCCAGGGGGCGCCCGTGTCCCGGGATCACAAGGGAGCCCGCGGCCTGCCACGTCAGCGGGAACGGTGGAACAATCAGATCCAGCAGGCGATTGAGCGCCTCGATCTCGCCCTGGATGCTGCCGCCGGCGGTGACGTCGATGACCGGGAAGCGGTTGATGTCCACGATGTCGCCGCTTGCGATCACGTCTGCGCGCCGAAAGAGGACCGTGCTGTCTCCATCGCTATGCGCCGCCGAGTTGTGGAAGACCTGGATACCCTCTCCGTTGAGGGCCATCGAGTACGCGCGCGTGTAGACCTTCGTCGGCCACAGCGACTGCTCCACGTCGGGCGAGCGGCTCATGCGCGCAAGGACCTCCTCATGCGCGAACACGGTCGCCAGCCCGTAGTTCAGATCGAACGCCTGCGTGACCTCGTCGGTGAACGACGCGTTGCCGCGTGCCCCGCCGAGGATCGTGATACCGGCCTTCGACAGCTTCTCGTTCCCGCCGACGTGATCGAGGTCGGCGCTCGTGTTGAAGATGTAGCGAATCGGCAGTTCGCTGACCTTCTTGATCGCCGCGAGCACCTCGTCAGCCGCCTGCACCGATCCTGTGTCCACGACCACGAGCCCGATTGGACCGACCTGGACCGCGATGTTCGCGCCGGCACCGGCGATCATGTAGACATTCGGGCGGATCTGGATCGTCTCCAACTCGTCGTCGGGCCGTACCGGTTGCTGCGCCAACACAGGCTCTGACCGTCCACCGAGCGTGCACACGACAGCCACACCCATCAGGGCGATGAAAGCTCGGGCCCGGCGATACGTGAACATGAGCATTCCCGTCCTTCCAGCGCGGGTCAGAAGTCGAGCTGCAGGCTGAACTGGGCGAAGCGCGGATCCAGCGTCACGGTCGGCAGCGGAAAGTTGGACGTGGGCGAGTACGACCCGTTCAGCGACTGGATCGCACCCGAGTTGAAGATGTTGAAGACGCTGAGCGATCCCTTCAGCGACTCGCCACCAAACCTGAAGATCTTCGAGAAGGTGAGGTCCAGCTGGTTCACTCGGTCTTCATACGCCGTTCCCGGCTTGACGAGCTGCACGGTCGCAGTGCCGTTGACGCCAGCCGACATGTTGCGTCCGAGTGACTGGCTGATTTCCGCGTTCCGCGCGGTGTAGCTTGCGCTGATCATGGGACCCGGGACGCTCTGCAACGCGACACTCGTCTGCAGGCCCCGCCAGCGAAGCGGCACGACGGCGATGGCCTTGATGTTCGGCTGGAAGGGCGGTGTGATTTTGCAGTCGCGCAGCTGCTCTGGAGAATCGACGACGAAACAGTTGCTGCTCGCCGTGCGGCCGAAGCTCACGCCGCCAGCCCCCTGGATTCCCGCCGGCAGCCGGGCATTGAGCGAGAGATCGAGGCTGTTGAAGATTTCCGTCTGCGTGCCGTATTTGTCGGCGAAGGTGGTCAGGTTCTGCGAGCGCCCGAACACCGACGGCTTCACGTCATACAGACCGCAGATCTGCGATCCGCTGACACCGGCCGGCAGCCGCGGGTCCAGGGGCGCCGTGATGCAGTACGGGTCGTAGTCAGCGGGCGTGACCGCGAGGTTATCCGTCAGGGTGAAGTTCCCGTAGGCACGCCGGTAATAGCCGGCGGTGACGGACGTGCCGGACCGCAACTCCTGCTGTACCGCCGCCGTGATCTCCCAGTTGTAGCCGCGATGGCCGAAGCCCGTAATGGTGGTCGGATCAGTTTGCGTGGCGTTCGGATTTGCCAGGCCGAAATTGACGTTCGAGAGCGCGCCGCACTCGCCGTTGCCCGCGACGATCGTGAAATCGCAATCGGGGACGTAGTCGCGATTGACGTCGTTCCAGCTTCGGTTCGCGGAGAGCACGGACCTGGTCACCGAGTTGTTCGCATTGGCGACGCCGAGACCCTCGCCGTTGACGTAGCGGTTCCATGACACCTTGACCGCAGTCTTGCCGGTGCCGAACACGTCGAACGCCGCTCCGAGCCTGGGCGACAGGTCGTGCCAGTTGGGCACGTTCTTGACGTCCTCGGTGAACGTCCGCGGGCCCACGAATCGACCACCCGGCTGATTGGCCGCGACCGCGGTGGCGTTCAGATAGTCGTAACGCAGCCCGGCGTTGACAGTGGCGCGTCCGATACGCCATTGGTCCTGCGCATACAGGCCGAGATCCGCGTTGAGCCGCCCCTTGGTAATCGTCGGCGTGGCGTTTTCCGTCAACTGCACAGGAACGCCGTTGTTGAATGTGTAGTTGATGTCCTGATTGAGCTCCCGAAGGCTCACCTGAGATCCATCTTTGAGGTCGAGCCCGAACTTGGCGTCGTGGGCCCCGGTCACGTACGACATGGACGCCCGGTAGGTGTAGGCGTTGCTCGGGCTGTTGGTGTAGCCGGCGCTGGAGGCTCGGAACGCCAGACCGGGTACAAGCCCGCCGCGATCGATCACCCCGATCGTGTCCTTCGACACGACCACCGGGTTGATCCCGCGCCTCCCCTCGACACTGTTGTGCCTCATGTTCGCGCCAGCCTCGAGATAGATCTTGGAACTCACCGGCGACTTCCAGGTGAGCTGCGCGAGATAGTTCGGGTTGTGGGGCGTGTACGGCGCGGCTTCGATCGACACGTTGTTGTTCGGGTTGGCGGCAGCCGTGCCGTTCTGATGGTTCCAATGAGGCTGCAGCTCGTAGTACGCGTTGATCTTGTTCTTCCGGCTCGCTTGCCAGGTCAGACGCAGGTTGTAGTTCTGATCCTCGTTTCTCACGACAGCCGGCCTGCTGAGATCCGGGACGTACATCCATGCCAGCGGATCCGCCGGCACGTACAGGTTGGCAAGATACCGATACACGTTCGTATCACGCGCCGAGGCGTAGTACCAGAGCGTGTCCTGCACGAGCGGGCCGCCTATTCCGCCGGACACGTCCCAGTAGCGCTTCGTCGATGTCGTCGCGGTGACGCCGCGCGCCTTCAGATTGTCCGACAGGTTGTTCCCTGTCATGTTCTCGTCGTTGTAGGTCAGATACGCCGACCCCAGGGACCGGTTGCTCCCTTCTTTCGGGATGATGTTGTTGACGACGCCCGCCTGCTGGAACTCGGCGGGATGACCAGACAGCAGGACGCTCGTCTCCTGTGCAACAATCGGGCTGACGTAGAACGTTGACCCTGTGCCTCCGGGCGTTCCAGGACCGGTATCCGAGAAGCCGTCGATCCGGAGGTCAGCCTCCTGCGTGCGTCCGCCGTGGATCGACAGTGACTTCTGCTGCAGCGCGTAGACGTTCAACCCGCCGTTCACGCCGGGCACGAACGCCACGAAGCTCTGCGGCGTTCTCGATGCCGAAGGCAGGTTCTCGAGTAAGTTCTTCGAGAACACCGCCGCCTGTGAGACGCGCTGTGCGTCGACGACGGGCGGGCCGCCCGTGACGTTGATGATCTCGGCGAGCGCACCGATCTTCAGGTCGATGTTGACGGTGGCTGTGAACGCCGCCGGCAGCTCGAGCCCCTCGCGCTTCACGGTTGTGAATCCGGGAATCGACACGGTGACGGAGTACGTGCCCGGCCTGAGATCGATGATCCGGTAGAGTCCCTGCTCGTCGGTCACGACCGAACGCACTTTCTCGATCAGCACCGGGCTTGTCGCCTCGACGGTCACCCCGGGCAGCACCAGCCCGATCTGGTCCTTGACGACGCCGGCGATGCTGCTGCTGGTCTGCGCGGACGCCACGACGGGCATCGAGGCCAGCACTCCAATCACCATCACGACGACACAATCTTTCACGATTCGCACTTTCATCTTGGCCTCCCCAGGCCTGCGACCCTCGATCAACACTGATCCCGCATCAGTCGCCATCACTCCTCCTCTCCTCCGCGAAGTGACGTGTCGCGCGCCGGCGCTATGTGCGATGCAGGTGATCGTGTCGACGATGAGACGCGGGCGTCTCCATCGTGCACCGCGAATGACAGTGGCAAAGTCCGGACCACAGCTGCGCGTATCGCGCGTCAGCCACGACACCAGGCCAGTTCGTATGCGTGTACGCGGCGAAATATGACCGCGATTGACGAAGGCGAACTGCGTTCGCTTACTTCGGTGAACAGCTCATAAGACTTCTCGACCGACAGGACTGTCGACCTATGCCGCCATCCGCACTCAATCGTGGGCATTGCCGTCGAGCGAATGCGCGTTCACGATCGTGCGCGACCGTTGACATCGCCCGATCTCGTACTCGAACCGCGATTGCGCACAGGGGCGATCTCCGGAGCTCGGACGATCGCTGCGCAGGATTTGGTCAGGGTTTGGTCAGCTGTGGCTCTGCGGAGGGTGAGTTATGCGCGGGCGCTTTTCGCCTGATTCAGCCGCAGCGAATGAGCCCCGCACGTGGACTCGTGGCCGGCAGTACGGAATTGCGCGGTTCTCGATTAGGTGGACCAGCGGCGATCTGAAGATCAGCCACGACAGGCGGCCGTCGCTCGTTGTGCATCGGGGCCTGATGCGAATGCGCCCTGGCGCCGGCTACGCCGTTTCTGCTGCGGCTCACATCGCGTTCGAATCTTTGGTCCACAAATGTTCATCCGCTCGACAAATCTGCCGCGTATGCGCTCGCCGGTTTCGTGAGCTCCACAGTCACGGCCGCACCCGCGTCGGCTCAATTGCTTTCCGACTTGCCGCCACCTGGGGCGTTGGCGCTGGATGTTCCAGCAAACAGCCGGCGGCCGTCCGGAAGCGTGATGCTGTACGCGTTCGCTGTCGGCGGCCCGTTCTTTGCGCGTCCGCGCCAACCGTCGATCACCACGACTGTGCCCGCTGCCAGATCGGTCTTGCGCCATCCGCGACGGTAAAGAGCGTTGACCCCACCGGTCTCGAACCCCCAATTCACCACTTTGCCATCGGCACCAGCCACGTCTACGAAGATCCACGCGTGGGGATTGGCCCATTTCATCTCGGTCACGGTGCCCGTGACTCTGACTGGCTGGTCTGCATCGAATTCAGCGGCGAACCCATGGTGTGCCGACACCGGCGTCGTTGCGAGACACAAGATCGTCAACGCCGCCACACTGCCTTCGCGTCTTAACGTTTCGGATACCATGTGCGCGGATTGCGCTCGAATGCCCCGCTGCGTTCCTCCGCTTCGGCGTTGCAGTGGAACTCCGGCAGGCGGGCCAACTGTTTCTGCCGGAGAAGACGAACGTCGATTGTCCACGGGGCGGCAAATACGTCCGGGTCTTGAATCCTCGCGGTGTATTGGATGGTGTCGGCGTCGATCAGCGTGTACCGCTCCTCGACGTGCAGGCCGGCCCCGTGAAAATTCCCGGCCTTGTCGAACCACGTCTTGTCGTTGTGGTTCGTGACGTCCACGACGAGCGTGTCGCCCTCCCAACGGCCGCGGGAGTCACCCAGCCAGAAATCGATGCCCGAGGGGGGAACGCTGCCGTCCGTGTAGATGATGCGGAAGTCCAGGGACCATGAAAATGCGATCGCAACGGTCGTTGCCGTCTGGAACATTTGAAACGGATACGGCATGTACATGAGGCGCGGCACGCCCGGCAGGTAGCAGTTGGCAAGCGGGTCCTCGGTCTGACGCTCCTTGAAGTTGCTCACCTGCTTCTCCGCCGCCCACGGCTGGTATGGAATGCTGACGCCAACGTCCGTTGCCGTGTCACCGACGGCCTGCCAGATGCCCTGGAGGTTGGGTCGCCCGTCCGCGGCTCTCGGGATCACCGGCACGACCGACTGCGTGAAGGATGCGGCGACGGCCGCGACGACGAACACCGTGACAAGGTACGCGAGCATGCGCCGGCGGCACGTCATCGCCCCACCCTTCTCGCAGGCGCGGCGGCATCCTTGAGCTCCTTCAAATACGGCAGCTCCTGGTTGTCTTCGTGACACGCCTGCTCCAGCAGTTGATCCGTCGACCGGCGCAGCGGAAAACGGATCGTCCATGGTCGTGTGTAGACAGCGGGATCGGTGATCGTCGCCTCGTACGTGATCGTGTTCGAATCAACGGGCGTGAGACGCTCGACCACGTGCTCCTCGTGGCTGAGCACTTCGCCGTTTTCGTTGAGCCACGTCTTGCCATTGAAATTGGCGACGTCGATCACCAGCGTGTCGCCCTCCCAGCGGCCCACGGAATCACCTTGCCAGAAACGCGTCGTATCTGGCGGATGCGGACGCCCGTCCAGTGTCACGATCCGCCAGTACATGCGTTCGAAAAGAAACACGACGTAACCGGGTGGCTGCAGAATCTCGATTGGCTGCGGGTGGTACATCGATCGTGGGATGCCGTCGGGGAAGCAATGGACCGACGGGTCGTCGTAGGCGCCTTCCGGCAGCGCGCGATGATTTTGCTCCCCTCGCGCCCACGGCTGCATCGGCAGTTTCCCGTCCGGTGGATCGACGATGATGCCTCGACCGCCTGGTGCCAGGTTCCCTTTCGACGGCTCGTGTTTCTCGAGACCGTAGTTTCCGCCGCCGTGATCTGGCTCGTAGACGCCCGACATATCCGGCTTGCCGTCCGGCATCCGACCAATCGGCTGCGGCTCGATTGCGCGTCCCGGCAGGGCGAGCGCAGTGAACACCGTCACCGCGGCTATCGCCAATTGCCCGCGTCGCAGACCAATGCTCATGCTCGCTCCTTCTGGAATCCGTGCATTCAGGTGTCGGGCAGTCCTCAGAAACTCGCCTGGATGTTGAGTTGCACGAATCGGCCGTCCAGCGTCGTGGTTGGCTGCGGCCACGCCGCTGCCGGCGAATACGCCTGGTTCACCGACTGGACAGCGCTCGAGTTGAGGAGGTTGTAGACACTCACTGACAGCTTCACGCTCCTGGTGCCTGCGAAGCGGATGCCCTTGGTCACCATCAGATCCAGTTGGCTGACCTGCGACCCGTAGAACGTGCCCGGCTGAATCAGCTGAATGGCAGCCGTTGCGTTCGCTCCCGCCGCCAGACTGCGGCCGAGCGAGGGGGCGATCTGCGCATTGGTCGCGGTGTAGCTGGCGTTTTGCTGCGGCCCCGGCACGCTCTGCAGTGCGAGGCTCGTTTGCACGTCCCACCACGGAAGCGGAACGACTCCGATCGCCTTGATGTTCGGAAGGAAAGGCGTCTTGTTGTCGCACAATCGCAAGTCCCCCGGCGAATTGACGATGAAGCAGGCGCTCGTCTCGGTCCGTCCGTAGCTCACGCCGCCGCTCAGTTGCGCGCCTCTCGGCAGTCTCGCGGTGCCGTTCACGTCGACACCGTTGAAGTGCTCGAACTGCCTGCCGAACCTCGAGGCAAAGGTCACGAAGTTCTGCACCGTGCCGAACTGCGCGGGATCGATGTCATAGAGGCCGCAGATCTCATGACCGCTGACGCTGGCGGGCAGCCGCACATCCGTCGGCGCAGCGATGCAGTACGGGCTATAGCCGGACGGAGACGTGGCGCGGTTCTGAGTCGCCTGAAAGTTGCCGTAGACACGCCGGTAGTACCCCGCATTCACCACGACGCGTTCGAACAAATCGCGCTGAACGCCGAGTTCCATCTCCCAGTTATAGGGACGCTTGCTCCACCCATGCAGAACGTCAGGATCCGTCACCGTGGCGTTGGGGTTCGCACTGCCGAAATTCACGTTCGACAGGGCGCCGCACTCGCCGCTCGCCGTCGTCGTCGTGAAATCGCAGTCGGGCACGTAATTGCGGTTCGCGTCGTTCCACGTTCTGGTCGCACTGGTCACCGCCGTCGTCACCGGATTGTTGGCTGCCGCGATGTTGGTGCCAGCGCCTTCGACGTAGCGGTTGACCGACGCCTTGAGCGCAGTCTTGCCGTCTCCAAACAGGTCGTAGACGACGCCAAGCCTGGGTGACACATCCATCCAGTTCGGAACGTTGTCCCGCTGACCGAAACTGCGGGGGCCCACCCATCGATTGGGCGGCTCGGTGGCGGCGAGGGCCGTGGCGTTCAGATACTCGAACCTAACGCCGAGGTTCGCCGTCGCCCGTCCGAACCGGAATTGATCCTGCGCATACACGGCCAGATCCGCGTTGAGCCGGTTGCCGCTGAGGATTGGCGCCGCATACTGCGTCAGCGACCTGGTCACTCCGTTGTTCAGCGTATAGACGACGTCCTGGTTGTAGCGCCGTTCGGCGTATGCAGTGCCGCGTTTGAGCGTCATCCCGAACTTGGCGTTGGTCCGGCCTGTCGTGCGCGAGACGGAGGCTCGGAACGAGTAGGCCGTGCTTGGCGAGTACCCGTATCCCGCCGAAGCGGCACGGAAGCTCAGGCCCGGAATGAGCCCGCCCTGATCGATGGCCGCGATCGTATCGGGCGCTACGGCGATTGGCTCGCGTTCGAGTTGCGCGTTGCTGTGCTGCGCCTTGTAGTTGACACCGGCCTCGAGAAGGAACCGGCTGCTGATGGGCGCCGTCCAGTTCACCTGCGTCATGAAGTTCGGCGCCGTCTCCGTGAGATTGGCTGCTTCGATCGACGTTGTCGCTCCAGGATTGGCGGCCGCGGTTCCGTTCTGATAATTGACATGCGACGCAGAGTCGAAGCCGACATCGAATTTGTTCTTCTCATTGAGCGCCCAGGTCAACCGGCCATCGACATTCGGAACTCGGGTTCGAACGATGGCCGGCTTAGTGAGATTGGGCGCATAGACCCACGCGAGCGGATCGAGCGGCTGGTACAGATTCGCCAGGGCGCGATAGATATTGAGATTGCGATAGGCCGCGTAGATCCACAGCTTGTCTCTGAGAACAGGCCCGCCAAAGTCCGCGGCAGCCTCGACATATCGGGTCGTGGTCGATACCGCGGTGACACCATTGGCACGCAGCCGGTTCGAGAGGTTGCTCCACGCCAGCTTGTCTCCGTTGTACGTGGCATAGGCGCTGCCCGTGAAGCTGTTGCCGCCCTGCTTGGGGACGATCAGATTCACGATGCCCGCATTGCTGTACTCGGCGGGATGGGCGCCGGTAATGACGCTCGTCTCCTGCGAAATGATCGGGTTCACGTAGAAAAAAGAGCCTCCGCCGCCAGGGGTAATCGGACTGGTGTCGGAGAACCCGCTGATCCGCGTATCGGCTTCCGCACCGCGGTTGTCGTGAATCGACGCCGTCTTCTGTTGCAGCAGATAGGTGTTGAGCTCACCGACCACGCCGGGGATGAAGCCCGCAAAGGATTGCGGCGTTCGCGATGCCGACGGCAAGCTGAGTATCAGATTCTGGGAGAAGGTCGTGGATTGCGTGACGTTCTGCACATCGACGGCCGACGAGTGCGCGACGACCGTGACCAATTCGGCAAGCTGACTGACCTTGAGTTCGATGTTCACGGTGGCGGTGAACCCTGCCGGCAGTTCGAGAGCATCCTGCCTGACCGTCGCGAACCCGGGCAGTGTCGCGGTGACCGAGTATGGTCCCGGGCGAAGCTCGACGATCCGATACAGTCCCTGCTCGTCGGTAACGACGGCGCGGACCTTCTCGATCAGCGCGGGGCTTGCTGCCTCCACCGTGACGCCAGGCAGCACGGCACCAGTCGCATCCTTGACGATGCCTGCGATGCCGCTCTGGGCAAAGGCGGCCGGCGGAACCAATTGGAGTAGTCCTGCGATCATGATTGCCGCACGCATGCCTCCGATTCGCATCATTCCGCCTCTCTTCCAGTCACGCGCGAAGACAGCAAAGACGAGACCATGTCGATACGTCGAAGACGTCACACCGCCACGTCGAGTGATGCGGCGCGGCGCTCCAGATTTTCAAATGCGTTTCGCGCCATGTCGTCGCGATCATTGCGATGTCGGCCCGCTTCAACGAACCACGAGTCGAACGCATCAAGGCAGCGGATGCCACATCACTGTTGGATTCTGTTCGTCTGACTTCTCGTTCGTCGTTCAGCGCTGCGCTGCATGGTGGGAACTTCTGCGGCCATGCTCTTATTCGATCGCCACCCCCAGAACTGATTGGTGGAGCACGCCAATATGTTCACTCTTCCGATCACGGCCGGAGATGGTGATGTGTTCGTCAGCGTTCATGAAGGCACGACCAGTGGAGACATCAGCCCGGTCACTCTTTGTTATCGATGAGACTGACACGTCGGCTCACGAACACACTGATCCCGGTGAGGTACTGGTCATGTAATGTTGTGGCGTTCTTCATTGACCCCTGCGCGGCAGGTCGCGCGGCGATGACACCACCTCGAGCCATCGCAACACCTGCATACGACCGCGTCGACTGCGCTGCGTCCCTCCAGGACAGATCTCGTGGGACTCGCGCCACAAATGTTCACCCGAGTGACAAATCTGCCTGGGCCCGCCCGT